>Ga0310811_10003466_pt1 | contig 19826 bp, 17 predicted proteins | sample YCmetagenome_FD_207642 | JGI IMG/M metagenome (GOLD analysis project Ga0310811, IMG submission 207642) | Soil microbial communities from experimental microcosm in Duke University, North Carolina, United States - YC | ecosystem: Engineered > Artificial ecosystem > Soil microcosm > Unclassified ...
ACCCCTTCCGCATCAAGAACTCATCGGACCCTGCGCATGGATCAGGGCCATCCTCATTCTCATCACTGTCGGCGTGGCGCTCATCGGCATCGGCACTTTGCGCCTCCTGCGGGGGCTCTCCGACTCCAGGGTGATGGTCCGCACCCTAACCACCCTGCGTGTGAGCTGAGGCCGCTACGGCGTGACGATGCATTTGACGAAGCCCGGAGGGCGGTCGCCGAAGTAGCCGAATCCCGTGTCGACCCCTTCCAACGAGACGCTGTGGGTGATCAGGGGCTCGAACGTGAGGCGCCGGTCGGCCATCATCCGCAGCCCTTCCGCCAGGGCCTTCATGAGGCGCCATCGCTGGCCGGTGAAGCCGTTGACGATGGTCACCCCGCGATACCAGAGCTCGACGTCCAGGTCACGGCGCCCGTCGTGGTGGTAGCCGGCGACGCACAGCGTGCCGTGCGTCGTCACGAGATCACCCGCGAGCTTGAGCCCGGCCGCCCGGCCGGAGAACTCGATGACCACGTCGAACGCCCCGGTAAGGCTCCCGGCGGCCTCATCCGGAGCATGCACCTCGCCGGCGCCCAGTTCGGCCGCGAGATCGCGCGCGTGCGGCGCCGGGTCGACACCGGCGAGCCGCGCGGGGGCGTGGTCGGCGGCGACCTGCAGGGCGGTCAGCCCCATGAACCCGAGCCCCACGACCGCGACCCGCTGCCCCGACCGTAGACCGCACCGCGACAGTGCCTCGACGACGCAGGCCAACGGCTCGCCGAGCAGGGCCCGGCTCGGCACGTTGGCCGGAGCGGGGAGCAGGTCCCTGGCCGGGACGTTCACCATGTCGGCGAACGCGAGGGAGGCGAACCCGGTGACCCGGTCTCCCGGGGACCAGCCATGGACGCCGGGGCCCAGCGCGACGATCTCACCACTCAGCTCGTGACCGAGCCGGCGCGGCTCGGCCCCGTCGTGCTCGGCCCACGCGGGCAGTTCGGAGACGCAGATCCCGGAGGCGAGGGTGCGCACCCTGACCTCCCCCGGGCCGGGGGGCGTATCAGGCGCCTCCACGATCTGCGACGTACCGGGGGCGACGACCTGGGAAAAGCGCATGATCTCCTCTTGGATTCCGGTCCGGTTCAGCGCTGGGTACGGCAGGCCAGCTCGACGGCTCCCCTGACGGGCGGAGCCTGGAGCAGCGAGGCGGCGACCCCGGGGAGCTGGGATGCCAGCTCGTTCTCGAACGCCGCCATGAGGCGGGGCTGGTTGGTGATGACGCCACCCGCGACGACCACAGCGCCGGCATCGGCGCCCCGCCGGGCCAGACACGCCACGAGGCGGGCGAGAGACCTGCCGCCCGCCGTGATGACGGCGTCGGCCGTGGCGGACCCGGCCTCTGCCGCGGCGAAGACGGCCGGAACATGAGCACCCCAGCTCTCGACGCCCCCGTTCCAGCTCATCACCGCGGCCAGTTCGGGCAGGCCGGGAACACCGAAGGACCGCAGCAGCGCCTCCTCGAGCCCGTCCTCGTCAGCCCCCTCGTCCGCGTGGCCGAGCACCGCCCTGGCGGCGTCACGGACGAGCGCGGAGCCCGATCCCTCGTCGCCCAGCACCCATCCCCACCCGCCGGCCGACAGGTACGCACCCGTGACGCGGTGCCTGCCCACGACGATGGCTCCGGTGCCGGCGATGACGCCGACGCCACCGGTCAGACCCGCGGCCGGCACGAGCAGCTCGGCGTCGTTGACCACGGTCGTCGCGACCCCGATCGCCCCCGTGAGCTCACGGGCCAGCCGATCGCAGTGGTCGGGAGTCTCACAGCCGTGGGCTCCCACGACGACGTGCCGCACCTCGTGACCCGGGTCGAGCAGCGGCTGGAGGTGCGACGCCAGCCATGCCGCCGCCTGTGGAAGCGAGGCGGTCTGCCAGCCGGAGCTGGCCACCGTCAGGTCGGCGAGGACGTCGCCGGTCCCCGCGTCCGCCAGCTGCATCCGTGTCTTGGTTCCCCCGACGTCCACACCGGCCACCGCCGTCGTCATCCGATGGGCTCCTCGATCTTCGTGTCCGTGTTGTTGAAGACGAAGTCCTCGATCTCCACTCCCCTGGCCTGCGCGAGTGACCCGGCGAGCCGCTGCACGACGGCCGTCTCGAGGACGGTGCGCACCGGCATCGACACGCCCTCGGGGATGCGCACCACATGCAGGTGATCAGCGGGCTCCACGGCCGCAGAGGTGACGCAGAGAGTGTGGTGGCGGCTGCCGGCCAGGCTGCGCGCGAGCTCCAGTTCGCGGCCGTCGCCGATCACGACGTGGAGGGTCTCCCCTGCCGACTCCATCTCCCCGTGCAGGTAGTTGCGTGTGACCAGCGCCGAGGCGGGCACCCGGCACACCTCCCGGAGCAGCAGGGCACCGGACTCGGACGCGGAGCGGGAAGCTCCCGACGCGACGATGTCCGCGGCGACGACCCGCCCGGCCCGCTCGGCCACGTCGTCCACCACCGGGGCCAGCGCGGCCTCGTGGCGCACGAGGACGTCCGCGATTCCCGCCCACTCGCCTGCGCTGTCGGCCGGCGAGCGGCCGAGCACGGTGTGGGCGATCATGGCGAGTGCCACGAGTGTGCCGGTGTAGCCGATGGTCGAGGCGTAGCTGTCGGGCTCGTTCCCGAGGTCGACGCAATGCCCCACCGAGTCGGCGAGCCGGGAGGGGACGACGTTGACCACCGCCGCCCGCCGCTCCCTCGGCACCAAGGCCAGCGCGTCCACCGTCTCCGGGCTGCGGCCGGACTGCGAGACACCGATCACCAGGTCCGCGCCGTCGAACCTGATCCCCGAGCTCACCTCACTGGCCAGCTCCTGGCGGGCCAGCACGTCGCCGTCGGACAACATCCGCAGCGGCAGGGCGAGCGCGGCGTGGCTGGCCCCCATGCCGACGAAGACGGGCCGTGAGCAGTCCGCGAACACGTGGCTGCCGGCCGCGAGTTGATCCGCGACCCGGGTCGCGATCCGCTCCAGGGCGGCAGGCTGCGCCGCCCTGCCGTCGATGTAGGGGATTCGTTCTCCCGACATTTCCGTCATTTCCCTTCGAGAGACGTGTGAAGTACCGGACGTTCCCATGAGCTGACCACAAGATTCAAAGGAGATACCTCTGCATACCACATGATGCCGTAGAGGAACCTGGTATGCGGCATTGGGGGTTGATCAGGATCTAGCGGACAAGTCACTGCCCAGGCAGCACGAAGCCGTGGAACTCACGCGTGACGTGGATCCCACGGTGGCGTCATCGTCAGACGGAACTTCCACCCCGGATGAACGACGTGCGCAGGCGATACCGATCGCCCCGGTAGGTGATGGTCGACACCAGCACGACGCGCCCCACCGCGTCGACCATCGACTGGTACATCACCAGGACCGGATCTCCGGGAACGAGGTCGAGGTGCTCGGCGATCTCCTCTGAGCATCCCCTGGCCTCGATGACGGACTGGGCGACGACCGGCTCCGCCCCCGCGGCGGCGAGTTCCTCGAGCAGCGACGCCGTGGCGAAGTCGGCGTCCTGGAGCCGGGGCGCGAGGTTCAGCACCACGCATGAGGCGTCCACCCCTATGGGGACGCCGTCCAGCATGCGCACGCGTTCGAGCACGAAGAGCTGGGTGCCCGCCGCCACGCCGAACTGGTCCGCCTCGTCGAGGGAGGCCTCCTTGACCTCTGCGCGGATCACCCGGGAGGTCGCGACCAACGCCTTGCGCCGCGCCGTTTCCGTGAACGACTCCAAGGAGTTGGGCCAGTCACGATCCGGCCGGCTCGCGACGTACCAGCCGCGGCCGTGGGAGGACTGCAGCACACCCTGCTCGACCAGGTGCTGGAGCGCACGCCGGAGCGTCACCCGGCTGATGCCCATCTGGGTGCAGAGCTCACGCTCGGCGGGCAGGCGCCGCCCGGCGGGAAGGGCCCCCTCCCGCACCTGGCGCTCGATCAGCTCAGCCGCCTGCACCCACAGGGGCTCAGGGCTGTCCGAAGCGATGAGAGTCGCCTGAGACACCCTATTCACCGGTCCACGTCCTTTCCTGCTCCTGCTCGCCTTCCGCGGCGAACATAATGTCATTCTCACACCGAATCCGGGCGCCGAGCATCACCCGTGACGGTCTCCGACCAGGCGGTCGAATGCCGCGTCCAACTCCGGGTCCGTCCGGCGTCGCGCCGCCTCCCGGTCAAACCAGGACAGAATCTCTCGCGCCCCTTGTTCAAATGGCACTTGCGGCAAGAAACCCGGCACAAGGCGCTTAATCATCGAGTTGTCATAAATAACTGAGTGCCGGAAATCTTCCTGCAGGACCGGACCCATCCACGCGATTTCCCGGCCGATGTCCTCGCTCGACCGGTGCACGATCTCGGGCGCCACGCCCGCGGCCCGGGCGAGGGAGAAATGAATCTCATCCCAGGTTAGAAGCTCGTCAGAGGTGATGTGCACGCTCTGTCCCGCGGCGTGCCGGTTGCCGAGCAGGCCGGTCAGCCCGCGCGCGAAGTCGCGGGCGTGCAGCAGGTTCCACAGCGAGGTGCCGTCGCCGTGGACGACCACCGGCCTGCCCTCGCGCCAGCGGGCGATCGCGGTCCAGCCGGCCAGGATGGGCAGCACCGTCTCGTCGTAGACGTGCGCCGCGCGGACGATCGTCACGGGGAACGCCTCGTAGCGGTACGCCTGTTCGAGCGCCTCCTCGCAGCGGAGCTTCTGCGTGGGGTACTCGAAGCCGTTGTTCCGCCGTGCGGAGGACTCCACGATCGGCAGGCTGGGGGCCGGCCGCGCGTACACCGATCCGGTCGAGATGAAGACGTACTGCCCGGTGCGGCCGGCGTACCTGGCCACGTCCGTCCTGATGTCCTCGGGGGTGTACCCGATGAAGTTCACCACGGCGTCGAACGTCTCGTCGCCGAGGGCCCCACGCATCGAGGCGTCGTCGTGCACGTCGGCGTGGGCGACGCGCACGCCCTCCGGCACAGGGCGCAGTGTCGTGCGGCCCCTGGTGACGACGGTCAGATCCACGCCGGCTGCGACGGCCTCCTGGGCGCAGGCGGCGCTGAGCACGCCGGTTCCCCCGAGGAAGAGCACTCGTATTCCGCTCATCGCGGCCCCACCTCCACCGATCGCCTGCCCGTGGCCAGACCGCGGCCGACGAGGAAGTCGTAGCAGCGGCGCAGCAGTTCGTACATGTCCTGACGGGCGCGGTCCGCCTCGACGATCTGCCACCTCACCGAAGGATTGGCGCGGGCCACGCTCTCCACATCGACCACGCCCTCGCCGAAGGGCAGCATGTAGTCGTCCATTCCCCGGGCCGGCCCGTCCTTGAGATGGACGAACTCCAGCCGGTCACCGAGCGAGGTCGCGACGGGCGCCGGCTCGAGCCCCGCCGTACGGACCCAGTAGGCGTCCAGCTCGACGACGACCGCCGGATCCAGCTCGCGGAGCAGGATCTCGTAGGCCCGCTCACCGCCGAAGACGTTCTCGAACTCGGCGAAGTGGTTGTGGTAGGCGATGCGCATGCCCCGCCCGGCGGCGTTGGCCGCCGCCTCGTTGATGCGTTCCGCCCCCCTCAGCACGCCGTCCAGCGTGGTGAACTCCTCCGGCTCCATGCTCCAGACGAGCGTCTCGACGCCGAGCTCCTCGTTCTCGTCGAGGATCGCCTCGGCGGCGTCTCCCACCGGGAACGGCGCGTGCGCGCTGCAGATCTCCAGGCCGAGGTCGTCGGCCACCCCCCGCACGAGGGACGGCGTGTGGCCGTACAGGCTGATGGGCTCGACCGCGACGTACCCGAGCGCCGCGACACGCGCGAGCACACCGAGCAGATCCCGGGACGCCTCCTCGTGCAGAGACCACAGCTGGGCGGCGATCGGCGCGGGGCCGGACGCGCCTGGACGGCTCATGACACACCTCCGATCGTTCGCCCGTTGCCGAGCGGCCAGCGCGTCGACCACGTGAGGATCTCGTCGTCTTCTACGCCTGCCGCCCAGAGCGTCGCCTGGCGGACCAGCTGCCGGAAGCCGGGGTTCCCCCACGCTCGCGCGTCATGCCCCAGTGCGGTGTAACAGACCCTGCCCCGGCCGTGGTCGCGTACATAGACGAGCGGCTCGGCACCGTCGGGCGTCTCCCGCTCGGCCAGCACGTGGACGTCCGGGGCGTACTCGAGGATGTAGAACTCGTCGTCGATGCCGAAGTCCTCCAGGTGCCGCGTCACGGGGTGGGAGCCGCCGCGCAGCCGCACGTCGAACCGGCCCTCGGAGCCGGACGCCCCGTGGGACAGGTACCGGGAGCCCACCAGGTCGAAGGCGACCCGATCCGCGTCGAGGCCGCCCTCGCCGAACCCGAACAGGTTGCTCGCGTGCAGGACGACCAGGCCCTTGCCTTCGGCGACCAGGTCGGAGAGGGCCTGCTGCTCGCGGCGGTCGAAGACGACCGACGAGCGGTAGACGACGTACACATCCGCCTCGGCCGTGGCCGGCGTGAGATCGGCGAAGCGGCCCATCCCCACGGCCCTGGCCGTGGGGAGCCCGGCCTCGGTCACGATCTCCTGCAGCGCCAGCGCGGCGCCGATCAGGTCGTGATGGATGTCCGTGCCGTCGACGATCACCATCGCGGACGGCGAGCGTCTCAACTTCATTCATGCTTCCTTCGGTAGTGCGGGCGGCCGCCGCAGGCCGCACGAGCGGGGGCGGCGGCCGCCCGCGTGGACGATCAGCCGGCCAGCGCCGCCGCCTCCGCGTACTCCTTGGCCATCTTGTCGCCGCCACCCGTCTTCCACTTCTGGACCGCCGCCGTCAGGCTGGAGGCGGACTCCCGCCCGAGGAACACCGCGGTGATCGCGTCCTGCATCTGCTGCTGCAGGGACGCGCCCTTGGAGTTGAAGGTCTCGGAGTACAGGTGCGCGGCCGGGTTGTCGAGGAGCATCGGGACGACCTTCTGCTGCCAGTCGTGGTTGAGCTGGTCGACACCGGGGGCGCCCTGCGGGTCGCACAGGACCTGGGGGCCGCCCGCGATGTAGGCCAGGCCGAGGTCCTGCTCACGCTGCCCACGCGTGGTCAGTACGGCGACGCCGTCCTTGACCTCGTAGTCCACGCCCTCGACTCCGTAGCTCATGATGAACGACTCCCGGGAGCCGAAGGGCGCCGCGATGTAGTCGAGGACCCGGAGGAACATGTCGATCCTCTTCTTGTCGGTCGTCTTCTTGATCATCGTCATCGCGTAGGCGCCGCCGCCGGTCCAGTGCACGGCGTTGCCGCCGTCCTTGCCGAAGGGGGTCATGATGTCGAAGACGACGTCCTTGTCATCGGCCACGATGCCGACCGAGCGGTTGCCGTCGTAGAGCATGGCCAGCTTGCCCGACCGGAAGAGCGCGTCGCGCTGGACCTTGTTGGTCATCAGCGTGGGGGTGTCGGGGTGGAAGCAGCCGCTCTTGTAGAGGTCGGCGAGCTCGGACATGGCCGGGACGAACGCCTCGTGCTCCCAGGCCGAGACGAAGGTGCCGTCGGCCTTCCGCGTCCACTTGTTGGGCACGCCGAACATCATCATCATGAAGTCGGCGATGTTGCCGCCGAAGGCGTACACGCCCGCCTGCGCGTTGGTGACGGCCTTGGCGAGGTCCTTGAACTCCTGAAGGTTCGCCGGCTGCGGGTTGGCGCCCGCGGCCTTGATGACGTCCGTCTTGGTGTAGATCTGCGTGGAGAACACGGGGTCGGACTTGGGCACGCCGTAGATCCGGCCGTTGAGGTAGCCGTTGAGCCAGCCCGCCTTCTGGATGCCCGCGAGGTTGGGGTACTTCTTCACCGCGTCGCCGGAGAGGTACTCGCTCAGGTCGGTGAACTGCGCCTCGGCGAGCTGCGGCAGCCGGGCGACGTTCTCGTACAGGGGGACGGAGACGAACTCGGGCAGGTCGTCGCCGGCCACCAGGGCGGGGAACTTCGTCTGGAAGTCGGCGTAGGGCACCTGAAGGGGCTTGACCTTGAGGTTGAGCTCCTTGTTCAGCAACTGCCAGTAGGGGCTCTGGTCCACCGGCGGGGACGGCTGGCCGTACGTCATGATGAGCACGTTGAATTCGCTGCCGTCGCCGATCGTCCCGTTGACCGTGCGCGGCCCGTCCATCGGGAAGGACGCGTAGACGTCCATGACGCCCTGCGCGCTGCCCTCCAGCAGAGGCTTGGGCTTGACCGGCGGAACGTAGGTCGGCAGCGGCACCGACTTGGCGGCCGCGGCGCCGCCGCCACCGCCGCCCCCCGACGAACCGGAGCCGCCGCAGGCGGCGAGCACGCCGCTCACGGGGACGAGCGCGGCGGCCAGCCCGGCACGCTTCAGCAGGGTCCTGCGGCTGAGGCCCTCGTTGGAGGCGGAGGAGCCGGATCCATTGATGAACGGCATTGATCTATTCCTTACGTTCTCGACTAACCCTTGATCGCCCCGGTCAGCATCCCCTTCGACATGTGCTTCGTCAGGAAGGGATAGACGCACAGGATCGGGATGGTGGCGATCGCCACCAGAGCCATCTGCACCGACTGCGTGGGCGGCGCCACATATCCGGGAATGGACGCCGCGGTGGATGTGACGTTGTTCTGCAGGACGAATGTCCGCATGACGAGCTGGAGCGGCCACATTTGCGTGTCGTTCAAATACAGCAGCGGGCCGAAATAGTTGTTCCAGTAGCCGACGGCGAGGAACAGTCCGACGACCGCGATGACCGCCCTGGAAAGGGGCAGCACGATCGACCACAGGATCCGCCACTCACCCGCGCCGTCAATTCGCGCCGCGTCGAACAATTCCTTGGGAATGCCCTGGATGAAGCCCCGGACGATGACGATGTTGAACGCACTCACCGCGCCCGGGATGATCAGCGACCAGTACGTGTTGAGCATGCCGAGCTGCTTCACCATCAGGTAGACGGGGATCATCCCGGGGCCGAACAGCAGGGTGAGCAGCACGAACGACAGCAGGCCCCGTTGGAAGAGGGACCCCCTCCGGCTCAGGCCGTACGCCGCGAGGACCGTGCAGAACAGGCTGAACGCGGTGCCCACGAGCGTGACGCCGACGCTGATGACGATCGACCTGGCGACCTGCGTGCCGTTGAAGATCTGGTAGTAGGCCTCGAAAGAGATCTTCGTAGGCCACAGGACGTAGCCGCCGTTCTCGTCGATCTGCTGCTTGGTGGCCAGGCTCGTGGAGACGACGGTCAGGAACGGGAAGATCACGACCGCGCTGATCAGCACGAGGGCCAGCGCCTTGAGCGCGACGGCCACGGGCTTCGGCTTGCCGAGCCAGACGGGCCTGCCTGGAAGGCTCATCGCTTGTACACACCTTCCTCACCGAACCGGTGGGCGAGCTTGTTCGCCGCCAGGACGAGAAAGAGACTGACGACGCCCTTGAGGAGGCCTGCCGCGGTGGCGGTCCCCCAGTTCCCGTCGACGACGCCGTTGTAGTAGACGAAGGTGTCCAGTACCTCGGCGGCGCCGGGGCCGACCGCGTCCCGTTGCAGCAGGATCTGCTCGAACCCGACCGTCAGGGAGTCGCCCAGGCGGAGGATGAGCATCAGCACGATGATGGGCCGCATTCCGGGCAGCGTGATGTGCCAGAACCTGCCCCACGCGCCGGCGCCGTCCATCGTCGCCGACTCGTACAGGCCGGGGTCGATGGCCGCGATGGCGGCGAGGAAGATGATGGTGCCCCAGCCCGCGTCCTTCCAGATGGCCTGGGTGGTGAGCAGCAGCTTGAAGGTGTCCGGGTTGGACATCACGTCGAACGGCGAGAGCCCGTGCGTGATCAGGAACCGGTTGACGATCCCCGCGCCCCCGAGGACCTGCTGGAACAGCGCGACGATGATGACCCACGAAAGGAAGTGCGGCAGGTAGATGACCGACTGGACGAACTTCTTCGCCACCGGCAACGCCACCGTGTTCAGCAGCACCGCCAGCAGGATCGGCACGGGGAAGAACAGCACCAGTTGCAGGAAGGTGATCTGCACCGTGTTCCACACGGCGGTCCAGAACGAGGGGTCGGAGAAGAGCGCGGTGAAGTTGTCCCAGCCCACCCAGTCGGACCCGGTGAACCCGAGGAACGGGACGTAGTCCATCCACGCGATCACGCTTCCCAGGAGCGGGACGTACGTGAACAGCAGGAGCACGATCGCGGCCGGCGCCACCATGACGAGCAGCGGCGCGTCCCGCCATAACCGCGCAAGAAATGGCGCCTTTTGCGAAGTTTGCCGCGTTTCATCGCTTTGTGGGGCGACCCGGGGCAATGCCTGTTTAAGCGTCATGCACACCTCTCACCGAGTCAGGTGGACCGCCGATGCGTCTATGCCAACCAGGTAAATACCAAGGAAGTACCGGGAAGATACCAGTTGCACCAAAGTAAGACAATGGGTACCTTCGCGGTCATAAGTTGGTGTGCCGGAACCCCTGACAGGCCGGCCGGATCAACCCCGACGGGACTGCCTTGGACCCCTATTCCGTTCTTCTCCCCCAGCCTGAACTGGCCTTTTCCCAGCCTGGAATGTGCCTGCTAAATGGGCATACGCCCGTCGAGGTGACGGGATCCCCGGAGATCGACAGGCTGCTCAGGCGGTTCGTCGCCGGACTGCCGCTCCCGGCGGCCGACGGACCTCCGAGCGGTCCAGCTAATACCACTCAGACCGCACGGATCTTCGTCACCGAGACAGACGACGTGCCCGGCGCCTACGGCGTCGAGGTCACCGAGTCCCGCGTCGACATCCGCGCCGGCGGGTTCGAGGGCGCGGTCAACGCGCTGACGACGCTGCGGCAGCTCATGCCGGCCCAGGCCTGGCGGCGCGAGTGGAGCGCCGACGGCGGCGGCTGGGCCGTACCGTGCGGCACGGTGGTGGACCGGCCGGAGTACGGCTGGCGCGGCGCGATGCTCGACGTGGCCCGCCACTTCTTCCCCAAGAGCACGATCCTGCGCTACGTCGACCTGCTTGCCGCGCACCGGTTCAACCGCCTGCACCTGCACCTCGCCGACGACCAGGGATGGCGGGTGGAGAGCCGGCGCCATCCGCGGTTGCACCAGGTCGGGAGCTGGCGGCCCTCGACCCGGCTCGGCCCCGACGGCGTCGCCGACGGCACCCCGCACGGCGGCTACTACACACTCGACGACCTGACCGAGATCTCTGCCTACGCGCGTGCTCGGGGGATCACGCTCGTCCCCGAGATCGACGTGCCGGGGCACACCTCGGCGCTGCGCGCGGCCTACCCGGAGCTGGGCCGGCCCGGGCAGGAACAGGCGGTGCTCGACACCGTCTGGGCCGGCGGCTCGTCCATCAGCCCCACCCGGCCGGTCGTGGCCTTCCTCCAGGACGTCCTGGAGGAGATCCTCGACGCCGTCGACACTCCGTACGTGCACCTCGGCGGCGACGAGTGCGACATGAGCTGGTGGGCGGACGACGCCGCGATCGCCGCAGAGATGGCCGAGCACGGCTACACCGACGTGAAGCATATGCACGGCCACTTCCTCAGGTCCCTCGGCGGCTTCCTCGCCATGCGCGGCGTGCGCATGGTCGTGTGGGACGAGGGGCTGGTCACGGGAGGCGTGCTGCCGGACACCGTCGTCATGGCCTGGCGCGGGCACGAGGTCGCGGGCCGGGCGGCGGCGTCGCATGACGTGGTCCGGGCACCGCTGTTCCCGACGTACTTCAACTTCGACCAGTCGGACCTGCCCGAGGAGCCGCGCTCGGAGGGCGGCCCCATCACGCTCGACGACGTCGCGGCCTTCTCCCCTGCGCCCGCGGAGTGGCCGGACGACATGCGGGACCGGGTCCTCGGCGGCCAGTTCCAGATCTGGACCGAGTGGGTCCCCACCGAGCGGCGCCTCGACTACCTGGCCTTCCCCCGCGCGTGCGCGCTCGCCGAGGTGCTGTGGAGGGGGCGGGTCACGGACCTTCCGGATTTCGAACGGCGGCTGTCCGTCCACCTCGAACGGCTCGACGCGCTGGGCGTCGACTACCGGCCGCCGGCCGGGCCGCACCCGTGGCAAACCGGCGGGGCGGGCGTATGGCGGCGCTCCGGGCCCGGGCAGATCGAGGAGACAAAGAAGTGGGTCGAGTCCATCTCTCGCGAGCCGTAATCTCTCAGCACCCGAAAGATCCTGTTTCTCTCGTGAATGGACGGTCTGCCCGATGACTCAGCATGCGAATTTCCTGTGGGGTTCGGCGACCTCGTCGTATCAGATCGAGGGCGCCGTGAGCGAGGACGGGCGCACCCCCTCCATCTGGGACACCTTCTGCGCGACTCCCGGCACCGTGGCTGACGGCGACACCGGCGCCGTCGCGTGCGACCACTACCACCGGATGCCCGAGGACGTCGCGATCATGGCGGATCTCGGGCTGGACGTGTACCGCTTCTCCCTCGCCTGGCCGCGTGTGCAGCCGGACGGGACAGGCGGTGGCAACCCCGCCGGGATCGCTTTCTATGACCGCCTTGTCGACGAACTGCTGGCCAGGGGCATCCGCCCGTGGGTGACGCTCTATCACTGGGACCTTCCCCAGGCGCTGGAGGACGCGGGAGGCTGGCCGAACCGCGACACCGCGTACCGCTTCGCCGATTACGCGGCCATCGCCTACGACGCGCTCGGCGACCGGGTGAGCCAGTGGACGACCCTGAACGAGCCGTGGTGCTCGGCCGTCCTCGGCTACATGAGCGGCGAGCACGCACCCGGGCGGCAGGACGCCCGCGCGGCGATGGCAGCCGTCCACCACCTGCTGCTGGGGCACGGCCTGGCCGTACGCGCGATCCGCGACAGGGCGGAGGCCGCCGGCCGCGCCGCCGACCTCGAGGTCGGCATCACGCTCAACCTGTCCCCCAAGCTCCCGGCCGGCGAGTCCTCCGCCGACCTGGCCGCCGCCCGCTGGGAGGACGGCCTCTCCAACCGGCTCTACCTCGACCCGCTCCTGCGCGGGCGTTATCCGGCCGACATCGCCGGGAAGCTCGACGAGCTGGGATGCCCGCTCCCGATCCGGGACGGCGACCTCCCACTGATCGCCCAGCCACTGGACGTCCTCGGCGTCAACTACTACTCATCGCAGGTGGTGGAGGCGGCACCCACCGGTCAGAACGGCTGGCCCGGATCGGTCACTCTCCGCCGTGACGTCCCGCGCACGGCCATGGACTGGGAGGTCACGCCCGGCGCGCTGACGGACCTGCTCCTGCGGCTGGAGCGGGAGTATCCGGGCCCCGCCTGGTACATCACGGAGAACGGCGCCGCGTACGCGGACGTGCCGGACGAGACCGGCTATGTGGACGACGCCGAGCGGACCGACTTCCTGCGGGCGCACATCGACGCCACGCTCGAGGCTCGCGATCTCGGCGCGAACGTCCGCGGCTACTTCGCCTGGTCGCTGCTCGACAACTTCGAGTGGTCCTTCGGTTACGACCGCAGGTTCGGCATCGTCCGGGTCGACTACGACACGCTCGAGCGCACCCCGAAGCGGTCGGCGCGCTACTTCGCCGAGCGTGTCGCGGCCGAGAAGAAGGCCGCCGCGGAGGAGGGCGAGCTTTGATCACCGTTCTCACCAGCCACCTCGGCTACAACGCCGCAGGCACGAAGAAGGCCGTCGCGCTGCTCCGCGGTCCCGCCACGATCGAGGAAGCCGCCCTCGTGAACGAGGATGACGGCACGCGGACCGGGCTCGCCGTCGGTCCGGAGGAGCGGGTGGACGGCTGGTCTCTCGGCACGTTCCTGCGCATCGACTTCACCCATGTCAGGGCCGAAGGCCGATATCGGATCGAGGTGGTCACGCCGGACGGCGTGCGCACGTGCGAGCCGTTCACCATCGGCACGCGACGCATCCACCACATGACGCTGTCGGACACGCTCTACTACTTCAAGGCCGTCCGATCCAGCGGCGAGATCGATCGCAAGGACCGGCACGCGCGGTTCTACCAGGACGACTCGGGCCGCACGGTGGACGCTCACGGGGGCTGGCTGGACGCGTCCGGCGACCACAGCAAGTTCCTCAGCCACCTCAACTACACCCGGATGATGAATCCGCAGCAGACCCCGCTGTGCGCGTGGGCGTTCATCGCCGCACACGACCGGCTAGCCGCCGTGCATCCGGAGCTGTTCCGCAGCCTCGGCGGCCGGATGCGTGACGAAGGCCTCCACGGCGCGGACTTCCTCATGCGGTTCCAGTCGGAGGACGGCTACTTCTACACGGCGATCTTCGACGCGCTGACCAAGGACCTCGACGAACGCGTGATCAACGCGCCCCTGCAGGACAGTGTCAGGACCACCCGCTGGCAGGCCGCCTACCGCCAGGGCGGAGGCATGGCCATCGCCGCGCTCGCCCGGGCGTCGACGCTGGACGACCACGGCGACTTCACGCCCCGGCAGTACCTCGAGGCGGCGCACCGCGGGTTCACCCACCTGGAGGAGCACAACCTCGACTACCTCTACGACGGGGCGGAGTCGGTCATCGACGACTACTGCGCGCTCATGGCCGCGACCGAGCTTGCCCACGCCGCCGGCATCGTGCCCGGCGGCCCCGACCCCGCGGATTTCGCGAAGGCCGCGGATCGGCGCGCGGAGTCGCTGATGAACCGCTACACCACCACGGGCATGGGTTTCGGCTACCTGCTCGGCGACGTCGAGGGCCGGCCGTTCTTCCACGCGGCGGAGTCCGGTCTGCCCGCGCTGGCGCTGATGCGATTCGCGGAGGTGCGGCGCGACTCGGCGCTCGCCGGCCGGGCCCGCTCGGTCGCGCTCACGCTCCTGCGGGACGCGGCCTTCCTGGCCGACGAGGTGCCGAACCCCTTCGGCTACGCCCGGCAGTACGCGCAGCCGGCCGGATGCCCGCCCAGGACCACCTTCTTCTACCCGCACGACAACGAGACCGGCTACTGGTGGCAGGGCGAGAACGCGAACATCTCCTCGATCGCCTACGCCGCGCTGCTCGCCGCCGAGCTTCCCGAGTGCGACCCCGCGCTGCGCGAGCGGCTGCTCAGGCTCGCGGACGACCAGGTGCAGTGGGTGATGGGGCTGAACCCGTTCGACGCCTCGATGATCCAGGGCAGAGGACGGGGCAACGTCGAGTACTCGACGGCGTTCCAGAATGTGCCAGGAGGCATCCTCAACGGCGTGACCAGCGGCTTCGACGACGAGCACGACATCGCGTTCATGCCGGACGAGCACCGCGCCAGCGGGAACTCGTGGCGCTGGGCCGAGCAGTGGATCCCCCACAGCGCCTGGTTCATGCTCGCCGTCTCGGCGCTCGGATAGGGGGACGGCGATGGCGATCATCCGTCCCTTTCAGCCGTTCGATCTGCCCGGCATGTACCGGGTGTGCCTGCGGACCGGCGACTCCGGAAGGGACGCCACCGGGCTCTACCACGATCCCGACCTGCTCGCGCACGTCTACGCCGCGCCGTACCCGGCCGCCGACCCCGGCCTGACGTTCGTCGCCGCCGACGCCGACGGCGTCCTCGGTTACATCGTGGCGACCGCCGACACGTTCAGGTTCGAGACCTGGCTGGAGGAGCACTGGTGGCCGGCGCTGCGCGAGCGGTACCCACGGGAGCGGGCCGCCGATCCGGGCGACGGAACCGAGGACTGGCAACGGATCGCCCACATTCACGGGACGCGACCACAGGCCGATGAGCTGTACGACCGGTATCCGGCGCACCTCCACATCGACATCCTGCCGCGCGGCCAGGGCGTGGGGCTCGGCCGGCGGCTCATGGCCACGCTCGTCGAGGCGCTGCGGGAACGGCGGGTGCGCGGCCTCCACCTGGGCGTGGGAAGCGGAAACCCGGGGGCCTTCGCCTTCTACCAGGCCGTCGGCTTCGGCGAGGAACGTCCTGGCGACTGGGGCTCCATCATGGTGATGGACCTTCGCGGCTGATCGGCGTCAGGCCGGACCGCGTGTGGGGCGCCAGAACAAATAGTTGACACGACATATATGTCATGTAATCTACTTTCCATGACGAGCGAACCGAAGGGCGCGACAAGCCCGATCAAGCAGGTCTCGGTGGTCAGCACCGGGACGGTGTCGATCCACCCCGAGCATGTGGCCGCCACGCGCAAGCCGTTGTACTGGTGGCTGTTCACCTCGCGCCGGTGGACGGATCCGCTGCCGATCAACGTCTACGTGATCGAGCACGACGAGGGGCTGGTGTTGTTCGACACCGGTCAGGACCGGGCGTCCGTGACCGACCCCGGCTACTTCCCCGGCGGCGTCAGCGGAGTGGTGTACGACAGGCTGGCCCGCTTCGACATCGGCGCGGCCGACACCCTCACGGCCCAGTTGGCCGCCATCGGCTACGACATCGCCGACGTGCGCGTGGCCGTGCTCTCGCACCTGCATCAGGACCACATCGGGGGGCTGCCCGAGCTGGCCGGCGCGGAGATCGTGATCAGCGGTGAGGAACGGCGGACCCTCGACGGGCCCCTGCCGGAACCCCGCGGTCTCCTTCGCGACCACATCGACCTGCCCGGGCTGCGCTGGCGACACGTCGATCCCGGCCCCGTCCACGATCCTCAGATCGCGCCCTTCACGACCGGCCACGACCTGTTCGGCGACGGCGCCCTGATCCTGCTGTCCACCCCCGGTCACACCCCCGGGTCGATGTCGCTGCTGGTCCGAGCCCCCGGGCAGCCGCCGCTGCTCATGGTCGGCGACCTGACCTACGACGCGCACCTGCTGAAGGAAGGCCATGTGCCGGGCGTCGGGAACAAGCGGCAACTGACGGAGACCACCAAGATGATCAACCAGCTGCGGGAGCGGAACCCGGGCCTGGTGATCCTTCCCGCCCACGATCCGGGAGCGGCGTCACGGCTGGCCCCCGTGACCAGGGCTCTTGCCGAGGGACGGGAGACCGCCGCGTGAGACCCGCAGAAGAGCTCCGCTACCTCATCCTGGCCGCCCAGCGCGAGGGCAACCGACTTCTCGCCCAGGCTCTGCGGCCGCTCGGCATCACCCCCTCACAGGCCGAAGTGATCCGCATCCTCCAAGATCGCCGGCTGCTCACCCTCAACGGCCTCGGCGACCTGCTGGTCTGCGAGAGCGGCAACAGTCCCAGTCGGCTGGTCGACCGGCTCACGTCCGCGGGCCTGGTGGACCGCCAGGTGTCGGCGCACGACCGCCGCCACGTCGAGGTGACCCTCACAGAGGAGGGTCTGCGCCTCGCCGGGCAGATCGCCGCGATCGAAGAAGGCCTCTACGAGTCCATCGACGCCGCGTCCGAAGGCCGTGACCTCGACCAGATCACCGGTTTTCTCCGCGCCTTCGTCGCCGACCTGCCGGCCGGCCAGGCTCTGGCCCGTCGCATCACCACTGAATGAGGAACCCCACCCGTCACCTCCCAGGAAGCGACCCGGCTCGTGCACGCATTGCCGGCCCGCGTTTGTCAATCGTTCTCGCCGTCGGCCCTTCCCCGGGCCATGGGCGCGCCGCCCAAAGATCTCCCCGGGTTTCGCGAACCGATGAACGATGACGTTGACCAGCGCCTTAGCTCTCTCTAGCGTGAGGTGATGGTCGGTTTGCGGCATATGCAGCGGATTGGCAACCTGCCTGCCGACCTGACCAGCTTCGTGGGCAGGAAACGGGAGCTCACCGAGATCAGGCAGCTGCTGACCGGCTCGCGGCTGGTGACGCTGACGGGGCCGGGCGGCGTCGGCAAGACGCGCCTCGCCCTCCGGGCGGCGGCCGAGCAGCATCGCGCGTTCGACGCGGTGTGGCTGGTGGACCTGACCGGCCTCGACGACCCGGAGCTCGTGGTGGAGACGGTGGCGGCGACCATCGGCCTGCGCGATGAGTCCACGACCCGCCCACTGGACAGGCTTTCCCTGCTGCTGTCCTCGCAGCGGACGTTGCTCGTCCTCGACAACTGCGAGCACCTGAGCGACGCCTGCGCCGGGCTGGCCGACTGTCTTCTGCGGACCGCCTCGGAACTGCGGATCATCGCGACGAGCCGGCAGTCGCTCGGCATCCCGGGCGAGCGTGGGATGAAGGTGGCACCGCTCGCCGTTCCCGGCCCGGATCAGCCCCTGACGGCGAAGGCGCCGGAGCTGTACGACGGGCTGGCCCTGTTCATGGAACGGGCGGTGGCGGTGCTGCCCGAGTTCTCGTTGAACCAGGACAATCAGGCCGCGGTCGCCGAGCTGTGCCGCCGGCTGGAGGGCATCCCTCTGGCGATCGAACTCGCCGCAGTGCGTCTGCGGGCGCTGTCGGTGAACGCGCTCGTCGAGCATCTCAACGATCGTTACGGCTTCCTGACGCGCGGCAGCCGTACGGCCGCGCCGCGTCAGCGGACCCTGCACGCGCTGGTGGACTGGAGCTTCCAGTTGCTCTCCCCCAGTGAGCAGACACTGTGGAGCCGCCTGTCGATCTTCCCGGGAGACTTCGATCTGGAGACCGTCGAATCCGTCTGCACCGGCGGCGGCATCGAGCGGCAGGACGCGCTGGACCTGGTCGACGCGCTGCTGGACAAGTCGCTGCTGCAGCGTGAGGAACACGAGGGACAGGTCCGCTATCGCATGCTGGAGACGCTCCGGGAGTTCGGGCGGCTGAGGTTGGGCGCCGACGAGCGGCGGTCGCTGCTGCGGAGGCACCGGGACCGGTACCGGCTGCTGGTCGAGCAGGCGGTCGCCGAATGGTTCGGCCCCCGGCAGGTCTCCTGGTTCACCCGGCTGCGGCTGGAGCGCGCGCATCTGCGGGCCGCCATGGAGTTCTGCCTGCAGGAGCCCGGCGAGGCGGAGACCGGGCTGCACATCGCCACCTGCCTGTACGAGACCCACTGGAAGCCCAACGCGTTCTACAGCGAGGGCCGCCACTGGCTCGACCGCACGCTGGAAGCGGCTCCGGGTCCCACCGCCACGCGAGCGCAGGCCCTGTGCGCCGAGGCCGACGCCGCCTTCACCCAGGGCGACATCGCGGCGGCCGAGCTTCTCGCCGAGGAGGGCCGGGTGCTGGCCCACAAGCTGGGCCACTCGGAGGCCATGGGCCTGGCCTCGCTGATCTCGGGCACGGCGGCGAACATCAGAGGCGACTACGGGCGGGCGGCCGTCCTGCTCGAGGATGCCGCGACCAGGAACGCCGCCGCCGGCAACACCTTCCGCCTGGTGTGCGCCCTGCTCTCCCTCGGAACGGCCGCCCACTACCTCGGCGACCGGCGGCGGGCCGCCGAGCTGATCGAGCGGAGTCGCGCACTGTCCGAGGCCCATGGGGAGAGCTGGATCCGCTCCTGGGTGCTGATCATCGTCGCCGTCGGCGCCTGGGAGCACGGCGACAACGCGCGGGCGATCTCGCTGTTACGCGAAAGCCTGGCGGTCGGGCGCGACTTCGACGACCGGCTGATCATCACGATCGGCATGAGGGCGCTCGGCTGGATCCTGGCGAGCGAGGGTCACCTCATCGGCGCGGCCCGCATGCTCGGCGCCGCGGACGAGATACGCCGCACGGCCGGCATCTTCACCGGCTGGAGCCAGCACGCCGAGTTCCACGAGCAGTGCGTCGCCACCCTGCGGGAGAAGCTGGGCGAGGAGGCCTTCGCCGCCGCGGTACGGCAGGGCGGCGGGTTGACGGTCGAGAACGCGACCGCGGAGGCGCTCGGCATCCGGCCGGACGACAAGGAGAAGGCCGTGGAGAAGCCGGCGCCGTCGCCGCTGACCCGGCGAGAGCACGAGGTCGCGGAACTGGTCGCCCGGGGATTGGGCAACAAGGAGATCTCGTCCGCGCTCGTCATCGCGCAGCGCACCACGGAGAGCCATGTCAAGCACATCTTGACCAAGCTCGGATTCAGGTCGCGCACCCAGATCGCGGCCTGGATGACGGCTCGAAAGGCCGCTGAGCAAGCAAGGCCATAGAGGGATCGT
>Ga0310811_10003467_pt1 | contig 19826 bp, 12 predicted proteins | sample YCmetagenome_FD_207642 | JGI IMG/M metagenome (GOLD analysis project Ga0310811, IMG submission 207642) | Soil microbial communities from experimental microcosm in Duke University, North Carolina, United States - YC | ecosystem: Engineered > Artificial ecosystem > Soil microcosm > Unclassified ...
AGGGTGGCATCAACGCCGCCAGCGGGCAGTTGCCGAAGAACCTGCCCTCGCCACCGACCTACCGCAAGGTCAACCCGGCCGATTCACCGATCCTGCTGTTGTCGGCTACCTCGGATTCGTTGCCCCTGACTACGGTCAGCGACTCCGTGGACGCCCAGCTCGCCCAGCAGATCAGCATGATTTCCGGCGTCGCTCAGGTTATCATCGGCGGCCAGCAAAAGCCGTCGGTGCGCGTGCAGATTGATCCGGCCAAGCTGGTCGCCAAAGGCCTTTCGCTGGAGGATATTCGCACCGTCATCACCAACACGACGGTGGACAGTCCCAAAGGCAATATCGACGGCGTGTCCAAGGCCTACACGATCTACGCCAACGACCAGCTGCTGCAGGCCAAGGACTGGAACAACGTCATCGTTGCCTACCGCAACGGCGCCCCCTTGCGGATCCGTGATATTGGCCAGGCCGTAACGGGGCCGGAGGATGCCAAGCAAGCGGCATGGGCCAACGGCAAGCGCGGCGTGTTCCTGGTCGTCTTCAAGCAACCCGGCGCCAACGTCATCGACACCGTCGACAAGATCAAGTCGGCGCTGCCGAGACTGGTGGCGGCGATCCCGCCAGCCATCAAGATCAACGTCATTAGCGACCGCACCCAGACCATTCGCGCGGCGGTCTCCGACGTCCAGTTCACGCTGATGCTCACCATCGCCCTCGTGGTGATGGTCATCTTCCTGTTCCTGCGCAGTTTCTGGGCAACCGTCATTCCGACGGTCACGGTCCCGCTTGCCCTGCTCGGCGCCTGCGCCTTGATGTGGATATTTGGCTATACGCTCGACAATCTGTCGCTGATGGCGCTCACGATCGCCGTCGGCTTCGTGGTCGACGACGCCATCGTGGTGCTGGAAAATATCTCCCGCTATATCGAGCAAGGCGAGAAGCCGCTCGCGGCGGCATTCAAGGGATCGAGCGAAATCGGCTTCACGATCGTGTCGATCAGCGTCTCGCTGGTTGCCGTCTTGATCCCGCTGCTCCTGATGGGCGGCATCATCGGCCGCCTGTTCCGCGAATTCGCGGTGACGCTGACGATGACGATCGCGGTCTCGATGGTGGTGTCGCTGACGCTGACGCCGATGATGGCGTCCCGGTTCCTGCGCGCCCATGCCGAGGAGAAGCATGGCCGCTTCTACCAATGGAGCGAGCGCGCATTTGACGCGATGCTTCATGGTTACGAGCGCGCTCTCGATCTCGCGCTCCGCTGGCGCTTCGTGACCTTGATGATCTTCTTCGCCACGCTGGCGCTGTCGGTCTATCTGTTCGTCATCATCCCCAAGGGCTTCTTTCCGCAGCAGGACGTCGGCCTGATCACCGCGACGTCGGAAGCTTCGCAGGACATTTCCTTTTCCGCCATGGTCGACCGGCAGGAAGCGCTTGGCAAGATCGTGCAGGCCGATCCTGACGTGGCCAGCGTCGCCATGGTCATCGGCGGCAGCGGCCGCGCCGGCAATAACGGCAGCATGTACATTACGCTGAAGCCGCGTGACGAACGCAGCGCCGATGCGATGCAGATCATTGCGCGCCTGCGTCCCAAGCTCGAGAAGGTCCAGGGCGCACGACTGTTCATGCAGGCGGCGCAGGACGTCCGCCTCGGCGGCCGGCCGACCCGAACGCAGTTCGAGTTCACGCTGCAGGACGCCAATCTCGACGAACTCAACGGATGGGCGCCGAAGATTCTGGAGAAGATGAAGACCCTGCCGCAGCTGCGTGACGTCGCGACCGACCAGCAGAGCGAAGGCACGACGCTGCAGCTGAACATCAACCGCGACACGGCTTCCCGCTATGGCATCACGCCGCAACTGATCGACGACACGCTGTATGACGCGTTCGGCCAGCGCGAGGTTACGCAGTATTTCACCCAGCTCAACAGCTACCATGTGATCCTGGAAATTCTGCCCCAGTTGCAGAAGAGCCTCGATATCCTCAACAAGCTCTACATCAAGTCGCCGACAACAGGCGAACAGGTGCCGCTCGCGACGTTTGCAAGCTGGTCCAACGTACCGGTGCGTCCGCTCTCGATCAGCCACCAGGGCCAATTCCCTGCCATCACCATCAGCTTCAACCTGGCTCAGGGCGTCGCGCTCGGACAGGCGACCCAGGCTGTGCAGCAGGCGATGAGCGACCTTGGCGCGCCGGCAACGCTCAATTCGAGCTTCCAGGGCACCGCGCAGGCATTCCAGCAATCACTCGGCACCGTGCCGCTCCTGATCATCGCGGCGCTGGTCGTGGTCTACCTGATCCTGGGCATCCTCTACGAAAGCTACATTCACCCGATCACGATTCTATCCACCCTGCCCTCGGCCGGCGTCGGGGCGCTGGCCATCCTGATGATGTTCGGCTTCGACTTCAGCCTGATCGCCTTGATCGGCATCATCCTCCTGATCGGCATCGTGAAGAAGAACGGCATCATGATGATCGACTTCGCGATCTCGGCCGAACGCGAAGAGCATCTGACCTCGGAGCAGTCGATCCGCAAAGCCTGCCTGTTGCGCTTCCGCCCGATCATGATGACGACGATGGCCGCCATGCTTGGCGGCGTGCCGCTGATGCTGGGCACCGGAACGGGATCGGAAATCCGCCAGCCGCTCGGCTATGCCATGGTCGGCGGCCTGATTGTCAGCCAGGCGCTGACCCTGTTTACGACACCGGTGATCTACCTCTACCTCGACAAGCTTTCGAATGCGTTTGCCGGCTGGGGAAGAACCGCGGACGACGAGCACGATCAGCCCGCCGGCAAATCCGACTCGATCCAGGAAGCCGCCGAGTAGCGAGGGCTGCGCGGCGAGCCGATCGCTCCGCAACCCTTCGCTACTGCCGAGCCATTTCGGCGCGACCGATATCGTCGCCATCGAGCTTCTGGTCATTCTGCATGGCCACCGTCACCCGCAACAGCTTTCCGCTGAATTCGAACGGTGCGGCATAATGCGACACCGGACTGCCGCGATCACGCCCGATATCGAGACCGGACCACGAGATCAGATTGTGGAAGGCAAGCTGTGTCTGCGTCGAGCCCGCGGGTTCGCCATCGATCAATAGCGTGTAAACGCTGACCCCGGTGCGCGAGCCCTTCGCCGGCGGCTCGTGACGCACCGGCCGTTCGACGCGAATGCCGAGTCGGTGCGCGCCTGCAGGAACCTTGCGATCGGAGGTGACGATCTCGTGGCCGCCGCCGATATTCAGATCGTGCACCAGCAGGCCATCCTTGATGTAAAGGCTATAGCCCGAGGTCGCATCGCCATGCGCGATCAGGACGCCCTCCGCGTCGGCCGCGTCGATCTCGACATCGGCCTCGATGATGTAATTGCGGCTGCGCACATCAGGTGCGACATCGGTCGGCACATGGCCCATGCCGGCATGAAACACGAAGTGGTTTCTGGCGCCTTGAAATCGCGCCGCATTCTCGGCAAAGCGCGGCCCGAACCGGTCATCGAGCGGCAGCACCTTGTGCTTCTCCGCTTCGCCCCACCACAGTGCGATCAATTCGGCTAAACGCTCCGGCTCACGGCCCGCGAGATCAACGGCTTCCGAGAAGTCCTCGGCAAGATGGAACAACTCCCATTTGTCGTTTTCGAAGGGCATGCCCGGCGGATGATAGGCGACAGCCTTCCAGCCGTCGCGCCAGATGCCGCGATGGCCGAACATCTCGAAATATTGCGGAGCGTCTTTTGACGGCGCTGCAGCATCCGCGATCGAGCGGGCAAAGCTCGTTCCCTCAATCGGCATTTGCCGCAGGCCTGCGATTTCCGCAGGCGCCTCGACGCCGACGAGATCCAGCAACGTCGGCACCAGATCGCTGGCATGCACGAATTGATGGCGCAGGCCGCCCTTGTCCGCGATCCGCGCCGGCCACGAGACCACAAAGGGGTCGCGGATGCCGCCGCCATGGGTGTTCTGCTTGTAGCGGCGCAGCGGTGTGTTCGATGCCATCGCCCAGCCATGCGGGAAATTGCTGTGCGTATCCGGACCGCCGATATCGTCGAGCCGCCGCAACTTTTCCGGCACCGGCTCCGGCCGAAAATTATACGGCCCCATTGCATTGACGAAGCCGAGCGGTCCACCTTCCTGGCTGGCGCCATTGTCCGACATCACGATAACAAGCGTGTTGTCGCGCACGCCCGCTTTATCCAGGAACGCGACCAGCCGTGCCAGATGACGGTCGGCATGATCGAGCATGCCGGCGAAAGCCGACTGCAGTCGCGTGAAGACGCGCTGCTCGTCTTCGCTATGTTCCTCCCAAGCCTTCACGCCGTCATTGCGCGGCGGCATCAGGGTGCCCTGAGGCACCAGTCCCGTCGCCTTCTGCCGCGCCAGTCGCTGCTCGCGCTCGACATCCCAGCCATGGGCAAAGACGTCATCATAACTCTTGATGATCTCCGCGGGCGCCTGATGCGGCGCGTGGCAGGCGCCGAACGCGAGCCATGTCAGCCAGGGCAGATCGGGGCGGTCGGCGATGTGGTCGGCGATGAAACGGATCGACTGGTCGACCAGGTCGGCCGTCAGATGATAGCCGCTCCCATAGGTGCCTGATGGAGCGATGTGGGTATTATCGGAAACCAGCTCCGGCGCGTATTGATCGGTCTCGGCATCGAGAAAGCCATAGAACCGGTCGAAGCCGCGACCGAGCGGCCAGCCGTCGAACGGGCCGGTCGCGCCGCTCTCGGTCAGCGGCGTGACATGCCACTTGCCGATCATGTAGTTGCGATAGCCATGCGGACGCAACATTTCCGCAAGGGTCCCGGCTTCGCGCGCGATCTTGCCGCGATAGCCGGGATAACCGCTGTCGAAATTGGCAAGGCAGCCGACGCCGACCGAATGATGGTTGCGCCCGGTGAGCAGCGCCGCCCGGGTCGTCGAGCACATCGCGGTGGTATGAAAGCCGCTATAGCGCAGGCCCTCGGCCGCCAGCCGGTCAATGGTCGGCGTCCTGATTGGCGAGCCGTAGCAGCCGAAATCGGAAAATCCGACGTCATCAAAGAGAACGACGAGAATGTTGGGAGCCCGTTCGGGCGGCTTGCGTGCCGAAGGCCACCAGGGTTTTGAATCGGCGATGGTCCTGCCGGCGATGCCCTGAAACGACTTGTCGCTGTCTGCGCTCATTCGTCCGCTCCCTTGCCATTAGGCTATTCTCATCGGGCGCTCACGTGTAGCCGCGTTCGCCATTCGCGCAGAAGCGGCAAAGCCCGCAACGCGAGCCGGTTGCCCAAAATGATAATCCGAATTATCATTATGGATAGTTCGAATGGAGTTGCAACGACGAATGTCCTCACGGCAGGCCGATATCGATTTGCCGGGTGTGGCGCCGTCGCGACAGCGGCGGAGCCGGGAGACCACCCTCGCCCTGCTGCAGGCCGGCGCCGAGATGCTCCGAGGCCGCAGCCTCGCTGAATTATCCATTGAAGCCCTGTGCTCGAAGGTCGGCGCAACCGTCGGCGCCTTCTACAGCCGCTTCGACAGCAAGGAGGCTTATTTCAACGCCCTGGTTGCGCTTGCCTCGCGCGAGGGCGAGACCCTGCTGTCCGGGATAGCCGAGAATAAAGCTCTTAATTCTTCCGACCTTGATGCGATCTGCCGCCTGATCGTGAGTGGAACTATCCGCTGGATGCGGGAGCACGAGGGTGTGCTGCGCGCCGCTCTGCAACACGACAATACAAGGCCGGACCGCTGGACCACGTTCAAGGGCCTGGCGCAGGCTACCGTTACCCGCGCTACGCCTCCCCTGCTCCATGCGATGGGCAAAGGCCGCCGCGCCGCCAAGACGCGGAGCATTGCCTTCGGCTGCCAGGTTGTGCTGGGAACGCTGGTCAATGCGATCCTCAATGACCCCGGCCCGCTATCGATCCGCGACAAGGAGATGGAGGTTCGGTTAAGCGGCTGTCTTTTGCTGTTGCTGCAAGCGGAAGTCGACGCAAAACCCGCTTCTGAAAGCGTCAGGCGGCGCCGGCGGTGATGCGATGGGTATCGCCGCGCTCCACCATCCTACAATCTACCCGGTGCCGAGATAGACCTTCTGGACCTTCGGATCTTGCGCGAGCGCCGCCGCGGTGCCGGACAGCACGCTCCTGCCGACCTGCAACACGGTTGCAAAGTCGGATACTTCAAGCGCCAGCTCGATCGATTGCTCGGCGAGCAGGATCGTCAGCCCTTCCTGATGCAACCGGCCGAACGTTTCGTACATCGACTCGACCACGGCCGGCGCAAGGCCGAGCGATGGTTCATCCAGCATCAGCAATTTGGGATCGCTCATCAGGGCGCGGCCGACCGCCAGCATTTGACGCTCGCCGCCCGACATCGTTCCGGCGCGCTGGCTGCGCCGCTCGGCAAGCCGCGGGAAGATGTCGTAGACACGCTCGAGCAGGCCTGTCGTGCGCGACTTGTCGCGCAGCGGCGTCGCACCCAACAGAAGGTTGTTTTCGACGCTCTGCTGCACGAACAGGCGCCAGCCTTCCGGCGACAGCGCAAGGCCTTTTCGCACGATCGAAAACGCCGGCTGCCCGCCGATCTCCTGTCCTTGAAACCGGATCGATCCGGAATGCACCGGAATAAGTCCTGCGACCGCGTTCAGCGTGGTGGTCTTGCCGCCGCCATTGGAGCCGAGCAGCGCGACGACCGAGCCTTCGGGCACTTCCAACGAGACGTCGGATACGCCGATCAGGTCGCCGTAATGAACTTCGAGATTCTCGATCTTCAGCAAGGGCGCGCTCATGTCGCAGGCCCGCCCATCAGTTCGATCGGCGTATGGCCGGCCACCGCCTTGGCGGCGCGCTTGCCGAGATAGGCTTCGATCACCGCTGGGTTGGCCGTGACTTCGCGCGGGGCGCCGCTTGCGATCTCCTTGCCCTGGTGAAACACCATCACCCGCGTCGTCAGCGACATGATTACTTCCATGATGTGCTCGACAATGACCAGCGTGACGCCGGAGCGATGGATGTCGCGCACGAGATCGATGGCAAGCAGCACCTCGCGCTGGTTAAGCCCGGCCATCGCTTCATCGAGCAGCAGCACTTTCGGATCGGTCGCGAGCGCACGGGCGATCTCGAGCCGCTTGCGGCCGGGCGTTCCAAGCGAGCGCGCCGGTGCATCCGCGAGCTTGCCCATGCCTACCCTCTCGAGCACCGCGCGCGCCTTGGTCTCGGCTTCCGCGCGGCGGGGCGCGCGAAGAAACGCGCCGATCATCACGTTCTCCAGCACCGTCATGCCCTCGAAGGTCTGCGGCACCTGGAAGGTGCGGGCAAGGCCGAGCTCGGCGCGGGCTTCCGGCGTATGGCGGGTGATATCGTGGCCTTCGAACAGAACCTGGCCGGCGGTCGTCTGCAGGTCGCCAGTGAGGCAATTGAAGAAGGTCGACTTGCCGGCGCCGTTCGGACCGATCAGACCGAGAATATCGCCCTGCTCCAGCGTGACCGAGGCTGCATCGACGGCCTTGAAGCTGCCGAACGACTTGGTGAGACCACGTGCCTCAAGGAGCATGGGCGGCTCCCGTTGCGGGTGGAGCTTCGGACGTTTTGCCCGGCTTGGAGCGGAGCCGGTTGATCAAGGTGAGGATGCCGCCCGGCTGGAAGCGCGCGATCAACACGATGATCGCGCCATAGACCACAAAGGTGAGACCGGCGCCCTTGCCGCCGAGCAGATTGTTGGAGATCTCCTCAAGCGGCACCAGGATCGCGGCGCCGACCAGGGGCCCGAACAGCAGGCCGGCACCGCCAAGCGCCGCCATGATCAGCATCTTCACCGAGATCAGGATACCGAGCCCGGAATCCGGATCGACGAAGCCGAACATCGTGGCATAGAGCGTGCCGGCGACGCTGGTGAGGCCCGCACTCAGCATGAAGGCATAGAGCTTGACCCGGCTGGCGCGCGCCCCCAACGACCGCGCCGCGCGCTCGGAGTCGCGGATTGCACGCAGGTAAAAACCCATCCGGCTGTCCGCCATCCACCAGGTGATGCCGAGCGTGATGAGCAGAATGGTCAGGAACAGGTAGTAATAGGGCAGCGCAGAGATGAACGAGAGATCGAACACGTTGCGCGGCACCGTCGGTCCGCTTAGCCCCACGCCGGCACCGAGATAGTCGGTATTGGAGACGATCAACCGTAATAGTTCGGCCACCGCAATCGTCGCCATGCTGAAATAATGGCCGGACAGCCGCAACGTCGGCACGCCGATCACGGCGGCAATTCCCACGCTGACGAGGATGCCCACGGGAATGCCGACCAGCGGCGACAGCGCGAAATGCGAGTAAGCGCCCATCGCCGCATAAGCGCCGCAGCCAAAGAAGACGGCATGGCCCACGGATACCTGCCCGGCATAACCACCGACGATATTCCAGGCAGATGCCGCGATCGCATAGAGCAGAACCAGCGCGCCGAGCCGCTGTTCGAACGGTGTCGAGAGCACCAGCGGATAGGCGATCAATACGACGAGTGCCACCAGGGGCCAGAAGAAGCGTCGCATCACATCTTCCCCATCAGGCCCTGCGGCCGGAACCAGAGGAAGGAGAGGAACAGCGCATAGACCACGATGTCCTTGTAGACCGCGCCGATCAGATAAGCGGACAATGACTCGATTACGCCGATCAGCAGGCCCGCCACCAGCGCGCCCGGCACGCTGCCGAAGCCGCCGAGCGAAACCGTGACGAAGGCGACAATGCCCAAGGTCTCACCGACCGTCGGCACGATATAGAAGAACGTTGCGATCAGAGCCCCAGCAAGACCGGTGACGCCGGCGGCGATCGCCCAGGCGATCGCCTGCATGCTGTCGGGGCGAATTCCCATCAATTGAGCCGCCGAGGAATCTTCGGCAACCGCCAGCATTTTCGATCCGAGCGTGGTGCGCGTCAGCAGGAAATGCAGGCCGCCGGTCACGATCAGCGCGACCACGCCGGCGAGCAGCCGCGATGCCTCGATCCGGATGCCGAATACGTCGAAGGTGCCGCCGACGAGGTTGTTCGGCAGCGAGAGAAAATCGGCGCCGAACCACCAGAACACGGCATAGCGCAGCAGAAGCGCAAGCCCGAACGTGCCGAGAATCTGGGCCAGCATCGGCCCTTTCATGATGCTGCGGATCAGCCCGAAGTAAATGATGATGCCGAGCGTTGCCAGGACCAGCACGGCAATGGGCGCGCCGACGATCGGACCGGCGCCGAACAGCGTCCAGATCACGAAGGCGATATACATTCCCAACATGACGAAATCGCCATGCGCGAAATTGATGATGTTCATCATCCCCCAGATCAGGGTGAGGCCGGAGGAGAACAGCGCATACACCGCCCCCAACAGCAGCCCGCCGACGATGACTTGGACAATAATGGAAGACATGGAGCTCGCGTGTCTCGATTGCGCCGAACCCGCCCGGACCTCCGGGCAGACGATCACCGTTAGAGCGTGATCCGTTGCCGGATCATGCCCCGGCCAGCCGATCGTTCACACGAAGTGAAGTCCCGGCAAGCCGCGAAAACAGGGCGGAGGCAATGCCTCCGCCCGTCGTCCCCATCATTACCAGCCCTTGTAGGGAAGCACCGGATCCTTCTGGGCCTCGGCTTTCGGCCAGACCGAGACGTAGTTCACGCCGTCCTGCAACTGAATCATCTGGCCGGAGGCCAGGATGTTCTGGCCCTTGTCGTCGAACTTCACACCCTTATAGGCCATCATGAGCTGATCGGGCTTGAGATCGGTCGCCTTCAGTGCCGCCTGGATCTTGGCGGGATCGGTCGAGCCGGCGCGATTGATCGCATCGCAGAGCACCAGGAAAGCCTGCATCTGCCGCCCGGCCGTGTCGTCCATCTCGTCGCCGCTACGCTTCTTGTACATGTCGGCAATGATGGCGGTTGGCGAGCCGGGAAGGCCGACCACCCAGGACGAGCGGTTGAAGACGCCTTGCGAGATATTTCCGACCGCCTTGATGAACGACGGGTCGGAATAGCCGGAGTCGTCCGCGATCATCATCGGCGGCTTGTAGTCCAGGGCCTGCATCGTCTTCTGATAGAGGATCGCGTCCGACGCATAGGCGATCATGATGACGACGTCCGGCTTCTTCTCCTTGAGCTGCAGCACCTGGCTCTGCACGTCGGTGGCGTTGACGGCATAGGAGATGTCGAGGCCGATGTTCGCGCCCTTGGCCTTGAAGGTGCTGGTGATCACGCTCGCGACCGAGGTGCCGTATTCGGTGTTGTCATGCACCAGCGCGATATTGTCGACCTTGGCGCCCTTGGCCTTCATATCCTGCAGGAAGTCGTAATAGACCTTGGCAAAGTCGGATGCGATCGGCGTGGTGCGGAAGAACCATTTGAAGCCGCGCTCGGTGAGGTTGGCGGCAACCGACTCGCCGTTGACGAACGGGATGCCGTATTTCTCCGCAATCGCGCTGGCCGTCAGCGTGATGCCCGACTGATACGCGCCAGTGAGTGCGACCACCTTCTCTTCCGTGATCAGGCGAAGCGCCTGGTTCTGGCCGGTCGCCGGGCTGCCCTGGTTGTCGGCGAACACCACGTCGACCTTGGCGCCACCGAGACCGGGAAGACCGGCGCCCTTGGCGAGCGGAAAATTGCCAAGTTCGGGATGCGGATTGTTGATGATGTCCAGCGCGGTCTCGATCGCATATTTGGCGTGAACGCCGGCGCTGGCGGCGTTGCCGCTCAAGGGAAAGATGGCGCCGATCTTGACCGTCTTGTCCTGCGCAGAGGCCGCGCCAGCCCACGCGATAGAAATCGAGGCGGCACACAGCAGCCCGAGCACATGCTTGAATTTCATGCTGATAACTCTCCGAAACGTTTTCGAACCCACTATCCAGGCCCGAGAGGCCCGCGACCGCGAGGTTATGCCCCGTCTTTGTTTTGGCGCGCCAACATTGCATGCCCGATGGGTATCGGCAAGTTGCCCTCTATTCCTATGCATCCATGTCACTCGCGATACCCTGTGAATCGCCGTCGCAAATTGCCCCATTGCAAGGCAATGGATGAGCATCACGTCGCGGTAAACCTTGGGCACGCCGGCGTAGCCTTCGACTATGGTCGAAGGAATGATGCGAATGTCACGATGTCCCCGTCGCCCAGGCTTGGGACCGGTCATGCATATCGACCTGGGGATCTTACATGCAATTATTGGGCCGGTGATCAGGGATACATCTGCCGGCTGACGGCGCTCATCATGTCCCGGTCAGGTTTCTAACAGGCCGCCGTCAAACAGCTCAGTCATCGTGAGCGTCCGGTGGAGCTTTGCGACATCAGTTCGCGCATGGCGAGGCCGCGCTAGAGCGTTTTCGAGCGAAGTGGATACCGGTTCGCGTGAAGAAAACGCGTCAAAATAAAAGGCTAGAACGCCGGTTCTGATTCCATCAGAACCGGAAAGGCTCCAGCCCATCACCGAATGTTCGCGCCGGCCGATCGGGGACAACGCCCGGATCGCGCATCGCCTCTAATCGAACATTGCGATGCAGTCGATTTCGACGTTGACGCCCTTGCGGTGCGGCGTGCCGCCGACGCAGGTGCGGGTGACACGGTCATTCTCGAAATAGGTCCGGAACACCTCGTTGAAGCGCGGAAAGTCAGCGACGTCGCGCAGGATCACCCGCATGTTTACGACATTGGCAAGCGTGGCCCCGGCGGCATCCAGCACGCTCAGGAGATTGTCGAGTGTCCGCCGCGTCTGAATCTCGATGTCCCCCTCCACCACCGTCCTGGTCACGGGATCGAGCGGCCCCTGCCCCGAGACGAACAGCATGTTGCCGAAGCGGATCGCCTGCGCGATCGGCGGCGGCTTCTGCAGATCGGTGAAACCGGTCGTCGGCGCATTGGCCGAGGTGACAAATTGCTTCGGCACGTCACAACTCCCCTTCGGTCAGGCTTTCTTCGCCGTCTGCGCCATCGCGTTCGGCATCACAGTGCCGCACTTTTTGCAGGTGCGGGCATCTTCATTGTCGAAGAAGCGCTTGTAGGCCTGCGACACCGGATCGGCGCGGTAGTCGCTGACGACGAATGTCTCCTCATGCAGGAAATTATCGCAGTTCTGGCAGTACCAGTGAAACTTGTCGATCTCGCCGGGATGACGCTGCCGCTCGACGATCAGCGCGAACGCATCGGGTGGAAAACGCGGCGAATGCGGCACGCCCGGCGGCATCCAGTTGGTCGATCCTTCCGGAATGACCGCGATCTCCTCCTTGCCCTCCGGCGTGCGGTAATGAAGATTCATCGTCCCCTTGATCATGTAGGTGACTTCGTCGCTGCCGTTGATGTGGAATTCGCTGCGGTATTCCCGGCCGCGGGCGACGAAGGCGAGCGAGCCCGGCTCCTGCCAGAGCACCTTGACACGCTGTCCGCTGTCGCTGAGCTCCTTGGCGATCTCCTGAAGTTTCACGACGGGAAGCTGGTTCATGGCTCTCTCCCTGCAAGATCATCAGATGACGGCATTCGACATCCTCTCGGCGGTCTGCGCGAGCTTACCGGCTTCGGCCTTCTCCATCATGCCGCCGATCTCGCGCGCCGCACGTTCGAAACGATGAATCCCAATAATTTATGCAAAAATACCAATTGTATAATTTTTTGCAACGCGTATATAAAATTGCCTCGGCGTAAGTTGAAGAGGCTGCATGGCACAGATCGCTTTTCGGCTGGGGGCAAGCAGACGCCTGCGCCGAAATCGCAGGATTTCAATTCCAACGTGATTTCCCCGGCCCGGACCGCTTCCCATGCATCCCCACCGAATTGACGTCCACCACCACATCCTGCCGCCGAACTATGTCCGGATCGTCGGCGACGAGCGCATCGGTCCGCTGCTGGTTTCCGGCAAGACGCCGGTATGGACGCCGCAGCATTCGATCGAGGCGATGGACCGCAACGGCATCGAGAAAGCGATCACCTCGATCTCCGCGCCCGGCCTGTGGTTCGGCGATGCCGAAACCACGCGGCGGCTGACGCGCGAATGCAACGACTACGCAGCGAAGATAAGGCTCGATCATCCCGGCCGCTTCGGCGTGTTCGCGAGCCTGCCGCTTCCCGATGTCGAGGCAAGCCTTCGCGAGATCGCCTATGCGCTCGACGAATTGAAGACCGACGGCATCGGCCTGCTCACCAATTACGACGGCAAATATCCCGGCGATCCCCTGTTTGCGCCGGTCTTCGACGAGCTCAACCGCCGCAAGGCGATCGTCTATTTCCACCCGACCGAAGCACCCTGCTGCGCCATGCACGGCGTCGGCGTGCCGGCCGCGACGCTCGAGTTTCCCTTCGACACCACGAAGGCCGTCACCAGCATGCTGTTCGCCGGCACGTTCTCGCGCTGCCGAGACATCCGCTTCATCTTCTCCCATGCCGGCGGCACGGTGCCGTTCCTCGCCGAGCGCATCGCACGCCTGCAGGTGCGTCCGGAATTCAAGGCGAGCGTTCCCGACGGCGTGATGTTCGAATTGAAGCGGCTGTTCTTCGACACTGCGCTGTCCGCCAACGAACTCGTCTTCAGCGCGCTCTTGAAACTCGTCGCGCCGGAACAGGTGCTGTTCGGCAGCGATTATCCGTTCGCGCCGGAGGCCACGATGACGGCGACCGTGAAGGGGCTGTCCGAGCTTGGTTTGCCCGCCAATGTCTTGCACGCGATCGAGCGAACCAACGCGCTGAAGCTGTTCGGCGCATTGAAATCACCGGGCTGATCGCCCGCCAGCAGACCATTCTGCGCGGATCGGGCTCGATCGTGCGTAGGTCGCAGCCGACGGCCGGAACGGCTCGCCTCTTGTCAAAAACCAGGACTAGACCGCCAACGATTGCGCCGCTATATCAGCGCTGCAAATCGCCTGATTTGGAAAAATCTCCTCGGCGATTTCTGAAAACATCCGAAAAAGTGCTGTAATATCAGCCATTTCGGTGGGGAATGGTGTAACGGTAGCACAACAGACTCTGACTCTGTTTGTCTTGGTTCGAATCCAGGTTCCCCAGCCAGACTCGGAAAGCCGATCAACCGCTTGATCCGAAAGCGCTTTGCGCCGCGGAAGATGGGGTGCCATCTTCATGTTGGACCACATTTGTGGACCACGAGCTTTTCCAGTTGCATCCAGCGCTAAAAGAAGCCTTTGCGCAAGGATTCGTTGTTCACACAGAAAAATCGGTTCGTCGGATCGCGCGCTCGGCCTTTTGGGCCGGCCGAGTCAACCGCAAACGAGCGATCGAATCCTTGCGTTTCGGTGGCGGGAGAACTCGAAACATGGCAGCGTTGACCAGCCCCCACGCGTGACCGTGGCGTGAAGGATTCCTGGAGCGGCCCGTTGGCGGAATTCGATCCCTTCGTGACAGTTAGCATGCAGCTCCGAGAGACTCTCGGCCGCAAGGTCAGAGAACGAAGACTTTCTTTGGCGATGAGCCAGCGGGATTTGGCCGAGGCGGCCGGGATCCGTCAAGCACTCGTCAGTGAAATCGAGCGGGGAGAAGCGAACCCGACGCTCGATTCCGTCCTAAGGATCGCAACGACGCTGGAGGTGAGCTTCGCCGAGCTCTTCGAGTTGCGACGATCGTAAGGTCCGCTACCCGCCATCGGTTCCCGACCAAGCAAAATCGCCGCAAATCGACCGCCATAACTTCAGCGCAATCTTATGACACGTTATAACGTATACGGCGACGCCTGGTCGCCTGTGGGCATTGCGCGGAGGTCTGCCAATGCACCCTGGAGCTCTCGCCGACATCAATCAGCAATAGCTGCTACCGCGACCAATGGCAGTTGCGGGTGACTTGCACACGGCGCGGTGCCCACCAATCTGGCTTTTCTGGAAAAGGATGCCTGCGGCACAGTCGCAACTCCAGTCTTTCTCGTCGGTCGATTTCGGCATTTCGATCAAGCACCGAAAGGAACATACCCATGTTCATCGACCATCGCCGTTCCTGTCACACCGTGCCTTGCCCGCAACGTGTTCAGGACATTGTGTCATGCGCAGCAATCCGCTTCAGCTACGGGCCCCGCCCTTCTTCATCGGGCCGAAATGCAAAGTTGCGATTCCCGTACACCATTTCTTTGTCCGCGACGCGCTCGCGCAAGCGAGCCTCGGCATCTTCAAAGGACTTCAACTGCTGTTTTCCAAACCGCTTTCGGACGAATGGGTGCGGCTAGTCAACAACGGGCTTCTCTTCGGAGGCCGCAGTCCGATTGACACTATGATCCAAGGTGGCATTCCGAAAATGTTGGAAGTCCGCAGGTACATCGACGGTTTGCGCAGTGGTATGTGAGGACCGCTTCGATTTACCTCGACCTTGCAACGATGCAGCCTGTCAGACGACGCCGGCCCTCATCATCGACCGTTCTTGCCCAACACATCGCTCCGCGACAAGCGCGCTTTGTTGCCACAGCTTCCAGTCAGCCTGCCGATCATCCCGTCTTCGGCGAGACCTAACCTCGGGAACTCTGGATTTCCTCTCGGGCGTTTGTCTGCGCGTCATAGACCCTGATCTGCAGCATTGGAAAACGCCGCTTCAGCTCCTCGCCCCCTGCCCGCGCACCGTCCCTAGTGACAAATTCGGCTTTCAGTCGCCCATCTACCTCAAGCGCGAAACCAGAAGCAGGCAATTCCCGGACGGCTGGAAACATTTTATTTCCTTTGTATGGCTCGACGATCGAGAACAACCGATTATCGTGAGTCGCCCAAGGCGCACTAGCGTCACATGCGCGATCGAACAGGTTCCCCTCTCAAATGTGGATCGATGCCTGGGGATGCGATGGTTAAGATAGTCACTCATGTGAAGTGCCTCACCCGTCGAGCATGCGCAGTTCGTCTAATTTCTCTCAGCGCAATATGCTCTTCATGGCGGCGCCAGCGATCGCAAGCACTACCAATTCCGAGATCCAAGTATCGGGCGCCCGTAACCATTCGAGTGTGGCTGCATGGAGGACGTCTGGGCGACGGAATTGGTTGGCGCTAACACGGGGACTGAAGCGCTCTCATCGTGAAGTCGAGGTGCGGCTCTTTTTGATTCCGACGATCGTCCACTTTTGCGGACAATGAAGTTGCCTGATGCGACCGCATGTCGAAGAGGCCTTGGCACCTGTTCGGACTTGAGAAAAGCGAACGCAAAGGAACGAGGTCGGAGGCCCCACGATCCGCGCTCGCGACGGTTGAAAATCGGCCGCAGCCGCCACACGTGTTTGAGGTCGTGAGGCCCAACGATATGGCAGCACAAGAGATGACTGCCCCCTCCCTTACTCAAGAAAAAATCAGCTGGTTGGAGCACAAGCCGTATCCGGATCAGCAGGCGAGAGACGATCTTAATAGGATGCCGGCAGAACTTGATCGGCGCTTAACCGCCGCACGGAACCGCGCTGAGAAGGACGCGGGAGGTAGCCCCACCTCCTCAATTGCCGAGATCCGCTCGTGCGCGCCGGGCGACTTCATCGCGATCAGGAGCCAGATTGCTTTGAATACGAGGCCAGATTGGGCTTGGGGGCTATTGCGTACGCGGCTGTTCGACGAGTTCATCTTGGGAGCAGTGGCAACACGCGTCTGCTTCAAGCACACTAGGACGTGTTCGACACAGACATGAGGACTCGATTGGAACATCAGCTAAAGCTCTTGCTGCGCTCAGCTTTTTCAACACTGAAGCTAGCTCCGCCGTTTCCTCGCGAAACTCGAGGCATTCCGCCAATCCATGGAGAGCCCAGACATTGTCCGGATGTTGCGAACAGCGTTGAATTTTATCCGTCAGGCCAAGATCATCACGGTAGACCTGTTCCGCCTCTTCATAACGACCCTGCTCGGCCAGGAGCGCGGCCAGCGCATGCCTGGGCGGATGCATCCAAGCCCAGGGCTCGACATATTCGAGGTTGTCGTCTCTGCGAACGGCTTCCCGCAAATGAACAAAGGCAAGCTCGTAATTTCCCCTATGATATTCGAGCTCGCCATCCATCATCTTCTCTGCGATCGAGAGGATAGTACGAGCGCTGTTGTTGAAAACCTTTCGTTGGGCCGGGATTCGGCTCACGCTTTCGTGAAATAGTTCGCGGTGCCGCTCGGCAGCAGGAATGTTCTTCAACGTGGCGTGCGCGATTACCTTGGCATAGTGCTGCATCGCCGTCGAGACCAGGTACAGCCGCAGATCATCAGGAAGTGGCTCATCGACGATCTGTTGCCAGCGGCCAAAACGCACCATGACGTGCGTCCTCATTGAAAAGTAGCCTTCCAGGCTCGACGTAAATTTCGGACGATCTTTGACGCTGAGCAATTCGCTGGTGAGTATGCTTCGCAACTTATTCGCGGCATCGATCGAATCCCTGTATCTGCCCATGAACATCGAGGCATGCATCATCAGGAGCAGGTCATGCGCGCATCCCGTCGTATAGGGCGTCAGAGGTCCGGCATAGGCCAGATACTTATCATTTGCAGCGATGGCTCGTTCGCTTGCGAGCTGAGCCTTCTGGTATTCGCCGCAAAGCATGTGAATATGTGCCGGCATGTGATTTAAATGTCCGGCATCGGTGCGCAGCAACTCGAGCGACTCGGCCGAAACCTTAGCCCGCTCCGGCTCGTTGGACATTTCAAGGATATGAATATGCAAATGCAGGAGCGCGGAATGGCTTTGCAAGCTCGCCTCAGCGGCGCGTGCAATCGCGCGCTCGCACACCTGCAGCGCCTCAATCACATCCGAGCTTTTTGCCGGCAAGCCAGTCTTGAGATCCCATAAACGCCTCGGCGTTCGTGTAATCAACGCTTCGATGAAAAGCGAGGTCACATCCTGATCGTCGGGATATTGATGGTAGAGCCGGCGCATTTCCGCCGCGTAGTCATCATCCCAGCGATCAAACTCTTCAGGCGGAACGGCGTGCGGCTTCTGAACATGGCGGGCCTGCGCTTCCACCAGCCGACTTTCGAGGTCATCAGTTCCGCACGACAGGGCGCGCGCCTTCTCAATATGCGCAAAGGCGGTACTTGTTGCGCGATGGGCTTCTTCCTCGCCGAGATCACGCCATGTCAGATTGTAGAAAGGCCCACAGCCATAGGCGACACCCCAATGCGCCATAACGCAGTCAGGGTCGAATTCGAGTGCCTTCATGAAGCACTTTACGCCCTCACTCTTGTTGAAGGCAAAACACCAGTTCAGCCCAAGGTCAAACCATCGTTGCGCTTCAGGAGACGTCGTCGAGATCGGTCTTGAATGGGTTCCGAGGTTGAAGCGATCCATTGTTGTGGCTCCTCCTCGCGTCCAAGCGAATTATCCGGCGGATATCGGCGGCACCGTTGCTGACAATCCGAAGCGATCGGCCTGCTCGATCGCGATGTCATAGCCAGCATCGGCATGGCGCAACACGCCGATGCCAGGATCGCCGTCAAGCACGCGCTTCAATCGTTCAGCGGTGGCCGGATTGCCATCGGCGACGATCGTAAGACCCGCGCTGACGCCGCGACCCCCAAGACCATGCACAGCCACGAGATCGGCGCCGGAGGCGCAGTTCAGGAGCGCATTCAGGACCGGCCAGTCCGAAATGGCATCCGAGCCGTCCTGCATGTTTTCCGTCTCGCGATAGGGCAGCGCCGCCGAACCGGAATCGAGATGGTCGCGGGTGAACGCGATCGGCGCCGATATTCGCCCCCGAGCAACGGCTTCGTTCACCAGCAGCGCGAGGCGGCTTCGCTCGCCATAGCCCAGCCAGCCGATGCGAGCAGGCAAGCCGGTGAATTGAACGTGCTCGCGCGCCAGCTTGATCCAGGAGGAGATCGGATGGTTCGACGAGAACGTCTCCAGGATCATGTCGTCGATCGTGTAGATGTCCTGAGGATTGCCGGAGACCGCGATCCAGCGGAATGGGCCAATTCCCTGGCAGAACAACGGCCGGATATAGAGATCGACAAAGGAACGCATCCGGAACGCGTCTTCGACACCGGCTGCCTTCGCTTCAGCACGCAAGCTGTTGCCGTATTCAAAGGCAATCGCCCCGCGATCCATGAAGGCCAATATGGCACGTAAATGTACGGCAACGGATTGACGCGCCAGCGCCATTAGCCGTTCCGGATCGTCCCGCCGCATGGCTCGCGCCCGTTCGACGGTCAGCTCCGCCGGCACATATCCCTTCAACGGATCGGGAAACGTTTGGTCGGTGACGATGTCGGGAACAATCCCGCGCCGGGCTAATTCCGGGAGCACGGTCGCAGAGTTCGCACAGAGCGCTAAAGCCAGCGACTGTCGCGCGTCCCGCGCGCGAAGCCAGCGCTGGATCGCTTCGTCGAGATCGCTGGTGGTCGCATCGCAATAGCCCGTGGCGATGCGCCGATCTATTCGCGCCTGATCGACCTCGATCACCAGGGTGGACGCACCGGCGAGCTTTCCGGCCAGCGGCTGCGCGCCGCTCATGCCACCACAACCGGACGTCAGCAGCAGTCGGCCGGCGAGCGAGCCCCCGAAATGCTGACGCGCGACCGCCATGAAGGTCTCATACGTGCCCTGCAGGATTCCCTGGCTACCGATATATTGCCAAGCCGCCGCCGTCATGCCGGGATAAACGGTCAGCCCCATGTCATCGAGCTTGCGGCGGCTTTCCTCGCCACTCCAATCGCCAACTAGGTTGCCGTTGGCCATGATGACCAGCGGCGTGGTAGCCTGCCCCGGAAACAACCCGATCGGCTTGCCGGATTGCATGATCAGGGTCTGATCCTCACGCATAGTCTGAAGCGCGCCGACGATGCGGTCGAAGCTGTTCCAGTCGCGCGCCGCTCGAGCGATCGACATGTAGATCACGAGATTATCTGGCGCTTCGGCATTCTCGAGATTGTTCTCCAATAGACGCAGGATGGTCTCCTGCCGCCAGCCCTTGCAACGCAGCGCGGC
>Ga0310811_10003468_pt1 | contig 19824 bp, 13 predicted proteins | sample YCmetagenome_FD_207642 | JGI IMG/M metagenome (GOLD analysis project Ga0310811, IMG submission 207642) | Soil microbial communities from experimental microcosm in Duke University, North Carolina, United States - YC | ecosystem: Engineered > Artificial ecosystem > Soil microcosm > Unclassified ...
CTCACCCTGATGAAGGCCCCGGATGCGCGCAAGCGAATCCGGGGCCTTATTCGTATTCACGGGGCTGCCGTGGCGCGCACGGTTCGGGGCTCCTCAGCCTCACCCCTCCATCCCTTCACCCCTTCACCCCTTCACACGCCGACTGGCGTCCCGGCGCGCGGGAATATACCCTACAGGGGTATGGTTATGGTCTACGAGGAAGGAGGTGCCAGATGCACGGACAGACGGCGATGCACGGTTACACCGGTGCGAAGGACGACTACCTCAAGCGTCTGCGCCGGATAGAGGGGCAGGTCCGCGGCCTGCAGCGGATGATCGAGGAGGACAAGTACTGCATCGACATCCTCACCCAGGTCTCCGCGGCCAAGAGCGCACTGGAGTCGGTGGCGCTCGGACTGCTGCAGGAGCACCTGGCGCACTGCGTGTCCGAGGCCATGGCCGAGGGCGGTGAGGTGGCCGACGCCAAGGTGCGCGAGGCCTCCGCCGCGATCGCCCGGCTCGTGCGCTCCTGACCCGCCGGCGATCCCGTAGCCCGGCCGCAGGCGCCCCCGCCGCGTCCGCCGCCCGGACATCTCCGAACGAACCGCCCTCCCCGCACCATCACCAGAGGAAACGAGCCCCATGACCGACATCGAAATCACCCGGACCCCCGCCGCGGAAGCGCCCGTCGCCGCCACGTCGGCGGAGCAGCTGTCCGGCAGCCCCGTCGTCACCGTGTACTCGGTCTACGGGATGAACTGCGGGCACTGCGCGTCCGCGGTGACCCGTGAACTCGGCACGATCGAGGGCGTGACCGGCGTGCACGTCGACCTCGGCGCGAAGCAGGTGACCGTCGGCTCCACGCGCCGGCTCGCCGACGACGAGGTGCGCGCGGCCGTCGACGAGGCCGGATACGAGCTGGGCTGAGCCGATGAGCGCCATACGGACCCAAGACCGGGTCGAGCTCGAGATCACAGGCATGACCTGCGCCTCCTGTGCGGCCCGGATCGAGAAGAAGCTCAACCGGATCGAGGGCGTGACCGCGACGGTCAACTACGCCACGGAGAAGGCCGCCGTCGCATACCCCCTGGAGGTTCTCTCTCCGGCGGACCTGATCGCGGTCGTCGAGGCGACCGGTTACGGCGCGAGCCTGCCGCCCGCCCCCGCTCCGGTGGCCGCTGCGTCAGCCGCGCCCGGATCCATGGCCGGATACACGGCCGGATCGGCATCCGGGACCGCGTCCGCCTCCGCCCCCGCGGCCTCTTCGTCCTCGGCGTCCTCCGCGCGTGCCGCCGCCTCGTCGTCCCTTCGCCAACGGCTGATCGTCTCCGCCGTCCTGGCCGCACCCGTACTGCTGCTCTCGATGGTTCCCGCGCTGCAGTTCCGCGACTGGCAGTGGCTCGCCCTCGTGCTGGCCGCGCCCGTCGTGGTCTGGGGCGGGCTGCCGTTCCACCGGGCCGCGTGGGTGAACCTCAGGCACGGCGCGGCGACCATGGACACGCTCGTCTCCCTGGGCACGATCGCGGCCTTCGGCTGGTCGGTCTACGCGCTCTTCTTCGGCGGCGCGGGAGACCCGGGGATGAGGATGGAGTTCTCGTTCACCGCGAGCGGCGGCGCGACGGAGATCTACCTCGAGGTCGCCTCCGCGGTGACGGTCTTCATCCTGCTCGGCCGGTACCTGGAGGACCGGGCCAAGCGCAGCTCCGGCGCCGCTCTGCGCGCGCTTCTCGAGCTCGGCGCCAAGGAGGCCGTGCGACTGCTGCCGGACGGCGGCGAGGAGCGCGTCGCCGTCGAGGCGCTGGCCGTCGGCGACCGCTTCGTCGTGCGGCCGGGGGAGAAGATCGCCACCGACGGGGAGGTCGTCGACGGCGTGTCGGCGGTGGACGCCTCGATGCTCACCGGCGAGTCCGTGCCCGTCGAGGTGCGCCCCGGCGCGAGCGTCAGCGGCGGCACCGTCAACAGCGGCGGCACGATCGTGGTGCGCGCCACGAAGGTCGGCGCCGACACGAAGCTCGCACACATCGCGGAACTGGTCGTGCAGGCCCAGAACGGCAAAGCCGCCGTGCAGCGGCTCGCCGACCGGGTGGCGGCCGTGTTCGTGCCCGTGGTGATCGCCCTGGCACTCGCGACCCTGGCCGGCTGGCTGATCGCGGACGGCGCGGTGGCGCACGCGTTCACCGCCGCCGTGGCGGTGCTGATCATCGCCTGCCCCTGCGCACTCGGCCTCGCGACCCCAACGGCGCTGCTCGTCGGCACCGGGCGCGGCGCGCAGCTCGGCCTGCTGATCAAGGGTCCCGAGGTGCTCGAGTCCACTCGCCGCGTGGACACGGTGGTGCTGGACAAGACCGGCACCGTGACGACGGGTCAGATGACGCTCCTCGCCGTCCACCCCGCCGCCGCCGACAGCGCAGCGGCGTCCGCCGAGGTGCTCCGCCTTGCCGGCGCGGTCGAACACCTCGCCGAGCACCCGATCGCCCGCGCCATCGCCACCGCCGCCCGCTCCGAATCAGCAGCGTCCGGCTCTCTCCCCACCGCGGAAGGCTTCCAGGCCACGCCCGGTCTCGGCGTCTCCGCCGTCGTCGAGGGGCACGCCGTCGTGGTCGGGCGGCCGTCGTACCTCGAGCAGGAACGGGCGCTCGCGCTGCCCGAGGACCTCCGGCGCGTCGTCGCCGACTCCGCCGCGCTCGGGCAGACCGCGGTCGCGGTCGGCTGGGACGGAGTCGTGCGCGGCGTCCTGATCGTCGCCGACGCGGTCAAGCCCGGTGCGCGCGAGGCGGTCGACGGGCTGCGTGCGCTGGGCCTGGAGCCGATGCTGCTCACGGGCGACCACGAGGCGGCGGCCAGGGCGGTCGCCGCGCAGGTCGGCATCCCCGAGCGGTCGGTCATCGCGGGCGTGCTGCCCGAGGGCAAGGCGGAGGCGGTCCGTGCGCTGCAGGCGTCCGGCCGCGTGGTCGCCATGGCCGGCGACGGCGTGAACGACGCGGCCGCCCTGGCCACCGCCGACCTGGGCCTGTCCATGGGCACCGGCACCGACGCCGCGATCGAGGCGGCGGACCTGACCCTGGTCCGCACGTCCCCCGACGGCACCGGCGTCGACCTGTCCGCCGCCGTCGACGCGATCCGCCTCGCCCGCCGCACCCTGGCGACGATCAAGGGCAACCTGTTCTGGGCCTTCGCCTACAACCTCGCCGCCATCCCGCTGGCCGCCGCCGGGCTGCTCAACCCCCTCATCGCCGGCGCCGCCATGGCCGCCTCGTCCCTGTTCGTGGTCTCCAACTCCCTCCGCCTCCGCGGCTTCCGCCCCGCCCGGCCCTGACCACCCGCTCTGCCCGGCCGGCCGCGCCCCGAGCACCGCGCCCCGAGCACGGCGGGCCGGGCGGTGGCCGGGCAGCGCGACCGGGCTGCGGCAGCCGGGCGGCGCGGCCGCCGCACCGCCCGAACGAGTGAAACCGCAGGTGACGGCCAGGTTGCTTAAGGATTTCTGATCCGGCGGGAACTGCGGTAATCTCTAACGCGCACCACACGGAGCCCTCGCCCGGAGCCGCCTCGGCTCAGCAAGGGATTGCCACAAGCGCCGTTAGCTCAATAGGCAGAGCAGCTGACTCTTAATCAGCGGGTTCGGGGTTCAAGTCCCTGACGGCGCACAGTCCGACAACCCCGGCCATCCTCGCGATGGCCGGGGTTTCTGCCGTTGCGGCTGTATGCCCGCCTGCGGCTGCGCGCTTACCGGCGACTGGGTGCTTACCTTCGGTACTGGCCGGTCCAGCTGGTGAGCGGCTCGAACGTGTGGCTGAAGTACCAGGCGGGCTGGGCGACGCCGGAGCACTGGCCCTGTCCGCTCAGGCCCGGGCAGCCGCCGTTGTCGCGGTCGAGCGCCCAGATGGCGAGCAGGCCGAGGTCGTGCCGCTCGGCCCACTGCGCGACCGTGACGGCGTCGGCCTGGGTGAAGGTCTCGTCGGCGCCGAAGTCGTCGATGCCGGGCATCTCCGTGATGCCGACCTTCGCCCACAGCTCGCGCGACGGAGCGCCCGGGTAGAGCGTCTGCAGTTGCGCGAAGATGGCCTGCGCGGCGGACTCGGTGTCGGTCGCCATCTCCTGCTCCGTGCCGATCCAGTAGTCGAACGCCATGCCGTTGACGATGGCGACCTGGGCGCCTGCGGCCTTTGCGCTCTGCAGCACGCTGAGGCCGGCCGTGGTCAGGCCGTTCGTGGCCGTCGGAAGGGTGTAGGAGAACTGGATCTGCTTGCCGTGCTGCTTCGCCCAGTGTTCGACCTTGGCAATGGCCTCATTGCGCCGCTCGATGCCGGCGGTGTTGTTCAGCGAATCCGCCTCCACGTCGAGGTCGATGCGGGTGACCTTGTAGGTGGTGATGACGTTCTCGTACACGGCCGCGATCGTGTTGACGTCGGTGCAGCTGTCTGCGATGTCCGTGTTGGTGGTGTCCGCGCCGTAGCCGCCGAAGGACGGGATGACGTTGCCGCCGCGCGATTGGATCTCGGCGATCTCGCTGCCGTAGGTGGAGCGCGCGACCGGCGTCGTGGTGTCGCCGTTCCAGTAGGCGGTGCAGGACCCGGCGGTCTCGGTCTGCAGGAACGCGAGCGTCTCGTACTTCACGCCGGACTGGTGCGCCATCGCGGCGAGGTCGTCGTGGTTGTAGGTCTCGACGTACGGCGCGTACACGTGCGCCGGTATCGGGTTCGCCCGGAAGGCGGCGTGCGACGGAGCGACGGCCGGTACGGCGGCGCCCTGCGCGACGGCGGCGGGCACGACGGTGGTGGTCGCCGCGGCCGTGGCCGCCGCCACGAGCAGGGTCTTGAATCTCGTGCGCATTGCTCTCCTCGGGGTGGAGCGGCCTGCCTTGCGGGCAGCGAAGAATGGACTAGACCAGTGCGAGTCTGAGCAAAGGTATAGTCCAATCGACGCCGTGAGACAAGAGTCGGACATGCTGAGCGGCCGCCCGGCGCGCGCCCGGGATTTCTCACCGCCTGCCGGGAGTCAGAACGGCCAGACGGCGTTCCGGCCCGCGTCCAGCAAGGGAATCATCGCGAACGCCTGGTCCGTCAGGCCGCCGAAGGTGTGCCGGTTCGCCTCGCCGGAGGGCGCGTGGCCGACGCGGTAGCCGGCGAGGTTCCACGTATAGACCGGCACGTGCGCCGGCACCGAGGCGGTCACGCCCACCGGGTCGTACGCGGCCTGCTCGTCGGTGACGATGACCACGCGGTCGTGCCTCCGATAGCTCTGCCGCAGGCACGCCGCGGTGCTCGTGCCGCCGTTGAGGAACCAGCCCCCGCTCTTCCAGCGGGTCAGCGCGGCCAGCACCGACTCGCCGCGCCGCAACGGGAACGGCTTGGTGCTGTTGGAGAACGACACCACGTCCGCCGTCTTCGCCCGCGCCGCCAGCGCGATGCCGAACAACGCGGCCGCGTCCCAGCGCATCAGCGTGCCGTCACGGGAGAAGCCGGCGTTCATGCTCCCCGACGTGTCCACCAGAATCAGTGTGCTGCCGTCCAGGGCCGGCACGTTGCCGAGCGAGTGGCCGACGGCCTGCTCCAGCGCCCACGCCCAGCGCAGCGACGGCGCGGCCCGGTACGCCGAGAGGAATCTGAACGGAAGCTGGCGCGACGCCGCGACCTCGCCGGGATCCGCCAGCTTCGCCGCGACACGCTCGGCGACGGTGTCGCTCACGCCGGCCTGGTCGAAGTTGCGCAGGTTGCGCAGCAGCGCCATGTAACCCATCGACGGGATGACCGCCTCCCACGCGCCCGCGTCCAACGGGCCCTGCAGCCAGCCCGCGAGTGCCTCCCAGGTCATGCCGGCCGCGGCCAGCCGTGCCGTGCCGTCCTCGCCCAGCAGTACGCCGCGCCGGCGCTCGACCGGCAGCGCCGCCAGCTCCGCGCGCGCCCGCAGCATCCTGAGACGCTCGGGGATCGGCTTGTCCCGCTGGTGCCGGCGGTCGAGCGCGTGCGCGAACAACTCGCCCTGCCACGGCTTGTCGGCCGCGGGCGAGGGATGCACGAGGTCGATGACGTCGCCGAAGCGGTAGCCCTTCGAATCTGTGTCGTACTTGAGCAGCGCGCGCTCGGTGTACAGGCGTGCCACCGCGTCCGCGAGGCCGCGCTTGACCGGCTTGGGCAGTGCGCGGCCGTACCGCGTGGTCCAGTACGCCAGCAGTTCACCGGGCTCGTCCGCCCGCCGGCACGCCGCGTCGATCAGGGACCTGTTTCCACCGGAGATGCCGTGCGCCAGTCGCGCCTTGACCGCCTCGGCCGCGGCGACGAGTGAGGCGCTCCGCAGGTTCGCCTCAGTGCGCAGCCAGGGGATGAACCGGCTCAGCCAGTACACGTCCGACACGGCGACCGTGTGGACCAGTTCGGCGAACCGCGAGTCCCGCGTACCGGCCGACTCGTAGAAGGTGTCCTCTCCGACCATGTTGGTCACCGCGAGGAGGAACAGTTCGCCCTTCACCTCGCGCGTGTGTCCGGTGCCGGACTGGTGCGTCGCGGCGCGGCCCGAGGTGGTGGTGATCGGGCTGGTGGCGGACGGGCGTGTGGCGGTCCGGTTGAACTTGGGCATGCGCGGGATCCTCCCCCGGGTAGTCGCATGGAGCGGGGGAGGCGAAAGGGTCGGCGCCCGAGATCGAAGCGGAGACGGCACAAGCTGCTCTGCCAGCTGAGCTACCGGCCCCACGGAATGGAGCCGGGCGGGACTCGAACCCGCGACCTGCCGATTATGAGTCGAAGTATCCGTCGCCTGCGCACCGGGCACCGACCCGACGCGTCACCCCCCTGAGATCGATTCGGCCGCGGCGCTGAGTCAGCGTGGACCCCGGTGGGCTGTGCGTCGCCGCCATCGCCCTGTGGGATCTCGAAGTATCCGCCGCCGGCGCACCAGGAGGTGCGAATATTCAGCTGTCTGATACACAACGCAAAGCTCTCGGTGTCCCTGAACGGGACGTGCCCCACCGTAGCGTGCGCGCGACGGCGCACGCCACGGATTAAGACGTAAGACCTCGAACACGCCTGTCCGGATCAGGACCCGGACCCGCTCGTGGCGCGGCGGGCGATCAGGGGCCGGAAGGAGCGGCGGGCCAGCACGGCGAAGGCGGCGGCGAGTATGCCGAACTCGGCGATCGTCTGGTGCCAGAGCCGGCTGCGCGCGGCCGAGTCCCCGGCGGAGGCGGCGGCCGCGGCGTCGACCCGGGTGGCAGGCGCGGGCGCGGCCGCGTCGTGGATCGCGGCGACGCTGGGTGCGACCTGGGCGAGGTGCAGCACCGCGGCTGCGACCTTCGCGGATCCGGGGCTCGGCGCCGGGCCGACGTGGGTCACCGCGGTGCGGGTGGTCACAGCGTGGGTGGTCGCGGTGGTGGTCGTGGGCGCCGCGGCGGCCTGGGCGGGGGTCGCGCTCACGCCCAGCGCCAGCACTCCGGCGGTGAAGGCGGTCGCGGCGGCCACGGCGGGTCTGAAGCTCGGTGTCACGAGCCTCCCATCACGGTTTCGGCCGACAAAGGGCTACGCGATCCTATCGACGCTCCTGCCTGCGGCAACGCGCCACGAGCGACTGTTGCGCGGTTGAAACCGTGAGACGGCGCATGTGACAGTTCGCGGGCGGCGGCGCCGCTCCGGCCGCCCGCGCTTGCCGCCGGTCAGCGCCGGCGGCAAGGCTCGAGATCACTGCACAGTGAGGGTGCCATGCATGAAGGTGTGGATCGTGCAGATGTAGGCGTAGCTGCCCGCCTTCGACGGCGCCTTGAACGTCACGGTGGCGCCGCCGTCGATGTCGCCGGTGTTGAAGGCCGCGGGAGACGAGGTCGAGGTCAGCGTGTGGGTCGTGCTGTCCTTGTTGACCACGGTGATCGTGGTCCCGGGCGCGACGCTGAGCGTGGCCGGGGAGAACGCGAAGTTCTGGATCGTGACCGTGTGGCCGGCCGCTCCACCACCCGGGGCACCGCCCGTCGTGGCGGTGGTCGGGGCGGGGGTCGTCGGGGCGGCGGTCGGGGTGTTGGTGCCGCTGGGGGCGGGGCTCGTCGAGCAGCCGGCCAGCGCGAGGGCCAGCATCGTGCCCCCGGCGGAGGCCAGGAGGCGGCGGGAGTGGTTCACGCGGGGTTCCTTCCGGTCAGCGGCGGCGGACGGCCGGGCGGCGGCACACGTCCGCTCCCACCATCCGGGCGCGGCCCCGCCCGTGCTCTGCGCGAGCGCGACGACGCGCGGCGGTTCACCCTGGAAGGTGAGGCGGCGCCGCCGGATGGGGGAACGCGGGCCGGACCCGCGCCCCGCCGGACCGGCCGGGCAAGGCGGCCCGGGGAACGGGCGTTCGACCGCCGGAACCGGCGGTGACCAGCGGGAGAGCCACGAGCCGAGGGAGAGAGGCATCATGACAGCTTGGGATCGACGCACCGGCGTACGGAGTGTGCTGCGCCTCCTGGGCGCGGCCGGGCTCGCCGTGGACGCCTATGTGCACACGGACCTGGCGGGCCGGTACGACTTCAGCAACGGCGGGTCGATCAACCAGTCGACGCTGTTCCTCATCCAGGCCGGCTTCGCCGCGGCCGCCGCGCTCGCGGTCGCGGTGCGCGGCCGGAGGCCGGAGGCCGCGTTCGGCTTCGTGGTGGCCGCGGCGGCCCTCGGCGCGGTGCTGCTCTACCGCTACGTCGACGTGGGCGTGCTCGGGCCGCTGCCGAACATGTACGAGCCGATCTGGTACACGGAGAAGACCGTCAGCATGATCGCCGAGGCGGTGGCCGTGGTCTCCTGCGCCGCGCTGTTCATCGTCGGCGCGGGGCCGCGCCGACGCCGGGCCCACACGGCCTCCGCGGGAGGCGGGCGGCGGACCGCGGCGCACACCAAGTGACGTCCGCCGGCGCCGGCTCTACCACGGAATCACCGCGCGCCCGCGGAGTCACCGCGGCTCTACCACTCCGGGTGGGCGATCTGCATGCAGTCCGCCTGGGCGGCGTTGGTGGCCTCCGAGCTGTCCGGCGGGGCCGAGGCCACCGTCGTGGGCGCCCCGGACGTGCCGGACGAGGAGGAGCCGCCGGACCCGGAGTACACCGAGCCGCTCGCCCAGTCCTTCCCGATCACGACCGTCACCTCGCTGTACGAAGTGGACTCGTGCACCGCCGAGGAGGGGATCTCCAGAGCGCCCGCCACCGCCGCGGCCGACTCGGCGCGTCCGGACGGGTAGTAGACCACGGTGGTCGACGCCGGCTGCGACGCGTTGCCGGTCGTCAGCCCGCTGCTGCTGAAACCGTCCGACACCAGCGCGTCGTGCACGGTCGAGGCCCGCCCGCCGATCCCGCTGCCGTTCTCGATCGCGGCGTGCACCGCCGCGATGTCCACCGCCGCGGCGGAGGAGGTGCTGACAGTCGGGGTCGCCGACGTCTTCGTGCTCGAGCCGGACGACTTGCTCGAGCCCGCGGTGAACGGCTGGTCGTTCTTGATGGAGGCGAACATCTCGTTCGCCGCCGGCTGCGCGAACTGCAACTGCTGGCGCCAGGCCGAGTTCGTCCCCGAGTACTGCGCCGTCGGCACCGACATGAAGCTGATCCGGTCAGTCGGAACCTTGCCGAGCTCCTGCCCGAGCGAGAGCAGGTCGGTCACGGTGGACAGTTGCGAGTCGACGGTCAGCGCCTTGGTGGCGGCGTCGGCGACCGAGTAGAGCGTGCTGATGTGCGTGAGCGAGGCGTTGGCCTTGAGCTTGCGCACCAGCGACGCCATGAACAGGTGCTGCGCCTTCTCGCGGTCGACCTCGTTGTTGAAGGCGTGCCGGGTGCGCAGCCAGGCCAGCGCCTGGGTGCCCTGGATCGTGGAGGTGCCCTTGGGCAGCTTGATGTGCGAGTAGTCGTCCTTCATGTTGTTGGTCACGCACACCTGCACGCCGCCGACCGCGTTCGACATCGTCACCACGCCGGCCATGTCGATCTCGATGAAGTGGTCGATGGTCAGCCCGGTCAGCTCGCCCACCGCCTGCACCGAGCAGGACGGGCCGCCCTGCAGCGTCGCGTTGACCAGGTTCGTCGATCCGGCCTTGGCGCAGGAGGGCATGCTGACGATGGAGTCGCGGGGTATCGACATCACGGTCATGTTCGACCGGTCGGCGGCCAGGTGCAGCACCATCATCGTGTCGGCGGTCGAGACGTTGTCGTCGCACGCGTGGCCGAGGCTGCAGTCCGCGGCGTTGAGCCGGCCCGAGTTGCCCAGCAGCAGGATGTTCATCGCCGTCTGGCCGAACTGGTTGGGTATCTCAGCGGACTGGGTGACACCGGGCGGCAGCAGCGACGCCGTCTTGATGTTCCCGTTGAAGTGCACGTAGACGTAGCCGCCGACGCCGGCCCCGGCGAGCATCACGGTGGACAGGCCGAGCGCGGTCCAGCGCAGCGCCCGGCCGGTCCGGGACTTGGGGCGGGCGGCCGCGGCGGCGCGGCGCTGCGAGCGGCCGTGCGGGTCGACATCGTCGAGGTCGATGTCCGTGTTGACGCGGCCGTCCGGATCGTCGTGGCCGGGCTGCCCGGAGTGCGCCGCGCGCGCGGAGCGGCCCTCGCCGGGGCGGGGGCCGCCTGGACGGGGCGCGCCGGGGCGCTGCGGCGGGACGTCCGAGCGTCCCGGCGCCCACGGGTCGGCCCCGGCCCGGCCGCCGGCTCCGGCGCGGCGGCCGGGGTCGCCCTGGCCGTAGCCTCCCTGGCCGTAGCCTCCCTGGCCGTAGCCCGGACCGGGCACGTCGTAGGGATCCGCGGGACGGTAGCCCGGGTCTGGCGAGCCGTGGTTCGGTCGGGGCGGGGCGCTGCGCCGGCGCGGTGCGGCCGAAGGCGGCGGGCCGTAGCCGGGCTGCGGACCACGGCCGCCGCCCCACTCGCCGCCCCAGTTGCCGGAGGGGTCGGCGGCCGAAGGGTTGCCCGAAGAATCCGGATACCAGCCGCGATCGTCGCTCATCTCTGGTCGGGTCCCTCTCTGCCACCGGCATCTCGTCCACTCTCAGGACGTCTTCCGGTCATCCGTGGTTGCCCGCGATTCCTGCGGGGCCGTCACGCGTCGGCGAAACCCGTCGTCGGAGCAGGCCGCGCCCGGCTACCTCCGCCCGGTGCGCGGAGCCGTGGGGCGCGCCGTATCCCGCTTGAACGCTATTCCCGCTCGACGCTACGCGTGTCTCGGCGGCATCATCGGCGGCATGACGGAACTGACGCACAGCCCGGAGATCTGTTGTCTGGCCTTCGGAACTCGACCTCATGGCCGGGCTCGCCGGCTTCGAACAGGAGAGCCGGCAGGCCGACTGGCGGGCGCCGAGTTCACCGCCGAGTCCACGTCGCACGTCTCGGTCTACCGTCTCAGTGCCCGATCTTGACCGCGACCGCGACGGCAAGCTGGTGGAGATCGTCTCCATGACCGGCTGAGGCGGCGTGCCGACGCACGCCGCCGCGCGTTTCCCCGGTCGCGTGACGCGTTACGCGTTAGGTTTCGCGCGTCACGCGTCACGCGTCACGCGTCACGCGTTACACGTCACGAGCTCAGCTTCCAGCTCTGACTCGCGGCGCCCGAGCACGCGGCCACGTCCAGCAGCGTGCCGTCGGACGTGCCGGAGCCGACGCCGTCCAGACACAGGCCCGGATCGGCCGCGCTCGTGACCGTGCCGTCCGTCGTGTTCACCGTCCACTGCTGGTTCGCCGCGCCGGTGCAGGCCTGGATCGCCACAGCGTCACCCGCGGCCACAGCCCCGGCGCCGGCCCCGGCTCCGCTGCCCGCCTGCATGCAGGTGTCGCCGTAGACGGTCAGTTCGTGCGACGAGGTGTAGCCCCAGGTCTGATTGCCGCCGCCGTTGCAGTCCCAGATGTCCAGTTGGGTGCCGTCGGTGGTGGAGAAGCCGGGCACGTCGACGCAGCGGCCGGAGGCGGAGCCGACGATCTCCTGTCCGGGAGGCGCGGCCGGCTGGTCGTTGACCGGCGGCACGGTGCCGTATCCGTAGCCCCACTTCAGCTGTGCGACACCGCTGGGGCTGTTGTCGACCAGCTTGCCCTCGGCGTTCACGCTCTCGATCGAGTAGGAGTCCCCGGTGCGCAGGCCCGGCCAGTAGACCATGCCCATGCCCATCCCGCGCGCGATGTCGGTGGTGGCGGCCAGATATGAGGTGTAGACGTTCCCGTTGTGCGCGCCGTAGTTCAGCCCGATGGTCATCGGCGAGCCGGCCTCGTCGATGATCGTCCGGTAGGCGTAGCCGCCGATGCGCGGCAGCAGGTTGCCGATCCAGTCGGCCTCGGTCGTGTAGTTCGCCCAGTAGCCGTAGAAGTGCAGCGATAGCAGGGTGCCGTCGAGCGCGGCGGTGGCGCCGACGCCGGTGACGTTGTCGTTGTAGCCGGTGCCGCTGATGACCACACGGTCGCGCTGAATGCTGCTGTGATCGGCCAGCCACTGCGTGCAGATCTGCACCCACTGGTCGAGCGTGTAGCCGAACGGCTCGTTCATCGGCTCGAAGAAGACGCGGGGATTGTGGCCGTACTCGGCGGTCACGGTGTTCCACATCTGATTCCACGACGCGGTGTCGTCGATCATGCCGTTCTTCGACGTGTTCGATTCCCAGTAGCTGAGGATCACCTTGTCACCGGCCGCGGTCGCCGCGTCGATGGTCGCGCGGTAGGAGCTCCACCAGGCGGTGCCCACGCTGGCCGGGTTGATCGGCAGTCGCAGGGTATTGGCACCCAGATTCTTGCTGAACCCGGCCACCATGGCCTGGGTGATGCGGTAGACGGTCCGGTAGCTGTCGGACACGCTCAGACCGCTCGGGACGACCGCGTCGCTCGCGTAGTTGTCCCGAGGATCGGCCCAGTTCACCCCGTTGAAGCTGCTCGGCGCGGCCGGCGCGGCGGCGACCGCGTTCGCAGTGGTCGCATGCGCAGGAGTAGAGCTGGTGGCTGCGGCGCTGGTCGCCGTGGCGGCGGCCAGCAGGCCGACGGTGACGGCGAGCGCGGAGCATCGGCGCCACGTGGGTGTCTTCACGTTCGCTCCCTGTTCTGTAGGCGGGCAGCTCTGTAGGCGGGCAGCGCCCGTCGCGGGGCGGCGCGGCAGAGTGCCACCCTCATTAATTCGGGCGTGAATTAACTCGATGGAACGTAGAGCGGCGCCGTGGGGCTGTCAAGCCCCGTCCACGGCCCGCCGCGCCCGGAGCGGACGCGCGGCGCCCGGCCGCGGGCCCGGTTAAGCTGGCGGCAGGCGAGGCCTGGCACACGTAGGGAAAGTGGTGCATATGCGGTGGGGCGCCGGCACGGTGTCCGGGGACATGACCCGGACCGCCGTCCTCGCAGTACTCGCCCGCGGTGGGCCGCTCAGCCGCGCGGAGATCGCCGAACGGCTCGACCTGAGCCCGGCCACCCTCACCGCGAGCACGCGCAGGCTGCTCGCCGAGGGCCTGATCATCGAGGGCGATCCGCGCAGCACCACGCAGACCGGCCGTCCCTCGATCCCGCTCGCCCTGGTGCCCGGGTCCGTGCACGTGCTCGGCGTGCAGGTGGCGCACGAGCACGTGACCGGCGTGCTCACCCGGTTGGACGCGGAGATCGTGCGCGGTTTCCGGCACGCGTTCGACCCGGCCGCGCCGGACGCGGTCGCCACCCTCACGGCCCTGATCCGCGCGGAGATCGCGGAGAGCGGACGGCGCGGCGTACGACTGTCCGGGCTCGGCGTCGCGGTGCCCGGCGTGGTCGACCCGGAGACCGGCACGCTGCGCATGTCGGTGCGCCTCGGCTGGACGGGCATGCCGCTCGCCGCCCGGCTGCGCCACGCGCTGCGGCTTCCGGTGTTCGTCGACAACGACATCAGCGCCGTCACCGCCGCCGAGCGGCTGTATGGCCCCGGCGCGGATTGCGCCGACTTCCTGCTGCTCGCGATCGGGCAGGGGATCGGACTCGGCATGGTGCTCGACGGCGCACCGTACCGTGGCGCCGCGGGCGCGGCCGGCGAGTTCGGCCACCTGCCCGTGCTGGTCGACGGACCGGTCTGCAGCTGCGGCAACAGGGGCTGCCTGGAGACGCAGGTGAGTACGGAGTCCCTGCTGCGCTGGGCGGAGGAGACGGGCATCCTCAAGGCCGGATCAGACCTCGATGACCTGCGCACGGTGGCGGACCGCGGCGACGACGGCGCACGGGATCTGCTCGCGCGGGCCGGCGAGCTGCTCGGGCGCAGCCTGGCCGGCACGGTCAACCTGCTCGGTCCGGAGCGCGTCGTGGTGATCGGCGAGATCGTCCCGCTCTGGCCGCACCTGGAGGGCCCGTTCCAGCGGGCGCTCGAGCGTCACCTGCTCCCGGGCGTGCGCACCATCGCGCTCGACGTGCGTCCCTGGAGCGACGACCTCATCGCGGCCGGCGCCGCCCGCGTCGTCCTCGGCGCGCCCCTCGCCGCCCCCCGCCAGCGCGGCTGATCTCTGATCCGCATGCGGCGCCGGCCGGGGATCCGCACCCTCATGACGGATCCCCGGCCGGCGTTCTCTTCCCCCCTCGGGCGAACCCGACCGCTCTGTCAGGGCACGGCCGGGCTCGGGTTCGGGAAGTACGGCAGCGTCGGCGTCGTGGCCCAGCCGGTGTTGCCGGGGCCGAGCTGGAACCGGAACTGCGGGATCGCCGGCGGGTACTGGTCCTGCACCGTGCCCGCGACCCCGACGCCCGTGGCATGGACGTGGGCGACATACGCAGAGCCCTGAGTCTCGCCCTGGAAGACGACCGTGCCCACGTTGCGGATGTTCACATTCGTGATCCGCAGGCCGTCGATCGGCAGTCCGGTGCCGTCGCCGGATACGAGCTCGAAGACGCTGTACGGCGTGTCGAGGACGTTGAGGTGGTCCAGATCGACGGCCACGTCGCTGATCGCGTAGTCGTAGGCGTCGATCTGGATCGCGCTCATCGGGTGGCCCCAGTTCGGGTTCATCGCACCCGCCCGGATCACCGTGTCGTGGTCGGCGTCGATGGTGCCGGCCAGCGTGGTGAATCCGGGGCCTGCGAACTGCTCGTTGGAGATCGTCAGACCGCTGCCGAGGGCGTTGGAGTCGGCGATCACGTCGTGTGTGATCGTGTTGTCCGTGCCGCCGTACTCGGCGATGCCGTTGGCGAGGTTCGGCTGCTCGACGGTGTCCCAGGCGAACACGTCGTGCGAGTCCACGGCCGGGTAGGACCAGATGGCCAGCCCGTCGTCGCCGGTGTTGCGCACGAAGTCGTCGCGCACCACCACGCCGGTCGCGTTGCCGTTGAGGTTCAGGCCGTCCGCGTCGGTGTCGAAGATCTCGGTGTTGCGCACGGTCACGTCGGTGTTGCCGTACTGCAGCCAGAGCCCGACGTTCGTGTTCTGAATCCACAGCCCGTCCACGACGGCGCCGGTGCCGAGCGAGCCGTTGATCGCGTTGGCGGTGCTGTCGTCGTGCCGGCCGACGGTGGAGCCGAGGATCGCGAAGTTCCTCAGGTTCACCGGTCCCGGCACGGCGGAGGTGTTGTCGATGAAGGCGTTGGAGTGCACCTGGGAGTACCAGGCGCCGGCACCCTCGATCGTCGCCCGCGGTACCTGCAACGCGCTTCCGATAGTGAAGTCACCGGCGGGGACCCACACCGCCTCGTGTGCGGCGTTCGCGGCGCTGATGGCCGCCGCAAACGCCGCCGTCGAGTCGGTCGCGCCGGTCGGGTCGGCGCCCTTGCCGACCACCGATACGGTGTGCGCGGGCTGCCGCAGCGGCGGGGCGACCTGGTAGAAGTCGGCCAGGTTGACCGTGTACGGCAGCGCGGTGTCTGTCGCGTCGGCCTGCAGCCGGACGGTGTCGCCGCGGTGGAGTTCGAACCCGAACATGAGCCGGACGTCGTTGAAGAAGTGGTGCGTCTGGCTGCCGAAGATCTGCGGCGTGCTGATGTAGCTGTAGGCGGAGGTCAGCTGTAATTTCTGCGGCAGTCTGCGGCCGTCGACGTACACGGAGAGCGTGCCGGACGCGCCCTGCGGCACGGTGTAGTCGACATCGACGGCGTTCGCGGCCGCTCCGAGAGTGAACTGCACGTACTGCCCCGCGGCGGTCAGTTGCACCGCCTCGCGGCCCACGGCCTCGGAGGCCAGCGTGCCCTGGGTGTAGTCGGGTCCGATGACCGCGCCGTTCGTCCGTGCGTCGGGCCCGGTGGCGAGGTACTCGCCGACGAGGCCGGGCACGTGCGCGCCGCCGTCGTACGCGGGGTCGAACGCGGAGCGCGGTGCGGCGGCCGAGGCGTTCTCAGAGGCCTGTGCCGGCTCTGCCGCGTGAACCGGCTGCGCCGCGTGGGCGGCGCCGACGGGACCGAGGCAGATCAGTCCGGACGCGGCGGCGGCCGCGCCGAACGACCCGAGTCGTGCACGTGGACGTGGCAAAGACGGATCCTCTCCTTGGCGGGGGTCGTGGAGTCGTGCCGGGTACGGCAGTACGTCGGTGCGTCCGTGCCTCAGCTTGCCAGTGCGTCAGTGCATTGGCACGGCAGGGGTGGCGGGCGGCGCGGAGGTCGCCGCGGCTAGGCCAGGCGCAGCCAGACGGCGGTGTCCGGGGGCAGCAGCCCCTCCTCGGTCAGCGGCCCGCTGTGTAGCAGGATCTCGGCGTGCTCGGGCAGTTCGGCCTCCTTGGCGCCGAAGTTGAGCACGCAGGCGAACGCCTCGCCGCGGCGGAAGGCGAGCACTTCGGGCGCCGACGGGATCCAGCGCAGCTGCTCGCGGTCGGTGCGCAGCTCCTCGACCGTCCGCCGGATACGCAGGGCACTGCGGTAGAGCTCGAGCATGGACGCGGGATCGCCCTGCTGCGCCTCGACGGTCATCCGGTCCCAGGCCGCAGGCTGGACCGGAAGCCAGGGCTCGGCGCTCGCGTCCTCCGGGCTGAAGCCGAAAGGCGGCTCGGTGCCGGACCAGGGCAGCGGCACCCGGCAGCCGTCGCGCCCCGGATCGGCGCCGTTGGTGCGGAAGAACATCTGGTCGTTCTTCTTCTCGTCCGGGATGTCCTCGACCTCCCACAGCCCGAGTTCCTCGCCCTGATAGATGTAGGCCGAGCCGGGCAGCGACAGGCTCAGCAGGGCGGCGGCGCGGGCGCGGCGGGTGCCGAGCCCGAGGTCCACCGGGGTCTCGAAGCTGCGGGTGGCGAAGGCGAATCCGGTGTCGGCCCGGCCGTACCGGTTCACGTGCCGGGTCACGTCGTGGTTGGACAGCACCCAGGTGGCCGGCGCGCCGACCGGCAGGTGGGCTGCGATCGTCTCGTCGATCACGGTGCGCAGCTCGGCCGGGTCCCACAGGCAGGACAGGAACGCGAAGTTGAACGCGGTGTGGATCTCGTTGGGCCGCAGGTACATCGCGAAGCGCTGCGGATCCGGCAGCCACACCTCGCCGATCAGCGCCTTCGGCTCCGGGTAGGAGTCGGCCACCCGGCGCCACTCCTGGTAGATCTCGTGGATGCCGTCGCGGTCGGTGTACGGGTGCGGCGCGCCCTCCGGGGCGTCCGGGTCCATGTCGGCCAGGAACGGGTCCTTGACCAGGACCGCCGCCGAGTCGATGCGGATGCCGTCGGCGCCGCGGTCGAACCAGAACCGCAGGATGCTCAGATGCTCCTCGCGCACCGCCGGGTGCTCCCAGTTGAGGTCCGGCTGCGCGTCGGCGAACAGGTGCAGGTACCACTGCCCGGGCGTGCCGTCCGGGTCGGTGGTGCGGGTCCAGGCCGGTCCGCCGAAGTGCGAGACCCAGTTGTTCGGGGGCAGCTCGCCGCCGGGTCCGCGCCCGGGCCGGAACCAGAAGCGCGCCCGCTCGTCCGAGCGCGGTCCGGTGGCCAGCGCGGCCTGGAACCACGGATGCCGGTCCGAGACGTGGTTGGGCACCACGTCGATGATGATCCTGATACCGAGCGCGTGCGCCTCGGCGATGAGCGCGTCGGCCTCCTCGAGGGTGCCGAAGTCGGGGTCGATGTCCCGGTAGTCGCTCACGTCGTAGCCGCCGTCGGCCATCGGCGAGGGATACCAGGGGTTGAACCAGATCGCGTCGACGCCGAGGCCGGCGAGATAGTCCAGGCGGGCCCTGATCCCCTGCAGGTCGCCCACGCCGTCGCCGTTCCCGTCCGCGAAGCTGCGCACGTACACCTGGTAGGTGACCGCCGTGCGCCACCAGGGCCCGGCGAGGGGGGCAGCCGGATTCGCCGCGGCGTTCCGCGGCCCGGTGGAGTTCGGGCGCTGCGCGGCGGTCCGATGGAGAGTCACGGAATCGGCTCCTTCTCTGTCGCGTGCCGGTTGCGCACAACGTACATGGCGGCACACAGCCACGCAAGAGATCTGTGTCTCGACTGCAAAAACGAGATCAGTGATTTCTGAGCCCGTGCGGGATCTTTCCCTGCAGAGAGATTGAGTCTGGGTCCGCTCCTGCGGCGCCCGCCTGCTGCGCGCTCCTTACTAAGCCCCGTAGCTTGATCGTTGTAATCAAGTCGTGTCGTTGCGAGTTTTCATCGCTATCTTGCGAACGCAAGTCCGCGTCAGTACGGTGAACCCACCCGGGGCAAGACCACAGTCGTTCATGTCCAGCTGAGGGAAGGCAGATCTATGAACAGTACGGTTCGCCGGCCGTCCGGCCTGCGCCGGACGCTCGTGTTGGCCGCGGCGGCGGCACTGACACTGCCCGCCGCCGCCTGCTCGAGCAGCAGCGGCGGCGGCGCTTCCGCGGACGCGTCGAACCAGAAGGTGACGATCTCGGTCGACTGCGCGCCGCCCACGAGCAAGCCGGTGGCGTACAAGGAGTGGAACGAGGACGTCGCGCAGTTCGAGAAGCAGAACCCGAACATCACGGTCAACAGCGTCCGCACGTTCCCCTGCGAGACTCCGGCGCTGTTCACCGCCGCGCTCAAGGCCGGGACCGAGGCGAATGTCTTCTACACCTACTACACCGACCTCGGCCAGGTGCTCGAGAACGGCCAGGCAGCCGACATCAGCCAGTACGTCGACACCACGACGGTGCCGAACCTGAAGTCCATCGTGCCGACCGCGCTCGGCGCGGTGAAGGCCGGCGGCAGCCTCTACGGCCTGCCGACCAGCATCTACACCATGGGCCTGATCTACAACCGGCAGCTGTTCCAGCAGGCCGGCCTCGACCCGGACCAGCCGCCGACCACGTGGGCCGACGTCGAGGCGGACGCGAAGAAGATAGCCGCTCTCGGCCACGGGATCGCCGGCTACGGCGACTACAGCGCCGGACACAACGGCGGCTGGCACTTCGTCTCCGAGATGGACGCGCTCGGCACACACGTGCTCAACACGAACAGTACGGCGGCGAACTTCAACAACGCCAACGCCCAGCAGCTGCTCGGCGCCCTCCACCAGATGCGCTACGTCGACAACGACATGGGCCAGACTCAGGACCTGGCGTGGGGCACGCTGCAGCAGCAGATGGCCGGCGGCAAGCTCGGTATGTACATCGCAGCCCCCGACGACATCACGTACATGGTCCAGTCGCTCGGCGCCGACTACAGCACGTACGGCATGGGCCAGATCCCGAGCTTCAGCGGCCAGCCGGCCGGCTCGCTGCTCGGCGGCAACGACTACATGTTCGCCAAGCGCGACACCCCGGCGCAGATCCAGGCGGGTATCAAGTTCCTGAACTTCGAGTTCCTCACCGAGGGCGCGGGGCAGTTCAACTACACGCGCCTGAAGGCGGACAAGCAGGCCGTCGGCCTGCCCGAGCCCGAGCTGTTCACCGGCGGCACCGCCCCGTCGAACCAGGACATCGCGCTCAAGACGAAGTCCGCCACCATCCCGATCCAGTTCTACCAGCCCTACATCAAGGCGGCCGTGCCCGGCATCCCCGAGTCCGTCCTCGCCCAGCCGATCTACGCCGCGCTGGACAACGTGATGTC
>Ga0310811_10003469_pt1 | contig 19821 bp, 14 predicted proteins | sample YCmetagenome_FD_207642 | JGI IMG/M metagenome (GOLD analysis project Ga0310811, IMG submission 207642) | Soil microbial communities from experimental microcosm in Duke University, North Carolina, United States - YC | ecosystem: Engineered > Artificial ecosystem > Soil microcosm > Unclassified ...
GCCTGCCGCTTCACCGCCTGCGAGGAGATATCGAACGGCTCCGTCGGTTCCACATGGTTTCGAAAAGACTGGATCAACTCATCATGATGCAACACTTCCGTTTCGAATTGCTCCCGGTCAAAGCTTCCATGTGTCCTGAAATAATCCATGCTCCGGTTCAGGATATCGATCTGCTCCGTCTTGGTCACTTCGAACTCATCCGGCATATGTTTCGTTACAAAGTTCTTCGTTTGTGTGAGGAATTCCTGCGTCTGCACAAACTCATTTTGCCGGATCATCACGCTGAGGAACTTATCCTTCCAGTATTGCGCCTCCTCGCCCTTGCCGTTCGAATCGAAGATCAGCAGCTCATAGCCCTCTTCTTCGGCGCGGTTGATGATCAGGCAACCCTTATCCACCTTCGACAGTTCCACGCCCTCTTTCAGCCGCAGGTCCAGGTCGTCCTCGCCGGGGACCATGTCCGCAAACAGCACCTTTGTCTCTGCCTTGAAAACACCCACGGCCTCGAGGTCCGTCCCGTCGTCGTCGATGCGGCTGAAAACGGCGACATACAGCTCTCCCGGCTTGATCTTGGGATGCACCGACTGCTCGAAAAGATGCTTCGCGATCCGCACGGACTGTTCGTACAGCGAGGCATGGTCCTCAAAGACCGCCCGGGCATACTGGTACACCTCGTTATAGTCCAGGGAAGAAGGGTGATGAAAGGTATAACGTTCATGGCAATGGGCAAACTTCGAAAGCAGGGCCTCCGTCAGCCGGGCCCGTAAATCGCTATCCAGCTCCTGCTCTCCCTTTGAGACCAACAAGGCCCCGCCGTTCTGTTTATTTCCCGTATAATGTACAGTCAATCTGTCAATTGTAGCGTCGGTAAAGATCATGGTAAAACCGTAAAGATAGGGCCCCAAAACCCGCTGTACGCGGCCGGTCCGCGAAAAACGGAAAAAATGTGAATAACTATTTTAACCAACGACAAAAGACAGATGTGCTAGTTATCAGAGAATTACGGTAAAAACTATTCGATAATGCCAAGTGCGGTCAAAATTATCCCCTGACGCATACAATAAAACAGGTGTATTATTCCTTTTATAGTGTAGTATAAATCCGATAACCCCCTACGAAGACTACAAGTAAAACCCAATTATTATGAAACCCAAACCTTACACAAACTTTTTACCGCTCCGGCTCGTTGCCCGAATGTGACAGACACATAGCGTCTTCTCTCATGCTGTCACCGCAACGACTTCTGTAGGTGTCTTATTATCGTTTCTTCCACTTTGCAAAGTAGGTTGCTCTGTCTCCATGAGACCCGTAAAAGATTGTGTGGGGTGAAACCTCCGTGTTCTATGACCCTGACATTGAAAAATAACGATGCATTGGCGCTGATCCCCGGCCGTAAGACCCGGAGTCGGTTTGTCGCCATGCTGGTGTTGAGCGTGGGGCTTCTCTTAAGCGGTTTTCAGTCTGCGCTTGCCCAACCGACCTATCAGATCATCCCCGGCAAACAAAATTCCGTTGCCGGTTCGGGTATTTCCGACGTGGTGACGGTTCATTTGGATCCGCCCGGAAATGTGGGCATTTCGATCACGTTCAATTATTTGGGTGGGCAACAAACCATAATTACGGATGCCAGCGGAAATGCGACGTTCTCTTTCGCATATGGTACACCTGGTGTTCCCAGCACGGTCAACATCAATATTTCCTATGGCGCCCTGCCATTGACGACGTATGTGTTCAACTACATCGCCGCCCCCGGCCCTGTAAGCGTCGGCAATAGCTACATTGCAACACTCATCTCACCGATGCCCGCCGACGGCTCGAGCCAGGATCTGGTCGCTGCAAGATTGTATGATAAAGACGGGAATCCTGTCAATACCGTTGCAACAGAAGTGCGTTTTGAATTGGCCAATCTGCCCGGAGATATCGTCCCCGTCATGACGACCAACAATTCACCTCCCGGTATTGCCGGCAGCGCAATGACCTCCGGTAACGGATCGGGGAGCGGGAACGAAGCCACCGCCTCTTTTACTTCTACCAGCCCGACGGGTGGTAATGCCCACGTGAACGCAAAGATCTGGGACGCTACCTCGGGTACATGGGTCTATCTCACGACCTCCACCGGTGCCCCTGGACCGGTGCTGATCAGTTTCACGCCCCTTCCGCCCGACCCGACCAAAAGTTGGCTCGAAGTGACAACCAATAACTCGCCCGACAACAACGCCACCACTGACGTCGTAACGGCACACCTGATCAATAAGCTCGGTCAGCCGGTCGGTATTCCCACAGCTGTGACCTTTAGCTTTACCCCGGTAAACGGCATAGCCGTCACCAATACGAATGGACTGAATCAAACGACCAATAGCGGCGATGCAGCGGCCAGGTTCCTCAACCCGGCGACGCAACGGTTTCCGCGACCTATACCGATAATAGTGGAACCACCTATACGCTCTATAGCGCAGCTCCCGGGGTCTATCCGCCGGTAACCACGCCCCCCAATCCATCCGTCAATATCCATTTCGTCTCGGGACCCGCCGACCCCAGTCAGAGTTACGTGATGGTCACACAAGACTATTCCCCAGCCGACGGCGCCAGCCAGGATATCATTACGGTCTATCTCTTCGATTCCCACGGTTATCCCGTTGACAACAGCTATACGACAGGCGTGACCTTTACTCCGACTGGCCCTGCCTCCATCGTCAACCCGGCAACCGAGCTGAACCAGACGGTTAACGGCAGCACAACCACCTCTCAATACACAAGCACTGCGACTGTTCCGAATACGACCGTGGTGACCCAGATCACCGTCGGCGGCGTGACCTCGACGCTCCTGGACCGGACCAACGGCACCCCCGGCGTCACCCCGAGCACGATCCACTTCACGAATTTGCCGGTCGACCTGAGCAAGAGTTATATCTACGTCAGCCCGGACTGGGCCGTCGCCAACGGTAGCGCGCAGGATATCGTAACAGCCTATCTCTTTGACGCAAATAATAATCCCATCACGGACGGTACCGTCGTCACCTTCACGGTCCCGAACGGCGGCGGAACGGCAGTACCCGTCAATGTCGGCACCACGATGCCGGCCTGCACTACCGGTACAGCCCAGGTAGCCTATACCAGTGTGAAAACCGTTGGGCATACCATCGTGGTCACTGTGAACGGGCAGCCCTTGCAGGAGAGTTCCAGCGCATCTTCTCTTGTCGCAACCGGCAACAACTATACAACCGTTCATTACAAATCCGGCCCTGCCGATCCCAACCATAGTAAACTCGTTACCACGACGGATAATTCTCCCGCCGACGGTACCCCGGATGTCGTGACGGTTAATCTCTATGACGCCAACGATAACCCGGTCGACAACGGAACCTATACCGTTCAACTCAGCAACACCGGCGCGCCTACCGTAGCAAGCCCGAATCCGATAACCATAACCGCGAGCGGTACAGTTTCATTCGCTAGTCTCACGGCCGGCGGTTTCCCGGTTTCGGCAACGCTCAACGGCGTGCCCATGACGGCAACGACTACTATCCACTTCGTCGCAGGTCCCCCCGTTGGTGGCAACCCCGGCGGCGGTGGCAACCCCGGCGGTGGCGGCAACCCCGGTGGTGGCGGTAACCCCGGTGGTGGCGGTAATCCCGGTGGTGGCGGTAATCCCGGTGGTGGCGGTAATCCTGGTGGTGGCGGTAATCCCGGTGGTGGTAATAACGGTGGCGGTAACAACGGCGGTGGCACCGGAAACAACGGCGGTCTCACCAACCTCTTCGTGCCCGACGGCTATAACGATCGTATCGGCGATGGCAAACAACAGGACAGCCTGGTGGCCTATGTTACCGATGCCAACAAAAATCCCATAAGCAACCTGACCGTCGTCTTCGAATTCCATACCTCACCGGAAGCAGGCACGATCACCAGCGGCGCCCAATTCACCCGTACTGCCACAGACACGACTGACGCAAATGGCTTCGCCCGCATGGCGGTCACCAGCACCCAACCCGGTACCGTTTTCGTAGACGCATACTACATCGATCCGGCCACAAGCGCCCATGTGCCAATTTATGTCAGCGACAACTACGATCCCCAGACTAACTTACCCATCACCACTTACGAGACCCTGCGGTTCCTTGCAGCTCCCGACGTGACCAACCCGCTGACCTCTCTGACGACCATCATCTTCGAAGCGCTGGCGGACGGAACGCAGCAAACCGAAGTGAAGGCCCATATCGTCGACCTCAACGGCAATGTGATGCCCAACCAGCCGATCACCTTCGCCGTCGACTCCGGTTCCGGTACGATCGTCACGCCGCAACCCGTATACACCGACGCCAATGGCGACGCCTATATCTTCATCACCAGCAAAACCCCGGGTGACGTCCTCATCACCGCGACCGTCGACGACAAAAAGATCATCTTCGGCAGCGCGGCGCGAGTGCGCTTCGCCCCGATCAATATCTACGTTCCGCGCGTGTTCACGCCGAACAATGACGGCACCAACGATGTCCTCAGACCGATACTCGTAGGTATCTCCCAATTCCACTATTTCAGCATCTACAACCGTTGGGGCAACCTGATCTTCACGACCCAGGATCCCGGCCAGGGTTGGGACGGCACCTTCAGAGGCGTTCCCCAACCGGTGGAGACCTATCTGTGGATCGGCGAAGGCATCGACACCAACGGCAAAAAGATCGTTCAAAGGGGGATGGTCTCACTGGTAAGATGATAACATGAAAAACAAACCCAAACCCAGATGATATGAGGCATACGATAACCATATTGATCCTTCTCACGCTCACGGGCATCGCCCGTGGACAGGAGATCAATTTCTCGCGGGTCCAGGACATGACCATCTGGTATAATCAATCCCTGAAAACAGAAAAACAAAATACGATCAACCTGAACTATCGGAGCGTTCAATACGGCGGACAGATCGCTTACAACAGCGTTGCGGCCATGTTCTCGATGCCCCTGCTTTCAAAAGATGGAAAGAGCAAGCCCAACTCCGGTTATTTCAGTCTCAGCGCCGGCGCGGCCTCCGATAAGACCAACGACGGTATCCTCAACAATACGCTCGGCATGATGGGGATCTCCTATGCCATCCCCATCGGCCGTCATGAGACCTATCTCGCCGCCGGCTTCCAGGCAGAATATTACCAGAGCCAGCTCAATGTGGCCGGCATCAGCGGCGCCTTTGGCGACCAGTTTGACTCCTATGGCCCCATCGAAGGAGCGCCCAGCGCCGATCGCCTTGCCAACGGCTGGTCCTATGGTCATTTCAACCTCAACGCGGGCGTGTCCGTGTTCAGCAACGGCCGCACCGACAAATGGTATGTTGGCGGCTCCGTCATGCAGGTGAACCAACCCTATGCTTATAAAGTCAAATCCGACTCCACCCGCCTCAAGCCCGTCATCGGTATACAGGGCGGCTATAAATTCACGACAAAAGAAGAGGATGAGGTTGGATTCTATATGTCCATGAACTGGGAAGGCCCGGCCTACCGTCACTATTACAACCTGATCTATACAAAGGCCATCCCCGGTGTCCAGGGCGGCGCCGCCGTCGGTCTGGGCCTGGGCTACCGGTACAATGACGCCCTTGTTCCCAACCTTGAATTACGCTACCAGAAATTAACACTAGGAATTCTATACGACGTAAACATCTCCACCATCAGCGCAGCCGGTATCGACCGGAATGGCGTAGAGCTCGCGCTGAAGATGGATTTTTAAAAAAATATATCCCATGAAGAAGGTAATGATTGGTTTGATTGGTTGCTCCCTGCTGGCCCTGACGACTGTCCGGGCAACCTGGACTCATCCCTCACGAGGGACCCGGCCCATCACGGGCGCCGGCCAGCTGGCAATGGACACCGTCGGGAAAGCCGTCGATCACTCGGTCATTACCCGGGACACCATTCCCGCGACCCGCCCCGACACTTCTTTCCGCTATCGCGGCGATAGCGCAACAAAAATAACCGATACCGTTATCTCCCTGGCCGACGATGCCCCCGCAGGCCCGGCCGCCAAAAAGGATGCCCCCGCAACCATGGCAGCCACAAAGGATACGACCGTAACGCCGCCGAAGACCGATCAGCCCAAGACCGATCAGCCCAAAGCCGACCCGGTAAAGACAGAAACGATCTCCCTGGACAATACCAATCCCCCGGCCACCACAAAGTCCGATTCCTCCGCGGCGCAAACCGCCCAGGCAACCCAAACCCCGCCGGCCCAACCGGCCAAAGCCTCCGGCGACACCACCGCCGAAGACAAGGCCGAAGAGCAAACGCGGGAGCTGGACCGCCGCTGGTTCATCGCCCCGGGCACAAAATTCCAGTTCCAGGACTTCGCCCTGCTCGAGAAAAATCGCAAAGGCTATCTCAGCGACGCCAACACCCTGCCGTTCTTCCAGCGCGGCAACGCCTCCTTTGCCGCCTCGGCCTATAAGAACATAACCAATCGCCTGTCCATCAGCGCCGATATCGGCCTCAGCTTTGGCCACGTGACCAACGACGACGTCCTGATCAGCCAGACAAAGTCAAAGACCTACAACCTGCTCAACGCAGCCCTGTATTATCACCTCATCGGTCCGAGCTATCGCCTGCAGCCCTACCTCACCGTCGGGTTCAACGATCTCATCAACGACAAATCCTATACGACCGTGCCCATGGGCATCGGCGCGAAATTCAATGCCCGCAAGATCATGGTCCTCGGCCAGGTGACCTATGGCCAGAGTATCTCCAAATCCGTCTCGAGCACCACCATGTACTCCCTCGGCATCTATATCCCGATCAAAAGCAAGAAGCAAAAACAACTCGACCAGGACGATGACTCAAAAAAGAACAAAAATGACGAAGCAAAGAAGAAGGATACCGTCAACAAAGGCGGTACCGGTAACGTCACCAATAACATCTATATCACCATCAATATGGACTCCGTCCTGAAGGCAAAAGGCCTCCTCGACGACAGCGGCAATCCCATCACCGCCGGCGGCAGAAGGGGGAACGGCGATGACGATGGTGACGACGCAGCCAGCCGTAGCCGCCGTAAAAAGAAAGCCTTCCGCTCCATGGGCCTCGATGACTTCAATGATGATGATTATAAGATCGACTCCCTTGATGGCAAACCTGTGATCCGTTTCGTCGTCTACTTTGAATTCAACGAATACGGTCTCAACTCGAAGGCCTTCGGCAGCATCGACAAGGTTATCCGCCATCTGCGGAACAGTAACGACGATTTTTCCGTGGAGATCAAGGGATATACCGATTCGGTGGGCACCGATCAGTACAACAATATGCTTTCCCGCAAACGTGCCAAGATGATTCTCGACTATATGAACAGCCGCGGCGTCCCCGCTAACCTAATGCAGGCAAAAGCCTACGGTAGCGACAACCCGGTTGCCGATAACAGTGACCCCAACCAGGCCTGGCTCAACCGCCGCGCCGAGATCATAGTCCACAAAAAAGAAGGACTTGCTGCCCAATAACCGCGACAGGGGCTGCAATCGCCCCTGTTAAGGATATATTAAAATCAAAAAAAATAGCACAATAATTTCCCAAATAGGGAGTTAATAACCTATATTCGTTAAGGACCCTAAAAATCCATACTTCCATGTTTAACCTGTACGCAAACTCTCTCTGGAACCATCTTCCCTCGACCATCAAGATCCAGCTCATCGATGAATCCGGCAATCGTGTCGATCCCTATCAGATCAATGAAGTGGACTATCTCTCCCGATTTATCAATAAATGTGTGGTAAACAAGGTGTTGCAAAGAATGATGGCCTCCAATCAAAAAGGCGTCGTCGAAGTCTACAACGACAAGGTCGTCGTAAAAGAGAACTAACACCCGGCCGTTCCGGCTATCCACCTGCGCCCGTTATCTTCCCGATCTCTCCTGCATAGCCTGCGCCGATAGGCAGTTCCCGGCCCGCCACCCAGACGGTGTCGCGTTCGATCCGTTCTACCTTTTCGCTCGCCACCAGGTAGCTCCGGTGGATGCGCACAAAGGCCGGAGGCGGCAACAACGCTTCCGCCTCGGACATCGTCAGCCTCGATAGCACCTTCTCGTCCCGCATCACAAACTGCATATAATTACCCGTACTCTGCAAGTACAGGATATCGTCCAGCCGCACCCGCACCTGGCCATAGCCGCTTTTGATAAAGATATGTCCCAGCGCCACCGGCGCCCCGGTCATGTATCCTGCCGCAGGCGACGCACCCCGCTTCAATTGATTCAGCTCAAAAGCCTTATTACAAGCCTTTAAGAACCGGCCCTGGCTGAATGGCTTCAGGAGATAATCGATCGCATCTAGCTCGAAGCTTTGCACCGCATGTTCGCTGTACGCCGTCGTGAAGATCACCATCGGCGGATGGGGAATGCTCCGCAGGAGCTCGATCCCCGAGATATCCGGCATCTTGATATCCAGGAAAAGCAGGTCGATCTTCTCCTGCTGCAGCCGCTTCATCGCCTCGTAGGCATCGGTATACAGGCCCACCAGCTGTAAAAAGCTAACCTTCCCCGCCAGCGCCTTTACGACATCCAGCGCGATCGGCTCGTCATCTATCGCAATAGCCTTCAACATATCCTAAATTTATGGCTCTATCATTAATTGGACAAAGAATTCCCGCTCGTCCTGGTTGACAAAGAAGGAATGCCGGTTCGGATACAGAAGTCTCAGCCGGTGCAGCACATTCTTCAGCCCGATCCCCGACCGTTCCTTCTCCGGATCACTCCCCTGCCGGGTATGAACACTGTTGCGGATCTCAAATAAGATCTTTTTATTGTCTCCATTCAGCCGGATATGGATCCAGGATGGCTCCCGCAAGGAGATCCCATGCTTGAAGGCATTCTCCACAAAAGGGATCAGCAACATCGGCGCGATCATGCATTCCGGGACTTCCTCCCCGATCTCCGTATCTATCCGGATCTGCGGAGAGGAATCCGTACGCAGGCGTTGCAGGTAGATATAGTTCTTCAGATACTCCACCTCCTTGCTCATGGGGATATGATCCTGGTTATTCTCATGCAGCATGAACCGCATCATGTCTCCCAACTGCTGGATGCCCCCTGCCGTCTTTGCCGCCTCTTCCTGCAAGGCCGTGCCATACAAGGTATTGAGGGCATTGAACAGGAAATGCGGGTTGATCTGGCTCCGCAGGAACTGCAGATCGGCCTCCGAACGGCCCAGCGCCGCCTCAAGCCCCCGCAACCGCATGAACTGATCCCGGCGGCTGCGATAGAACAGCCAGAGTACAAAGGCCATCGCGAACTGACCCAGCCAAAGACCCAGCAGTGCAGGGACTTCGTCATGAGGGCCGCCCGACATCGCAAAACCAAAAGGAATGCTCCACAAAAAGCCCGAGATCAGCACCCGGCGAAGGTTCTTTCGTTGCCAGAACCCCCCTTCGCCCGCCTTCGGAAAGATCCAGTACAGTGCCGTGATACCGCCCAGGAGCAACGGCGGCAGCGTTCCGAAGAACACCATGAAAAAACCCTTGTCGTCAACGATCGAGAAGAAGTACAATACGCACCCGACGCTAAAATAGATAACGGTATAGAGGCAGATCTTGTTGACAAGTACGATATGAAACGAATTGTGACGCAGGTTTCTCAGCAACTTCCGGATGATAAGCTCCCTGAAGATGCCATACGCCGTAAACACTGCCACCAACTGGGCCGAATTTCGCCAACCCATGCCCAAAGCCCGGTTAGCCCTGCTCGTCCAATCCATGCCAACGAAATCATATTGTTGCTCATAGTAAAGGACAATCCCCCAACCGATCCCCAGCACGATCATCAGCAGGAACGCATTCACCGCGCCCCAGACAAAGCGTTTCAGCGTCTGCCCTGCGGGTCCGCTGAAATCAAGCCGGCCCCGTAGGGTAAAGGATACCCGGAAGGCCCCAGGCTCAGCCGCTCCCACCTGCATCAGCCGGGGCAGGATATAAAGGTTCATCCAGAAATAAAGAAGATACAGCAGCGCCAGCAATCCCGTCGCCGGCAACAGTACATTTCTGAAGTAGTCGAAGGGGATATGCTTTTCGGCAAAGGCATATGCATACAGCTGGCGGAGTTCTTCACCGGACCGGTCGAATATCTTCCACCAATAGCCGGCAATGCCCACCAGGCAGAATATCGTCACCAGCACCAGCTCATTCTCCCGCCACTTGATCGGATTATGCTTTTTGACCTCCATCTTGCTTTTTTCAACAAGATTAAAGCAAATCCGTACCGCCCGGGGTCAAATGTGATAAAACGGGCCGAAAATGTGATGGAACTTATTTATCTCCCTTACTGCCATCCCCCTTGGCGGTCTCGCTCTTCGTAGCCGTCGACCCATGGGCCGCCGCCTTCTCCATATTCTTCTTCAGGATGACGATATACCGCGACGCATCGGCGTTCCCCGGGTCCAATGTCAGCAGCCGCCCGAAATAGTCGATCGACCCCGCATAGTCCTTTTCCGTATTGGCCTTATAGGCCGCAATATATCCATAGGCCTCGATCAAATGCTTCCGGTTCGTTTTGTTGGCGGTATCCTTCCCGTCGATCTCGATCAGCTTTGTATACTGCGGGATAGCCATCCCGGTGGTCATCGCCGTATCGATCGCCGCATCGCAACGTGCCCGCCAGTAATACCCGAAATCCTGCTCGGGGTACTTCGTCTCATAGAGGCCAAACACACTGTCGGCACGCGGATACTCCCGGGCCATATAGTGCGCCAGGCCCCAGTTGAACAGATCGAGGTTCGTGGCCTTGCTGTTCCCGCAATAGTAGCGCCCCAGCCACAGGGCCTGGTTGGCATAGTCCTTCTGCTGCTTGTATAGTCCGGCCAGCTTCCGGGCATACTCGATCCGCGCGGCGCTGTCCTTTTCGAGGGTGCCGGCCTTGACAAAATACACGGCCGCACTGTCGGGCTTCCCAAGCGAGGCATAGATCTCACCCATCGTGCTGTAGTCCTTTACGACAAATCCCGTGTCCTGCTGCACCTGGAAATACCGGGTCATAAAGTCCAGCGCCTTCACGCTGTCATGCTGCTCCTTATAGGAATAGGCGATGAGCTTATAAAGCCTCGGTTCGGTAACCTTTCCTTGTTGGGCGATCAGCTGCTGCGCATGCCCGATCGCCTCAGGGTACTTCCGGGAGGAGTAAAGGAGATCGGTCACCAGGTAATCGTTATTGATGCTGGGGTCGGCGGCCGCGATATAGTGATCCAGGCAATCCTTTGCCTTGTTCACATCCCGGAAATAATAGTGATAGTAAAGCTCATACCAGGCCGGACCATACAGGGGATCGGCCGCGACGGCGTCATTGAAGTATTTCAGGTACATCTCCGGGTTGTTTTGCGTCACGAAGATCTTACCGGTGCGATATAGGGCCTCCGCGTTTTTAGGGTCTTGGGTCAGTGCATCCTGGTACGCCTTATAGGAGTTGGTCCCATCCATGAGCCGCCGGTAGATATTCCCCAGTTCCACATAAAGATCGGCATCCCGCTTGTCCCGTTTGATCGCCTTATTCAGCACGTCGATCGCAAAGGCATAGTTTGCATCTGAAGAGTCGGCCGTTTCCTCTGCCCGGGCCACCGCCAGCAACACCGGCACATCCTTTTCCTTCGTCATCTGCAGGGCCCGTTGAAAATAGCTCATCGCACTGTCCTTGCGGTGTTCCATCAGCAGCAGTTGGCCATTGGCACAGATCCCCAGCGGCTGCTGTTGGACGTCATAGGACATCTTCGACAACGTGTCCCGTAACGCCGGAATGTGCTTCTGATGGATATACACCTGGGTCAGCAACAGCCAACCCTCCGAATTGATGGGATTCGCCTCTAAGAACGAATGAAGTTGATGGGCGGCCCCGTCGTAGCGGTCATAATACAACAGTTTTCTCGCCTCTGCCAGCGACTGGGCCTTGGAGCCACCCATCATAAAGAAGATCACAACGACAAATAGCATTTTTTTCATCAGCCTTAATTTTGGAGTTCTGTTTTGTATGGTTCAATATCTAATACCTGTATCTTGGAATCCTTTTTCAGCAGGTCGCTGATGTGCCGGTAACCCGCAAATCCCGAGACGCCGCTTTCCGTCTCGGGGTTGACGACGATCATATCCGCCATGATCAACTCGGCACAGCTTAGTGCAGCCTTCGCCGTGCTCTGTTTCCCCGTGGCCGAGTATTCGATCGGGTGATGCAGATGCTCCCGGAGCTGGTGATAAGCCTTGAGGAACACCTGTGGCAACGCCCAGTCCTTATGCTCCTGCCGGTCCTGGATCGCCAGCAGGTGCACTTGCGCCCGGTATCGTTTTGCCAGCATCACCGCCCACTCCAGCTTCCGTTCCGGCAGGAAATCGCGGATCGGGATCAGGATCACCCGTGTCTTGCTCTCAGCCGAACCCGGCTTCACCGTCAGCACGGGACAATTGCTTTTCTTGGCGATCACATCGGGGGAGATACCCCTCAGCTGCAACCACCGCCTGGGTGGCTCGCTCTTCCCGATGACGATAAGATCGGGTCGCAGCAGTCCTGCGCATTCGATGATCGCCCGCTGAATGGATCGGCCTTGCAGGACATGCGTCCGTATCCGCACCCCGGGATACTGATTACGGATCATGATCTCCAGCCGCCCAAGAGCCGCCCTCATCTCACTGCCGTCCCCGATACCCCCGGGCCTGACCACATGCAGCAGGTACAGCTCGGCCCCTTCCCTGCCCGCCAATTCGGCTGCTTTCTTCACGGCGATATCCGTATTTTGCGAGAAATCCACCGGGATAAGGAATGTATTGAAAGCAATGGGCATATTGTAACTTTCACCCAAAATATTCCCCAAACATTAACATACCCTTAGAGCGGCATTAGAATTGGATTAGAGTCTTCCGGCCTCCGGCCAAAAACCTATTTTTGTCTCGTGGAAGAAAGAAGAATACTTATCGTCGAAGACGAACGAAAGATCGCCGACACCCTCAAAATGGGACTGGCCGAGAACGGCTTCGAGATCGAGGTCGCCTACGATGGAAAGATCGGCTATCAACTGCTCATGTCCCGGCCCTTCGACCTCGTCATCCTCGATATCAATCTCCCGGGTATGAACGGCTACGAACTCTGCAAAGCCATTCGTAATCGGGACCGGAACATGCTCGTCATCATGCTCACCTCCATGAGCTCCCTCGACGACAAGATCGAAGGCTATGACGCCGGCGCCGACGACTACCTCGTAAAGCCTTTCGAGTTCCGCGAGCTCCTTCTAAAGATCCGGGCCCTTCTTAAACGAACCCCCGGCCAGGCCGAGCCCGTCGGTAACTTCCTACGCGCCGCCGATCTCGAAATGAACCTCGATAACAAGGAGGTGCATCGCGGCGGAAAACGCATCAAGCTCACCGCCAAGGAATTCCAGCTGCTGGAATATCTCATGCGCAACAAGAACCGGGTCGTCTCCCGCGCAGACCTCGCCATCAACGTCTGGGATGTCGACTTCAACACCAATACCAACGTCATCGACGTATATATAAGTTATGTCCGCAATAAGGTGGACAAGGACTTCGACCACAAGCTCATCCAGACCCATGTCGGGATGGGCTACATCCTGAAAACCCAACCCAGCTGAGATGGCCGTGCGCACCCGCATAACGCTCCTCTTCACCCTGCTCGTAGTGGGCATCCTCACCCTCGTATGCGCCTCGGTCTATTATTTCTCGTATACCAATCGCATAAAGGATATCCAGACCCGCCTCGCCAACCGCGCCATCACCACCGGCAGGCTGTTGAGTCAGCGCGGCGTCTTCGACGAGGCCCTTATCCGGAAAATCGATGCCTCCACCTCCATGGCCATGAAAGATAAGGTCATCGAAGCCTATGACAAGACCAATCGGCTCATCTACTGGTACAGCGATAACCCGGCCGACACCCTCCGCACCGACAGCAACGTCCTGGCCAAGGCCCGGAAAGGCAACGATCACATTTACTTCACACAGCAACGCAAGGACGCTATCGCGATCAACTTCAACGATGACAATGCCTCCTTTATCATCATCGCCGCGGCCTATGACGAGGCCGGCAACGAAAAGCTTCGCCATCTTCGCCTCGTGCTCTCCCTCAGCTTTGTCGGCGGCATCCTCATCTCCATCATCGGCGGTTATCTGTTTTCGATCAGCCTGCTCCACCCGATAAAACGCATCGCCGATGAGGTCAACGACATCTCGGCCCGCAACCTCACCCGTCGCATCCGGTCGGCGGCCGCCGATTCCCGGGACGAATGGTATTATCTTTCCGATACCCTGAACCAGTTGCTCAATCGCCTGCAGGAAAGCTTCGAGATCCAGGGCCGGTTCATCGCCAACGCTTCCCATGAGCTTTCGACCCCCCTCACCTCCATCTCCAGCCAGCTCGAGGTGGCGCTCCAACGCGTGCGCACCATCGAGGAATACCGGAAGGTCATCCAGTCCGTGTACCAGGACGCCCGCCAGCTCAGCAAGCTCACCCAGACCCTGCTGGAATTCGCCCGGGCCTCAGCGACCGCCGGCGGCCTCGAGATCGACCTGATCCGCGTCGACGAGATCCTGCTGCGCCTGCCCGCAGAGATCACAAAGACAAACCCCCTCTTTTCGGTCACGCTCGATTTCGAACGGCTGCCCGAAGCCGAGGAGTCGCTGTTCGTGTTCGGGAACGAAGACCTCCTGTTCACCGCCATCCGCAATATCGTCTCGAATGCCTGCAAATATTCGGACGACCATCATGCCATCGTCCGACTGATCGTCAACGGTACCGAGATCCTCATCGCGGTAGAGGACAAAGGACGCGGGATAGGGGAGCAGGAATGGGAAAACATCTTCCAGCCTTTCTACCGAAGCGACGACGGTATCGCCGTCCCCGGCTTCGGCCTTGGCCTCTCCCTTGCCCGCCGCATCCTCCAGCTCCACAAAGGCTTCATCGGCGTCCGCTCCGTTCTCGGCGAAGGCTCCGTCTTCACCATCACCCTACCTTCTGCCGCCAAACTCTAATCAAATTCTAATCCGCCTTTAAGCCCGCCTTAATCCCGGCGTCTAACCTTGTCGGATAAATCATCAAACAACTTATATGCGTATCAAGCACCTGGCTCTGATGGGAATCCTCCCGGTCATGCTCTTCTCCTGCGTCAGCACCAAAAAGTTCAAAGGCCTTCAGTCAAAATATGACAGCCTGAACAATGCCTACAGTGCACTACAGAACGATCTTAAGAATTGCAACGGCAAGACAGCCTCGCTCACCCGTGACAAATCCGACTGCGACGCCCGGGTCGCCGCCTTGCAGAAGCAAATCGATTTCCTGAAGGCAAACAACACCCAGGCCCTCAAGCAGCTCGAAGATATGTCGGTCATCAGCAGCTCTCAGGCCGAAAGCATTCGCAAGTCCCTCGATAACCTGGGGGCAAAAGACGCCTATATCCAGAGCCTCCAGTCCGCCCTGGCCCATAAGGACTCCCTGAACATGGCCCTCGTCCAAAACCTCAAGGGCGCCATCGGCAACCTCAACGACCAGGACATCAATATAAAGGTGGATAAGGGCGTCGTCTACGTCGACATCTCCGACAAGCTGCTCTTTGCCACCGGGAAATACAACGTGACTCCCCGTGCCCAGGAGGTATTGGGCAAGGTGGCCCAGGTGTTGAAGGCCCAGCCCGATATCGAGTTCATGGTGGAAGGGCACACCGATAATGTCCCGTTCCGCCGCGGCGACCTCCTCGACAACTGGGACCTTAGCGTCAAACGCGCAACTGCCGTCATCCGCATCCTTCAAAATAAATATGGCCTGCAACCGGCCCATATGGCCGCCGCCGGCCGCGGCGAATACGTCCCCGTCGCCTCAAACGACACCCCGGACGGCCGCGCTCTCAATCGTCGCACCCGTATCGTGATCCTGCCACAGCTCGACCAGTTCTTCAAGCTGCTCGAGCATAAATAATGTTCAGGTTGTCTGTCATCAGTTGGTTTTAGCCTTTCCGTGCTCTAGGCCCCGCGCTCGCGGGGCTTTTTTTATTCGCTACGCAAAGAACTAACCGGATTGGCCACCGCAGCCCGCACGGCTTGCGAACTCACCGTCACCAACGCGATCAGCAACGCCACCGCGCCCGCCAACGCAAACATCCACCAATGTATCGGCGTCCGGTACGCAAATGCCTCCAGCCAGCTGCTCATGGCCCACCACGCGATTGGCGTCGCAATCAGGACGGCGATACCGACAAGGATAAAAAAGTCCTTCGATAATAAAGCTGTCAGATCGAGCACACTCGCCCCAAGCACCTTTCGCACCCCGATCTCCTTGATCCGCTGCTCCGCGTTGAACGCGGCCAGCCCGAACAACCCCAGTGCCGAAATAAAGACGGCCATCAGCGTAAAGGAGTTGATGATCTTCGATAAAGTGATCTCCGTCGCATACTGCTTCTGCGCCGCCTCATCCAGGAAACTGAACTCATAAGGCGTCCCGGGAAGCTCCCGATGCCAAATGGCGCCGATCTTCGCCAGCAACGCTGTGTAGTCCGAACTCCGGGCGCTGATAAATACTTCTGTCCCCGGTTGGGATATATATTGGATCGCCAGCGGTTTCACCTCCTCATGCAGGGAACTGAAATTATAATCCTTGATCACCCCGGCAAGCTCAAATTGGATAGGCTCTCCCTTCCAATTCTGCGAATAAAGGATCACACCCTCGGCCCGGTCGGACCGGATGCCCAGCTTTTTAGCCATCGATTCATTAATGATCATTCTACCCGAATCGTTCGCCCTGAAGTCCCGGCCGCCAGCTATTTTGATCCCCGCCGTCCTGATGAATTGCTCATCTGCCGAGATCAGGCTGGCATCGGGTGCCGTGGCGATATTTCCGCCGGCAAGAAAGAAATGCATATCGTATAGCACCGGCTGACCGGGATAGTTATTGGCCCTGCTCACCGACACGACTCCCGCCAAACCCCGCAGATCGTTCATAAAGGCCGGTATTTTTGCCACCCCATCATCGGTGTAGAAGCTGAAGCCGATCTTCTGTGCCTTATCATACCCAAGGTCTTTGTTCTTCATATACTGTAGCTGACTGTAAATAATGATAATGCCCGCGATCAGGACGATGGACAGGACAAATTGAAAGACGACAAGACTCTTGCGGACCCCAGCCGCGGAAATAGGATTGGTGAAATTACCTTTGATCACCTTTATTGCCTGGAAGGCCGAAAGATAAAAGGCCGGATAGCTGCCCGCCACAAGTCCCGTAACAGCCACCAGCAGACCAAGCATCCCCCAAAGCCTGCCCGAACCCAGGAATTGCAACCGGATATCGGCTTGCGTAATTGAGTTGAGAGAGGGCAGCAGCAGGATCAATAATGGGAGCGCGATGGCGACTCCCATCAGCGAAAGAAGAAAGGACTCGCCAAGGAATTGTTTGACCAGGTCACGCCTGCCGGCGCCGATCACTTTTCTTACTCCCACTTCCTTCGCCCGCCTGGAGGCCCTCGCCGTCGAAAGATTCATAAAATTGATACAGGCGATCACCTGGATCATCGCTGCGATCAGCAGCAGGATGGAAAGGAATTTCGGACTGACGGGCGTGCTCAGCTCGAGCCCCCGGAAGCCCGGAGTGGTATGTATCTGGCCTATCGGCTGAAGGTGCAACTCTTTCTTCATCCCAACCGCTTTCAGCTGCTTCTGCCCGTATTTGTCCAGGAAGGCGGGAAAGTTCCTTTCCATAGCCGCTGCGTTGGCGTTCGGCCGCAACTTCACATAAGAGATGATGAAATTATTGCCCGTCCAGGAATTGTTGTGATCGGCAAATTCCCCATAGCCGCCACTGTTCATCGACATAAAAAAATCCGCCTGGATATGCGATTTGCCGGGACTCTCGTCGATGACTCCGCTCACGGTAAAATCATGCTTTCCAAAAGCGTTGTCCATCTGGATCACTTTTCCAATGGGGTCCTCGCTCCCAAAGAGTTTATCCGCTATGGGCTTCATCAATACCACGGAATACGGCGCCGTCAGGGCAGTCCTCGCATCTCCATGGTCGAAATGGAAATTGAAGATCGAAAAAAAGCCCGGATCGGCATAGACGCCTGCCTTTTCATAAAAAGACCTGTCCTTGTATCGTAACAGGTGGTGGTCGATACCAACCGCCGGTACTACCCGGGCATACTCCACCACCTCGCCAAAGTCCTTTTTCATCGCCGGGGCCACAGGCGCCGTTGCTGTTGCCCAGTTGCCCCTGTCTTCCTGAACCGTCCAGATCGTCGTGATCCGGTAGATATCCTTCGCATCGGCAAAATACTGGTCATAACTGTATTGGTCCTGCACATATAAGATGATATAAAGGCTGCAAAGTGTCCCGGCCGCAAGGCCAAAGAGATTAATGAAGCCGAAGGTCTTGCTCTTGGTCAGGTTACGCCAGGCAAGTTTAAGGTAGTTTTTAAGCATAGGGGACGCCGCCCAAAAAGGATACCAGTTACGCAACCTAATGAAAGCCAGCCCCCAGCCTGGAGAGGCGCTGTTATTCGCGTTCGGATTCGATACACTCGCCGTCCGCTAATTCACCAGGTACATCCGCGTAGCGCTATTGATGTAGTCGTTCGGATCAAAGGCCGCATCGAAGGTGTCGTTCAGCGCATTCAGCTTCACATCCAACGCCTGCACCTTCAACCCGATCTCCGGATCATTATGATACTTAAAGGTCAGCTCCTTGTATTTCGCCAGGATGCCGCGAATATCGAAGGTCAGATCGCCGAACCGCAGCTTCAACGATTGGACGTCCATCAGCTCGTAATAGATCGGCTGCTTCCAGCTCTTCGCATCCGCGGTCTTGCGATCGGTCACCAGCCCGGAAGCATCCTTGCGCAAGGTCGTCAGGAACTGGTATCGCTTCTCCGCATCCGTCTCGCGGTTGAATTCGGCATTATACGAATCCCTCGGCACCCGTAGCAGCGACAGGTTTTGGTTCAAAATGGTATCGTAATGGATCTGCAGCTTCTCCAGCTCCTTCTGGACGATCTCCCACTGCTGCTCGATCAGGTCCTTGTCATAGTCGAACTGGCTGAGCTTCGCCGTCAGCAGCAGCATCTTCTGGCTCTGGTCCCGCAGCTCTTTTTTCTTGCTGCCCAGGCTGCTGATATAGGAATTGATCCCCAGGAACAGCGCCTGTGAGACCGGCCCCGCGATCGGCGTGGCGCCGGTGATGTTTCCCGTTATCTGCACAAAGTCGTTCAGCACCGCAAGGGATGCCTCGCGTTCCTTTTCTTTCTGGATATACTCGTAGAAATGTTTGTACCATTCCTGGTAACCGGGATAGTTCATCGGGTTGGCCGTCTCATTCAACGTCGAGAAAAAGCTCTTCGATGCATTGAACAGCACCAGCGGCTTGATCTCTTTGTCCATCGAAACAAGATTGATGATCGCCGACTGGTAATTGGCCTGGTACACATACAGCTCGTTCTCCTCGATGGCCTGCTGTTTTTTCTCCAGGGCCTGCACCCGCAGCAGCAGCTTGTCCGCCTTGTCCCGTGCGTCCCGCGAAGCGGCGATCTCCTGGTCGAGGCTATCCACCTTATGGTCGAGCTTGGCAAGGGTTTGGTCGATGTTCTTTGTCTTTTTGTCCAGGTTGTCCTGGATATCGCCAAGGACCTTATCGCGGATGTTTTTATTGGAGGAAAGGGTGGTATCCGGCGTCTGCCCATACACGGTACAAGCAATGACCGCAGCGGGTAGGAAAGAAAAGAATCTTTTCACGTGATTGGAATTTTTCGGAACCCAATTTAGCAGGGAATACCCGAAAAATGGCGTTAGAAAACGATTAGAATCGTAAATCTACGATAAAAATCGAGGGTCTTTGCGCTTT
>Ga0310811_10003470_pt1 | contig 19820 bp, 15 predicted proteins | sample YCmetagenome_FD_207642 | JGI IMG/M metagenome (GOLD analysis project Ga0310811, IMG submission 207642) | Soil microbial communities from experimental microcosm in Duke University, North Carolina, United States - YC | ecosystem: Engineered > Artificial ecosystem > Soil microcosm > Unclassified ...
GCGAGGTTGCCGAAGCCGTGCCACTTGTCCTCGGCGCGGATCATCCAGTCCTCGCGGTCGCCGATGCCCTCGTCGGTGAGGTAATCGGGGCCCCATACCTTGAACCACCACGACTCGCCGTATTCCAAGTCCACCTTGCGCATCGCGCGGCGAAAATCGAGCGCTTCCATGATCGATTCCTCGACGAGCGCCGTGCCGCCAGGCGGCTCCATCATCGCCGCCGCGACGTCGCACGACGCGATGATCGCGTACTGCGGCGACGTCGACGAATGCATCAGGTACGCCTCGTTGAAGCGGTAGCGGTCGAGCTGCCGGGTCTCGCTGTACTGGACGAGGATCTGCGACGCCTGCGACAGCGCAGCGAGGAGCTTGTGCGTCGACTGCGTCGAGAAGATCAGCGCATCCTTCGAGCGCGGCCGATCCTTGCCGATCGCGTGCATGCCGCGATAGAAATCGTGGAACGCGGCGTGCGGCAGCCACGCCTCGTCGAAGTGCAGCGTATCGATCTTCGTCGACAGCAGGTCCTTGATCGTGTCCGCGTTGTACAGCACGCCGTCGTACGTGCTCTGCGTAATCGTCAGGATGCGCGGCTTGGTCTTGACGTGGCGCGCGAACGGATGTGCGCGAATCTTCTTCTCGATGTTCTCCCAGCGGAATTCCTCCATCGGGATCGGCCCGATCACGCCCATGTGATTGCGGGTGGGCGTGAGGAACACGGGAATCGCACCGGTCATCGTGATCGCGTGCAGCACCGACTTGTGGCAGTTGCGGTCGACGACGACGATGTCGCCCGGCGCCACCGTCGCGTGCCAGACCATCTTGTTCGACGTCGACGTGCCGTTGGTGACGAAGAACAGCTCGTCGGCGCTGAAGATCCGCGCGGCGTTGCGCTCGGAGGCAGCCACCGGCCCCGAGTGATCGAGCAGCTGTCCGAGCTCGTCCACCGAATTGCAGACGTCGGCACGCAGCAGGTTCTCGCCGAAGAACTGATGGAACATCTGCCCCACCGGGCTCTTGAGGAACGCGACGCCGCCCGAGTGCCCCGGGCAGTGCCACGAGTACGAGCCGTCGTTCGCGTAGTGCACGAGCGCGCGGAAAAACGGCGGCGCGAGGCTGTCGAGGTACGTGCGCGCCTCGCGCAGGATGTAGCGCGCGACGAACTCGGGCGTGTCCTCGTTCATGTGAATGAAGCCGTTGAGCTGCCGCAGGATGTCGTTCGGGATGTGGCGCGACGTGCGCGTCTCGCCGTGCAGGAACACCGGGATCTCGGAATTGCGGAAGCGGATCTCCTCGACGAACGCACGCAGTGTCGCGAGCGCGGCGCGCGTTTCCTCCGGCGAGCCGCCGCCGAACTCCTCGTCGTCGATCGACAGGATGAACGCCGAAGCGCGCGACTGCTGCTGCGCGAAGCTCGCGAGATCGGTGTAGCTCGTCACGCCGACGACTTCCATACCCTCGGACTCGATGGCGCGTGCGAGCGCGCGGATGCCGAGCCCGCTCGCGTTCTCGGACCGGTAGTCCTCGTCGATGATGACGATCGGAAAGCGAAATTTCATCCTGATTTCCTCGGTACTTCGGCGTCAGCGCGGTAAGTGTCGTGGCGTGTGAACATCGGCGGCAAACGGTTCACGCCACGCCACTTGCAGCTCCGCCCCGAAAGGCGCGCATTGTGCGCCAAACGACGCCCCCGCGTACGGGAAATTTCGTGTCACCCGTTGGCGACAGCAATGCCCGCGGCCCACGCGAGCAGCGCGAGACCGAGCGGCGTGCGCAGGCGCGCGCCCCAGCGCAGGTTCTTCTCGGCCGCCATCGCCGCGGCGAGCACGAGCATCCAGCCGATGCTGCCCATGCCCACGACGAACGTGACGAGCATCAGCGCCCAGCAGCACCCGACGCAGAACGCACCGTGACCGAGGCCGAGGCGGAAGCTCTCGCCGAGCGGGTGGCGGCCGCGCCAGCGCGAGTTGACGAAGCCGAACGGCGTGCGGCAGCGCTCGAGGCAGCGGTATTTCAGCGCGCTGAACTGGAACGCGCCTGCGGCGCCGATGACGAGGCTGCCGACCACCCACCCGTGCGCCACGAAGAACCCGGATGACGCCGCGACGTCGCGCACCAGCCCGTCGACCAGATATGCGGCGACGCCGAACGCGAGCCACGCGAGCGTGTAGCCTGCGATCAGTGCGCCGACGAGCATGCCCGCATCGCGGCGATCGCCGATCACCCGCCGGAACATCGCCAGCAGCGGCAATGTGGTCGGCAGCATCATCGCCGCGATCATGAGGATCCAGGCGAGCGCATAGGCGAGCGCCGGCACGACGCGCTCGCCGGCGGGGACCGCGCGGCAGAGCGCCGCTAGCCACGCGAGGTCGTCCCACGCGCCATGGTCGAGCCAGCGGCGCCACGGGCTCGCGCTCCATCCGGCGAGCGCGAGCCACGCCAGTGCGACGAGCGCGACGACGAGTGCGAGCGAAAGGCGCGCGTGCGGCGTGCTCGCCGCGCGCCGCAGCGGGCCGGCTTCTATCAACGTCAGGCGTCGAAGCGGAACACGCTCTGCAGCGCGTTGTGGCCTTCGAGGCTCAGGTCGATGCCGAGCTTCGCGTTCTTCGAGCGGTACTTCGGCGCCTTGCCGACGAACACCGGCGCACCCGGGACGGTCGAGAAAATCGTGTCGGTCAGCGTCGTCGTGCCGCCGGTGGCACCTTGGTACGGCTCGAGCTCGGCGTAGCCGGCGTCGCCGACCTTCAGCACCCCCTTGCCGCCGCTCACCTCGAACGCGATCGCCGTCTTCTCGACGGAGACTACCTCGCCCACGAGCTTGACGAGGTCGCCCACCGGCCCGCCGAGCTTGCCGGTGTAGACGTCGAGAATCGCCTTCTCCTGCTCGGGAGTGACGCGGTCGTCGAGGTAGACGGCCGCGCGCCAGTTGCCTTCCAGGATGTTGCCCGGCACGTGCGCGATCAGCGCAATCGTGCGGTTCGACACGTCGACGCCGTTGATGGTGCCCTTGTCGAAATGCCAGGCGACGATCGTGTCGCAGGTGCCGTTGTCCGGATCCTCGCCGATCCAGCACGGGCAGAGGACGCGGCAGTTGCAGACTTCCAGCAAACGACCTTCGAGTTGATAACCCATGGCGGAAGCTCCCTTGGTTCCGATGCGAACTGCTGCTTCACCGCACGATGTCGATGCGGCGCGTGGGTGATGCTACGCCGCCGCCGGGCGTCTTGCCATACGCAATATTCGCGTCCCCGCCGGGTTTGCCGAATGGCGTGCCGCATGCGTCAGTCGCGAAGTGCCGCCCCGAGCGACTGCCAACCCCGGAGCGGGATGTTTGATGTTAGCGGTGTCCGCCGGCGAGCCGTGCCGCCTCCGGCCGGGCGCGCAGCCGCGCCATCGCCCATACGCCGATCGCCGGGCCGATCGCGAGCGGCGCGAAGGCATAGCGCCAGCCGAGCGCGTCGACGAAGTGCGGCATCAGGTGAATGGTGACCAGCGTCAGCGTGAAGCCGAGCGCCGTCTGCGTGGTGAGCATCGTGCCGACGCGCGTGCGATCCGAGAGCTCGGCGATCGACGCGGAGAACTGCGCCGAATCGGCGACGATGCTGATGCCCCACACGATGCACACGACGACCAGCGCAGCGGGCGACGCGCCGAACAGCAGTCCGATCGTCGCGGCGCACGTTCCGCTCACCGCCATCGCGGCGATCGTGAGCGTCGTGCGGCCGAGCCGATCCGCCAGCACCCCGGCGCCCACGCAGCCGATCGCACCCGCCGCGATGGTGGCGAATGCAGCGAGCTTCGCGGCGGTGTCCGCGTGGGGCGCGGCGCTCGCGGCGAAGCTCGCTTGCAGGAACACGCCGATCCACGCCCACATCGCGTAGAGCTCCCACATGTGGCCGAGGTAGCCGAGGTTCGCGAGGCGCAACGGCACGTCGCGCCACGCCGTGAGCACGGCGTGCGGATCGACGCGGGGTGACGGCGCCCGGTTGGGGCCGATCGCCGCGAGCCCGATCAGGAGCGCCGCCGCCACCGCCGCGATCGACGCGATCGCCATCGGCGTGCGCCACGCGATGCCGCCGAGCGCGTTGAAAAGGTGCGGGGACGCGGAACCGAGCGTCAGCGCGCCGACGAGGATCCCGACCATCAGTCCCATGTCGCCCCTGGCCCACGTCGACGCGAGCTTCATGCCGACCGGATAGACGCCCGCCATCGAGATGCCCGTCACGGCGCGCAACGCGAGTGCGGCCGGCGACGCCGGATCGATCAGCAGGAATGCCGCGTTGGCGATCGCGCCAACAATTGCCGAGGCGGCGAAGAGCCGCCGCGGATCGAGCCGATCGGCGAGGCCGAGCAGGGCGCTCACGATGCAGCCGACGACGAAGCCGACCTGCACGGCGCTGGTGAGGGCTGCCTGCATGAACGCCGAGAGGCGAAACTCGGTCACAAGCGCGGGAAGCACCGCGGAGGCCGAAAACCAGAGCGACATCGCGGCCACCTGGCACAGAGCGATCACGGTGATCGAAAATCCCTTCGATCGCGCCGCATTGCCGGTTACCATCACGCCTCCTCCGCCGTTCGGTGGTCCGTCCGCGCCGGCCCGAATCGTCGCTCAAAGTCTGTCCAGCGCAAAGCGAAGCCATGGCCCTCAACCTGTTCAGCCGCCTGATGCCAGTGGAGCGTACGTTCACGGCGCAATTCTGCGAGCAGGCGAAATGCATCCACGAGGCCGCGCAGGAGTTGCGCGACATGGTGGACGGCCAGCAGGTCGGCGCCGACCAGCACGTCGCGTCGATCCGCGCGATCGAAAGCCGCGCCGACGACGTCGCGCGCGAGATCATCATCGGCGCCAACCGCACGTTCAACGCGCCGATCGACCGCGAGGACATCCTGCGGCTGGCGCATGACCTCGACGACGTCGTCGACCTGATCGAAGACACGGCAAAGGGCATCCAGCGTTACTCGATCTCCGCGTTCGCGCAGGAGATGAAGTCGATGGTCGACGCGGTGGTGGAAAGCGCGGAGCTGCTGATGGAGGTGATGCCGCATCTCGACTCGATCACGCGCGACCACAGGATGATCTTCTCGCTGTGCGAGCGCATCGGTCACCTCGAGGAGAGCGCCGACGAGTCCTTCGACGCCGCTCTCGCGCGCATCCGCGCCGATCTCGGCAGCGGCGCGCTCAATCCGATCGGCTACATCGATCGCAAGGAGCTCTACGAGCTGATCGAGCGCGTCGTCGACAAGTGCGACGACGTGTCGAACGTGATCCAGTCGGTCACCGCGAAGCACGTCTGACCCGGGGCTGCTCGCCATGGAGCCCGCCGCGCCCGGTTCGATCGTCGTGTTCGGCCTGGTCGGCGTCGCGCTGCTGTTCGACTTCATGAACGGGCTGCACGACGCGGCGAACTCGATCGCGACCGTCGTGTCGACGCGCGTGCTGCGCCCGAGCACCGCCGTCGTCTGGGCGGCGTTCTTCAACTTCATCGCGTTCGCGGTGTTTGGGCTGCACGTCGCGAACACGCTCGGCACCGGCATCGTCGAGGCCGACGTCATCGACGCCTATGTCATCTTCGGCGCGCTCGCCGGCGCGATCGCCTGGAACGCGATCACCTGGGGGCTCGGCCTGCCGTCGAGCAGCAGCCACGCGCTGATCGGCGGCCTCGTCGGTGCGGGCGTCGCCAAGGCCGGCTGGGGGGCCGTCGTGTACGGGGGGCTCGGCAAGACCTCGCTCGGCATCGTACTGTCGCCGCTGCTCGGCTTCGTGCTCGCGCAGCTTCTCGCGGTGATCGTGTCGTGGATCAACCTGAAGAAGACGCCGTACGCCGTCGACCGGCGCTTCCGTCACCTGCAGCTCGTGTCCGCGTCGCTGTATTCGCTCGGCCACGGCGGCAACGACGCGCAGAAGACCATGGGCATCATCGCCGTGCTGCTGTATTCGCACGGCATGCTCGGCGGAACGTTCCACGTGCCGTTCTGGGTCGTCATCACCTGCCAGCTCGCGATGGCGCTCGGCACGCTGATGGGCGGCTGGCGCATCGTGCACACGCTGGGCTCGCGCATCACGCATCTCAAGCCGATCCAGGGCTTTTGTGCGGAGACCGGCGGCGCCATCACGCTGTTCCTCGCGACGAGCCTCGGCGTTCCGGTGTCGACGACCCACACGATCACCGGCGCGATCATCGGCGTCGGTGCGGCGCGGCGCACCGCGGCCGTGCGCTGGCACGTCGCGCAGCGGATCGTCGTCGCGTGGGTGATCACGCTGCCGGCGGCGGCCGCGATCGGCGCGCTCGTCTACTTCGGGGCGCGGTGGGCGGCCTGAGGTCCCGCACTACATCTTGGGCAGCGTGACGCCCTGCTGTCCCTGGTATTTGCCGCCGCGATCCTTGTAGGACGTCTCGCAAACCTCGTCGGACTCGAAGAAGATCACCTGCGCAACGCCTTCGTTCGCGTAGATCTTCGCCGGCAGCGGAGTGGTGTTGGAGAACTCGAGGGTCACGTGTCCCTCCCATTCCGGCTCGAGAGGCGTTACGTTCACGATGATGCCGCATCTCGCGTACGTCGATTTTCCGAGGCACAGGACGAGCACGCTGCGCGGTATCCGGAAGTACTCGACCGTGCGCGCGAGCGCGAAGGAGTTCGGCGGAATGATGCACACGCCGCCCTTGAAGTCGACGAACGATCCCTCGTCGAAGCTCTTCGGGTCGACGATCGTCGAATTGATGTTCGTGAAGATCTTGAATTCGTCCGAGCAGCGGAGGTCATAGCCGTAGCTCGACGTGCCGTACGAGACGATCCGATGTCCGTTCGCCTCGCGCACCTGCCCGGGCTCGAACGGCTCGATCATGCGATGCTGCGCCGCCATGCGGCGGATCCATTGATCGGACTTGATGGACATGGTGTGACCGAATGATTCAGGAAACCGCGTCCGGCACGACGCGCAACCGTTCGGGTGGTCGCCGCCAGCGCGAGGCCGCCAGATCACCTGATGAGCGCTACGTATTCTGCACGACGATGCTCGGGAATTTCGACGAGAAATCCTCCGCTTTTTGCGCCACCGAGATCGCCACCTTGCGCGCGATCGCCTTGTACGCCTGCGCGACCGGGCCGTCGGGCTCCGCGATCACCGTCGGACGTCCCGAATCGGCCTGCTCGCGAATGCGGATGTCGAGCGGCAGGCTGCCGAGGAACGGGACGTTGTAGTCGCGGCACATGCGCTCGGCCCCACCCTCGCCGAAGATGTGCTCGGCGTGCCCGCACTTGCTGCAGATGTGGATCGACATGTTCTCGACGATGCCGACGATGGGCACGCCGACCTTCTCGAACATCTTGAGGCCCTTGCGCGCGTCGATCAGCGCGATGTCCTGCGGCGTCGTCACGATCACGGCGCCGGTGACCGGCACTTTCTGCGACAGCGTGAGCGCGATGTCGCCGGTGCCCGGCGGCATGTCGACGACCAGATAATCGAGGTCGCGCCAGTTGGTGTCCTTCAGCAGCTGCTCGAGCGCCTGCGTGACCATCGGGCCGCGCCACACCATCGGCGTGTCGGTGTCGATCAGGAAGCCGATCGACATCGCCTGCACGCCGTACGCCTCCATCGGCTCGAGCGTCTTGCCGTCCTTCGACTCCGGGCGTCCGGCAAGCCCGAGCATCGTGGGCTGCGAAGGGCCGTAAATGTCGGCGTCGAGCACACCGACGCTCGCGCCCTCGGCGGCGAGCGCGAGCGCGAGGTTTACGGCCGTCGTCGACTTGCCGACTCCGCCCTTGCCGCTGGCGACGGCGACGATGTTCTTCACGCCGGGCACCAGCTTCACGCCGCGCTGCACGGCGTGCGGCGTCATCTTCTGAGTGACGTTCACCGCGACGCGCCCGACACCGGGCAATGCGGCAACGGCGTCGTGGACGAGGCGCTTGAGCGACTCGAGCTGGCTGCGCGCCGGATAGCCGATCTGCAAGTCGACACTTACGTTTGCGCCGTCGACGGCAATCTTGCGGATGGACTTCGCCGTCACGAAGTCGCGCCCGAGGTTCGGATCGACGACCTTCCGCAGTGCCTGTTGCACGTCTGTATCGGTGACTGCCATGCGCTACCTCTTTCGGGAACGTTGCGGGGCGCGGCACGCCGCGCGCATGCCGGGATTCTAGTCCCCCGCCCGTGCGCAGCGGGCGCAACGCATGCGTTTGCTAGAATTCGCGATTGCCCGCCGCTCGCCCCGAAGTCCAAATCCGCATGTCCGCCCCCTCGTCCCGCACGCTGTTCGTGACGACGGCGCTGCCGTACGCCAACGCGCCGTTCCACATCGGCCACATCATGGAATACGTGCAGGCCGACATCTGGGTGCGCTTCCAGCGGATGCAGGGCCACCGCGTTCACTTCGTGTGCGCCGACGACGCGCACGGCGCGCCGATCATGTTGCAGGCGGAAAGCGAGGGTATCTCGCCGGAGACGCTGATCGCGCGCGTCGGTGAATCGCATCGCCAGGATTGGGCGCGTTACCGCATCAGCTTCGACACGACGCACTCGACGCACTCGCCCGAGAACGTCGAGCTCGCGCAGTCGATCTACCGGGCGCTGCGCGCACGCAACCTCATCGCGACGCGCACGATCTCCCAGTTCTACGACCCGGTCAAGGGCATGTTCCTGCCCGATCGCTACATCAAGGGAACGTGCCCGAAGTGCGGTGCAAAGGACCAGTACGGCGACGCGTGCGAAGTGTGCGGATCGACGTACGCGCCCACCGACCTCGTCGAGCCGTACTCGGCGCTGAGCGGCGCGCGACCCGAGATGCGCGAATCGGAGCATCTGTTCTTCCGGCTGTCGGCCCCCGAGGTCGTTGCCTATCTCAGGCAATGGACCGCCGCACCGGCGCCTGGGCAAGCGCTGCAACCCGAGGTCTTCAACAAGGTGCAGGAATGGCTCGGCGACGAGGGCCGCCAGCTCGCCGACTGGGACATCTCGCGCGACGCGCCGTATTTCGGCATCGAGATCCCCGACCAGCCCGAAGGGGCGCCGCCCCGGTATTTCTATGTCTGGCTCGACGCGCCGATCGGCTACCTCGCCGCACTGAAGAAGCACTTCGACTCGGGCGCCGCGCGCGCGCTCGGCGATCCGCGCACGTTCGAGACGTTCCTCGCCGACCCGGCCGTCGAGCAGTATCACTTCATCGGCAAGGACATCGTCTATTTCCACACGCTGTTCTGGCCGGCGATGCTGCATTTCGCCGGACGCAAGACGCCGACGAACGTCTTCGTGCATGGCTTCATCACGCTCGACGGCGAGAAGATGTCCAAGTCGCGCGGCACGGGGATCTCGCCGCAGCGCTACATCGAGAAGGGGCTCGACCCCGAGTGGCTGCGCTACTACATCGCCGCCAAGCTCAACGCCAGGGTCGAGGACGTGGACTTCACTAAAGACGACTTCGTCGCTCGCGTCAACAGCGACCTGATCGGCAAGTACGTGAACATCGCGAGTCGCGCCGCGACGTTCGTCACGCGGCATTTCGACGGCGCGCTCGCGACACCGGCCGAATCGGCCGAGGCGAGCGCGAGCCGGCTTGCGCTCGCACGCGACGAAGCCGAGGCTGCGCGCGTCCATTACGACGCGCGGGAATTCGGCAAGGTGCTGCGCGACGCGATGCGCATTGCCGACCGGATCAACGAGGCGTTCGACGCCGCTCAGCCATGGCTGCTCGCGAAGGACCCGGGCAAGCGCGCGCAGCTGCAGACGGCGTGCTCGCAGGCGCTGCAGGGCTTTCAGTGGCTGAGCGTCATCCTCGCCCCCGTGCTGCCCGGCGTCGCGTCGCGCGTGGCGCGCGAGCTGTACGGGCTCGGCCGCGACTTCACGTGGAGCGATGCGTGGCAGGAGCCGTCGCGCATCAATGCGTACCGGCACCTGATGACGCGCGTCGATCCCAAGCAAGTCGAGGCACTCGTGGGTCCTGCTCCTGCCGAAGTCGCTGCAGTCGACGGGCAACCATCAGCCGCCCTTGGCCCTTCCCCTTCTCCCGCAAGCGGGCGAGGGGAAACGTCGAGTGCGGCGCAAGCTGCTCTCACCCCTTCCCCCTCTCCCGCAGGTGGGCGAGGGGAAATTTCGTCCGGCGCTTTCGCGCCGCAGATTTCCATCGACGACTTCTCGAAGGTCGACCTGCGCATCGCGCGCATCGTCGCGGCCGAAGCGGTGAACGGCGCCGACAAGCTCGTCAAGCTCACGCTCGACATCGGCGAGCCGCAGCCGCGCACGGTATTCGCGGGAATCAAGTCGGTCTACGAGCCGCAGGCGCTCGTCGGGCGCCTGACGCCGATGGTCGCGAACCTCGCGCCGCGCAAGATGCGCTTCGGCGTTTCCGAAGGCATGGTGCTCGCGGCGTCCGGCGACGGCCCGGGCATCTACCTGCTCGCGCCCGACGCGGGCGCGCAGCCCGGCATGCGCGTCAAGTAAACGGGGTGATCTCCCCGCTCGCGCTGATCGGCGTCGCAATCGCGGCCTGGCTCGCCATCGGTGCGGCCGGCCTCGCACGACCGCGCGCGCTGCCGCTGGTTCGCACGCTGTTCCCGCTCGGCGCGCTCGTCGGGCTGTTTGTCGCAGCCGTCGCGTTCGTCGCGCTCGGTCTCCCGCCGCAAGTCACCGTGCTGCCGCTCGGCCTGCCCGACCTGCCGTTCCATTGGCGTGTCGACGCGCTGTCTGCGTTCTTTCTTATCCTGCTTGGGCTCGCGGCCGCCGCGGTGTCGCTGTTCTCGGCCGGTTATTTCCGCAGCGGCGAGGGAACGGCGCCGGGCCTGCTGTGCTTTCAATACCACGCATTCCTCGCCGCCATGGCGCTCGTGCTCGTCGCCGACGACGCGTACATGTTCATGGTGGCATGGGAAACGATGGCGCTCGCCTCGTTCTTCCTCGTCACGACCGATCATCGCATTCCCCAGATCCGGCAGGCGGGGTTCCTCTACCTGCTGATCGCCCATGTCGGCGCCATCGCGATCCTGCTGTGCTTCGGCGTGCTGCAGGGCGGGCGCGGCGACTACACGTTCGCCGCGATGCGCACCACCACGCTGAGCGGCTTCTGGTCCAGCGCCGCGTTCCTGCTCGCGCTGTTCGGCTTCGGCGCGAAGGCGGGACTGCTGCCGCTGCACGTGTGGCTGCCCGAGGCGCACCCTGCGGCGCCCTCGCCCGTGTCCGCGCTGATGAGCGGCGTGATGCTGAAGACCGCGATCTACGGCCTGCTGCGGGTGACGTTCGACCTCTTGTCCGTACAGATCTGGTGGTGGGGCGCGGTCGCGCTCGCGCTGGGCCTGCTCACCGCGCTCTTCGGCGTCGTGTTCGCCGCCGTGCAGACGGACATGAAGCGCCTGCTCGCGTATTCGTCGATCGAGAACATCGGCATCATCGTCGCCGGCATCGCGCTCGCGATCCTGTTCAAGGCCAACGGCAAGCTTCTGCTCGCCGCGATCGCGCTCACCGCGGTGCTGTACCACACGCTGAACCACGCGTTCTTCAAGACGCTGCTGTTCCTCGCGACGGGGTCGGTGCTGCACGCGACGCGCGAGCGCAGCCTCGGCAAGCTCGGCGGCCTCATCCACCGGATGCCTTGGGTCGCGTGGCTCGCGCTGGTCGGCACGCTGGCCATCGCCGGGCTGCCGCCGTTGAACGGCTTCGTGTCCGAATGGCTGCTGCTGCAGGCGTTCCTGTTCACGCCGAGCCTGCCGCAGTCGTTCGTCAACATGCTCGTGCCGCTTGCAGCAGCCGCACTGGTGCTCGCCGTGGCGCTCGCCGCGTACGTCATGGTGAAGTTCTACGGCGTCATCTTCCTCGGCCGGCCGCGCGAGGCCAATCTCGCGTACGCGCACGACGCCGGTCCGCGTGAGCGCGCGGCGCTCGCGCTGCTCGCGCTGGGCTGCGTGCTGCTCGGCATATTCCCCACGGCGGTGATCGATCTCATCGACCGGGTGAACGGGTTGCTGCTCGACACCTCGCTCGCGCGCACCGGCGAGTCGAACTGGCTGCTGCTCGCGCCCATCGCCACCGAGCGCTCGAGCTACAGTCCGCTGATCGTGCTGGCGGTGATCGTCGTCGTCGTGGTCGCGACGATGCGCATCGTGCGCCGCGTCTGGCACGGGCGCGTGCGCCGCGCGCCCGCTTGGGATTGCGGGTTCCCGCTGCAGACGCCGCGCATGCAGGACACGGCCGAGGGGTTCGGGCAGCCAATCCGGCAGGTGTTCGAGCCGTTCTTCCAAATGGAGCGCCACCTGCCGTCGCCGTTCGACAGCGAGCCGCGCTACTGGGTCCGCGTGAGCGACCGGCTGTGGGAATGGCTGTACGTGCCGATCGCGCGCACAGCCGAGCGCGTTGCGCGCATCGTCGGACTGCTGCAGCGCGGCCGTATCGCCGTCTACCTGACGTACAGCTTCGCGACGCTGATCGCGCTGCTGTTCCTCACGCGATGAGCGTCGGCGCACTCTTTTCGCAGCTGTTGCAGGTGGCGATCGCGCTCGCGCTCGCGCCGCTTCTGCTCGGCTGGGTCAACCAGTGCCGGGCATGGCTCGCGAACAAGCGTGCGCCGTCGCTGCTGCTGCCCTATCGCACGATCCACAAGCTGTTCACGAAGGATGCGGTCGTCGCCGACAACGCGTCGCCGATCTTCCGCCTCGCGCCGTACGTGGTGTTCGGCGCGATGTGCTGCGCGGCGGCGATCGTGCCGTCGCTCGCCACCGCGCTGCCGTTCGCCCGCGCCGCCGATGCGATCGCCCTCGTGGGACTGTTCGCGCTCGCGCGGGTGTTCATCGCGCTCGCCGCGATGGACATCGGCACGTCGTTCGGCAGCCTTGGAGCGCGCCGCGAGATGTTCGTCGGCTTCCTGGCGGAGCCGGCGCTTCTGATGGTGCTGTTCACCGCATCGCTGATCTCCGGGTCGACTGCACTGCCGACGATCGTCGACACGCTCGCGCACCGCGAGCTGGCGATCTACCCCAGTCTCGCCTTCGCCGGCGTCGCCTTCACGATGGTGTCGCTCGCGGAAAACGCGCGCATCCCGATCGACAACCCGGCGACGCACCTCGAGCTCACGATGATCCACGAGGCGATGATCCTCGAGTACTCGGCGCGGCATCTGGCGCTGCTCGAATGGGCGTCGGCGCTGAAGCTCTTCAATTACTCGTGCATCGGCCTCGCCCTCTTCGTGCCGTTCGGCATCGCGGAGGGCACCAACTGGCTCGCGATGCTTGGCGCGGCACCCGCGCTGATCGCGAAGCTCGGCGTCGGCGGCGCGCTGCTCGCGCTGATCGAAACGCTGTCGGCGAAGCTGCGTATCTTCCGCGCGCCCGAGTTCCTCGCCACGGCGTTCCTGCTCGCCGTCCTGGGCATGCTCGTCAACCTCCTGCTCGGCAGCTAGGGAAACTCTGCAAAACCTTGTGCCCATAGTGTGAGCAGACCCTAGATGAAGATCCCCCCACCCCCGCTGCGCTCGCTGCCCTCCGAGGGGGCCGGTCCGTCGGTCGGGGCGGCCCTTCCCGCCTGACATGGCATCCCTCCCGTTCGGGTTCCAGCTCATCAACCTGTTCGCGGCCGTGCTGCTGCTGCTCGCGTTCGCCATGCTCGCGCAGCGGCGCGTCGTCACGCTGATCGATCTCTTCGCCGCGCAAGGGTTCACGCTCGCCTGCTCGACGGCGGTCGTCGCGTACACGACGAGCCAGCCGCACCTCTACGAATCGACGGCGCTGACGCTGCTCCTGAAGGTCTTCCTGCTGCCGTGGCTGCTGCACCGGCTCGTGCGCAGGCTCGACGTGCGCTGGGAATTCGAGGGCCTGATCAACATCCCGACGACGATGCTGATCGGCATCGTGCTGGTGGTGTTCTCGTTCAACCTCGCGCTGCCGATTTCGCAACTCGCGAGCACGGTCACGCGCTCGACGCTCGGCATCGCCATGGCGAGCGTGATGCTCTCGTTCCTGATGATGATCACGCGGAGCAAGGCGCTCCCGCAGGTGATCGGCTTCCTGTCGATGGAGAACGGCCTGTTCTTCGCGGCCACCAGCGCGACGTACGGCATGCCGATGGTCGTCGAGCTCGGCATCGCGCTCGACGTGCTCGTCGGCATGCTGATCCTCGGCGTGTTCTTCTTCCAGATCCGCGAGCAGTTCGACAGCCTCGACCTCAAGCATTTCGAGAAGCTGAAGGACACGGGGCACGAGTGATCGAGATCGTCCTCGTCCTCGCGTTGCCGTTGTTCGGCGCTGCCGTGCTGGCCCTGATCGGCCACCGCGCGTACGCGCCGGCCGTGAACGTCGCGGTGAGCCTCGGCACGTTCCTAGCCGCGTGCGCGCTGACGCTGGGCGTGATCGAAGGCGGCCCGCTGCTCGTGCTCGGCCGGCAGTTCCTCATCGATCCGTTCAACGTCTTCCTCGTCGTGCTGACGGCGTTCGTCGGCTTCACGACGGCGGTGTTCTCCCGGCCCTACATGCGCATCGAGGAGCAGCACGGGCGGCTGACCGCGGCGCGATTGCGGCTTTTCCACAGCATGTTCCAGCTCTTCAGCTTCACGATGCTGCTCGCGCTCACGACGAACAACGTCGGCATCCTGTGGGTCGCGATGGAGGCCGCGACGCTCACGACCGTGCTGCTCGTCTCGCTCTACCGCACGCCGGCAAGCCTCGAGGCGGCGTGGAAGTACTTCATCCTCTGCGGCGTCGGCATCGCGCAGGCACTGTTCGGCACGATCCTGCTGTATTTCGCTGCCGAAAAGCTGCTCGGTGCCGGCGGCGGCGCGCTGCTGTGGACCGAGCTCAACGCCGTGCGCGCCGACCTCGAGCCGACGGTGCTGTCGCTCGCGTTCGTGTTCCTGCTCGTCGGCTACGGCACGAAGGTCGGCCTCGTGCCGCTGCACAACTGGCTCCCCGACGCGCATGCGGAAGGCCCGACGCCGATCTCCGCCGTGCTGTCGGGCCTGCTGCTCAACGTGGCGCTCTACGCGGTGGTTCGCTGCAAGGTGCTCGTCGACGGTGCGTTGCCAGGCGCGTTCGCCAAGAACCTGATGATCGCGTTCGGCCTGCTCTCGGTCGTCGTCGCGGCGTTCCTGCTGTCGCGGCAGAAGGATGTCAAGCGGCTCTTCGCGTACTCGTCGATCGAGCACATGGGGATCATCACGTTCGCCTTCGGCATGGGCGGCCCGATCGCCAATTTCGCCGGCCTGCTGCACATGACCGTGCATTCGCTCACCAAGTCGGCGATCTTCTTCGCGGTCGGCCACGCGGCGCAGAAGACCGGCACGCAGCTGATGGACGACATCCGGGGCCTGATCACGACCAGCCCGGTCGTCGGATGGGGCCTCGCCCTCGGCACGCTCGCGATCCTCGGTATGCCGCCGTTCGGCGTGTTCGCGAGCGAGTTCCTGATCCTCACCACCGCGATGCGCGAGCAGCCGTGGGCCACGCCGTTCCTGCTCACCGCGCTCGGTGTCGCGTTCGCCGCCGTGTTTTCCAAGGTGCAGCCGATGGTGTTCGGCGACACGACGGCAGCGCGCCTGCCGGTGCGCCCGGCGATGATGCCGGTGTTCGTGCATCTGTCGCTCGTGCTCATGCTCGGGCTGTGGATCCCGCCGTTTCTCGCCGACTGGTACCGCGTCGCCGCGCGGTTGATCGGATGAACGTAGCCCCCCTCGGACTCGCTGCTGCGCCGCTCGCCGCCGGCGTCCCCGCGCAGCGCGCACAGGTGAGCTCGGGCCAGCTGCTCACCGCATGCCGCCTCGCATGGGAGGAGGACGGCCGGCTCGTCGCGCTGTGGGGCAGCGACGAAACCGATCGGCAGCGCGGCTTCTGCGTGCGCGTGGCCGTCGAGGATCGCGACGGTCTTACGGTGCTCGAGCACACGCTGCCGGATGCCGATGCGCGCTATCCCGACCTGACGCCGATCTTTCCCGCCGCCAATCGGATGCAGCGTGCGACCTACGACCTGCTCGGGATCGCCGCCGAAGGCGACGACCAGCGGCCGTGGGCGTGGATGGCGAGCTGGCCGATCGACCGTTTCCCGTTGCAGCGCGGCTTCGACGCGACGTCGCAGTGGGAGCCGGGCCAGGAGGAATACGAGTTCGTGAAGGTCGAGGGCGACGGCGTGCACGAGATCCCCGTCGGGCCGGTCCACGCCGGCATCATCGAGCCGGGCCATTTCCGCTTCCAGGTCGTCGGCGAAAAGGTGTTGCGGCTCGAGGAGCGGCTCTGCTACACGCACAAGGGGATCGAAAAGCGGTTCGAGGGCTTGCAGCTTCTCGAAGGCGGTCGCCTCGCCGGGCGCGTATCGGGCGACAGCACCGTCGCGTACGCGTGGGCCTACGCGCAGGCGGTCGAATGCATCGCCGGCCTCGTTCCACCGCGACGGGCGACATGGCTGCGCGCGCTGTGCCTCGAGCGCGAGCGGCTCGCCAATCATGTCGGCGATCTCGGCGCGCTCGGCAACGACGCCGGCTTCGCGTTCGGCCTCGCGCAGTTCTCGCGACTGCGCGAGGACGTGCAGCGGATGAACGCGCGCGCATTCGGCCACCGGATGCTGATGGACGTGGTCGTGCCCGGCGGCGTCGCACACGACCTCGCGCTCGAGCACGTGAACGAGATGCACGACGAGGCGGATCGCATCGCGCGGCAGGTCGCAGCGCTGCGCGGCATCTACGACGAGCACGCCGGACTGCAGGATCGCTTCCGCAACTGCGGCCGCGTGACACCCGAGCTCGCGACGAAGCTCGGCCTGGTCGGCCTCGCGGGACGCGCGAGCGGACAGGCGCGCGACCTGCGCTGCGATTTCCCCTCGGCGCCCTACGACGCCCTGAACGTTCGCATGGCGGTCGCGACGTCGGGCGACGTCGCGGCGCGCGTCGACGTGCGCTTCGACGAGGCGCTCGAATCGACGCGCCTCATTGCGGCGATCACGGCCGCTCTGCTCGATCCCGACGCTGCCGGAGACATCCGGCTCGCGCCGCGCGAGCTTCCGTCCGACCGCCTCGCGCTCGGCTACATCGAAGGCTGGCGCGGGCCGGTGCTTGTCGCGCTGGAAAGCGGCCCCGACGGGACCATCCGCCGCTGCCGGCCCCAGGATCCGTCATGGGTCAGCTGGCCGGTGATCGAGCACGCGGTGATCGGCAACATCGTTCCCGACTTCCCGCTGATCAACAAGTCGTTCAACCTGTCGTACAGCGGACAAGACCTGTAGCCATGTACCAGACGCTGCGCCAGATCGCCCGCATCGGCATCCGCACCGAGGCTGCGCCCGCACCGGCCGCGGACGACGTCGTGGCGAAGCGCCTGCAGCAGGAGATCCTGCGCACCCTCGGGCGCGCACTCGCGATCCGCCACGTCGATGCGGGATCGTGCAACGCGTGCGAGCTCGAGGCGCACGCGCTGATGAACCCGTACTACAACATCGAGGGCCTCGGCATCCGCTTCGTCGCGAGCCCGCGGCACGCCGACGCGCTGCTCGTCACCGGCCCCGTAACGCGCCACATGGCGATCGCGCTGCGCCGCACGTACGACGCAACGCCCGAGCCGAAGCTCGTCATCGCCGCCGGCGAATGCGCGTGCGGCCGCGGCATCTTCGATGCGAATTACGCGGCCATGGGCGCGGTCGACAAGGTCATTCCGGTTGACGTAGTGATCCCCGGCTGCCCGCCGTCGCCGACGGCGTTGCTGCAGGGCATCCTGGCGGCGATCACGGCAGCGGCAGCGCCGGGCTAGAATCGCGCGACGAAGGAGACCGCCATGCTGATGTCCGCTGCCGATTACCGTGAATCGCTCCGGCGCTATCGGCCCGTCGTCTATGTCGATGGTCGTCGCGTGGACTCGGTTGCCGACGAGCCCGCGCTCGCACCGGGCGTCAACGCGATCGGCGTCACGTACGACCTCGCGCTGCGCGAGTCGACGCAGCCGTTGCTCCGCGCGAGCGTCCCCGAGGCGCCCGCACCGGTGAACCGCATGCTCGCGCTGCCGCGGTCGAGTGCCGATCTCCTCAACAAGCTCGAAGCCGTACGGCTCGTGTGCCGCGAGACCGGTTGCGCGCAACGCTACCTCGCGGGCGATGCGCTGAGTGCGATCCACCATGGCACGCAGCGCATCGACGCCGAATGCGGCACCGAGTATCACGCGCGCCTCATCTCCTACATCGCACACGTTTACGCGGACGACCTGACGCTTGGCATCGCGATGACCGACGCAAAGGGCGACCGCTCGCTGCGGCCTTCGCGGCAGCCCGTGGCCGACACGTACGTGCACATCGCCGAACGGCGCGCCGACGGCATCGTGATCGCGGGCGCCAAGGCCATCGTGACGTCGGCGCCGTACGTGCACGAGCTGCTCGTCATGCCGTGCCGCGCGATGACCGAAGCGGATCGCGACTTCGCCGTGTGCTGCGCCGTGCCGATCGACGCGCCGGGTCTGACGATCGTCGCGCGGCCTGCCGGGCGACCCGGCGAAGCGGCGGCGAAATTCAGCGGCCGCTACGGCCAATCGACGGCCGTATGCCTGTTCGAGAACGTGTTCGTTCCATGGGAGCGCGTCTTTTGCGCCGGCGAGTGGCAGCACGCCGGCGAAATCGTCTACAACTATACGTCGCAGCATCGGCACACGTGCATCGCCGCGCGCGCCGGCTTCGGCGACCTGCTGATCGGTGCCGGCACGCTCGCCACCGAAGCCAACGGCCTCGACCTCGATCGCGCGCACGGTGTTCGCGACGCGATGGTCGAGCTGATCAAGATCGTCGAGGGCTTCTACGCCTGCGGCGTCGCCGCGTCGGTCTACTGCGCCACCGAGGCGTCGGGCGTCGTCACGCCGGAGCCGGTATTCGCGAACATCGGCAAGCTGTTGCTCGCGACACAGATCTACGACATGCACCGCCTCGCACACCACGTCTCGGGCGGCATGGTCGTCACGCTGCCGGGCCCGGGCGAGGACCACAATCCGGCGACGATGGGACGCCTGTCCGAAGTGCTCGCCGCGCGCTCGGATATTCCGTACGAAAAGCGGGTCGAAGTCGCGCGCTTCATCGAGGACCTCACGGCGTCGTACCAGGGCGGCTGGTATTCGCTGATCAGCCTGCACGGCGGGGGCTCGCCGGAAGCGATGAAGCTCGAGATCTTTCGCCACTATCCGATCGGCAACCGCGTCGATCTCGTGGAGCGATTGCTCGACCGCGGCGTGCTGGCGGATGCCACGCGCGCCATCACGCGCAATCGCCAGCCCGGGCGCTGCTGCGACACCGGATGCGCTTTTCCCGACGCGCCGCAGATGGTCGCGCTGCCCGTGCCGGTCGTCGACGAGGCGCGTCGCTCGACGCCGATCGCGGCGGACTGAGCGGTGCAGGCGATGCAGTGAGCGCGCTCGTGCCTCGCGCGGACGCGCGACTCGATCGCGACCGGAGCGTCCTTCTGGTCGTCGACGTGCAGGAGCGCCTCGCGCCTCATGTCGCGGGTGCCGACGCGCTGATCGCGCACGCCGGCGCGCTCGTTGCGGCGGCCCGTCGGGTCGGTATCCCGATGTTCCTCACCGAGCATTGCCCGGCGCAGCTCGGGCCGGTGGTCGCGCCGCTGCGCAACGCATTCGAGACGGCAAACATCTTCGAGAAAACACGCTTCGGCGCCGGCGATCACCCCGAGTTCGAAGCGCGTCTTCGCGCCACCGGCCGCACGCAAGTCGTCGTCGCGGGGATGGAAGCGCACGTTTGTGTCATGCAGACGGTGCTGGGCCTCGCGATGCGGGGATTCGCGCCATTCGTGGTCGCCGACGCCACAGGCTCGCGCGCCGCGCATGCGCTCGACCGCGATCTGGCGCTAGCGCGGATGCGCGACGCGGGCGCGACGCTC
>Ga0310811_10003471_pt1 | contig 19820 bp, 19 predicted proteins | sample YCmetagenome_FD_207642 | JGI IMG/M metagenome (GOLD analysis project Ga0310811, IMG submission 207642) | Soil microbial communities from experimental microcosm in Duke University, North Carolina, United States - YC | ecosystem: Engineered > Artificial ecosystem > Soil microcosm > Unclassified ...
CACTTGTTCTATGAAGTCTTACAGAATACAATCTCTTGATCTATTGCGCGGCCTGGTTATGGTTATCATGGCACTTGATCACGTTCGTGATTACTTTCATGCTGATGCCTTTTTATATGATCCACTAGATTTAAGTAAGACAAGTGTTGTTTTATTTTTCACCCGATGGATCACCCATTTCTGTGCGCCAACTTTTGTATTCTTATCCGGAACATCGGCATTTCTGGTAGGGGCTCGCAAGGGTAAAAAGGAGCTCACAAAATTTCTTCTCACCCGAGGTCTCTGGTTAATTTTCCTTGAGCTTGTAGTATTTAACTTTGGCTGGTTCTTCAACCTTCATTTCCCTCTTGTTCCACTTATTGTTATATGGGCAATTGGTGTTGGTTTTATTGTTCTCGCAGCAACTATTCAACTACCCTACAATGCAATCCTTACTATTGGCTTAGTGCTGATCTTCGGGCACAATGCGTTTGATGGTTTTCAGGTGAGCGGTGGCGGAGCGCTTGCAGTGCTGTGGTCAATTCTTCATCAGCAATCAGCTTTTCCTATTACTGAAGGTCATTTCTTATTTGTCGGTTATCCACTTATTCCATGGGTAGGTGTTACCATGGTTGGTTATTGCTTCGGCAAATTATACGTGCAAGATGTCGATGTTGCTTTCAGAAAGAAAGTATTACTCTATCTGGGATCATCAGCCATTATCTTGTTTATCGTACTCAGGCTGTCTAATATCTATGGCGATTCAAACCACTGGACTAGTCAGCCTACCGCCGCTTTTACATTTCTTTCTATTTTAAATGTTAGCAAATATCCTCCGTCACTATTGTATTTACTGGTCACACTCGGACCTGCCATATTATTTCTACGATTTACCGAAGGATTATCTGATGGAAGTATCAGTAAACGGATTATAGTGTTGGGACGAGTTCCTATGTTTTATTATCTCGTACACATTTATGTTATTCATATTCTTGCCATTGGTGGTGCGGCCTTCCTTGGTTATAATGTATCGACAATGGTTTTCAATACGTGGATCACGAATTCGCCTGAGCTCAAAGGTTATGGTTTTAGCTTAGGTGTTACTTATCTGGTTTGGATAAGTCTTGTTCTGATGCTTTATCCATTGTGTAACTGGTATAATAATTATAAGATACAGCATCCGGAGAAAGTATGGTTGAGTTATTTGTAATTGATAACTAACAAAAATTAAAATGAAAACTCTTGTTTTAATTTTTCTTGTTCTTGGATCGTTGCACACTTTTTCTCAACGAATAACAGCCAAGACTGATGTTGAATTAATTCCACAGTTAGATGCGTTTCTGAATGACCTGATAAAAACACACAACGGAGCTAAAGCCTATAACTATTACTCTGATAATTTTGTATTGACAACAACATCAGGTGAGACCAAAGATAAGCGCACTGTTGTTTCTGAGATTGCCTCACCTGCTATCAGGTATGACAAATACGAAACGTTGGAACCGTTAGTTAGGATTGAAGGAGAGACCGCTCTCTTTACAGGCGTGCATCACGAAGCAGGTCTTCGTGATGGTAAAACGTTTGACGTTAAATGGTTAATATCTTCTACCTGGATCAAGCAAGGCAAGTTCTGGAAATTGCTAACGACACATGAAACCAGTATTCCGTAGCGATAATTATTTTCTTCGGATAACGCAGCCTACAGGTCTGTTATCAGGTACGCTTAATGCTTTACCATCAAGCATGGTTGAGATTGCTTCCGTGAGGTAAGCATGTTTAACATCCGCGGCAACCTGAGGATTGTCGTCAATGGCGCCGTGATAGTAAATTGAAAATTTCCCACCGTTGTTTTTCAATAAGAATACTTCTGTGCTTTTATGAGCATTCAGATCTTGTAACACAAGCTGATCTTTGTCGGCAAGGTAAGGTTGTGTTATACCTTTTTGCTGTGCGCGAGATGCCATAGCGGTTGCTGACTCTACATCTTCCAAACCCGAATTGACTAACAAAACAGGTACGTTAGTAGATTTAATGTTCTTGATTCTCTCGATATAATAATCGTCAAAAGGGCAGGCGTTAGAAGTGAATATGATCACAACCCCTGCGTTTGAATTATAGTCTGACAAATGAACTACTTTGCCATTAACATCTTTCAATGCAAAATCTTTTACACTTTGAGCAAGTGATGTAAAACCTGCACCGATAAGAACTAAGAAAAGAAGCTTTTTCATTTTGTTATTTTTTACTCCACACCAACACAAAATTTTCAGTCACTGAATACTGTAAAGGTATGGTCGTTTCAATACCAGATGCAATAATTCGACCAATTATATCACCCCCCCGTTTAAGTTGAAATGGAGTTATTTTCAGGTTTTTAGCCAGGGTAAGGTCTTTTTTGCCATATACTTTTATAAGGGCTTCCTTGGCACACCAGTAAACGCAGAGTTTGGTCAGATCATCTCCGGCGTTGGCTAACTCCTCAGCATCCAGCACACGTGGCGCGATGCGCAGTAATTTTGACTTGGGCTGTTCAAGATCAATACCAACGGATTCATTTTTATCCAGCAACGCGGCTACATAGGGATAGGAGTGACTCAATGCTAACTGATAGTTAGATCCTAAAGGGAAAGGCTTGCCAAATTCATCTTTGGTGATACCCTGAAAATGAAGTCCCATGTTCTCCATCAGTTGCTTGATCAGGGCACGGCCTGCAAGCCACTCTAATCGCTTGGAAGAATTGGTAATAGACTCTGATAGTTGCTCGAAAGGAGCAACCAGTCTGGCCAGATTTTCTTCATCTTCTTCTATCCGCCACAAGGCCAGTGCTCCATTTGTTGTCGCTTCAATTTTCGCTAACGGCATCTATTTCTTTTGATATGCGTAATGAATATTAGAACTTTCGGAAAGTTAGGATAAGATGATCAAACTTCAAGTAACCAGACTTCACTCACTCACAGGCCATCGCGATTGCGTCTATACGTTGCAGCCGTCGATTAACCCTTCGATCATTTTCTCTGGCGCGGGTGATGGCATGATAGCCAAATGGGATCTTGAAAAACCCGAGAGCGGTGAGTTGATTGCCAAACTTCCTAACTCTGTCTATGCGCTGCACTCTATGCCCGGTCATGACATACTTATTGTTGGTCATAATTATGATGGCATACATCTGTTGGACTGGAAGAATAATAAGGAAGTTGCTTCGTTAAAGCTTACAGCGGCACCAATCTTTGATATCCAGTCATACCACGATTTAATTTTTGTAGCTACTGGTGATGGAGCATTGATGAAGGTAAGTGCAAAGCAGTTAACAAAACTGGGTGAAGTAAAAGCATCCGATAAAAGTGCCCGGACCATAGCTGTTAATCCCCGAACGGGAGAAGTAGCAGTAGGCTATAGTGATTATTATATACGCATATTCGACATGGATTCTTTAAAGCTGAAGCATCAATGGCAGGCTCATACCAACTCGGTATTTACGTTACGCTACTCGCCGGCTTATCAATACCTGTTGAGTGGTGGCCGTGATGCCAGGCTAAAAGTATGGGAAGCAAGAGCCGGATATGTGCAAGCTGCAGAGATTGTAGCGCACCTCTATGCGATAAATCATATTGAGTTTAGTCCGGATGGCAAACATTTTGTAACTTGTAGCATGGATAAATCCATTAAGGTGTGGGATACTGAGGAGTTGAAGTTATTAAAGGTGATCGATAAAGCCCGGCATGCAGGGCATGGAACTTCTGTCAATAAACTTTTGTGGACATCACATCACCATCAGCTGGTCAGCGCAAGCGACGACCGCACTATATCTGTCTGGAATATTAATTTTGAATATCAAGCACTATGAGAGTTACACCACTTGAGATCCGTCAAAAGTCATTCGAAAAACATTTTCGTGGCTACGATAAAGATGAAGTGAATGGTTTCCTTCAAACCCTTTCACAAGAATGGGAACGCACACTCGATGAGAACAAAGAGCTGCGTATTAAGCTGGAAAGTACTGAGCGCGAAGTAAGTAAACTTCGTGAGGTTGAAAGCTCATTGTACAAAACATTAAAGACTGCTGAAGACACCGGCGCTAATGTTATTGAACAAGCCCGTCATGCTGCCGAGCTTAACATGAGAGAATCTCAGTTCAAGGCAGAAGCCATTTTGAATGAATCAAAGACAAAAGCCAAGTATATCATAGAAGAGTCTGACCAACGTGCCAAAGAGATTCTGGCCGATATGGAAGACCGCTTTAAAATTCTGGTTGATAATTACAAAAAGCTTGAAGCCACACGTGATGACCTGATCAGCGAATTGAAACGCCTTGCCAGTGATACACTTGAACGTGTTGATAAAGCCCGTGCCAATGCATTAGAGTTTGACGCCGATCAGCATCTCAACCAGGTTCGTCGTGAGGCCAAGAAAGCTATCTTTCCTAATCTGGAATTTTCATCTGGTTATAACAATCCTAAACCAGTTCCTGAGCCAGTCAAAGAAATATCAGCCCCACCACCTGTTGTTGAAGAAGTAAAAACTTTTGTAGTGGAACCCGAGCCTGTGTTTGCTAAAGAAATTGTATTTGAACGTGAAACTGTTGTTGTTGAAACTCCACAACCACGTAAAGTTCAGAAATCTTTCTTCGACGAAATAGGATGATTGGACGTATTGCACTCGAAGGTCTCGAGTTTCATGCCTTTCACGGTGTGTACCCTCATGAAAGAGAATCAGGAAACTGGTTTGAAGTTGATGTAGTTGTTGAGACAAACTTTTTAAAGGCAGCTCTTGAAGATGAGCTTGCTGATACTGTAAACTACGAAACAATTTTTCGTCTTGTTAAAGCAGAGATGGAGATCCCATCTAAACTGTTAGAAACTGTTGCTGAGAAAATTGTTGATGATATCCTTAAAGAATTTCCGTCTGTTACGTGGGTAGAATTTAAAATCTCAAAACTCAATCCACCCATTGGAGGCAAGTGCAGGAAGGCTTCGGTTATGCTAACAAAAAAACAAGGGGAAGCTGCCCAGTAGTTATTCCCCAATAACTAAACTGAACAAATCTTCCCCCACATTCAAACAACCCATTTCTTTATTATCGTATTACTAGTTCTTGTACTAGCTTTTTGCTTAATGATTTTGTGGATGATATCGCTTCTCGATTGATCCCGGTTCTCTCAAATCCTTTAGTTATACAACCAGAAGGATTTGTTTCATATTCTATCTGCTAAGACCAAAATTGATTCCAAAGTTTATCGTTAGCTGAGGAGTTACTTTTGTGTTTTGGAATGAAACGTTTCCAGTGTTGGTACTTAATGGCATACCATATTTTATTTCTGCGAATAAGTTAACAAACCTCGTAGCACCTGGGATGTGACATTCAACACCACCACCTACAGTAGCGCGGTTTATTGTCATCTTACCAAGGTAAGCAGATGAAGATTCTGGTTTGGCAGAAGCTTCTTTATCAGGATCGCCAGCGAATGGATCACTTGGAGGTGCTGCAGACGAATAAGCTGGAGCTGATGAAGGAGCAGGAGCATCAGGTGATGTCATATACAAATCAGGATCAGTCATCGGACCACCACAAGTACATGTGCAAGCATTTAATGTTCCGAACTCAGGAGCAGTTTTAGCTTTAGCAACAGTTGCTTTCTTAGTATTCTTCTTCAGTTGTGAAGCGTAGTCACCATAAAAGTTGAGGCTACCTTTGTTAAAACCTAGAACCACATAAGGCTCAAAATATCTGAATTTCTTTTTCATGAATTGTAGTGGATACAGATTCACTACACCTTCTGTTTCTACAAGCTTAAATTTTTGATCAGCCATTGCCTCTGTATTAAAATAGCTTCTCGTAATTTTTGTATGAAAAGCTTTATCGCCCATCATGGCACCAAATCCGGTTCCAGTTAAAAAGGCTCCCATTTTATCAATGGCAGTGATATCACTGTTAATCTTAAAAGATCTTGTGCCCATCAGGCCTTCTACGCCAAAATAGAATTTGTTTTTTGGCTTGTTTCCAAAATGCTTTCGCTGTGCAAATAGTACAGTTGATTGAGCTAGGATGATTGTTAGAATAACGAATTTGATTGATTGGGTTTTCATATGGGTTTGTCTTTGGGTTTTTGTTGACACAAAGTTGGGGCAACGCTGAGCCGAATTTGAGAGGCATATCCTGATTCAGATAAAATCAGGATTTACAGGATGAGAAAGGGCGTAAACAGGCCTTCTAACAGGCTTTTTTATTGATTTTAGGATAAAATGAAAGAATAGACCGCAGATACGGTGTTGGATTGTCAGGTTTTATGAGTTTCAGTCAGAGAATCCCTGATTGATAGAGGTCATCTCCCTTAGAATTGGGGCGTAATCCGCCAGAAATCATTAATTTTTTATACTGATTATTTTGTAAATTTAAGAACAGCCAAAGCACCTCCTCTATTATGAAAGCGACTATTCGAACATTAATTGCTGATGATCATGGATTAATGCGACAGGGTATAAATGCAATGTTGCAGGGGGAAGAAAATATTGAGGTGATCGCAATTGCTGACAGTGGTGAGAGCGCTGTAAATCTTGTTAATGAACATTCTCCCGATTTGATCTTAATGGATATTGTAATGAGGGGAATGACCGGCATTGAAGCTACCCGGTGGATCAAGGAGCAAAATCCGGAAGTGAAAATAATTCTGATATCAAGTGAGATTAATAAGGACTTTATAACCGCCGGTATTAAGTCTGGCATTGATGGATACTTACCAAAAGACTCCGATAAGGAAACTCTTATTAGTGCTATAAATTCTGTAATGAGTGGCGCTCGTTACTTTAGCCCCGAAGTTACAGCCCTTGTTTTCCAGGACTTCTATCTCAAAGAAAAAGAAGGTAAAGGACTGCCAACCAAAAAAACAACCGAATTATCGAAACGCGAAGAAGAAGTGCTTGTGCAGATAGCCAACGGCAAAAGTCTGAAAGAAGCTGCCGAGTTACTCTTTATTAGTATTAAGACAGTTGAAACTCATAAAATGCATATTCAGGATAAGCTTGGCCTTACCAATACAGCTCAATTAGTAAAGTATGCTATTGAGCATAATCTTATTGAAGTAACCAAAAAGAAGTAATAATACCCTCCAATTTATCTCAATGTCAGGTAAACCCTGATGTCTTGTAGAGTTCCTGATTTTTTAAAATCCGTTTTCATCTGATTTTTTTACACTTGATAAAACACAATTTTGGTTTATCAAACTGTGTAAAATTTATGACAACTCACGAAAAAATGTCTTCAGAGATTTACGACACTGGCCAGATTAGTTCTGTTACCGGGCATGAATTAACAAAGACAAAAGATGCTATTGAACAATTTATTTATAGCTGTTCTCATTCGTTGCGTGGTCCTTTAAAAACAATTACAAGTTTGGTCAATTTAATAAAGGACACTAAAGGAAACGCAGAAGCTGATCCGCAATTATTTCTAGACTGTATAGTTAAAACTGTTGAAAAAATGGAATTCTTATTGAACGATCTTGAGCTTTCTAATTCACATCAAACAATGGCAACGCAATCTATTGATATAGATCAGGTAATTCATACTATATTAAACGAATACAATTCCATTATTCAGAACGAAGGGATAAATGTTACAGTCAGATTAGAGCAGCAGGTGCCATTTCACGGTGATGCCAATAGGTTTAACGTAATACTTTCTCAACTCATAGCCAATGCTATTCATTTTCGTGATCCGAAGAAAGATGTAATGACGATACAAATACACGTTGAAGTGTTGCCTTCAATCTGCACAGTTCAAATTCGTGATAATGGTATTGGCATTAGCGATGCAATACGTCCTAATATTTTCAATCTCTTTTATCGCGGCTCAGAAAAATCTGTTGGTACCGGTATTGGATTATATATTGTTAAAGAAGTATTGAATAAAATGGGAGGTACCATTATCCTGAAATCAATAGAACATAAGGAATCAACCTTCAGGGTTTCAATTCCTAATCTTGTAGCGTAATGTTTATTTACAGGGCAAGTAAATCTATAAGGTAGCTTCAATAATTTGCAGAAGAGCTTCCACTGTACAGGGCTTTTTAATAAATCGAATTGCTCCTAATTGCATGCTCTTTTGTTCATTTTCCGGTGTGGCATTTGCTGAAAAAACCAGGACAGGAATTTCTCTTGTACTCTCTTGCGATTTTATTTTTTGAATGAAGGCAAATCCATCCATTCCGGGCATGCGTAAATCGGTGATAATTAAGTCGGGTGTGTTTGAATTTAATTTCTCTAATCCATCAAGACCATTTGTGCCCGTTATCAATTCGTAACCCTCCATCGATAAAAACTCCGTTAGGTTTTCCAGGATGTCCACAGTATCATCAATAAGCAGAATTTTTTTCATACTTGCTGCAGCGGCAGATTAACGGTGAACTGAGTTCCTTCTCCCATCTTGCTACTGATCTGTATCGTACCATGCAATAAGTCAACAGCTTTTTTTGCTATGGACAGCCCTAACCCCGTTCCCTGAATATCACCCACATTGCTACCTCTATGGAAGGACGTGAAAATATTTTTCAAATCTTCTTCAGAGATACCTATACCTTTATCTTCAACCGTTAGTCTCAGGTATTGTGCCGTATTAGAAATACCGAAAACAACAGACGGTGCATTGGGTGAGAACTTGATGGCGTTTGTTAACAGGTTGATAATAATATTTCGAAGCAACTTTTCATCTGAATAGAATTCAGCAACAGAGCACATTAGTTTAATATCAATGGTATGTGTTTTCGCACTTTCCTCAACCTCTTTTGCAATCTGTAAGAAAAAGTCTTTTATGGAGATAGGATTATGTTGTGCTGTGATTTTGCCAGCTTCTGTTTTGCCAATCATTAAAATGTCATCTAACAAATAGGTCATGTGATTAACCTGTTTTTCGATGGCGTTCAGTTTTACATTGAAATCATCATCATTAAGTTTGGCTCTGTGCTTACGTAAAAAACCTACCACAATAGATATTGTTGATAAGGGTGTTCTGAATTCATGCGAAGCAATAGACACAAACTTGCTTTTGATTTCAACCAGTTCTTTTTCTTTACTTAAAGCTTCGTTGAGTTCAAGCGTGCGTTCATTCACTTTAACTTCAAGGTTTTGTCTGTACTCAATTAGTTCAGTGATATTCTGACCCACCATTAAGATGCCAGTGATATTTTTTAGCGTATCTCGCCTTGGTGTAGCGTTAAGAAGAATTGTTAATTCTCGATTATCTTTTGTCCTGATTGGAATCTGCAAATCACTTACAGGCTTATTCGATGAGACGCGATTCAAAATGATTTTAAGATTTTTATGTTGTGTAGGACTCATGTAGCGACTGAGCTTTTCACCAAGGACTTCGCTCTTCGAATGTCCGGTTAGAGACGCTGTTACTTTATTCCATTCATTGATATATCCGTTTCTATCAGTTCCAAAAATTGGAGTGTTTGCATTTTCAATTAATTCAGAGAGCTCGCGCGCAGTAGCTATAATATGTTGTTCAAATTCTCTTTGCTCAGTTATGTCCTGCATGGCGCCGATCATGCGGACAGGTTTGTTGTCGTTGTAAATAATATAGGCACGATCAAGAACATATTTGTAATTTCCATTAGCGCAAAGATATCTGTATTGCGAAGTCCAGTTTGTTCTACGGTGATCAAATGCATTTGTTATCTCAAGTTGCACGCGACCATAATCTTCAGGATGAATTTTATCCTTTCGCCATTGTTTGGCGGATGTAATATGAGTTGTTGAATAACCGAATATACTTTGAATACCATGATTCCATAATTCAAAATCTTGTTCTATATCCAAATCCCAGATGGCATCATTGGTTGCTCTTGAAAGTATTTCGTAACGCTGATTGTATTCCAGCAATATATCTTCCACCTTTTTACGGATCGTAATGTCTTGCACCACACCTAACAGTAAACGTGAGTTTTCATCATTCGGAACGAAGTCTGTACGCTCATGGATCCATCGTATTGCACCATCTATCGGGCGAATGATTCGGTATTCGATGTCATAAGGTTTATTGTTTGAGAGCGTGAGCGCTACGGCGTCTTTTACTTTTTTCAGATCTTCAGAATGCACGGTGCTTAGATATCCCTCAAAACCAGTATCGAAATTTTCTTCTAATCCAAAAATACGTTTGGCTTGCTCATTCCAATTACCATGATTTGTATCAGGGTTGTAAGTCCAATATCCCATCTCGGCAATGTCATAAGCTCTGCTTAGTAAAATCTGGTTCTGCTGTAGTTCACTTTCATATTTCTTTCTTTCAGAAATATCAATTGCAAAACAACCAAGTAATAAATCTCCTGTGGAATTTTTAATAGGAAATTTTATAGCATTCCAATATTGCTTAACGCCGGCATTATTTTTTGTAAATTCAATAGTTTCTACAGATTGATTTCCATTGATAATTTCAAGTTCATGTTTTTGATTTTTTAACATAAAACCAGACGCAACCATATTATTTTCTTTAAGGTTGTTCCATGTTTTATTGCCATATAAATAGTTGCCTTCGCTATTCTTTATCCACGCTATTGCCGGACTCGCATCCATAAACGCATGAAATCTTTCTTCACTGACACGAAGCGAGATCTCTGCTTTTTTAATGGCTGTTAAATTGTGTGTGGTGATACAATATCCTATTAACCGTCCGTCTGATTTCACGGCGGCGATGGTAATACTATACCATTGAGAGTCCTGGCCTTTGCCATATTCAACTTCATATTTAACGATGTCGCCATGACTAGCCTGCTCAAGATATTTGCGAAATATTTCTCTTCGCTCATCTGAAATGATTTTTAAAATATTGACACCAACATCAAACTTTGGAGATACACTTCGTGCTGGACTATTGGCCATAACAATATTGTACTCATGATCCAGCAGCGTAAATGAATCTTCTGTGTGATCGAAGATTGTTCTCAGGTTTGCTTCTGATTGATGTAAAATAGCTTCCTGGTTTTTATACTCAGTAATGTCACGGCTGATTCCTACAATACCAACAGTAATTCCGTTTTCATCTCGGAGCGGTACTTTTGTTGTCAATAATTCAATCTTTTCACCTTTTAAGTTGATTATGTTTTCTTCTTTATTAGAGAGTGCAATACCAGATTTGAATACTCTTTCATCGTCGTCAAGAAACTTTTCTCCGGTAGATCCAAAATAATCAGTTGTTAATTTACCCAGGGTTTCATGTTCTGAAGTGGCGCCAACCAGGGAAACCATTGCCCTGTTATTAATGATGTGTCTGAACTTACTATCCTTTACAAAAATATAATCGGGTATGATGTCAATAACAGATCGAAGCATTAGTCGCTCCTGTATAAGAGCTTTCTCTGCTTCTTTTAGTGATGAAATATCAGTAGCAATACCAAGTTGCCGAATGGGGATGCCTTCACTATTAAATTCAATTCGAATTTGCTCACGCATCCAGACTTCTTCGCCCCGTTTATTGATGACACGATAGGAGCATGAAACCTGATTTTGATGTTTAAGTAATTCAAGACTTTCCTGTCGGATTGATTTGTCGTCGGGATGAATAAAGTTTGACCATGTGGAAAAAATGTTTGTGATTTCAGGAACCGATATGCCTGTAATTCTCTCAACAGATCGACTGATGTAACTGTTTCCTGATGCCGTCAGATCTGTAGACCATATCACATCATTAGAAGAATCGAGCACCTGATTTAGTTGCTCATCTTTCTGCCTGATAATTGTTTCTGATTGTTCCTTAATAAGAAGTAAAGCCTCCGAAAGTCTTTCATTTATAGCAGACAATTCTTCATTGGCTGATTTAAGTTCTTCGTTTGAAGACAATAATTCTTCATTAACGGCTTGTAATTCCTTAGTCTTATCACGAACGGTTTGCTCCAGATTTTTCCGGATGTCCTCCAGCGCAATATTTCTTTCTTCTAACTCATCCAGTTGAGAATGGGGTTGAACTATTTTTTTCTCATCGTGCATAATGGGGTCTTCATTAAAGCTTGCATTATACCTTTTAACATCGTAGCCAGATCTGGAAAGAAGCTACATGAAGTGAATTGTAAAATTTATCCTCCAGAAAAAGCAAAGCCCATCAACTCCCCTTAGGTTGGGGTGTAGATGGGCTCCATTTCAATATAATCAAATGATGATCGGAGTACAAGTAATAGAAGGGAAATCTCAGCCCAGTTACGTTGCCTATTTATTGCCGGTTAATTGGTAGTATAAGCATCTGGTGTTAAAGGAAGAACGGAGTCCTGAATATCATATAGACTCACGCTAAATGGGCAGGACATGTAAAGTTTTGTAACGGAGCGTTACACGGAATCAGGAGTGTTTTTTTCAGGGTCAACAAACATGAATCCCCGGGCATCAGCTCCTTCATAAAAATCTACTTCTTTGCCAATGATATACATGGTGTGTTTCTTGTCAACATAAACGGGTATGTCTTCAATGGTGTATGCCAGGTCAGTGTCTTTTCTCTTATCGAAGCCAAGCAAGAGAGCAACGCCACCACATCCTCCCCCTTTTATGCCAACACGCAGGCCATACTCAGCCGGAATGTTTTTGGTGAGCATAATATTTCGCACTTCTTCAATAGCGCGGGCTGATAGCGTAATGGGTTCCAGGTTATTAAGCATGAAAAATGTTGTGATTTTTCTGATTTTTAGAATAGTCCTCCAAAAATATCTAAATTTCAAACACGTTTAGTTTTAAATTAATTCCTATGGAAGTTGCTATTGAGTTTGGAAAGATTTTGTTGCCCGCATCGCTTATTTTATACCTGGCTTATTTGCTGGTGCGGTCGTTCATTCAAAAAGAGATTGAGTTAAAAAAACTGGAGGTACGCAGCCGCAGTATTGAGACGGTGCTCCCCAACAGGCTTCAGGCTTATGAACGAATGACATTATTTCTAGAACGCATAGCACCTCAGAATTTACTCATTCGCCTAAACACTGCCAACATGCCTTCAAGCGAATTTCACCAGCTTCTGCTAAGTGAAATCAGAAATGAATACAATCACAACGTTTCACAACAGGTTTATATGAGTGAAGATGTTTGGAACCTCATCAAAAATGCCAAAGAGGATTTAGTAGTAACCATTAATGAAGCAGCATCTGAAATGACGATTGATTCCACCAGCCTTGATCTGGCCAAAAAAATATTTGAGATCTCCGTAAATAAACCAATCGATCCGTTGGGGCATGCATTATCAGAAATGAAACGAGAAATACAAAAGACTTTTTAATAGCTCTTAATAGATTATGAGAACAGCGCTACTTGCCGGATCAACCGGCCTTATCGGAAAGCAGTTGCTGCAATTGCTTTTGCAAGATGAAACGTATTCGCTGGTGAAAGCAATCTCTCGAAAACCACTGGAATTCAATCATCCTAAACTTGAAAATATAGTACTCAACTTTGAGGATATTACTTCCGCCGGAGACAAGTTAAAGGCTGATGATATTTTCTGTTGCCTGGGTACAACCATGAAACAGGCTGGCTCCAAAGCTGCCTTCGAAAAAGTTGATTACCTGTACCCTCTTGAGATAGCCTTACTTACAAAGAACCAGGGAGCGTCTCAGTATTTATTGGTGTCAGCATTGGGTGCCGACCCTGTGTCTTCTATTTACTACAACCAGATAAAAGGGAGAACAGAAGCCAGCATAAACGTGGTAGGTTTTGAAAGCATTCATATTTTCAGACCGTCCTTGCTTTTGGGCGATCGTGCGGAGGCAAGAACAGGCGAAGATGCTGCTAAACTGGTTTATAAAATTTTCGGTTTTCTCATACCCCTTAAGTATAAATCTATTGAGTCTGCACGTGTTGCGCGTGCCATGCTTCACTTTGCTAAAGATTCCAGGCCGGGCAAATTTATTCACGAGTCGACTGAGCTGCAGCGCTTTTGAATACGAGTTTGGCAAGATCACGACACTTAACATCGGGTCTTACCGTTTAACTAAAATCCTCTGAAATTATCTTCATACGGATACTATTTGTTATTTTAGAAATTGTAAATATTAGTGAATATGAATTATTGGTTAATGAAGTCCGAACCCAGCACATTTTCGTATGACGACCTGGTACGTGATAAGAAAACAGGTTGGGATGGCGTGCGAAATTATACGGCGCGCAATAACCTAAAAGAAATGAAGAAAGGAGATCTGGCACTTATCTATCACAGCAATGAAGACAAGGCCGTTGTTGGTATTGCCAAGATCACAAAAGAGTTTTATCCTGATCCAACGGATAAAGAATGGGTGGCAGTAGAAATTGCTCCTGTTCGCAAATTAAAAAAACCAGTTACACTTGCCCAGGTAAAAAGTAACAAGAAGCTTGCGGATATGGCGCTTGTCAGACTATCACGCCTCTCAGTTCAACCCGTGAAGGCTGATGAGTTTGATTTGATAATAGCCTTAAGTGAAGAAAAATAAACAGATGCCCATTATCATGCGTGTGATGCTTCGATCCTTATTTTACGAAACCCTGAAAACAAATAAATTTTGCATGGCAATATTGCTATGTATTGTCTTTGCTAACATGGAGTCAAGTGGGCAAGCGGTTCAGACTAATCGATTTGAACGAAAACAAAAAGGATCAGATGATTACTACACCATCATCTCACTAAAAGACGAAGGTTTGTGTCTGCTCCGTCATAAAGATAAATACAATGGAAATAAGCGAGTGTGGGAATTTGTTTTGCTCGACACAACACTAGCAGAAAAGAGAACAGTAGAGTTTGAAATTGAAAATAGAAATAACCTGGTAGGTTATGAATACACCAGAGGCTTCCTTTATTTCTTATTTAGAGCCGGCGACACCAATAAGAATATGTTATTTCTGGTGGAGTTCACCACCGATGGGCTAGAGGTGGGCAGACATGAAATTAAACCTGAGCTTGATTTCAGACTAACACACTTTATCAAGGTTGGTTCAAAAATGGTTCTTGGTGGTTATGTCAGTAAAGATCCGGTTATTCTGTTGTATGAAATGAATACTAATCTGATCAAGGTTGTGCCTGGGTTCTTTCAAAAGGAAAATGAACTGGTTGACCTGAGAGGAAACGTTAACAATACATTCAATACTGTCTTAATAGATCGCAGTACCAAGGCTGAGAAGAAATTAATTTTCAGAACATTTGATGAAGAAGGAGAGATGCTGCTGGAGGATGTTGTTTCCATTGACGATCGAAAATCATTGCAGACAAGTATTGCCTCGTCATTGGAGCGGGAAGAGTTGATGGTTTTGGGTTCGTGGGGTGACAGACAGTCGAAGCAATCAGTAGGTTTCTTTAGTCTTACTGTAGATCCTTTCGGTGAGCAAAAAATTAACTACTTTGATTTCGCCAGCCTCAATCACTATCTGGATTTTATGAAACCATCCCGGGCACACCGAATTCAGGAAGCATCGGAACGAGATATTAAAGCAGGTCGCAATCCTGATTTTGCCAACTATGTAATGCCTTATAAAGTTGAAGAACACAAAGAAGGTTTCTTCATGCTTGCTGAGGTATACGAGCAGTCAGGTTCAACAAATCAATTTAACAATCCATATTCAAATCCTTACGGTATGGGCTATGGTGGATTTTATCCATCCTACTATAACCCATATTACCCGGGCTATTACCCTAGTAGAATGTATAACCCGTATGGTTATGGTAGCAATGGTAGAAATACTGAACAGATTAAAACCACACAAAGTGTATTGTTAGCTTTTGATAGCAAGGGCAAGTTGATTTGGGATCAGGGAATAAAAATAGATGAGACCACGCGTCAATCAGTAACTCAGATTTCTGATTTTGTTTATTGGAAAGGTGAAATTGTATTTGTGTATAAGAATAAGGATGCAGACATAAAAGTTAAAATAATTGAGCCTTTAGGAGATTCTGCAGAAGAGATTTCTGAGAAGGTAAGATTGAGTGATCCTTCAGATGAGTTTCGTTCCGAGAAAGAGCAGGAGGGTGGTGTGAGAAACTGGTATAAAAATTCATTCTATGTGTGGGGCTATCAAACTGTTCGAAATATAAATAACCGGGAAGACCGGGTTCGCGATGTTTTTTACGTTAACAAAGTCGTGGTCAAATAAAAGCCTTGCGATAATTGTCTTTCTTTTAATTTCCCTATCAGGAATCAATGCTCAGGTTCTTCAAACCGATCGTTATGAAATTACATTGGCAGAAACCGAGTTGGGTTATGAAGTAGCACCTGCTGACAACAGAGGTGTTTTTGTTTACCGCAGACTTGCCAGTATTGAAAGTGATGTGCTCGAGGTTAATTTTCTGGATACAGCATTTCAGGTTAAGTGGCATGGGTTTCTGCCTATTGATAGAAACTATGTAATTACCAGCCGTCGTTACTTTAACAAATCATTATACTTTGTACTTCACTATAAAGATTTTTCGAAGAACGATATTCAGATCATTAATCTTTCTGACAGCGCAAATTTTTTAAAGTATAGTTTTAAAAATTTTATTCCATTTAATCCCACTGAATTTCATGTTACTAAAAAAGCTGCCCTCATTGGTGGTTATTTCTCCCGAACGCCGGTAATCCTCTACTTTGATTTCGCTACGCAGAAAGCTAAAATTGTTCCTGGCTTGTTTAATGAGCCCGGCGAGCTAACACAAATTAAAACGTATGACGACGACTCGTTTGATGTTCTTACAAGTTCGAAGAATCTGTCAGGTAAAAAAACAATATGGATCAGAAGTTATGATGAGAACAATGAAATTATAAAATCTGTCATGCTCGAACCAGACGGCAACAAGAATTTAATCTTTGGCCGTTCCATAAAGACAGACAACCACATGCAAATTGTGGCAGGTGTTTACTCTACAAATTCAACAGAATATTCAAAGGGCGTTTTCGTTGCCAGCATAGATCCATCAGGACTGCAACAAGTTCGATATTATAATTATGGTGACCTGGAGAATTTTTTTAAGTATTTAACAGTGAGACATGAGCAGCGGATCAAGAACAGAATTGAAAGACGAAGAATAAAAGGCAGAAAAATCAGGTTCAACTACAGATTGTTAGTGCACGATCTGATTCCCTATCACGATCAATATATATTGTTAGGCGAGGCATTCTATCCAAGATACAACTACAACAATGCTACGTTTTTCTCACCAAGCTATAATAGCTATGGACGAATGCCTGTTCAGAATGGTGCCATATTCGACGGCTATTATTATACTCATGCTGTTGTTTTAGGTTTTAACGAAAATGGAAAATTGAAGTGGGATAATAGTTTTGAAATAAACGATGTGAGAACATTTACACTTGAACAGTTTGTGAAGCTTGATACAGACACTAATAAAATTGGATTGCTTTATTTATTTGATAATGAAATCAGAAGTAAAGTTATTAAAGACAATAATGTACTTGAAGGCAAAGCATCAGACCCGATAAAACTTAAATTTGAAAATGAAACTCTGAAAGGCTCTGAAACCAGTACCAATAAATTGGAACACTGGTATGATCACAATTTCATGGCATATGGTACGCAGTCAGTTACCAGTATTCAGCGAGGTACAAATCCAAAGCGAAGAGTTTTCTTTATTAATAAGATAAGGTATAAACATTAGCGCTGTAATCTTATTGTTCTGCTACTGTATTACAGGAAGTGAGAAATAAAATGTAGCGCCTTTGTTAACCTGCGCTTCAGCCCATACGCGGCCGCCATGTCGGTTGATAATACGCTGCACAATGGCCAGCCCAACACCAGTTCCTTCAAATTCTTCAGCACTATGCAACCGTTGAAACACACCAAATAATTTGTCGGCGTAGTCCATGCTGAATCCCGCACCATTATCCTTCACAAAAAAGATTAGCGAATGGTCATCTTTAGTTGATCCTATTTCTATCTGTGGATTTTCTTTGGCAGATGAATACTTTATAGCATTTGATATCAGATTCATCCATACTTGGGTAATTAACATATTGTCTGCCTTGGCAGGATAAAGTTGATTTACAGTAATCTTAACAGGATGCTGAGTAGAATCACAAATATCATGAATGACATGTTGAACGAGCCCATCCATATCAATTTCAGATTTACTGACTTCCATTTTACCTGACTTTGAAAATTGCAGTAACCCGTCGATGAGCTTATTCATTTTATTGGCATTGCTCTGTACAACAGATACAAGACGTTTTCCATCGGCTCCCACTATTTCTCCGAAATCTTCTTCAATCATTTTAGAGTAACCTATTATAGCTCTGAGTGGAGCTCGTAAGTCGTGCGAAACAGAATATGAAAATGATTCAAGCTCTTTGTTGATGTATTCAAGTTGTCCCAGATTGATTTGCAGATCGGTGTTGAGCTGCTTGATCTGTACCTCTGCTTTTTCAAGGGCATTATTTTTTTCGATCAGCTCTTTTTTCTGCATCTGAATTTTTAGCAATACAGATACTTTAGCTTTTGTGAGCTCTGGATCAAGCGGCTTGGAGAGATAGTCCACCGCTCCTTCTTCAAAGCCTTTCATAATTGAATTGCGTTCCTTCTTTTCAGCAGAGGCAAATATGATAGGAACGTCTTTTGTTCTCTTGTTAGATTTTAAGATCTGTGCTACTTCAAAGCCATCCATTTCAGGCATCTGCACATCCAATATAATAAGATCAATGTTTTTGCTCAGTGCCAGCTTCAATCCATCGGTTCCGTTTGTAGCACTTAAAAAATTTCGTTCAGGTCTTTCCAGCAATTTTTCCATAGCGAAAATATTCTCCCGCTTGTCATCAATGATTAATATGGATACACTGGTACTCAATGCTATTTGATTTTAACATAAATTCTTTCTTTCCGCTCTGTCTCATCAAAACATTTTCTTCTGCTGGAAAATAATAAAGACTCCTTGTCACCAAGTCCAAGAAATCCAAACATGCAAAGACTATTGTAAAAAAGATCTACAACTTTATCTTGTAAACTCTGATTGAAATACATCAACACATTACGACAAATGATCAATTGAAATTCGTTGAACGATTGATCGGCTGCAAGATTATGAGGTGAGAATAAAACATTTTGAACAAGTGCTCTTTGAAAAACAACGGAATCTCCTTTTATGGTATAATAGTCAGAAAAATCAGACACCCCTCCTGCACGATTATAGTTGTCTGTATACATTTTCATTCCTTCCAATGGGTACACTCCCAGCTTTGCGAGCTGCAATGATTTTTGATTGATATCTGTAGCATAGATAATGGATCGGTCAAGCAATCCATTTTCTTTTAATAAAATAGCCATGGAATAAACCTCTTCACCTGTTGCGCAGCCTGCAATCCATATTTTGAGCATTGGATATGTGGCAAGCCGCTTCATAACTTTTTCTCTTAAGGCTTTATAGAAAGAAGGATCACGAAACATTTCTGTAACCGTAACAGACATTTCCTGAACAAATTCTTCAAAGAATTTTTCATCCTTCACTAAAGTTTTTCCAAGCGTATCAATGGTTTCAATAGTTCGGCTTTTCATAAAATGCGTTATCCTTCGCTTTACAGCAGTCTCGGCGTAATCCGTAAAATCATACCCATAGATAAACCGAATTGACTCAAGCAGGTCTTTAAAATCTTTAGTGTCAATTGTTATATCCATAATGCTTAGTAAGGATATAAGCAAACACGCATCAGTGAAAGCAACTGCTCTATGTTAACCGGTTTTGAAATATAGTCTGACATGCCAATGGCCAGGCATTTTTCTTTATCACCTTTCATGGCCTTTGCTGTAAGCGCAATAATAGGAAGCTTGCTGAATTCTTTTGATTTTCGAATTTCAATGGTAGTCTCATAGCCATCCATTTCAGGCATCATTACGTCCATCAATATGAGTTCAATAGAAGGATTTTCTTTCAAT
>Ga0310811_10003472_pt1 | contig 19818 bp, 14 predicted proteins | sample YCmetagenome_FD_207642 | JGI IMG/M metagenome (GOLD analysis project Ga0310811, IMG submission 207642) | Soil microbial communities from experimental microcosm in Duke University, North Carolina, United States - YC | ecosystem: Engineered > Artificial ecosystem > Soil microcosm > Unclassified ...
TTCCCGAGCAAGTGTCGATGGCAGCGGGATCGAGGCCTGCCTTGGTGACGGCATCTTTTAGAGTTTGGTCTCCGGTCTCGGGAGTGAGGGCTGCCTGCTTGTCAAAGACATCGGCGGCATAGGTGAAGAACGCATCGTTCTTTTGCTGAGCAACGCAATACCCATAAGTAGCGGCCTTGAAGGCATAGGGATGGATCTGAACGAGAGGAAAGTTCTGAAAGACGACCCGCGCGTTGGGAAAGTCTTTGACGAGACGATCCATCGTGGGCTGAGCCTCTTTGCAGTGCGGGCATTGAAGATCTGCGAACTCGACCAGCATGAAGTCTTTACCTGCGGCGCCATGGTAGGGTCCATCGGCGTGGTCCTGGAGGAGCTTGCGATTGTCGGCAAAGGGAGTTGCTCCGAAGGAGATGACGCCTGAAGCGTCAGCGATAGCATGCTTGCCGTCGGGGGTAACAAAAAAGACGGTGGAGGCAACCTTGGAGTTGGGCTTCTTGTCGCCGACAAAGACGACGACTTTGCTGACACCTGGCGCCTTAGTGGCCTGAATGGCCTCGACGCGCCAGATGCGGTCGGGATCGTAACCCCAGAGGGATTTAAGGAAGGCATCGACGGTGGCGACGGTGGGAGTGCTGGCAGTGAAGTACTTGGCGTTGACTGGCGGGAAGGGATCGGGATGGCTGGAGGGATCGAGCGACTGAAGCTGCAAGGGCGGCTTCGGAGCAGGCGCAGCAGACTGGGCAGGCGTGGCCGGTTGAGCCGCCGCAGGAGCTGACTGCGAGGCAGTCTGAGCTGGGGCGAGGGTGGCTACGCCGAGAAGCGGCGCCAATACTGTCGACAGGATGTAAGCTTTCTTCAAAATCGAGACCCTTCCTTATTGCGGCCATGGATAAGGCCGTACCGCTATTAAACCTGAACCTTGACGGCGATGGGAAATCTGCGTCCGGTGCCAAAGGACTTCTGCGTGATTTTAAGGACGGGTGCCGCCTGCTGGCGTTTGTACTCGCTCTGTTCGACGAGCCGGAGCACGGAACGTACAAGGGCGAGATCGATCTTCTGTTCCCTGGCGATCTGTTCGGCGGAGAGAAAGCCCTCAACGTAGGCCTGAAGAATAGGATCGAGGACCTCGTAGGGTGGAAGCGAATCGGTATCGCGTTGATCGGGGCGCAGCTCAGCGGAGGGCGGTTTTTCGATCGTATTGCGCGGGATGATCTCGCGGTCGCGGTTGGCGTAGTGCGCAAGCTGATAGACGCGGGTCTTGTAGACGTCGCCGATGACGGCGAGTGCGCCCACCATGTCGCCATAGAGCGTGCAGTAGCCGACGGACATCTCGCTCTTGTTGCCGGTGGTGAGCACGAGCGCGCCAAATTTATTGGAGAGAGCCATGAGAAGAACGCCACGGGTGCGGGACTGAATGTTCTCTTCGGCAAGACCGAAGGGAGTTCCACGGAAGAGGGGCTCGAGCGCCTTCTGAAATTGGGCGAAGACGTCGTGAATCGGCACGAGTTCAAACCGGATGCCGAGATTGCGGGCGAGATGCCGCGCATCGTCGATAGAGCCGAGTGACGAGTATTCACTGGGCATGCCGATGCCGAGTACGTTTTCCCCTCCAAGAGCTTCGACGGCGATCGCCGCGACGAGCGCAGAGTCTATTCCGCCGCTGAGAGCAACGAGAACCTTGCTGAAACCGCATTTGCGAACGTAGTCGCGCGTACCGATGACAAGAGCCTTCCAGATTTCAGCTGTGTCGTCGCAGGGGGCGGGGGCGGGCGCGGCCTCAGTGGTGTGGGGGATATCGACGACAACGAGGTCTTCGGCGAAGCAGGCTGCGCGAGCGACGACGGTTCCGGTGGGATCGAGCAGAAGAGAGGAGCCGTCGAAGACAAGACCATCGTTGCCGCCGACCTGATTGACCAAAAGGACGAAGGCGTTGTGGCGCTCGGCTATGGCGGCGAGCATGTTCTGACGGACGGCGGGTTTGCCCTGGCAGAAGGGCGAAGCCGAGATGTTGAGGATGATTCGGGGGTGGAGATCAAAACGTGGCGAGTTGGACTGCCACTGCTCCATGAGCGCGTTAACTGGATCGACGGGATAGAGCTGGCGAGGCCAGAAGTCCTTATCGTTCCAGGCGTCTTCGCAGATGGTGATGGCGAGAGGCTGTTCGTCGAGGAAGGTGATGGACTGGGAGACCGCGGGCTCGAAATAGCGCTGCTCGTCGAATACGTCGTAGAAGGGCAGAAGCATCTTCTGCTGAACGAAGGCGACCTTGCCCGCATAGAGAAAGGCGGCGACGTTAGAGACTCGCTTGCCGACGGCCGAGCCGGCGTGCTGCACAGAGCCGACGAGAAGTGCAGGACGGCCGGGCTGGCCGGTCCATGCGGCAATCTCATCGACGGCCTGCATGGCGCGATCAACAAAGGCTGTTTTCTCGAGAAAGTCGGCCGGAGGATAACCGCAGACGCAGAGCTCGGGAAAGACGACGAGATCGGCTCCCTGTTCGGCGGCGCGTGCCGCGAATTCGAGGATTTTCTGGGTGTTTCCGGTGAAATCTCCCACCGTAGGGTTGATCTGCGCCAGAGCTATCTTCACAGCTTTAGTTTATCGCTTCTGCAGGCGAAGATCTTCGATGCGCTCGAAATGGGGGTGGAGGCGGCAGCCCGCGAAGTGCTAGCTGCCGGTTCCGGCAAAGACGACGCTGATGGTACGAGCGAGGATCTTCATGTCGAGCCACAGGCTCCAGTTCTCGACGTAAGCGGTGTCGAGGGAGATGTAGCTGTCGAAGGATGGGTCCTGGCGCGCTTCGACCTGCCACAGCCCGGTGATGCCGGGGAGAACGTTGAGGCGGCGGAGATGCTCGATGTCGTACTGTTCGACCTCGCGGGCAATGGGAGGACGTGGGCCGACGAGGCTCATGTCGCCGCGAAGAACGTTGTAGAACTGCGGCAGCTCGTCGAGGGAGTACTTGCGCAGAAAACGTCCGACGCGAGTGATGCGTGGGTCGTTGGTGATCTTGAAGAGCACGCTGTCGCGCTCATTCATGTGCGCCAGCTTCTCTTTGAGTTTGTCGGCGTCGCGCACCATGGTTCGGAACTTGTAGCAGGAGAAGGTGCGGCCTTTGCGGCCAATGCGATGAGCGCGGTAGAAGATGGAGCCTTCGGAGTCGATGCGGACCGCGATGGCAATGGCCAACATGATGGGTGAGAGCGCTGCGAGCGCAATGGAGGACACGGTGATGTCGAGAATGCGCTTGAGCAGGAAAGCCCCAATGGGAAAATCACCGCGATGCAGGGGGATGGTTGGGAACTGACCGACATATTCGACCGGGGCGTTCCAGGCGAGGCCGTCATAGAGGTCGGGCACGACACGAACATCGATGCCAGCGAGGCGGGCTTCCTCCACGGTCTGAATAATAAGTTTTTTGTCGCCGGGGACAGAGAAGAAGATCTCGTCGACAAAGAGCGAGCGAGCGAGGGAGAGGCAATTACGCACGTCGCCGATGATCTCAGCATCACCGAGCTCAGCCTCGCGTTGCGTGAGGGCAACGAAGCCCTTAAAGCGAAACCCCAGGTGCTGGAGTGAATCGAGATGATTGCGCAGAGCTTGTCCGACGCGACCTGCACCCACAATGAGAACATTGCGGGTCTCAATGCCGGCGAGACTGCGGCGATAGAAATTGCGCCTCTCAAGGCCGCGGCGAATGCACAGCAGCACGGTCGAAAAGAGGACGGTCAGCATGACCACGATACGAGAGACGGCATTTCCGCTGGACAGATAGAGCGTGCCGCAGAGAACGAGCCCTGCCGTGAGCGAGGCCTGGATGACCATGCGCTGCTCATGCAAACCGCTACGGTTCTGAATCGGTCCGTAAAGTCCGTACGATCGCGTGAAGAAAATCAGACAGACGGCGTACCAAAGAACGTAGAACAGAAGCGTGTGGGGAGATTCCTGAAAAAGACGCGGAACAACGGAATAAGCGGGAGTCTCTGCGGGAAGCGTTACATGAACTCGCAGAGCGATGATACCTGCTACCAATACAGTTACAAGATCCAGCGAGGCCCAAACGAGACTCGTCACGGAGGGACGCCTGAAAACGCCAGCGGAAGTCGTTTGAACTCGACTGCCTTTAGCAGCTGACTTTCGTCCCGAGACAATTACCTGCTGTAAATAATCTGGAGTCGCCATAGTTTCACGCCTTACAACCAAGTTCCCAGGCTTGAAGTTGGCGACGAAAGAATAAAAAGGCTCGTCCTACCAACAAAAATAGTTGCAATTAATCCAATTGGACACAAAGTTGAGACGTAAAGTTGCTCTTGAAAAAGCGTTCTGCTGCATTTGGGGGCAGCTAATCTCAAATTTCTAAGTTAAGAATACCCGTGAACGTCTGGACCGCGCAACTGACGTCTAGTCTTCTTTTAGCTCAAAAGGCTTAACTATGGCGATTCCACTTAGGTGGAATAGATCTGTAATCGATTCGATGACATATTTCAAAGTGGTGTGCTTACAAGTCTTTTATGAATTTGGCATGACAAGTTCATCGAGTTGTAAGAATTCACGCAGGATCGGATCATCACTTTTCTCCATCTCTTCCATCGTTCCAAAAAAATGTGCTTTTCCTGCGTGGAGGAAGACCACGCGGTCCGCGAGTTTTTTTGCGAATCGCATGTCGTGCGTAACGACAATGCTGGTTAGATGAAGTTGCTGCTTAAGACGCTCAATTAAATCTCCGAGTAAATGAGCCATCAGAGGGTCCACCATTGTGGTGGGCTCGTCATAAAGAATGGCTTCCGGTTGCGCCGCGAGTGCACGTGCAATTGCAACAGAACGCTTCATGCCCGTGGAGAGGTCCGACGGAAGAAGATCTTCCATGCCAGCAACGCCAACCATCTCAAGAAGCCCTTTTACCACCTGCATGATTTGTTCTTCGGTGAGCTCGCCACGCTCCCGAAGAGGAAATGCGACGTTTTCGCCCACGGTGATGGAATCAAAGAGCGCGCCATTTTGAAAGACCATGGTCACCTTGCGACGCACAGCCTGCATCTGACGCTCGTCGTAACCGATGATGTCGTCCCCAGCCACGTAGATTGTTCCGCTGTCGGGCTTGAGAAACCCCATCAGCATCTGTAGCGAGACAGACTTTCCCACACCGCTGCGTCCCAAGATGCAGAGCGTTTCGCCGGGCAGCACACAAAAGCTGACATCCTCGAGAACGACGAATCCGCTGAAGGATTTCGAGACGTGTTCGAAGGAGATGTAGGGAGCGGACTTGGCACTTACCTTTGAATCCGCTGTCTCGACGGCCGATTCGTTTTGCTGGGCCGCCTGCTCCATGAACTCCTCAACAACCGGCGCCACGTCAGGGGAGACTTCTGCAGTCAGAGGAACGGTGGAGTCAGAGGAAGTTTGCAGCTGATCGTCGGAGACGTGCGCCGATCCGTCGGCGTCATCCTTTTCGATGGCGGCGCGCTTATCGCGTCCAGAGGCCTGTTGCTGATCTCCCTGAGCCGGGTCCGCTGATTCGTTGGCCATGCGATCTCCTCTTTGTATTGTTGCATCGGATGGTTTCACGATTCCAGCATATCCAGATACCGTTGTGCCTCTTGAAACTCTTCCGGAGTATTGAGGTTTGCGAACCAGAGCCGAGGCTCTACGAGGTGTTCTTCCCTGTTCTTTTGCATGGAATCGATGACCACTGCAGCATCGGCTTCTTTCCACTCCCAACGGAGAAGAGTTTGATTCACTGGGAGACTGTTGCGATGCGCGAGACAACGGGCGGCCTCTTCGAAGACCGGATAGAGCTTGAATCGTCCTTGATTTGCTGCGGTGCTGAGAAAAGGCAACATCTCCCGATGTACGAGGCAGAGCGCGGGGTGTGGGATTCCATCGACCACGAACAGAGCGACGCGCGCTGCCGGTTGCGAGAGAACTTTTTCAGTCCAGCTCCGTAACAGCGCGGTGGGGAAAAAAGGTACATCGACCGGAACGATCAGGCTCCAATCGTGACGGGAGAGGCTAAGAGCGGCCTCGATCCCTCCAAGCGGGCCGCAGCTCTCTCTCAGATCGGGAACGAGAGGAGCGAAGTGCGCAAGCTCAGGCTGGCCACTGAGGATGGCGACCTCGCCGGTGAGAGTGCTGAGCTTTTCGATGGCGTGCCGGATGAGAGGCTTGCCCGCAAGGGAGAGCAGTGCCTTGTCCTGGCCCATGCGGGCGCTACGTCCTCCGGCAAGAACATAAGCCGAGATGGGCAGAGACGACATCAGGCACCGGCCGCAGCGAAGAAGCGCACGAGCGATTCGATACCACGATGAAAGTTGGCGAGATGAAACTTCTCGTTCGGCGCATGGAGATTGTCGTCGGGAAGTCCGAACCCCATCATGAGGGTAGGAGTCTTAAGCTTACCTACAAAGTCTCCTACGATCGGGATCGAAGCTCCAGCACGAATAAAGACGGTATCGGTGCCGAAGACCTCATGCATCGCCTCTGTCGCGGCCTTGACGAAGGGGTTATCTGTCGAGACAACGATTGGGTCGGCCGTGTGGAGGAGGCGTACCTCGACCTGTACGCCGGGCGGCACAATCGATTCGACATAGGTTTTGTACTGCGCGAAGGCCTCTGCAGGAGTTTGGCCGGGCACAAGACGCATGCTGATCTTCGCGACGGCTTTGGCGGGAATTACCGTCTTGGCTCCGGCACCGATGAAGCCGCCCGGCATGCCGTGAACCTCGAGCGTAGGACGAACCCAGAGACGCTCTATGGTGCTGAAACCAGGCTCGCCCACCAATTCGTGAGAGCCGATCTCTGTCTCGCGATAGTGCTCTTCATCGAAGGGCAATGTCTTCCATGTCTTCAGTTCTTCGGGAGTCGGGGTCTCGACTTTGTCGTAGAAGCCGGGAATGAGAATCTTTCCATTCTCGTCCTTGAGCCTTGCGATGATCTGGCAGAGCGATACGAAGGGATTGGGAGCGACTCCGCCATACATTCCGGAGTGGAGATCGATTCGTGCACCGCGCACCTCAAGCTCGGTGTAGATCATGCCGCGCAGCCCGACGCAGAGGGTAGGAAGCTCGGGAGCAAACATCTCGGTGTCACTGATGAGGGCGAGATCAGCGTGAAGCTGGTCTGGATGCGTGTTGACGAACCATGCAATTCCCTCTCCTCCGACCTCCTCTTCTCCTTCGATGAGAACGCGGACGTTGAGAGGCAACTTGCAATTGCCCGAGGCAAAGAGCGATTCGAGAGCTTTGACGTGCATCCACATCTGTCCCTTGTCGTCGACCGCACCCCGAGCGTAGAGATTGCCGTTCCGCTCGGCGGGCTCAAAGGGCGGTGTGATCCACTCGTCGAGAGGCTCGGCTGGCTGAACGTCGTAGTGTCCGTAGCAAAGAATGGTGGGAGCATCGCTTTTTTCGGCGTGAAGCCAGTCGGCGTAGACGAGTGGGTGCCCGTTGGGATGTTCTGTGGTTGAGGTTTCGATGAGACGGACATTTTCCATGCCGATGCGGCGAAGCTCATCGGCGATGAATTCGGCGGCGCGGCGCACATCGCCGGCGTGCTGAGGCAGAGTGGAGACGGAGGGTATGCGCAACAGCGCCTTCAACTCGTCGACAAACCTTTGTTGCTGGCTGCGTGCAAATTCGATGGCTGCGGCCGGATTCTCTGCCATGATTCCCTGCTCCTTGGCGCTTCATTTGATGAAGGCGCACGAATTCCAAGTATATGCAACGAAGTGTCCCTAACGGCGCAGCGCTGCATCCAAGCGAAGGGGGGTAAAGACGGATGACCCGATCGAGAGATGACGGAAACATGGTGGATGACCTTGCCCAGTTCGACCTGACGCGAGAGATCGCGGATTCAGAGGGCAAAAAGCCCTGGGCAGCTGGTCATTATGCGAAGACGCTCTTTAAGAAAGAAGATTTCAGAACCGTACTCATCACAATGGAGCCGGGCTCGCGGATGAAGGAACATCATGCCGATGGAACGATCTCAGTTCAGGTGCTGAAAGGGGCGATCCGGTTCAGCGTGCAGGGAAAGTCTTTCGAGATGCCTACTGGCGGCCTGATAACGCTGGGTGCGTCGATTCCGCACGAAGTTGAGGCTACCAGCGACTCCGCATTTTTGTTGACGATCTCATGGCCGAGCGCGCAGGAGCTTCTGGCGATGAAGCATCGTGGTTATGGAACCTGAAAAAACTATCAATAAAACTTATAGCCTCCGAGAAAGTTCGAATGTTGTTCGCGCTCTGTAAGGCAAATGAACAGAATAGGTTCATGGAAAAGATCGAGCAGAGCTGGAACACGGAGGCATATGCAGCCAATGGACGCTTTGTGGCGAATCTCGCCGGAGGCGTGGTAGAACTGCTGGCTCCCCGGCCTGGAGAGCGCATTCTGGATGTGGGCTGCGGCGATGGTGTGCTGACGGAGAGGCTTGCTGCGAGTGGAGCACAGGTCAAGGGAGTCGATAGCTCGCCCGCGATGCTGGAGGCTGCGAAGAAGCGCGGCTTGGATGTAGAGCTGCACGATGCGGAGGCTCTGCCCTTCAGGCATGAGTTCGATGCGGTCTTTTCGAACGCGGCCCTGCACTGGCTTTCGGCGGATCGGCACCCGGCGATGTTGAGGTCGATCCATAGCGCCTTGAAGCCCGGCGGAAGATTTGTCGCGGAGATGGGTGGCCAGGGAAATATCGCCGCTATCCGAACGGCTCTTGCGGCTGTGTTTCCACACTATGGGATCGATGCGGAACAGGAAGCAGCCTCGTATTATCCCGCTCCAGCGGTCTATCGGCGACTCATGGAGGATGCTGGGTTTCGGGTGGATTCGATTGATCTGATTCCGCGCCCTACTCCTCTGCCCAACGGGATGGAGGCGTGGCTGGAGACATTTCGCAATGGACTACTGGACCAGCTGGCCCCAGCTGACCGGACCGCGGCCCTGCATGACACTGTACGGTTGCTTGAACCGATTCTTCGCGACAGCGACGGGAATTGGACGGCGGATTATGTACGGCTACGATTTGCCGCTAGAGCATAAAGCGTTTTCCGCCTCTTCCGATGCGCCAAGGTTGGCAATGCATCGCTCCAGCAGGGCGTTGAGTTGGGTCAGTTCCTCATCGGAGACGCCCTTCCATAGCTCCGCTTGAATGGCGAGGGATTCCCTCTCAACCTCTTGCATCAGTCGCTCCCCTTCGGGGGTGATACGTGTGGTGAGGATGCGATCGTTGACAGGATCTTTGCCACGAACGATCAGGCCAGCTTTTTCAAGGTGCTTTAGAAGCGTCTGGGTCGTCTGCGGAGTGATGTAGCACGAACGCGCCAACTGAGCCCCGGAGCTGCCCGGATTGGCTTTGACCGCAAAGAGGACTTGAAGCTGAGCCGTGGTTACCCCATTGGGCCGCAACTGATCGTCGAGCTTCCCCCGGAACTGAAGAAGAATCCGCTTCATGCTGCGGACGGCCTGCCGACCCTCGAGATAGCGCGGCGATTCCAGGGACCAAGTGGACGAGATGTGATTTTGCTTGGACACGAATTATCAGTTAGCTGATATTATATCAGTAAGCTGATATGTCAACCGCTGTCGCCACTCCCACCGCTGCCCCAGCCGTCTGGAAGCCTCACCACAATCCATGGTTGATTGCTCTGACGGTGACGCTGGCGACGTTTATGGAAGTGCTTGATACCTCGATTGCAAACGTCGCTCTTCCCCACATGGCAGGAACATTGGGAGCGAGCCAGGAAGAGGCGACGTGGGTATTGACGAGCTATCTGGTTTCGAGCGCGATTGTGCTGCCGATCTCGGGATGGCTGTCGAACCGCTTCGGGCGGAAGCGTTTTTATATGACGTGCGTGGCGCTGTTCACCCTCTGCTCGTTGCTATGTGGAATTGCACAGACGCTGCCGATGCTGATCATTGCGCGCATTCTGCAGGGAGCGGGAGGCGGCGGATTGGCGCCGAGCGAACAGGCAATTCTTGCCGACACCTTTCCAATTGAAAAGAGAGGGCAGGCCTTCGCGGTCTATGGCATGGCGGTAGTGGTCGCTCCGGCGATCGGTCCGACGCTGGGAGGCTGGATTACCGACAACTTCAGCTGGCATTGGATCTTCTTTATCAACCTTCCCGTGGGATTGCTGTCACTGTATCTGAGCAACCGCATGGTGGAAGACCCACCGGAGATGAAGGTCCGTCAGCAGCAGGCTCACAAAGAAAAGGTCGACTTCTTCGGCCTGGGCCTGGTGGCGATGGGCGTGGGCTTCCTGGAGTTCACGCTGGACAAGGGGCAGGAGAAGGACTGGTTCGGATCGCAGATGATTGTCACCTGCGCGATTCTGGCAGCCGTTACCCTGATCGTCTTCGTGATCTGGGAGTGGAATCACTCGCACCCAATCGTGGATCTGAAACTGCTGAAGAACCGGAACTTCGGCACGGCAGTCTTTCTGCAGTTGATTTTGGGAATGGTGCTGTTCGGGAGCACGGTTCTGATTCCACAGTACCTGCAGGTTTTGCTCGGCTACACCGCAGAACGTGCAGGCATGGTTCTTTCTCCGGCGGGCTTCGTGATGATGCTGATGATGGCGGTTGCAGGACGAACACTGGGCAAGTTCGATCCGCGACTGATGGTGGCGATGGGTTACGCCGCGACGGCGGCGGGGATCTATAACCTGACACGGCTGGATCTGAATACAGCATTCGACACGGTTACGTTGTGGCGCATGATCCAGGTGGTTGGCCTGCCGTTCGTCTTCATCCCGATCAGCACGCTGAACTATGTCGGGGTTCCGCTGGATAAGACGAACCAGATCTCCAGCCTTTCGAACTTTGCCCGCAATCTCGGCGGTAGCATGGGAACGGCCTTGTTAACGACCTTTATTTCGCGCAGCGCTCAGGTGCATCAGGCGGCGCTGGCGTCGAACGTGGTTCCCGGCAGCATGCCGTACCGGCTTTATATGGATCAGGTGACGTCGATGCTGATCTCCCAGGGGATGTCGACCGCGCAGGCTACACAAATGGCGCTGGGACAGGCATATCAGCAGATGCTGAGACAGGCCTCGATGCTGAGTTATAAGAATGCGTTCTTTATTCTCTCCGTGGTGATTATGTCTCTCATTCCACTGCCCTTCCTCATGCGACTTCCGCAGAAGAACGTGAAGCCGGATCCTGAGGCGATGGGCGGGCACTGATCTCTGCGAGATGGAGACGGCGCACAATATTTCCAAAGAGAAATAAATCTTCTAATGACACGACTGCTTTCCGAATGCTAAGCTTCCGGCCATGCACCTGCCTCGCCGCGTAGTAACTTCTTCCCTTTGTTCAGTTGCCATTCTCCTATCGAGCGCTGTCTTCGGAGGTGCTCAGACCTCGTCTGTCCCCGTCACTCCGGTTCAGACCTCTGTCGCGCAGGATGCTCCTCTCAATCCCAAGCTGCCGACGGTCTTCATCGTGGGAGATTCCACGGCGCGGAATCAGGCGGACCTGGGATGGGGCGATCACTTCGCTCCCCTGTTCGACACCAGCCGCATTAATGTAGCCAATCGAGCGAAGGCCGGACGAAGCAGCCGGAGCTACATCAACGAGGGGCTCTGGGAGCATGTTCTTTCAGAGATGAAGCCGGGTGACTATGTCCTTATCCAGATGGGTCACAATGACGGCAGCAATCCGCAGAACGATCCCAAGGCTCGCCAGAGCGTCAAAGGGATTGGAGAAGAGACGGTGACGGTTCCTATTACGAAGCCGTACACGACCGGTCCATTGGCGGGCAAGAGCGAGGAGACGGTCCATAGCTACGGGTGGTATCTGCGCAAATACGTTGCCGAGGCTCGTGCCAAGGGCGCTACCCCCATTCTGCTGACCGTAACGATTCGCAATATCTGGAAGGATGGCCCGGACGGAAAGTCTCATATCGAGCGGGATATGGGTTATCGCGACTATGAGTATGAGGTCGCAGCCGCCGAGCACGTGCCCGTTGTCGATATGGCGACGGTGGAGGCTGACCGCCTTGAGGCGCTTGGACCGCAGAAGACGGCAACGCTTTTCCCCGTGGACCACACGCACACCAGTGCGGAAGGAGCGGAGCTGGTGGCAGAATCTGTCGCCGAAGCCCTGCGGAAGGACCATTCCGCCCTGGCCCCCTACTTAAAGACTCCATAGCCGCGTCGCTACAAAAGCGTCACGGCTTCTGCATCAGCCGCAATGCACGGGAGAAGGCGGAAGGCTCCACCGCAACCGCTCCGTCATAAGGACGTGCCAGATCGGCAACAGCAACCAGCGTAGTGATAATAACGAAGGTAAGTGCGGTCACCTGGCAGTAATGAAGCCACTTCTTATCGTTTCCGAGAACGCACGCTGACAGAATGGTTGCACCGGCACCGAGAAGAAGGAGAACCCAAAGCAACGCGGGAACGCGATTGCTGCGCTGCTGCTCCCGCATATTGCGACGCTCGGAGAGCGTGCTCATCGCGTACTGGATGTGATCGATGCTATTCGCAGCCAGCGGGGTATCAGCTTGGGCGCGACCAAGAACCTCCCACATCTGGCTCAGGACGAGAGCGGCTGCGTGATCCTCGTGCTGCTGCTGCATGGCTGGCCACTCCACATCGACGACGACAGATTCGTATCTTCGCGCCAACTCGCGAATCTCCTCCCTCTGAGGAGAGGGAAGGCCGGTCGCGAGCCGGTAGACGTTGAGCATGGAGGTGGCTTCAAGGTTGGCATCGATCTGGGCAGAGCGAAATCCTCCCCATACGGTGTAAAGCATGAAGCCGAGGATGACCCCGTAGGTGGTTCCCAGAACGCCAAGCTGCCAGCCGGTAACGTCATTGACGATCTTTCGGTTCTGGATAGGCCAGAGACGATTGAGAACGTTGACCAGGATAAGAGAACCCACAATGGAAACGCCGATTAGCAGAGCACTCTGCAGATAACTCATTACCAAGTTCCCCAAGGTTGATCTGCTGAGCAGGGTAACGTTTCAGCACGATGAAGGCGAGAGGTTTTGCTGGGCGGTCTTATCGGGGAGCAGGTCCAGGAATCTTCTTCGCAAACAAGTCAAACCTGTATTCCCTTCTCCTGTTGGAGCGAGACTGGCGGGTGAAAGATATCGGCTCGACACAGAACCATTTACACTGTTCTATGGGTAGGGATTCTGCCCTTATAAAGGACGCCGGTTTTGTTCAACTCAGTCATAGCAAAAGTCTTTGGAACCAGTAACGAACGCGCAGTCAAGCGCATGTTGCCGATCGTAGCCCAGATTAACTCGCTCGAGCCAAGCGTGCAGACGCTCAGCGATGAAGAGCTGCGCAACAAGACCGCCGAGTTCCGGAAGAGAATCGCCGATGCGATTGCGGGGATTGAAGATACGCCGGAGAACGAAGAGGAACGTCGTGCTGCTGAAAAGGCAGCGCTCGACGCGGTCCTGCCGGAGGCGTTTGCCGTGGTCCGCGAGGCTGGACGGCGCGTGCTCGGGATGCGTCACTTCGATGTGCAGCTGATCGGCGGCATGGTGCTGCACGATGGAAAGATCTCGGAGATGAAGACCGGCGAAGGTAAGACGCTGGTCGCTACGCTTCCCTGCTACCTGAATGCTCTGGCCGGACGCGGTGTTCACGTGGTGACGGTCAACGACTATCTGGCCAAGCGCGACGCCGAGTGGATGGGCAAAATCCATGGCTTTCTCGGGCTTTCGGTGGGTGTGATCGTGCATGACCTGGACGATCAGCAACGGCGCGAGGCTTACGCCTCCGACATCACCTACGGAACCAACAACGAGTTTGGCTTCGATTATCTGCGCGACAACATGAAGTTCGAGCTCGCCGATCAGGTGCAGCGCGGCCACTACTACTGCATCGTCGACGAAGTCGACTCCATTTTGATCGACGAGGCTCGTACGCCGCTGATCATCTCCGGTCCGACCGATCAGACGACCGACAAATATGTTCGCGTCAATGTGATTATTCCTCAGCTCGAAGAAGGTGAGCTGATTGAGACGCTGGAGACGAAGACCTGGAGCGGCGATTTTGTGGTCGACGAGAAGACCCGCGCCGTCACGGTCACCGACGAAGGCTGGGAGAAGATCGAAAAGCTGCTTGAAATCGGGAATATCGCCGACCCTGAGAACTGGGATCTCAAGCACCACGTCGAGGTGGCCATCAAAGCTCATGCGCTCTACAAGCGCGATGTGGAGTACGTGGTCAAAGACGGTGAAGTCATTATCGTCGATGAGTTCACGGGCCGCCTGATGCCCGGTCGCCGCTGGTCCGATGGATTGCATCAGGCGGTGGAGGCCAAGGAAGGCGTCACGGTCCGCAAGGAAGACCAGACGCTGGCGACGATCACGTTCCAGAACTACTTCCGCATGTACAAGAAGCTCTCGGGCATGACTGGCACCGCCGAGACCGAGGCTTCGGAGTTCGACAGCATTTATAAGCTCGAGATCGTTGTCATTCCAACAAATCGGCCGATGCTGCGCATCGAGAATCCGGACGTGGTCTACCGCACGGCCAAAGAGAAATACTTTGCCGTGGCCGACGAAATTTCTCGTCTGCACGAGAAACGTCAGCCGGTGCTGGTCGGCACGACGAGCATCGAGAAGTCGGAGCTGCTCTCAGAGATTCTCAAGCGCAAGGGTGTGCGTCACGTTGTTCTGAATGCGAAGTTCCACGAGAAGGAAGCCGAGATTGTGGCACAGGCCGGACGCCTGGGCATGGTAACGATTGCCACCAACATGGCCGGCCGCGGTACCGACATTCTTCTTGGCGGCAACTCGGACTTCATGGCTCGTCAGGATCTGGTGCGCAAGTCGCAGGCACGTGCTATTTCTGCCTCCGAAGGCGCGATCTCACCGGTCGCCGGTCCAGGCATGTTCCGCTTCTACTATCAGGGACAGGAGTTTGAAACAACACAGGAAGCCTGGGATGCTGCGGTGGCCGCACACTCTTCTGCGTCGCAGAAGGAGCGCGATGAGGTTGTGGCCGCAGGCGGCTTGTTCATCATCGGCACGGAACGCCATGAGAGCCGCCGCGTAGACAATCAGCTGCGAGGCCGTGCGGGACGTCAGGGCGATCCGGGAGCTTCGCGCTTTTATCTGTCGCTGGAAGACGACCTGATGCGCATCTTTGCGCGCGAGTGGGTCTCGACCTTGCTGCAGAAGCTCGGTATGGAAGAGGGAGTGCCTATCGAGAGTGGCATGATCTCTCGCCGAATCGAAGCCGCGCAGAAGGCTGTCGAGACGCAAAACTTTGAATCGCGTAAACACGTGCTTGAATATGACGACGTGATGAATAAGCAGCGCGAAGCAGTTTACGGCCTGCGCAAGCAGCTGATGGGCGGCGTCGACCAGAAGCAGCTCATCACGGATGATTATCTTTCGACAATTCTGTCGAACGTTCTGGACGAGAACGCACCTGAGAAAGCGCATCCGGACGAGTGGAAGACTGAGACGCTGTTCTCCCAGCTTTATGATCAGTTTGGTGCACATCTTGAGAATGAAGTGGACGTCTCGAACCTAAGCCGACATGAGCTGGGTGAGGCAGTCTTCGAAGCTCTGCAGGGCCGCTATGGAATGAAAGAGCGCATCCTGGGACCGCAGGCCATGCGGTATCACGAGCGCGTGGTAATGCTGAGCGTACTGGACGGGCTTTGGAAGGACCACCTGCTGCAAATGGATCACCTGAAGGAAGGAATCGGCCTGCGCGGCTATGCGCAGCAGGATCCACTGGTGGCCTATAAGAAAGAGTCCTTCGAGATGTTCGAAAGCATGATGATGCGCTTTCAGGAAGATACTCTGCGGCATCTCTATCGCATGCAGATCATCGGGCCGGATGGCAAACCGATTGAAAGCGTGGATCAGCTCCCTCCCGGCTTCCTGCCGCCCGGAGCCGTCCCTGAGTCTGAGGCCGTACCGATGAGCCACGCAGCCGGGGCCTCTGCCCCGGAACCGGCAGCGGTGCCGATTCCGACTCGAGCTCCTTCTACAACGATCGATGCTCTCGAGCGGGAGTTTCAGCGGAAAAAGCAGCGGGAGCTCGATCAGGCTCGCGCAGTCGGCACGGCAGCTGCAAGCGCAGCCAACGGCAATCTTCCGCGCGTGACGGGAGATAAGGTCGGCCGCAACGATCCGTGCCCATGCGGCTCCGGCAAGAAGTTCAAGAAATGCCACGGCGCAGAGGCATAGCTTCTAGAATTCAAGGCCATCAACGAAGAGCGACTGCTTTAGGCAGCCGCTCTTCGTTTTGCCGATAGGTTTATCGATCGAGATCGTCGAGGAGCAGCTTAGCCTTCGTAGCCAGGGTTCGAGCTCCTTCCACATCCCCCGACTTCAGCGCATCCTGAGCCTGACGCTGGAAGTTCCGGATGCGGTTGACCTGTGATCTCTCAGCGGAATTGTGCGGCCGCAGGTTGCCCAATCTCTTCTCATTAGAAGCAATCAGATCAGTCGCCTCCTGCTGTACGCGTGGATTGGATTCTCCTCCCAGCGAAAGTGAACCAATGGCTGCGTCTTCTGGAGAGACTGGCGTAGTTGTATCCTCGGCGGGCTGATTGGAGGGAGTCCCGGCAACAATCGGAGTAGTGGTTCTGCGGCGGCGCTCGCGATGCGTGGGAAGTCCCGATGCCATTGGCACCGGCGGCAGATCGATCTCCGGAGCCTGAATCGTCTGCACTGATTCAGGAATGTTGATCAAGGCTACCGGCTGGGAGATAGCTGGCAGTGGAGGGATGACCGCCTTATGCCGACAGCCGCTCAATCCGAACGCAAGGACGCCTGCCAGTGCTGCCCACTGGATGCTTGCCCTCGTGACATTCACGCCGCGGTACGTCAAACGTGCTCTCCCAGAGTTCTCCTCGTGCCAGCCGACACTGAGGCCTTTCTTGTCTCGGCCGCCATTACGGGCAGCCGCAATGTGAATGTAGTTCCGCGATCTCTCGCGAGTGGATTGGCATTGGAGCGAACATCCAGGGCGCCACCATGCAGCTGGAGGATGCGATACGTCATCGCCAACCCGATTCCGCTTCCTTTGGGCTTTGTGGTGAAGTACAACTCAAAGATACGCGGTAAAACCTCGGAAGAAATTCCCTCTCCTTCATCCATTACATCAACGACGGCGAATTGATGATCACGATGAAGCGAGATAGTTAACCTTCCACCCTGCGGCATTGCCTGCATTCCATTCAATAACAGATTCAACAATGCCTGCCGCATTAACTCGGCATCCACTCGAACCATCAGTGGATCCCGTGGAGCATGGATCGAGACCAGCACGCCGTTCTCATGCATCTCGGCGGCCGTCAGCTCAACTACGGAATCGACTACCTGGCGAAGGTCATGTTCGCGTAGCTTCAGATCCATTGGCCGGGAGAAATCCGCCAGCGTCTGTACAACACGGTCCAGCCGCTGCATCTCTCCCGTGAGGATATCCACATGGCGCTGCGCTCCTCCAAAGGCCTCGGGACCAGCCATCGCCAGCTTGCTGCGTAGCAGCTCCAGATGAACAACCATGGCATTGATGGGATTCTTGACCTCGTGTCCCACGCCAGCGGTGAGCCGCCCTATGGCTGCCAGGCGTCGTGAAATCTCAAGCTCTTGCCCTAACTGCATCACCGACTCGAGGTCACGCAGGGTCAACAGGGCTCCCATACTTTCTGTGCCCATACCATCGCTGAAACGGTCAAGCGAGATCTGGACCTGGCGTCCATCTTCGAGTGTGACGTTTTCGGCGCTGACAGAATCTCCGTCGGCAAAGGCCTTAAGCACGGCAGCTCCCAGCGCCGTGTCCGGCTCGAAGATCTCCTCAAGATGTTTACCGACGAGATTGCCTTCCGGACGATTCAAAAAGTATGCCGCTGCATCGGAGACCATGACGGCACGACGGTCGGCGGTAAACAGCAGAACACCGTCGCGCAGAGTATCGAGCATCTGATTCAGACTGGCCTGGAGTGCTGTAAAACCAGCCTCCGTGGAGCGCATCTGCTCGCCCAGACGATCGATCGTCTGCGAGACGCGGATCATAGTATCGCTGTCAGGTTTGGCAGGGGGCGATGGAACAACCGAGTGACCGGGCTGCCGCGTCAGCTTCTCCAACTGCCGGCTGATCTGTTCGATCGGCTGCAGGGCGGCATTGGCCAACACAGCGGCGGCGATCATCGCTGCAACCGCAGCCAGCAGTGCAAAAAGAGCAGCTGCACGGAGCCATGGCTCGTAGGAGTTGCGCAGGAAGGTTGAACGTACTCCAACATGGACGACCAGGAATGGCTTCCCATTCCGATCGAGCGGCTGCACAGTATCGAAGGCCTGCGGAAGACCGAAGACCTGTCTGCGCTGATACGCAATACTTCCGTTCTGAATACTTTCAAGACTGTTGCGATGCCCGACAACTTCATTGACCTCGTCAGGGTCGGTACTAACAATGATGAGACCTCGTGCATCGGCCACAATGACATCCTGCACGGTAGGGGAGTAACGCACGATGGCATTCATCACATCGGCGAGTGGCTGATAGTTTCGCAGAGCGTCAGCAACCGCAGCATCGAGCGCTGTATTGCTTAGGTCTGCGGGCGGGTTCGCGCGCAGGCCGGATTCAACCGCCTGCCGCGTCATCAGAGCGACTTCGTTCGCCAGGACGCTGTTTGCGGCTGCAGTCTGCTCAATTCTCTGTCGCAGCAACTCGCCTACGAACAGAATCGAGAGAACCGCAACAATCGTAAACGTCAGTCCGGTAGCCGATACCACCAGCTTCGTCTTCAGCCGCATTGCCTAATCCACCAGGGCAGAATTATTCGAGTATTCCTTCAGTTTGTTCTGCAGCGTTTTGGAGCTGATGCCCAGAATCTCAGCGGCTTTCGTCTTGTTGTTGTGGGTCGACATTAAGGTCTTTAGAATGAGCTGTCGCTCCGCTTCGTCTACCGTAGTCCCAACTTCCACCCGGACCGTGTTCTGATCTTCCAGATAACGTTCGATCTCACTAGGCCGTGAAGCATCGGTCATGTTCTCCCCAATAGAACGGCCTGCTCGCGACATGGCGGGAGCAAACCCAGGCTCTCCGAAGTTGGGAGGAAGATGCTCTAGGCCCAGCATTCCGCTGCAGGCCATGATCGTCGCCCGCTCAATGGTATTGCGCAGCTCCCGAACATTTCCGGGCCAGGAATACGCAGTCAGCTGCTTGAGAAGAGTGTCTTTGATTCCCGTCACTGTACAGTTGTGCCGCTCGTTCATGTCGGCGATCATCTTTTGAGCAATTGGTTCGATATCTTCCAGGTGCTCGCGCAAAGGCGGCATCTGGATATTGAAGACGTTGAGGCGATAGTAAAGATCTCCGCGCAGCTCACCTGAAGCCACCGCTTGTTCGGGGTCTTTATTCGTGGCGGCTACTACCCGTACGTCCACAGGCGTCTCCGCCTTGCTCCCGAGACGGCGCAACTTACGGTCCTCCAGAACCCGGAGCAGTTTAGCCTGAGTCGTAGCCGGCATCTCGCCGATCTCGTCCAGCAGCAACGTTCCTTCCTCCGCCAGCTCGAAGCATCCGGCCCTCCGCTCAAGCGCACCGGTAAAGGCGCCCTTCTCGTGTCCGAAGATTTCGCTTTCGATGAGGGTCTCGGGAATCGCGGCGCAATTCACCGCGACAAAGGGCTTGTTGCGCCGGGAGCTCAGTTCATGCAGAGCCCGTGCTACCAGTTCCTTGCCAGTTCCACTCTCCCCGGTAACCAGCACGCTTACATTCGATGGAGCAACACGCTCGATCAGGGAAAAGATAGACTTCATGCGGGACGAGGTTCCCACCAGCGGGCCGAGCATGTTGGTATCGCGTTGACGGCGAGTCGCTTCGGCATGTGCACTGGTGTC
>Ga0310811_10003473_pt1 | contig 19816 bp, 14 predicted proteins | sample YCmetagenome_FD_207642 | JGI IMG/M metagenome (GOLD analysis project Ga0310811, IMG submission 207642) | Soil microbial communities from experimental microcosm in Duke University, North Carolina, United States - YC | ecosystem: Engineered > Artificial ecosystem > Soil microcosm > Unclassified ...
TTACAGCCTTGGCGCCGCGTGCGATCAACGCGGCTTGACCGATTGACTGCTCCGCGAGGTTCGATCGATCGAGCGGAACGAGAAGCCGTTTGAGCATGAAGCCCTCCTGGCACGAGTGACTTCTCAAGGTGAGCGAACGCGCCCACATCGACTATCGGGAGATCGGGTCGGGTGCGTGCGGAAATCGAGGACACGCTAGTAGATGTAGACCCTAGCCCCGACTGGGACGCGATGATACAGCCACGCGATGTCGGCATCCGACAGGCGCATGCAGCCGTGGGTCACGGCGTTTCCCACCGATGACTTGTCGGGCGTTCCGTGAATGCCGATGCCATCCCCGATCGACAGTCGGAATTCTCCGAGCTCACCAGGCACTTGCCTGTTCGCGCTGCCGATGGGCGGAACGTAGAGTACGTCGTCAACGACAATGTGCTCGCCGGGCGCGAAATGGTCGGTCCCCTCGTCGCTGATGAAACGGGCCGTCTCGCGATCGACGACGAGTCGTGAGCCGTCGTCGAAGATGATCGTCGTGTCGCCGTGTAGCCAGACAAGGTGCAGGCGCGCTTGGCGCGCAACCTCTACATAGTGCCAGTCAGGCGGAATCCATAGTGGTGCGGAATCCTTGGAGACGACCATTCGTGTTCCGCGTGGCGTGTCAAAGCGCCACCTGCGGGCGCCGTACGAAACTGAGAGCCCGGATCCGACGGCGACTGGTGCCACGAGCAGGGTATCGTGATCGCCATCGATCACCAAAAGTCGCCGGTTCGCAAGCGATACGACAATACGCAACGTTGTATCGTTTTGCGCTATCGGTCGGGCGTCCTGTGCGACTAGTCCGCGCGACACGAGCAGTGCGAGGGTAAGAATGATACGCGCGGCGTTCACCGTATTACCGTCCCGTAGATCAGGAGCGACAGCTCGTTGTCCACCGCGTTCACTCCCGGGGTCGATCCGGCCAAGAGTTCCGCGAGCTGGTGATCGGCGCAGCAATCGACGGTGCCGTGTAGGACAACGTGCTGCATGCCGAAAGGTTAGCGGCAAGGAGCTGCCGAACAGTCGGGTGGCTTTCCCGACGGCATCAGGCGAGTGCCTACATTTGCGACGCTGTCACGGCGAGGTTCGCGTACGCGTCGTGCGCGAAACGCCGACAGACCGACGCCATCGACGATCCATCGGCCGGCGCGTCGCCATCGTAAGCGCTGCGCCTCGAGGCAGTCGGGCCCCGTGTGTTCGCTCTCGCCCGAGACAGCAGCCCGTCGGCCAAACCGCATTGCGACGCTGGTGCCTCAATGATCCGTGAGATGGCCACGAACGGCCTGCGCCATGGCGTCCACTACATCGATCCGATTCGAGGGATGCAGGATCGTGTTCGTGGTGGCAATCTCCGCGACATGTGGCTGCAACGCGGCGGCGGCGCCGGGCGCAAACACTGCGTGCACTCCGACGCAGACGACAGGCCGAGAGCGTCCTTCGGAAAAACGCTTCGCGGCAGCGATCATCGTTTGTCCGGTCGAGATGATGTCGTCCACCAGCACGGGTGTGCGATTGGCGTGCGCGGCGAGCTCTGGCACGGACTCGACGACGTCCCTATCATCGCGCCGTATCTTCGTCATTACGACGCACGGCGCGCCCGCGGAGGCTGCGACCGCCTCGGCCCATTGCTGACTCTCGCTGTCGGGACCGACGACCACTGGATCGCGCACGTGCGTGCAGATCCACGATCCAAGCTCGCTGGCGACATGCACCGAGGAAGCCGGTATCTGAAAGATCTCCGCGAGATTTGCGAAGCGGTGCAGATGCGGTTCTACCGTCACGATCCAGTCGACCGAGCGCGACAGAATCGCGGCAAAGGTTCTCGCCGAGAGCGCTTCCCCTGAGTGAAAACGCGCATCCTGGCGCATGTAGGCGAGATATGGAGCGATCAGGCCGACACGTGTCGCGCCCAGATCGCGCAGCGTGTCCGCGAGAAACAGGAGCGGCAACGCCAACTCGTTCGGATGGCGCAGCGTCGCGACGATTCCAACGCTGCGACCATCTGGATTCGTCTCGACTCGAACGAGTGACTCGCCGTCCGGAAAGGTGTGCGTCGAAACCCTACCCAGCGTGGCGCCCACACGCTGAGCGAGCCGTTGGGCGACTTCAGGAGGCGTGGCAAGAGAGAAGAGGATTGGGGTTCTCACGGGCACAGCACGCCGCGCGGGACGGGGGGCAACGGCGCCTCCTCGACTTCAACGAAGGGATTGTTCGCGAGAAACGCTCGCGCGTAGTCGAGCTCGCCCGGAGTCTCCGCGTGAATCGTGAATAGCGGATCGCCCATCGAGATGACGTCATTCAGGCGGGCATGCAGCTCCACGCCGGCTGCGACGGCGTGCGGCGCCCCCGCGAGCTTTGCAAGGCGAGCGATGCGTCTATTGTCGAATCGACACACGCGGCCGCTCCTGGTGGCCGTGACGATGTACTGTAGCGGGGCGACCGGTGGCTCACGCATTCCTCCCTGCGCCCGGCAGATCGATTCGAACCTCTTGAGGGCCGCGCCGCTCGAGAGCGCTCGTGCGGCCGTCGCGAGGCCAGTGCCTGTGTCGGCGGCTCCGCCGAGTTCAAGGACTGCTGCGGCCAACGTGAGCGACCTGTCGCGAAGGTCAGCGGGCGCTGCAACATCATCTCGAAGCACTCGCAGGACGTCGCGCGCCTCGAGCGCTGGACCAACGCCGCGGCCGACGGGTTGATCGCCATTCGAACGGAGAACCTGCAGCGACACAGCGAGCGATGACGCGACCTCGCGAAACAGCGCCTCGAGGGCGTCCGCGGCGGAAGCCGACCGGACTTTTGCCGTGGCGCCGACCGGCATATCGATCACCACATGTGTCGAACCCGCAGCAGCCTTCTTCGACAGAATCGACGCGACGACCTGTGTGGGGCTATCGAAGTCGAGCGGTCGCTCGACACTGATGATCACGTCGTCGGCTGGTGAGAGTCGCACCCGCCCGCCCCACACGATGCAGGCGCCTTCGCGTTCCACGACGCGCCGCATGTCGGGAAGGTCGAGATCGACCGGGGAGATCGTCTCCATTGCGTCGGCGGTCCCCGCCGGAGAGGTGATTGCCCGCGATGATGTCTTCGGAATCACGAGGCCACAGGCTGCTACAATCGGCACGACGATCATGCTCGTGCGATTGCCGGGCAGCCCACCGACGCAATGTTTGTCGACGATCGGCGTTTGCCCCCAATAAAGTCGATCGCCCGTCTCGATCATTGCCCGCGTCAACGCCGCCGTTTCGTCGACGTCCGGCGTCGCCTCGGCGAATGCGGTTACGAACGCGGCGAGATCGATATCCGAGTAGCGCCCCGCAACGATGTCAGCCACGACGTCGTGCACCGCTTTGCTCGACAATCGCTCCCCGTACACCTTCGCGCGCACGTGACTCAGGGACTCGACTGGCGGCGGATGCGAAAGTCTGACGAGGTCGCCAACTCTTGCTCCAAGAAGCTTCCAGGCCACCTCGGAGAGGCTGGCCTCGTCAGGTGCGAGCAAGCCATCCGTCGTCACGTTGAGAGTCGCAATGATCGCATCGCCGTCGCGCGCGACTCGGACGCGGGATTGCGCCTCCCATCCTTCAGACCGGCAAATGCTCGACGACCGCGCGACGAACACGACCGGCTCCTGATAGGTATCGATACCGAGCCGCTGTAACCTGAAGACGGCCGGATCTTGATGGGCAGCGTGAGGCAGCGATGTCGTCACGACCACATGAGCGGAGTGTGGCAGCTAGGTGCTCGGCTACGTCAGAGTGTACCCAGAACGTCGCAGAATCAGTCGGAGAATAGCCGCGTGGATGTCGGGTAAGCCGCGCGACGCGTGCCAGCGTAGCCCGCGCCGGTGTACCTGTTATCCCTGTTCGGCAGTCGCATTTCACAATGATTGGCCTGGTGCTGTCGGATCGCCCCTGATGAGATCCCGCCCGACCCTGTACAAGAGAATCCGGGCTTTGCTGGCGTGCCGCGCTCCAATCCCCCGACGCCGACGGCTCGCGGCGACCTGTACACTGGTTCACGACGATCAGACGACACTCGCGAGCATTTGACGAGACTCAGTCACTGCGGGGACGCGAAGAACATGACTGGCCGGACTCCGCCGCACTCACGGCGCGCGAACAAGTCAACGCGCCGGCACAGAGCTCACGAAGATTCGCTGACGACGTACCTCGATGCCATTCGCGAATTTCCTCGAATCGACGAGGCTGAAGAGATCGAGCTCGCCCGACGAATTCATGCCAACGACGCCCAGGCACGCGATCGTCTCGTGTGCGCGAACCTGCGATTCGTCGTGTGCGTCGCGAAACGCTACCAGCATCTTGGCGTTCCACTGCATGACTTGATCAACGAAGGCAACATCGGGCTAATGCGTGCCGCCAGACGATTCGACGAAACGAAAGGCGTGAAGTTTATTTCGTACGCCGTGTGGTGGATACGCCAAGCAATCTTTCGCGCGTTGGCAACCCAGGCTCGGCCCGTTCGAATTCCTTTGTCTGGCCCCGCCCGAGACGCAACGGTAGGCCCGATCGGCGGATCGCGGTCGCTCGATGCCACATCCGGAGTCGCTAGCGAAACCGTATTTGGCGACGTCGTTGCTGACGAACAGGCCGCCGCTCCCGACGAGGCGGTGATCGAGACTGGACTCGAAGACGTGACTGCGTCCGCCCTCGCGACGCTATCGGCGCGAGAGTCGCTAGTGGTCCGAGGCTACTTCGGCTTCGATCAGTCGGAGCCGCTGACACTCGAGGCGATCGGGCGGACCCTTGGTGTCACACGGGAAAGGGCGCGCCAAATCAAGGAGCGCGCGCTTCGAAGAATCCGCGAGTCGCCATATGCCAGCGCACTGGCGACGTTCCGCGACGGGTGACCCATGCGCGCCCCATTTGCAGCGATCGAATGGACCGGTTCGGCGACGGTCGGCGCGATTCGCTCAGTGGGGAGCGCCGCGCGATTCATTCGCGACGTTGCACTCGGACTGCGCGAGATGCGCGTCGTCGCGCGCGAATCGCTCGTGCAGGCACGCCGCCTTGGCGTGGACTCGCTTCCGATCGCTGTGTTCATCGCCATCTTCACGGGCATCGTCCTCGCACTGCTCGCGAGCTATTCCTTTACCGGCGCGGTACCCCTGTACTTCGTCGGGACGCTCGTGGAGAAGACGATCACCCTCGAGCTAGCGCCCGTCCTGACAGGCCTCGCGCTGGCTGGTCGGGTTGGCGCGAACATCGCCGCGGAGTTGGGCACGATGCGCGTCACCGAGCAGATCGACGCGCTGGAAACGCTGGGGTACGATCCGCTGTCGTTTCTCGTGGCACCGCGCGTGATCGCTGGTTTGGCAATGTTTCCGGTCGTCGTCGCGATCGCGATGATCGTCGGCTGTTCCGCGGCCTGGCTCGCTTCGATCTCGCTGCTACAGTTGTCCTCCCAGGAATTCGCGAAGGGGCTGCGGCTCTTCTTCGAGGTCTTTGATGTTCGCTACGGGCTCGTGAAGTCATCGAGCTTCGGGCTCGCGGTGACCCTGATCGGCTCGTCGCGCGGACTCGACGCGCGGGGCGGCGCGACCGGCGTCGGTCGGGCGGCGACATCCGCTGTCGTCTACTCGGCGGTCGCGATCCTCACGCTCGACGCGTTCTGGGCCGTGACGTGGCTGTTGGGACGGGAAGGGCCATGAAACGCGGCAACGACCTTCTCGTCGGCGTGGTCGTCATCGGCGCGATCGTCTCGACAACGCTGAGCGTCGCGTGGGTCAAGCAATCGGACATCGGACGCCGCCAACGCGATGTGACTGCTCACTTCCGAGACGTTGGGAATGCGCGGGTCGGTAACGCCGTCGTTGTGCGCGGCGTTGTCGGCGGCCGAATCCAAGCGATCGAGCTAGCGCCAGACGGATGGGTCAATGTTCGAATGAAGCTTGATCCCTCGGTCAGGCTGCCATCGGATCCCGTGGTACTTCTCAATGAATCGAGCCTGTTCGGGGATTGGCAAGCGACGGTCGTCGAACGAACTGCGCTGCCCGCGGACGCCAAGGTGCGCGCCGAGGTGTCCGAAGCGTCGACCGAGAACGGTGTGCTGCCCGGAACGTCGCTACCGGGGATCGGCGAGCTCACCGCCGTTGCCGGACAGATCGCGGGGGATGTCGCGACCGTGGCGACCCGGTTCGGCACCGCGTTCGACGATGCGGCGGCTCGCGAGCTGCACGAATCGATTCGCAACGTCTCCGTGCTGTCCGCGACACTCAGGAATGTGGTGGGAGGCCACGCATCAGATCTCGATACGTTGTCACGGCAGTTGCAACGCGCGATCGTCACGTTGGACCGCGCGGCCACGCGCGTCGAGATGACGGCAACACGAATCGACTCGGCGACGACCTCCGACAACACTCGGCGTGCGATCGACAATTTCATCGTGGCCTCCGCCGAGCTGCGGCACACGGCGACTCAAATTCGGGGACTGTCGGCGCGGCTCGAGGTGACCGAGGCCAAAGTCGACGATTTCTTATCGACCGGCGAGTCAGTTCTCAAGAAGGTCGACCGGGGGCAGGGGACGCTCGGCCTGCTCGTGAATGATCCCTCCCTGTACAGGCGAACCGACTCGGTATTGACCGAACTGCGCGCGCTGGTCACCGACCTTCGCGCCAATCCGAAGAAGTACATCTCGGTGCGGCTCTTCTGAGAGACAGACCATGAGCATCATGTCTCGATCGCAAATCGGCCGAGCCCAAGCGCCGCGTGGTGGAGTACAATTGTCTGCAGCAGGAGTAGGCCCGCGCCCGCGGTCGACGCCGCGAGCGTGCGATCACGCGACCCCGATGCCGGTGTCAGAGGCAATCTGGTTGCGGGGCTCCTTAACTGAACCACGGGAGACATCGCTTGCCCGCAGTCACGACGGAGGTCGGAGCAACCGTTCGGCTCGCGATTGCGGCGCTCATAGGAGTGGGCGTCGGGCTGGAGCGTGAATGGTCGGGACACGCGAGCGGTCCAAACGCCCGTTTTGCCGGCCTTCGAACATTCCTGTTGCTCGGCATCGTCGGTGGAGTCGCTGGGCTGCTGCTCAGCATGGGATCATTGGCGGCCGGGTCCGTTGCGATGGCGGGCGGCATGGCGCTGGGTGTCGCGGCATACATCGCGACGGTGCGCCGCCCGAACACCGAGATTGACGGCACGACGGAAACCGCTGCGCTCGCGGTCGTCGCTCTCGGAGCGCTCGCTGGGATAGGATGGCTGGCGCTCGCCGCGGGCGCCGGATCGGTCATCGTTCTGGCGCTGAGCGAGAAGACCCGACTGCACTGGCTCGTCCGCCGCCTCTCGGAGAGTGAGCTGCGCGCCGCGCTGCAGTTCGCGGTGTTGGCGCTCGTCGTGCTTCCGCTGCTTCCAGCCGGCCCGATGGCCGGCCCGCTGGCGATTCGGCCCCGCGCGCTGTGGACCATCGTGCTGTTTTTCTCGGCGCTCAACTTCGCGGGTTTCGCCGCGCGCCGTGCCGTTGGGCCGACCGTCGGCTACGCGGTCGCGGGTATGCTCGGCGGGCTGGTCTCGTCCACGGGCGTCACGCTCGACTTCTCCCGAACGAGCCGGCGGGAGCCGGCGCTCGGCGCGGCGCTCGCGCACGGTGTGATCGGTGCGTGCACCGTCCTCATTCCGCGTGTGCTCGTGGTGAGCGCCGTATTGAACATCGATGTCGCGCTGCGCCTGGTGTGGATGGTGTGGCCAGTCGCCCTGTGCGGCGCGACGTTGGTGTTCATCGCATGGCGGCGAAATCGGGGCGCGACGCATACGGAAGAGCAGGGCGTCGGCCAAGCCGTAGAGAGTCCGCTCCGCTTGCGAGCGGCCATCCAAATGGCATTGGCGTTTCAGGTGGCCCTCACCCTAATCCGTCTGGTGTCCGATCGGTGGGGCGCGATCGGGATTTATCCGACGGCGGCCGCGCTTGGCCTCACCGACGTGGATGCGCTCACGGTGTCGATGAGCCGCGTCGACACCGGCGTGACGCCGACGGTGGCGGCGCAGGCGATTGCCATCGGCATCATGGCGAACACGCTGCTCAAGCTCGGCCTCGCCGCGGGTGTCGGTGTAGGGTCGTTCCGCAGCGTGGCGACTCGAGGCTTGGCCGCCATGGTCGCAGCGAGCGCCGCTGGATTGGCACTTTCTATTTGGTACGTGTAGCCGACCCGGGCCGACTCCGCCGACGCCACGGGCTCCAGTCTTTGAGAAACAACGACGCGAGCTCTGCGTTGATCGGGCGAGAGAAGACTCCCCGACAATTGCGGGAACTATCTCCGACTTCGCGAGACGGCGTGACGTGATACTCTGAGCTCGCGACAGGAGGAGGCGGACCATGCGCCGTATCGCGGCCTGGATGCTCATCGCACACGCGCTGGCTCATTCATTTGCCGGGATGAGCAGCTGGGACACCCATGGCGATTGGTCGAGCGCGGTTTGGACAATCGCCGTCGTCGGATACTTATCCGCTGCATTTGGGCTGTTGCGACTTCCCGGTCTTCGCAAGCACTGGATGATCGCATTCGTGATCGCGACCATTGCGTCGATGCACCTCCTCGTGTGGTTCCGACCACGATGGGGGATCACTGGGCTAGCCATCGATCTCGCCCTGTCTATCGCCATTCTCGGTCCATGGCAGAAGCGAATAGACACAGAGATGGCGGTGCTGAACGCGGCGGGCGATGACAAGCTTCGTCACCGCGGTTGGACCATGGCGTTCTGGTCGCTAGGAGCGTTGGTCCTTGCGTATGTCGCCGTCGTTCTGATAACACGGCCGGTCTCGCTCGAGTGGGGCACGAGTGAAAACGAGCGCGCGATGGCTTTGCCTGGCGATGAGGTGCTGCCCGCCAAACCCACATATCGAATCGACCATGCGATAACGATTCACGCTCCGCCGTCCGCGGTGTGGCCGTGGCTGATGCAACTGGGACAGGACCGCGGTGGCTTCTACAGTTACGATTGGCTCGAGCGCGCATTCGGCGCTCGCATCAACAACGCGAATCGAGTCCACGCCGAATGGCAGGGGCGACGAGTCGATGACACGGTGTTCGCGACTCAGCGTAGCTACCTCGGTGGGCACCTCGGAGCACTCGGCTGGCGAGTCGTCGTGTTGGAGCCCGAGCGGGTGATGGGTCTCGAGAATTGGGGCACGTTCGTGCTTAGACCGGTCGACTCGACGACGACACGCTTGATCGTTCGTACGCGCGGCGCCGGTTCGCCGAGTGCCCTCACGTTTGCCCTGGCGCCTTTGAACGTGTTCCTATTCGAGCCGGTCCATTTCATCATGGAGCGCGGAATGCTTCGCGGAATTCGTTCGCGCGCCGAGGAGAGATCATGAAGCTCGTCCCGGGCGTCGCCAAACGTGCGGTCCGGCTCGCTGGCTACCTCGCGCAGGATCTCACCGAAGCCGTCGTTGAGATCGCGCACGCCGTGCGAGGTCGAGTCCAGCGATGGACGCACCGGCGCCGGGGAAAGAATCATACTCGACGGCGCGCGGGATGACTCGGCGCCGAGTCCGGTGCCCGAGAGCGACAATTGCCGATGCATCGCCAAAGCACAGACGTTGCACGGCCGGGAAAAAGTAGGCCACGTTGACGTCTAAATCGGAGTGGGCGGTGCAAATCAAGTCCGTTGTCGTCGGAATCGATTTCAGTGACGCTGCCCTGGCGGCGCTGCGCTGGACACTCGATATCTTCGCGCCCGGCGCGAGCATCACCGTCGTTCACGCCATTGTGCCCGTCGAACGTCCGGCCTTCGCGCGGATGTTTCTCCCGTCAGAGGAGGATATTGGGGCATTTGCCGTATCCCACGCTCGAGACAAGATGGCGGAAGTGTCGGCCTCGGCTGGGTCACACCTCACCCGCACTGAAATTCGGATCGGAAAACCGTATGAGGTGATCGTCGACGTATGTCGTGAGGTTCGTGCCGACATGATCGTCGTCGGACCGCACGGCACCAGGCCGCGGCCGCATAAGTTCCTCGGTACCACCGCAGAGCGGATCGTCCGCATGGCTCCCGTGCCGGTCCTCGTCGCGACCCATCCGGGTCACGGGCTGCCGACGCGCATCCTTGTTCCTGTCGACGAAGCGCCAATCACTTCAACCGTTTTGTCGTGGACACGCCAGCTAGCGGAAGAGTTCGACGCCGACGTCAAGCTGTTGCACGTGTGGAGCAACGCCATCTACAGTGACGTTGCCTCGATGTCGTTTGCGACAACGAAGGACGAGCCCGCGGCCCGTCGCGCGATCGTTCAAGAAATGCAGGATACGGCAACTCATTGGCTCGATAAGCTCGGCCGGGACTCGATCGCGCGCGATCGTGTGACAGCGGCGGTCACCTACGGAAACCCGGGCGATGCAACGCTCGAGGCGGCAGACGCAATGAGCGCCGATCTGATCGTGCTTGGTCGTCGCGGCTCAGGGTTGATCGCCCCCGCGTTGCTTGGCAGCACCGTTTCAACCGTGTTGCATGGGGCGAGGTGTCCCGTGCTCGTGATTGCGGAGTCGGACGAACAGACCGACTGACCGTCAGATGCGCGACCGCGTCGGATTGACGGCAGATGAAGTCACTGCGCGGCGGGCGACGTATGGACCAAATCTGCTGCCCGAGCCGAAGTCGCGATCCTTTGTCGCGTCGCTGGCCGCGCAGTTCGCCGACGTCCTTGTCATCATTCTCGTTGCCGCCGCTGTAGTCGCCGGGATCTTGGGCGAGGCCGTCGACCTCGCGGTCATTGCGACGATCGTGATTCTCGATGCGCTCGTCGGCGCGATTCAAGAACAGCGTGCCGAGCGAGCGCGCGCATCCCTTCGCGCGGTGGCCGCGCCTCTCGCCTGTGTTCGGCGCGGCGGAAAGACATTGGAGATTCCAGCGGCCGATCTCGTTCCAGACGACATCGTCATGGTCGAGACAGGAGACATCATTCCGGCGGACCTTCACTTGATCAGCGCAGTGCACCTCCAAGTCGCCGAAGCCGTGCTGACGGGTGAATCCGAACCCGTGCACAAGTCGGCGGCCGAGATGGTCGGCGAGGACGATAGTCACATGGCATTCCATGGGACCGTCGTGACGCACGGACGAGGCAGCGGCGTTGTCACGGCGACCGGTAGCCGGACCAGACTGGGAGGAATCGCGACGCTGCTTCGCGAAGAACACGAACCTCGCACCCCGCTTCAGCGAAGGCTTGATCAACTCGGTCGACGGCTCACTCTCGGTGCGGTTGCTCTCTGCGTGATCATCATGCTGGCTGGCCTGCGACGCGGAGAGCCGCCCGGGCTGATGCTGATGATTGCGCTGAGCATTGCTGTCGCCGCCATTCCCGAAGCCTTGCCTGCGGTCGTGACGATGGCCCTAGCCATTGGAGCGAGGCGCATGGTCCGTCGGCAAGCACTCGTCCGGCGCCTGCCTGCCGTCGAGACGCTTGGCTCCGTCACGTTCGTGTGCGTCGACAAAACCGGGACCCTCACCGAAAATCGAATGCGCGTCGAGTCGCTCGTGATCGATCCGTCCGCGACCGTGATCGGCCCGGCCGACTCGAAGCAGCTCGACCCGGCTTTGCTCACGGCGATGGCAATTAGCAACGACGTGTACGAATCGTCTGGTGGCCAGTTTGTAGGCGATCCGACCGAGGTCGCCTTTTCCCGCTTCGCGACGGCGGCCGGTGTTGAAAAGGGGTGCACCGAGGAGCAACTGCCGCGCGTGGCCGAGCTGCCGTTCACTCCCGAACGCGCGCGCATGACGACGATACATCGCGATCGCAGCCGCGGACGATTTGTCGCCTATACCAAGGGCGCACCCGAGCGAGTGATCCCCGCATGCGATGCGTGGCGGACGAAACAGGGAACGGCGCCGTTCGACGCGACGGCTGCATCGCGCGCCGCCGAAGTCATGGCGGCGAACGGCCTCCGCGTGCTGGCCTTCGCCACATCGGACCGCACAGAGCTTCCCGAGGAGCTCGGAACGATCGAAGCGCACGAGACTCTACTCGGCCTCGTTGGCGTCGTCGATCCGGAGCGATCCGGCGTCGCGGATGCCGTCCGTCAGTGTCAACGTGCCGGCATCACGGTCGTGATGATCACCGGCGACCATGCGCAGACCGCATTGTCGATCGCGCGACGAGTCGGCATCACGTCGAGCTCGGAGACTCTGCTACTCGGGAGCCAGTTACGCCAAATGGGCGACGTCGAGTTTCGCGAGCGCGTGCGAGGCATCCGCGTCTATGCGCGCGCATCACCCGAGGACAAGATTCGCATCGTAAAGGCGCTGCAGGAGCTCGGCGAATTCGTTGCGATGACAGGCGACGGCGTCAACGACGCGCCGGCCCTTCAGCGTGCAAACATCGGCGTGGCGATGGGGCGGAGCGGGACCGACGTCGCACGCGACGCGGCGGCGATGGTGCTGCTCGACGATGACTTCGCTACGATCGTCGCTGCCGTGAGCGAGGGGAGACGCATATACGACAACATCAGAAAATTCGTTCGCTACGTGCTCGCCGGAAACGTCGGCGAGCTCCTTACGCTCATCCTGGCGATGGCGTTCGGGCTTCCGCTCCCACTGCTTCCGATTCAGATCCTCTGGATCAACCTCGTGACCGATGGTTTGCCGGGACTCGCGCTTTCGTCCGAGCGGGCGGATCGAGACATCATGGGGCGGCCGCCGCGTCCACCGAGCGAAAGTGTGTTCGCGCGGGGCCTGGGCCTCCAGGTCGTCTGGGTTGGCGCCTTGATCGGAGTGCTCGCATCCGCCGGTCAGATGTTCGGCGATCGCGAATCCGTTCAATGCGGTAGGACGATGGCGTTCACCATTCTCACGTTCACGCAGATGGCTCAAGCCCTAGCCATTCGATCGGAACGCGAGTCACTGTTCTCGCAGGGATTGGCGTCGAATCCTGGGATGCTCGGTGCCGTTGCGCTTACCGTGGTCCTTCAGCTGGCAATCGTCTACACACCGCGGATCGGGTCCCTCTTTCAAACGACGCCGCTCGATGCCACCAACCTTGCCTTGACTGTTGCCGCTGCGGTCATCGTGTTCTGCGCGATTGAGCTCGAGAAGCCGATGCGGCGGCGGCGAGTTGGCTCGGCTGCGTAGGCCACCGCATCCTTTGGTTGTCCCTGCGCAAAGTCAAATGATCGCAGAATCGCCCACTTGGCTCCAAACGCTGCCACCGCCACCAGTCGAAGCACGCGGGCTTTCTTCCGACCAAGTGCACGCGCGCCTACGTCAGTACGGTCCGAATGCCCTGACCCGACCCGAGCGCACTGGTGTTCTCCGAGAGTTGCTTCGCGGTTTGCGCAGCCCGTTGATGTTGATCCTGCTTGCCGCGAGTGCACTCGCCGCCTTTGTTGGTGAAACGACGGACGCGACGATAATTGCCGTCACGGTCCTGCTCGGCGCCGCGCTCGATGCATTTCAGACATCACGGTCCACTGCGGCCGTGGAGCGTCTTCGGCAGAGCGTCGTGCCGACGGCAACCGTGTGGCGTGATGATCAATGGCGTGAAATCGCTCGAGCCGACCTCGTTCCCGGCGACACGATTCACCTTTCGGCGGGCGACGTGGTTCCAGCCGATGCCTGGCTCATATCGACGCGCGACCTGCACGTGCAACAGGCGGCTCTCACCGGCGAATCGTTCCCCGCGGAGAAACAGGAAAGCCCGACGACGCCGAGGATAGCGCGCAGCGAGATCCCGACGGACCCATCATCAAACGACGCCGTCTTTCTGGGGACCTCGGTGGTCAGCGGCGTGGCGGTCGCGGTCGTTGCTGCGACTGGCTCTCGGACGGCGTTTGGCGAGATAGCGGCACGACTCAGCGCGGCCCCGCCGCCTACGGCAATCGAAGTTGGGCTGAGGCGATTCGGCGGACTGCTCGCGCGAACCGTCATCTTTCTGGTCCTCTTCCTCGTTCTGGTCAGCGTTGCGCTGCATCGCGATCCGCTCGAGTCTCTTCTCTTTGCCAGTGCTCTTGCCGTCGGTGTCATTCCAGAATTCATGCCGATGGTTACCTCCATCACGCTGGCCACGGGAGCCGTCAGGATGGCGCGACGGCATGTCGTCGTCAAACACCTGGCCGCGATTCACAACTTCGGCAGCGTCGATGTGCTGTGCTGCGACAAAACGGGGACGCTGACACGAGGGCAAATGCGGCTCGACGCCGCGATCGACGTTCGCGGCGCGCCGAATGACGATGTTCTACACTCGGCGAGTCTCGCCGCGCACTTTCAGACCGGAATTCAAAATCCGCTCGATGATGCGATCCTCGCCGCAGGCCCGGCGCCTCGAGGGTGGTCGAAAGTGGACGAAGTGCCGTTCGATTTCGAGCGTCGGCGGATGAGCATCGTCGTAGCGCGCGATGGGGAGTTCACGCTCATCGCGAAGGGCGCTCCAGAGCAGCTGCTTTCGGTGTGCTCGACCGTCGCCGAGGGAGATCGGTCTGCGCCGCTGGATGAAGCCTCGCGTGGTGCCGCTCTTGATCTCGTTCGCCAGAACGGCGCCAGGGGACTCCGGACACTCGGTATCGCCACCCGAAAGGTCCCGCGGCGCGAGGCATATGGCCGAGACGACGAGACTGACCTATCGCTGCTAGGGTGGCTGACGTTTTCAGACCCGCCGCTCGAGGACACCGCGACCATGGTCGATCAACTCGCGAGAGACGGCGTACTGGTCAAGATCCTGACCGGTGATGACCACGCCGTTGCATGTCACGTCTGTGATGCGACGGGAATCGACACATCGCGATCCGCGTCGGGAACCGATGTGGATCGTGCGACGGATCCTGCGCTTGGCGTACTCGCCGAGCGCACCACGCTTTTCACTCGTGTCACTCCACAGCAGAAGCTGCGGATCATCTTGGCATTGAAGGGCCGAGGCCACGTCGTCGGCTACATCGGCGACGGCATAAACGACGCGCCGTCGCTTCACGCGGCTGACGTCGGCATCTCCGTGTCCGGTGCGGTCGACGTCGCCAAGGATGCCGCCGACATCATTCTCCTCGACCGTGGGCTCGGCGTGGTTCACGCGGGCATTGTGGAAGGGCGTAAGGCCTTCGGCAATGTCATGAAGTATTTGCTCATGGGTACGAGCTCGAACTTCGGGAACATGTTCAGCATGGCGGTGGCGTCGCTCATCGTGCCGTTTCTGCCGATGCTGCCAACGCAGATTCTGCTCAACAATTTTCTTTACGACCTATCACAGGTGGCGATTCCGAGCGATACGGTGGATGACGTGTACATCCGCAAGCCGCATCATTGGGATATGGGAGTCCTGCGACAGTTCATGATCCGTATTGGACTCGTGAGCTCCGTGTTCGACCTGCTCACGTTTGCCGTCTTGCTGCTTCTCTTTCGGGCGCCGCCGGCGGTGTTTCGAACGGGATGGTTCATCGAATCGATTGTGACACAGACATTGGTGCTGTTCGTGATCCGAACGACGGGAAATCCATTCAAGAGCAGGCCGAGCGGTCTCCTCGCCGCCACCATCTCGGCGACGGTGATCACCGGCATTCTGCTGCCGTTCTCTCCGGCGCGACATGCCCTCGGGTTTGTCGTCCCGCCACCGGCGTTTCTCGCCTTCGTCCTCGGCGCGACGATCCTCTATCTGTTTGCAGTACAACTGGCGAAGATGCGCTTGGTCCCGCGCTTGCTCGCGTAACTCTGCAGCCTAGCGTGCGTTCCGCTTGGGGAGTCGATCGCGAGTGCGACGGACCTCCTTTGGTTCCAGCGTGCGTCGCGGACCTTCCGGGCATGCAGGGATTGTAAAGAAGAACGTACTTCCGCGACCGAGCGTGCTTTCCGCCCAAATGCGCCCGCCGTGGGCTTCGACGATGCCGCGGGTGATCGGGAGCCCGAGGCCGGCACCGAGGCGCCGTTGTCTCGTCGCTGCTTGCCAAAACCGATCGAACATGTGCCGAAGGTTCTCGGGTGCGATCCCTTCCCCCGTATCGGATACAGAAAAGAGCACCTCGCCGTCCTTCATGGAAACCGTCGACGTGATGCGGCCACCGGCTGGGGTGAATTTGATGGCGTTGCCGATCAGGTTATCAAAAACCTGAAGAAGTCGATTCCGGTCCCCTTCGATCTTGCCGACGTTGGGTGCCATTTCGACGGCGAGTTGAAGCCCAGAAGACTCGGCAAGTGGCCGCTGCATATCCGTTGCCTCCCGAACAACATCGGCGACAGAAAGCTCGGTTCGATCAATCTTGAATTGCCCCGCCTCGATCATCGCCACGTCGAGTAGATCCCGAATCAGCGAGTTCATTCGCCTCGCCGACCGCTCGATTATCTGTCGTGGAGTCTGATCGCGTCTCTCCGGCTCCGGCTCCGGCCTTTGCAGGAGCGACGCCTGCATGAGGATAGTGCTGAGCGGATTGCGAAGGTCGTGCGCCACGACGCCGAGAACGTCGTCTCGCGCCGTCACCGCCTGCTTGAGCGCTGCCTCAACCTGTTTCTGGTGTGTGATGTCGCGCAACACCACGGAGAAGAAGTCTTCACTCCCCGCGGACACGCGCGAGATCGATGCTTCCGCCGGAAACTCGTCGCCGTTCTTGCGCAAGCCGAAGATGTCCTGTCGTTCAGCCATGGTTCGCGCGCCGATCGGGCCGCTCGCGAAACCGGCGAAGTGTTTCGCGTGTGCCTCGCGAAAGCGCTCGGGAATCAACCGATCGAGCGGGGTGCCGATCACCTCACTCCTGGCGTAGCCAAAAATACGCTCGGCGCCTTCGTTGAAGATCGTGATCCGCTGTTGGGCGTCCACCGAGATGATCGCGTCAGCGGCAATCGACACGATTCCGGAAAACTTGGCCTCCGATGCGCGAAGTGCTGCGTCAATCGCTTTGCGATCGCTGATGTCCTCGACTTGCGCGATGTAGTACAGGGCTTTCCCGTCGGCCGCGCGCAGTACTGACGCGCTCAGCATCACATCGATTGTTGAACGATCCTTTCGGATGTAGCGCTTTTCGAGTTGATACCGCGGAATGCTGCCTTCCGCGAGTTGGCGCGCGAGATTCACGTCCGTCGCGAGATCGCCGGGGTGGGTGATGTCTTGGAACGTGAGTCGGATCAATTCATCCGGGCTGTAGCCCGTGATCTCGCAGAGTACGCGATTCACTCGCACGAAACGTCCATCCAAAGCGATGAGGGCCATGCCGATCGGCGCTTCATCGATCGTCAGTCGGAAGCGCTCCTCGGATTCGCGCAGTCTGGCGTTCGCGGCGCGCTCTCGTTCCAACGCGAGTTGACGCTCATCGGCGATCTTGCGAGCGCCGGTTATGTCCCGCGTCACCGTGCCGATGCCGATGACGCGTTGGTCGCGTGGGTCCCGAATCAAGAAATGAGTGTCGGAAACCGGAATCGACTCGTTCGTCGCGAAGTTGCGAAAGTACGTCTCTCCCGACCAGTGCCCATCCGTCAGCGTCGACTTCACGATCACGTTCTTGGCGAATTCCCGTTGGTCGATCGGGTAATAATCCTCGATCGTCGTCTGGCCGATTGGAAAGTCCGGAGCCAGCCCGACCATGCGGCGCCCCGCGGCGTTGACGTAGATCGGCTTTCCGTTTGGATCGGCGACGCCGATGAAGTCCGACGAATTGTCGAGCAGCGACAGTAGGACTTGCTGTTCGTCTTCGATGCGCTTGCGTGGCGTGATGTCGCGAATGAAGGCGTGCCAACGTCCGTCCGGCAGTATGTTCGTGCTGACCTCGACTGGCACGAATGAGCCGTCCTTTCGTCGCAAACGCCATTCGTTCGTCAGCACGGTGCCTGGAATCAAGAGCTCCTCTCGCTCGGCTTCGAGGCGCTTCGCATCATTCGGATCGATGATGTCGAAGATGGTTTTGCCAATCAGCTCATCGCGGGTGACACCGAGCAGGCGGCAGGCCGCCTCGTTCATGTCGACGAAGCGAGCGTCCAGATCTGCAAGGACGTACGCGTCGGGTGCGAGCTCGATGGTCTCACGTGTTCTCGCGTACGCGCTTTCTCGCTCGGCGTTTGTCACGGCCTGCCGGCGATTGGCATGCTCGAGGGCCTCCCGTCCGCGGTTTAGCAAAACGGTCAGATAGATGATGATCGCCCCATCGGCGGCGTACAGCCCCGCTTGGAATGCGGCCTCGTGAAACGGGTACCCGACCGGAAGGATGAACAGATACACGGCGAGCGGCAGGCTGAGCAAAAGGCAGAGGATCCCCGGCCCGGCGCCCGCGACCAAACTCGTGACCAGTGTCGCGCCGAAGAAAATGACGAATGGCGCTCCCTTTCCCGTGAGCGGGGCCAGAAGCAGCCGGAGGATGAGCGCGCTGACGACGACGACAACACTGAAGGCATACCTTGCGAAGGTGCCTCGTATGTGAAGTACGCGTCCGACGGTCCCTTCCGGCGGTTGAGCGTCAGACCCTTGCGCTCGCCTCTGCGAGACGCGGTCGCTCTCTCCAGATGGCACAGCCACCTCCCAAGGGGCGCAGTGACCTTCTCGCTGGAAAGTCCCGCGCCAACCGGCTCCGCCACCTGACAATCACGTCCCATGACAAAAAGCGACCGCAGCGCGAGTTACTCGCTGCGGCCGCTTTCCATCAGCGTCTCGCCACGCTGAATCGCCTGACGATCGCGCGTGCAACACATGAGCGATCGCGCCGCCAGATCGGACAAGGAGGAAACAGGCAATCGGTGACACGCATTGTCAGTACCTACGCGGGAGGTGTCCGATTCTCTTCGCGCGTTTTTCGTTCTCGCGCCGCGGATCATGTCTTGCACGCGCCGCAGCAACTCAAACGCGAAGGCACATTCAGATGAAGGCGGCTCTCTTTGGCTGGCTCGCCACTCTCGCCGTTGCCCCACAGTCCGCGAGCTCACAGGCTGCACCGGTCAAGAACATCGTGTTCGTTCACGGCGCCTTCGCCGACGGATCGAGCTGGGCCAAGGTCATACGGATCCTGCAGGCCGACGGATACCACGTCACGGCGGTGCAGAATCCGCTGACGTCATTCTCCGATGACGTCGCAGCGACAAATCGCGCCCTCGCGCTCCAATCGGGGCCGGTCATACTCGTCGGGCATTCGTGGGCCGGAGTCGTGATCACCGAAACGGGCGTCGATCCCAAAGTCGTCGGGCTCGTGTACGTCGCGGCGCTCGCGCCGGATGCCGGCGAGTCCATTCCCGACGTCAACAAGCGCTATCCGACGCCGCCGGCGCTCGCGGCGCCGATCGTCGACAAATCCGGGTTCATGTCGCTCCCGGTTGACGCATTCGTGAAGCACTTCGCGTCCGATCTTCCGGCGGCCGAGGCTCGTGTGCTTGCCGCGGCGCAGGGACCGATCCTCGCGGCCGCGTTCGATACGAAGGTGTCCAACGTGGCGTGGAAAGCGAAGCCATCGTGGTACATCGTCGCGAAGCTCGATGCCGCGATCGCGCCGGACGAGGAGCGCTTCTTCGCGAAGCGCATGAACGCGACGACGACCGAGCTGAGCACGAGCCATCTAGCGATGCTGTCGAAGCCGGCGGACGTCGCCGCCGTCATCAAGGCCGCCGCGGCGAAGGCGCCGCACTGAACGGGCTCCGCAGAAGTGGTGATCCTCACCTTCTCGTCACCGCTCGGCGTACCGTGGATCGAGCCGGAGGACATCGCGCCGGTGGTCGTGTTTCTCGCATCCGACGAGGCGCGCATGATCTCGGGCGCGACGTACGATGCGACCGCCGGTGATAGCGCACACTACACGGCGTGAAGCATAGATCTCATGCTGCCATGGAACCGCCTTCCTGCCGAGGGCGTTTGCTTCCCGAATCGAGCGCCGCCTACTCGCTGATCGCCG
>Ga0310811_10003474_pt1 | contig 19814 bp, 19 predicted proteins | sample YCmetagenome_FD_207642 | JGI IMG/M metagenome (GOLD analysis project Ga0310811, IMG submission 207642) | Soil microbial communities from experimental microcosm in Duke University, North Carolina, United States - YC | ecosystem: Engineered > Artificial ecosystem > Soil microcosm > Unclassified ...
ATCTGGTTCAGCTGAACACATCGCCCCTTACTTCCGGTGCCCTCCGTTGGAACGTTTGGCGGAAAGGGAAAGGGCTGATCCGCAGTTTGTCACGCCTCTTGCTGGTGGTACTGCTTGTTCCGGTGCCAGCTTATGCCGAGCAATACTTTTTGTATGTGGGTTCCTATACGCACGGAAAGTCGAAAGGCATCTATGCGTGGGCCTTCGACAGCAAAGATGGAAGCTTGAAATCTCTGGGGCTGATGGCTGAGACGCCGCAGCCGATACATTTGTGGTTCGCTCCCAATGGCAAAACGCTTTATGCCGTGAACGGGGAGAAGGACGGCGGTATCAGCGCCTTTCACGCCGACCAGCATACGGGCGCGTTGACCTTTCTCAACAAGACTTCATCGCATGGTGCGCAACCCAATCAGGTCGTTGTGGATCCATCCGGACGGGTCGCGGTGGCGGTCAATTACACAGGTGGCACATTGGCTGCCTACAAGCTAGAGCCTGACGGCAAATTGGGCGAGGCCTTCTATGTGGACCAACATACGGGCAAGCCTTTGTCGCCCAAGCAGCACGGCTCCATTCAGCACGGCATCCAGTTCAGCAAGAACGACAAGTATATGTATATCGCCGACCTGGGACTAGACCGAGTTTATAGCTACCACTTCGATGCCAGCGTGCCGTCAATCACCCCATGCGATCTCCAGTACGTCTCAACCCATGCAAGCGCGGGACCGCGGCGGATTCAGATGTCGCCGGAAGGCAGGTTCCTTTATGTGGATCATGCAACAGATTCTGAAGTCAGCGTTTACACCATTGATGGCTGCAGCCTGAAAGAGATCCAGGTGATCGGCACTGTGCCGGATCTGGCCAAAGCCCATAATACTACCGCCGAATTGTTGATTTCGGCCGATGGCAAGTTTCTCTATGTCGGTAACCAGGGGCACGACACTGTTTCCGTTTTTGCAGTCGACAAAAGGACTGGTGTGCTTACCCTGAAGGAGAACGTGCCCTCAGGTGGTCGAATTCCACGCAACTTACGCATCGACCCTAGCGGCAACTGGTTCTTTGTCGCCAACTGGAATGGCGGCAATGTCACCGAGTTCAAGATTGACAGGAGATCTGGTCACCTAACGCCAACCGGGATCACAGCAGCAATCGATACGCCGGGCGGGCTGTATTTCCTCAAAGCGAAATAGGAAATGCAGAAACCAACCGCAAAAATAAAGATGCAGCAGTCTCAATCCGAATAATCCCCAGCGGATGGGATCATCATGACGGGTGGGTTGGGTTGAAATTTCCGCAGGCAAGGTTTTCATGAAAATGCGCTACAGGTTTGCAATGTGTGCCTTTGCGGTGAGCGTTTGCTGTGCATGCACAAGCGGGGAGCCCGGGCTGTTATCCTCCGGCCACGAGGGCCAGCGATTGCGACTTGTTGTGTCGGCAAACGACGGGAAGCAGCTCGAACGCGGTCAGGGCCCGCAGGATCGGACCGCGGATAGTGTCGCGGTGATAGATTTCACACGGTATCCGCCCAAGACGCTTGGCACCGTTTTAGCCCCGGCGGGTCTTATTGGGCCGCCCGTAAGCGTCGCCGTCTCCACTGACCAGAAGTTGGCTCTCGTCACTGCCAGCGTGAAAGTCGACCCATCAGATGCCAATAAGCTAATACCCGATGATTCCTTATCTGTCATTGACATCAGCTCACCCACGCATCCCGCGGTAGTTCAGTCACTACATACCGGAGCAGGTGCGGAAGGCGTAGCGATTAATCGCGCTGGAACGCTGGCGCTTGTCACGAATACCACTGAAGGCACAGTGTCTGTCTTTTCGATTGCAGGACGCCAATTAATTCCGCTCAACAAGATAATGTTAGAGGCCGGTTCCAGACCGGCGTCGGCCGAATTTCTGGCGAATGGAAAGATCGCTCTGGTCGTGTGCCAGGGCTCATCCAAAATCGTACGCCTATCAGTAGATGGGACAAAGGTCATCAGGGTTGGTGAAATCTCCCTCGATGCTAAGAACCCGTCCCTGGCCCTGCCGATCAAGGATGGTAGCCTTGTGATAGTCAATGGCAATGGCCACGCACCGCCTAAGGGCACGGCGAGGCCTAAACTGCGCGATAACAAAGTCTCCATCGTCGATCTTTCTACTGGCAAAATAGTTAGTACGACGGATCTTGGTCCTGGCGATGAAAATATTGGGCTTTCGCCGGACGGAAAATATCTCGAGGCGACTGTTACCAACGGTTCGCACAGTGCGCCCACAGCTCCGGACTTCCATGACTTTGGGCTGATGAAGATATTTCGAGTCAACAACGCGTCTATTACCCCGGTCGCAGAAGCAAAGACCGGCCATTGGTGTCAAGGAGCCATCTGGAGTGATGACGGTCACGCTATCCTGTTGCAATGTGCAACGGAAAAGGAAATTGAGGTCTTCCATTTTGATGGAAAGAAGCTAACACAGGACTTCGGCGCCAATCTCAAGTTTGCAGCTGACCCGGTGGGTATTGCTACTTCGACCAGTCATTAATGGGGTTTGGGGACGGTCACTTCCGGGGACGCCTCATCACCATCGGTTATCAAGATCAACTGGGAAGGTTTGATAGACACCCAATGATAGGGGGAGATTCAATGAACAACTTTATAAGCAAACGAGAACTTCTTACAGCGGGCGTTGGCTTGGGTATCACGTTGGGTGCCATAGAAGGATTTGCGCAAACGAAAAAAGGCGTCGACGATTTGGGCCGCACCGGGGCGCCGGCCCGTAAGCGTGTGATTCCAGTCCGCAAGGCCAAAACGACCAAGTTGTTTCTCAGTCCTCCTGGCTGGCCCAACGCCATTACCATCGACCCAGCCAAAGGCTTTTGGCTCCAGGAGCAACGGCACGACGGTAACCAGGAAGCGGCTTGGCTAGTAGACTGGAACGGGAAGCTGCTGCACACCGTGATGACCAACGCCAAGGACTGCAGCGGCATGGCTTATGGCGATGGCTACATCTGGAGCGGATCGGTCGGCGAATCAATCAAAGGCCATGCCTCGGTACCCACCGAGGGGATTTTTCAAACCAATATGAACGGCAAGCAAATCAGCCATCGGCAGATTCCATTCGGCCCCAAAAATAATGGCGGCGCCTGTCATGGCCTTGCTTGGGAAAATGGCAAATTGTGGATCGACTCCAACCGGCTCAAATCGTTGGTGCGAATCGACCCCAAGACATGGGTGGTCGATTTCATGTTTCCGGCTACCGATTTGCGCCAGCGGCTGCATGGACTTGAATATGAGGACGGCCATATCTGGCAGGTAGTCGGCAGCCAAGACTCGAAGATCCCAGGCTACGAAGGTTACACGCCCGGATTGGTGAAATATGACATCCAAACCGGGCAGGTGGTGCAGATCGTCGAATTCGTACCCGGCTCTTGCGACATGCATGATGTTACAGTGCACAATGGACAGCTCTACGGCGTGGATGCCGGAGAGCATCCGGGTTGGCCGATTGATAACCCAAAATATCAGCGCCCTGGCTTTCCTCCCCTTAATAGCCCTAGCGGTGGCTATGTGTTCAGGATTGATCTGATCTGAGCCAATGGCGCAGTTCATTCGGGCTGCCACTGCTGGATTTGTGTGTGCGGGTTCTCGGACCAGGCACTTCTTACGCGACTTTTTCGCCGCCAAACAGGCTTTGTCCCCAATCAATGGCGGCGCGCCACCGCTCCCACAGTTCGGCCCTCTGCCGGGGCGTAAACCTAATCCGCGATACGTGTTCCATGCGCCATACCTCCTCATCTCGTCAGATTAGAAGGTGTTGCGCTCACTCGTTGAATCCGCCGCCAAAAGCGGTCATGGCGCCGTCCGGACCAACCCATCGATTGCCTTAGGTACTCCTGATCCAAGTAGATCTTCAGACAGCAGGATGTCCTGGCCATCCATGTCGCAGTGCGACATCGAATTCGACTGGACTTCTGAGACGAATGGAGCGTCGGTCGGGTTATGCGCGACGCTCAAAGAAAGCTGACACAACCGGTCTCCGGCAAGGCCATTCGGGCGGAAATATCAGGGCAATGTCGCCAGCGAACACAAAAACTGAAAACCCGGTACTTTGGTGACAAGCAGCCGACCAGTTGGCGGCATTCGCCAACGGCTTCAGTTAAGGTGAGCTCCAGTCACGATCCCCTAATTATCGGATCGCAGAAAGAGGCGCCGATGCGACTGCATATTGGGACTATCGCCATAGCCCTCATGAGTGCAGCGCCGGTCGCGTCTGCAAAAGATCTCACTCTTCCAGATCCGGATCTGACACCGGGAGTAGCGCGCGCTTTATCAGTGGATGTCATCTGCAAAACGAAATGGGGCAAAGATGCGCGCCATGTTACGGCAGCGATGAAGAAGCAGGTTTTCCAGAATTACGGCCTGACCGGCAACAATGACCCTTCTTGTATTGCAGACAAATCCGGCCGCCACTGCGAAGTTGATCACCTGATCTCGCGAGAGCTTGGCGGGGCGGGCGACGTAAAGAATCTGCGGCTCCAGCCCTACGGTTCATCACCTTGGAACGCCGCTCTGAAAGATCGAGTCGAAAATCGCCTTCATAAAGAAGTGTGTGCGAAGACTATTTCTCTGGCGCGAGCGAGACGAGAGATAAAAACGGATTGGCACATTCCGTATCGTCGCTACTTTGGAAAACCATGATATTTTTTCGGGCGGTTGAATTCGACGCACGGTTAAGACACTGAGTGGCGATGGTCGCACTTCATCAATACTCAGAGCGAATTTAGGACGGGTGCCTCTCGTCTACCGACCAAATGACTGCAACGCTGGTAATTATGGCGATCGAAGCCGTAATTATGTCGATCCAGTTCCAGTGTCGCGCTCTTTGCATCCAAGTTCGTAAAAGTCGAAATGCGTGCAGAAGAGTAAAATTCGTCGGTTCAGTCCAGACGCACGCTACGACCGGCGATAGTTAGTTCTGTTATCTGAATTTCCAACTTGCTAAGCGTTTTGAACGCAGGTCCGCAAATTTCGTCACGAGTGGCATCGCAATGCTGGCGCTGGCGTTCGCAACTGAATTTGCGGGTCTTTCGTCATGGTGTTCCGCAACGTGACGCTTAGGTACGCAAAAAGGTCCCCCTCAGTTTTATTGCGGGGCACTCTCACTTCTTGAGAGTATGATAGTCGCCCGCGAGGTTGCCGCAACGCCTCCTAAAAACATAAGTCGTATGAGATCGGTTTTTCCCTACGTTGATTGAGAGCTGCAATTATTCGACCAGCTCCCTAGCTCCGGCCCGCGCTTTGAAAACGGGCCAATTGATGTTCTTCTTGTCGAATGTCACAGGATTTCCGCGAGCGGGGGCGATGGCTAGCGCGTCATGTGCTTCCTCATGAAGCTCTGATACGGGCAAAGCTCAGGGACATGTGCCTATACGATCTCGATATTGAAGACGTGCTCCAAGAGATGTATGCCAAGTTTCTCACTTTGCCATCTTTGGAAAACATCCGCTATCCCAGGCAATACGCGTTGTTGACGGCGCGTGGCATAGTGATTGATCACGTACGCCATTCTCGTGTCGTTTCTATTACGTCCACCGGCAACCTCGAATTGCTTGAAATCGCCCAGCCGGACGCCAACAGCGAGGAACGGCTGGAGTTCCAGCAGGAAATCAAGGCTGTCAATGCCGCCCTAGAGCAGCTTCCCGATATCTGCCGGGCAACGCTCATCTTGCGGCGTGTCGAAGGTCTGCCGCAAAAGGAAGTAGCGCGTCGCCTCAAAATTAGCGAGAAGACAGTCGAAAAGCATATGGCGAACGGTGTGCGCTTGCTCATAAAATTATTCGGCAGGGGAGGGAAAACGAGGATCAATACGTCGAATACAAAGGGGTCGGTTGTTTCGAAAAATGTCGTCGATAAACCAAGAGATTGACAAGGTCGCCGCCGATTGGGCTGCGAGAATAGATCTCGGAGGCCTTTCCAATGAGGAACAGGCCGAATTCGAAGCTTGGCTTGCAGCTGACAGGCGCCATCTGGGTGCCTATGGTCGCGCGGAAGCTGTCCTTTGTCGTCTTGAGCGATTGAATGTGGCCGTCCGAAAGCCGGCGGCCTACGAAGGCAAAGGGGGCGGCTGGGATCGGCGACGCATCCTGCTAGCAAGTGGTACCGCGGCCAGTGTCGCGGCTGCCCTCGGAATATTTTTGATTCCCCGCCGCTCACCCGAAGCGACGTTGTCAACTCAAGTTGGTCAGATGCGGAAGATTCTCCTGCCGGATCGCTCGACAGTATCGCTGAACACAAATTCCGAGATTTCGGTCCAGTTCACGAGGGCAGCGCGCAACATTAACTTGTTGAAGGGCGAAGCGCTTTTTGATGTCGCCAAAGATAAAGATCGTCCGTTCACGGTATCCGCGGGGGATACGTGCGTGCGGGCAGTCGGAACGAGCTTTACCGTCTCGCTCCTTCCTCAAAAGCCGATCCAAGTGCTGGTCAAGGAGGGCGTCGTCGAACTGCAACGCACCAACGCCCCTGAGGCCCTTCCCGTCAGAGCCAGCGCAAATATTCGGGCGATCGTTCCACCTGGGGCTTCCATCGTGACGGTGGCGATGCCGGAAGAGAAGCTCGCGCGCGATCTCGAATGGCAATATGGGCGTATTGCGCTGGACAACGAGACGCTGGCCGACGCCGCGGCAGAGTTCGCCCGATACAGCGATACACTCATTATCGTAGATCCCGAGGTGTCGAATCAAACGGTAACGGGTCTCTTTGCGTCAAATGATCCAGTAGGCTTCGCTAGAGTTGCGGCCTCGGTCCTGAAGCTTCAGATGGAGGTGAAAGGCAACGAAGTCAGAATATTCCATGAATGAGTGAAATCGCCGTAGGGAAATATGCGCCTTCGCCCGTCACCTCATCGGATATCAGGAGAGAGGGCGCACAATCATCCGTCAGGATGCAAAATAAAAAGAGGGGGCGTGCGGATCAGGCAAGGTTGCGGATTTGCCTGCGTGGCAATCATGGTTGCTACGCTGTGCGGTACTGCGCCTGCTTCCGCTGAAGTCCGCTGGTTTGACGTTCCGTCCGATGACGCCGGAAAGTCCATACCACAATTCGCCAGGCAAGCTCATGTCCAGGTTTTAGCTCCTGGGGCATTACTTCATGGCGTGATCACTCCTCCCATCAAAGGCGCCTACGACACTTTTGTCGCCCTCAACCTGATGCTGAAAGGTACTGGCCTCGAGGCCAGCCACTGGGCAGAGGGAATTGTGACCATCTCTCGGCTCAACTCAAAAAGAGAAGAGAAGGAGAGGGAAGAGATGTCACCGAAGAATTCAACGTCAATCCTAGCGCTGGTTCTCGGCATCTTCGCCGGCAACTCCGCGCATGCCCAACCGTCAGCGCCGGACGGCGTACCGCCGCCCGCAAATGTCACACCTGCCGATGTCGAGTCGGTCACCGTCACTGGGACGGGTAGTCTGATTAGAGGTATCAACCCGGTTGGCTCCAACTTGGTCTCTGTCGACGCTGATGCAATGAAGGCCGCGGGAGCAATAACCAGCAATCAGATCCTGGAGCAGGTTCCTCAACTATCTAACGCGTTCAATACGAACGTTGCAGCTCCGACGGCCGGCAATTTCAGCGGCTTCCGCCCTCAAATCCGCAGCATTCCGTCCCAGAACATCGTCGGTGGCTCGGCGACGCTGCTGTTGCTCGATGGCCAAAACATGGTCGGCATCAGCGCTCTCGGTACAGCACCAGACGCAAGCGTGATCCCGACCATCGTGTTGCGGCGGGTAGACGTCTTGCCGGACGGCGCTTCAGCAACATACGGTGCCAATGCGCTCACCGGCGTTATCAATTTTGTCACCCGCGATACCTTCGACGGGCTGCAGATCAGTGCTGACCTCGGCACTGCCGACGCCTATACCTCCTTCAACGCCAGCGTGATCGGCGGGACCACATGGCAAGGCGGCGGCGCCTATATCGCCCTACAGCATCAGGAGAATACTGTCCTGATGGGCGCCGACCGCTCCTACACCAAGATGGACCTGACGTCTTTCGGGGGGCGCGATTCGCGTGCAACCGCTTGCGCGCTTCCCAACATCGCGGCTGCAGGCAAAAACTACGCGCAAACGGCCTATCCGTCGAATACACCCGGCTCGTTAAGAGCCAATGTTTCAGGTCCCTTTGGCCCCGTCGACCCGGTTACGAATGCTGGCTCGATCAATCGCTGCGATACGAATGCCGATACATCGATTTTTCCCGCCACCAATTCAACCGGAATATTTGCTTCATTCCGACAGAAGATCGCGGATGGAATCGAGTTCTCGACCAAGATGCTGTGGAATACGCGCCTGCAGTTCTCCAGGACGCCGGTGCCCGCGACGACTCAAGCGATCACGAGCTCCAACCCATTTTTCCAGTCGCTCGCTGGGGAGACTTCGCAGACGGTACAGTTCAGCTTCGCGCCTTTTCTGGGCAGGAACGAAACTACCTTCAACAATTCCGTCCAGGTCTTTCAGGTAACTCCGCAGCTGACGGTGGCACTGCCGTTCAAGGATTGGGAAATGACGTTGACCGGCAACTACGCTCGGAGCTCAACAAACACGTATGACGACAAGGGTCTTGACACAGCGCAGCTTAATACCGCGCTAAAAAGCGGAATTGGAGGGAAGTTCTTTGACCCATACAATATCAACCTGAGCGATCCGACGCTCGTCAACAACATTCTCAGCTTCAAATCCGGCGGCACGGCCATTCAGAGGCTCCTGCAGACACAGCTGGGATTCGACGGGACGGTGTTTGATCTGCCGGGTGGCCCGGTTAAGGTCGCAATCGGCGGCAAATATGACTGGGAGGGCTTCTATTCCACCCTGAATGTCGGCATTACGCCGAACACACCCTACTACGGATCTCACCGCGTGGTCGAATCAGGTTTCGCTGAGGTTGAAATACCGATCGTTGGGGCAGACAACCGTATGCCGCTTGTCTATTCGCTGCAATTCGATGCGTCTGGACGCATCGATGACTACAGCGTCTTTGGTTCGACCGAGAATTATAAGCTCGGTATTTCCTATCAACCTTTTGAGGAGCTGACGCTTCGTGCCACGCGTGGGACCTCCTACGACGCCCCAAGCCTTGCCGATACAACGCCAAATCAAGGCCACTATCAGTACACCACCTACAGCACGCCTAACGCGATTGTGCCACCAGGTGCGTCGTTGGTCGATTCGCTACGTCCGTCTATATTAGTGGCGGGGGGCAATCCACAACTCAATCCGGAGTTGGGCAGCACATGGTCGCTTGGCGCCGATTTCCGACCGACCGAGCATTTAGGAATAGACTTTACCGGTCTGGACCTCAGTGCCACGATCTATCACCTCACAATCGAGCACCAGATCGGTCTGCTGGTCAATAATCTGCAGCTATTCCAAGTGCCAAACTACGCAGGGCTGTACATTCTCAATCCCACTCTGCAGCAGACTGCTTCGTATGGGCTCACCATCCTCGCAGGTTTCCCGGGCACCGACTTGGCCTCGGCCTATGCGCCAGGCCAGACGCCGCCGTACATTCTTTACGACGCGCGGCGTAACAATCTCGGAAATTCTATTCTATCCGGTGTTGATTTTAGCGGCAGCTATACGTCCGATCTTAGTATTGGGGCTCTTTCGATTGGCGTTTCCGGTACCGTCAGTACTGAGAACGAAACTGCGGGCAGCGCAGCTGGACCATTTGTCAGCATTCAAGCGGTAGGTGTGCCGCTGTATCAAATGGCCGGTTATGTTCAGCTTGTTACGGGCCCGTGGTATTTGCGGACCTCGGTACAGTATACGCCCAGCTTTCGAGTGGATCCCACCACTCAAGCTTTCAAACTGTATCACCAGCAGCGTATCGGCTCTTTTGCGACGGTCAATGCCCATGTGGGGTACGATCTGAGTGGCGTGACGAGTTGGACAAACGGCACCGAGCTCGGCCTCACCGTCAATAACTTGTTCGATGCTGATCCGCCTATTTATCTCCACGGCGGCCCCGATTTGCCCGCCAACGGTGGCGTGGGGGTTGTGGCCAGTGGTTCGACGCTGGGTCGGTACTTGTTAGTGTCGCTCCAGAAGTCGTTCTAGTCAGAGGCTGTGAAAGTATGGACGCGGCGCTTAGGAGTGCCTTAACCCGTCAACGGCCGTTATCAGGAAGGACCCTTTTTATGAAGAAGGCCAGTCAGTCAACATCACGTCGTAAGGTCATTTCGGGAATCGGCGCGGGCGCGTTAGCCGCGACGACGGGGTTTGGTCACGCTGGCGCCGTTGCTCCGGCGCGACCTAACATTCTGTTCGTCATGGCGGACCAAGAACAGGCTCCGCAATACCTGACCGGCTTGAACCGGCCTAATCACGCCAGGTTGATGAAAAATGGTCTGACGTTTCGACATATGTATGCTGCCGACCCAGTCTGCTCACCCAGCCGTGGTGCCATCTTCACTGGTTTGTATCCGTGGGAGACTGGCGTCATTGGCAATGTTGATATTTATCAAAACGGGCCGCCGCTCGACCCCAAATATCCGACTTTTGGTTCCGTACTCGCCAAGAACGGCTATCGGACCGGCTATTTTGGCAAATGGCACTTAAGCTGGCTTGTCGAAGATCCCATTATGGTTCCCGCGGACTACAACGGGGACCGTCGCGATCAGCTCAAAGAATATGGCTTCGAAACCTCGTTTATTCCGACCGACTCTGACGACAGGCCGCTCGGAAAGAGATGGGATGGCGAGATCGCACGGCAAGCATCCGCCTGGATCCGAGAAGCGCAAGCCCTGGGCCAACCTTGGCTGGCGGTCGTGTCGCTGATCAATCCTCATGATATTCCGTTTGGCGCACTTTATCTGGACCGGAAGATGCCGGACTATCCGGTGACTCTCCCAAAGAGCTGGAATCAGAACATGATGGGCCCCAGCGTGCCACCGGAACTGCGGCGTGCACCCCTAAAGGGAGGGCCGAAAAGATTTCCGGGCGCTTTTGGGATCCCTCCCCAAACTGAGGCGGAATGGCGCGAATATATACGGCGCTACTACTATCTGCTGGAGGATTGTGACCAGCATATCGGCGCTGTTCTCGATACGCTGGAATCGAATGGTGCCTTAGATAATACGATCATCGTATACACGGCAGATCATGGAGAAATGGCTGCCGCCCACGGACTCGTGGCGAAAGGTGTGATGTACGAAGAATCTGTCACGGTGCCGCTTATCATTTCGAATCCCCAGCTATACAAGTCCGCCCAAACAACCGACATGCTTTCCAGTAATATCGACTTGGCACCGACCATCGCCGCCTGTGCTGGTGTTCATTGGCCAAGCCCCCTGCGCGGCGTGGACCTGCTGCGTGGAAAGCGGGCCGCAGCCTATTCGGTCGCGGGAATGTCTACCGATCTCGCGGGCTTGGTCAAAATGGTGCGGACACGCGACTGGAAGCTGATAGTTTATCCCAGCGGCGCCATACAGCTTTTCGACATGAGCAAGGATCCAGACGAGATGAACAATCGCGCCAACGATCCTTCCTTAAAGAATATTGTTAGCGAGCATCGCGCCCTCATTGCGAAAGAGATTGTTTGACAATGCGGTGTAGCGGCGCGCGACTGCGCTGCGTCCACACTACGGGTTTCCTCCGTGCGCCGAACCTTCCTGTTAGGTAGACATGAGCTGAATCGCCTTGGTTTTGGCGCGATGCGCATCACTGGTCCCGAGATATGGGGCCCGCCGTCCGATCGTCGCGGGGTAATGCGCGCATTGCGGCGGGTGCCTGAATTGGGCATCAATTTCATCGATACCGCCAATTCCTATGGCCCTGACATTTCGGAAGAGCTGATCCGTGAGGCGTTGCATCCTTATGATGGTCTATTCATTGGCACAAAGGGTGGGCTCGTGCGCATCAGCGCAGAGGACCGTTGGCTTGACGGCCGACCGGAACATCTGATCGCGGAAGCTAAGAGAAGCTGCGAAAAGCTTGGCGTTTCCAGCCTGGATCTTTGGCAATTGCACCGGATTGACGGCGAAGTCCCGATGGATGAGCAATTCGACGCCATCAAAACGCTTCTGGATGAAGGTATTATCCGCTACGCTGGGCTTTGTGAGGTCTCCGTCCCCGAAATCGAAGCGGCGGCGAAGATATTTCCCGTGGCGACGGTCCAGAACCGCTGTAACTTTCTGGATCGGCGAAGCGAAATCGTGCTGGCGCACTGCACGGCCCACCGTATCGGGTTCATTCCCTGGTATCCCCTGCGCGGCGGAGAGTTAGCGTCGCAGGATTCGCCGCTCGCGGATTTTGCCGCGCGCCACCGTGCGACACCTGCGCAGATCGCGCTCGCCTATTTGTTGTATTTAAGTCCCATCACCATGCCCATTCCAGGGACTTCGAAGCTGGCACATTTGAAGGAAAACGCCGCGGCAATGGATATATTCCTCGGCGACGACGACATGGAAGAACTTGCCAAGCTCCGCAACCTGCCAAGGGCCGTTGTTGCTCGGCAATAGAATTATCACTCAGTCGGCGTGCGCGTCTGGCGCAGTCGGACTGCCCATAATAAGGAATTATACGGAGTGGAACTTTCCAGGGCCCGCTCTTTGAGAGGGGTTTGATCCGTACTGTGCTTTCCGATCCCTGCTACACGGAGCAAATCCATGGATGACCGAGCCGGTCGGATAACAGGCTTCACGAAAGACAATCCGGAATTCGTTGCCACAATCTTTGTTATTGAGGCGGCAACTCGCGGGTTAAAGCCGCGAAAGAAGCAAAAGGCATTTCGCAGAATCGAAAAGCGAGGGCAAGCGCTTCGCCAACAGGCTGCGGCGATCCGCTTTATGACGGTCAAAAAACAAGGATCTGAATCTGCACGGCGGGACCAGGTTGCAATGGCAAGGGCAGGTGAATGTCTACTGGCTGCTTTAATGCTTCAGGGTCAACCGCCCGATTAAAGCCGCGGTGGATCGCCAACAGGGCCGGCGCTAATTCTCTATCCACGCGCTGGTCGATTTCATCCAAACTGGCCTGAGCGGCCGTCTGCTCGGCAAACCTTGCGGCGCGGCGTTCCCTCAGGCTTTTTATCGCTTCGCCCAGGTCAGCGCTGAGGCCGTGGATCTTGGACGCTTCCGCTTTCGACGACTCGTAAATGACCTTCGCATCCGCGTGGCCATCGACATGCTGCTTATGCTCACCCTCAAGCGGTTGGTCGCATAACGGGCAGCGCGCTTCCTGGAGTTGACCGAGAAAATGTGATCCCTCGGCGATGAAGTCGAGGCGCTTCAGGTCCGAACTGTACCTGCCCGAGAGAAGGTCGTACCGCTGTAGAAGCTGATCGATTGCCAAAATTTGCGACTGCGAGAACTGGACTGCCGTTAGCGACGCGGCACGTTCGACCTGAAGGCGCTGCCTCTGCGATGCCTCCAGCCTGCCATGACCGGCTACGACCTGATGCTGCCGGTCGACAAGGATGGGCGCGTTGAAGCCAAAGCTCTCGATGCTCTTGGCGATGGCGCGGATCTGCGTACGGCTGTGTTTGCGCGGATTACGCGGGTCAGGTTTCACGTCTGAAACCGCCAAATACTGCAATTTTAGTCGGGCGGCGGTCATGTGAGCCACTTCTATTGGCGCTGACCGATGCCCAAACAAAAAAGGCCGACGGTCAGCGCGGGTTGCACTGATTACCGTCGACCCTCTGCTATGCTCACTTCGCTATTGCCAGTGCCCGAAGGCCTTACGTGGTCAGCTAGCGAAGATCATTCGATAAACAGGTCGGTCCCGCCAGTGGCCTGCACACCACCCATGGGCTGCTCTCTCGGGACGCGCCATCATCCCTCTAGAGCCTTTCACATTCAACAGCCGAAAGAAGAAAATTTTGCAAACCGTCACACCCGTGCGTTGGTGGGGCAATGCGAAGAGCGAGGAATCTCGTATTCCCTGTTTCGGGTTCTTATTCCCTGATGGCGAATTTAAATTCCCTGTTCACTGTCACAGGGATTTTCCCGGGATCGGCCTGAAAAGTTTTGGATATTCCAGCTGGAAATGTCGCCGCAATGCCCGGAATGCGAAATCTTCCCTGTTATTTCCCTGGCAAACAGGGAATGGGGCCGAGACCGGTTCGCCCCTCATCCCATTCTGATCTTGGGGGCGTGAGCTGCTGTCTCTGGGCCAAGCTTAATAAATCGCGGAAATTCCCAGATTAGTCGCAGAGACTGGGCACGATGTCTGGCAGCTGAAGGCGGCTTTTCGCGTGAATTCGAGTCTCCCGCAGCCAGGTCGCGCGCTATCCGCCGGATTTGTCGAAGAGATTTGCAAGTACAGGGAAACCGCCCATACCGTGTGGATGGGTGGCTGGCCGGCCAGTCCTAGGCGAGCCCGTCTCGGGCGATGGTGCCGCGCAATATCTGGCGCCATTGTGGTCTCGGCGGACCAAGGCAACGCCTATCTCCGCCCGCTACCGCTCTCGATAGGCCATTTCCATGCTGCACCTCCGTTCGGCAATTCATCGCTGACAGCGACGGGCGTCTCAACATGCCGCGACCAGTGGGTGCACCGTAGACCTTGACAGCCTCAACGCGTAAGTCTACACGAACGCGTTAGGCATGACTTACGCAAACCTTTGCTGGACCACCCTTGCCGAGCCGACGAGGCGCGCGATCTTCGAGCGCCTGATCGAGCGTCCGCGCTCGGTCAGTGAAATAGCGAGCGGTCTGCCGGTAACCCGGGCGGCCGTCTCGCAGCATTTAAAGGTCCTGAAGAATGCTGGGCTCGTGATCGACACGCCCGCCGGCAAGCAGCGCATTTACAGCGTCGATGCTGCCGGGCTGGCGGTCTTTCGCGCAGAGCTTGACCTTTTTTGGAACAAGACCCTGGCCGCCTACAAGGCGGCCGCGGAGCAACTACCGGAGGAACCGTAATGAGCACCCAAGAGAGCTCGTCTGTAACCCATTCCATCGTTGTCGCGGCGCCGATTGCGCATGCCTTCAAAGTGTTCACCGAGAATTTCGGGAGCTTCAAACCTGCGGACCACAATCTTCTTGGCGCCGCGATTGCCGAAACGGTCTTTGAACCGCACATCGGCGGTTATCTTTTCGACCGCGGCGTGGATGGTAGCCAGTGCCGCTGGGCGCGCGTGCTCGCCTATGAACCGCCCAACCGTGTGGTCCTAAGTTGGAACATCAGCCCGCAGTGGCAGATCGAGACCGACCTGGCCAAGACCAGCGAGTGGGAAGCGCGCTTCATTGCGGAGGGTGCAGATCGCACCCGCGTTGTGATCCATCACCGCAACCTGGAGCGCCATGGCGAGGGTTGGGAGGGTGTACGCCACGGCGTTGATGGCGAAAGAGGCTGGCCCCTGTATCTCCAACGCTACGCTGATGTGGTCGCGCGCGAGAATTCTGCGGAGCGAGCCTGATGCCGCTCTACACCGCGTTGGTCAGCCTCATTGCCGTTGGATTTTATTTCAGTTCGCCCTTCGCGTCGCAATCGCGCACGGACGATATGGTGTGCAACTGCCCGCGACAACCGGCCATCCTGATTTCGAACGCGTCTATCGCGTGCATATAAACACCCTGGAATGGATGCCGACCTTTCTGGTGCCCTTGTGGTTGACCGCGACGTATTTGAACGACCGTGCTGCCGCTCTAGCCGGCCTTGTCTGGATCGTCGGCCGCGTCTGGTACGCGGTAGGTTATAGCAGAGCGACCCAAAAGCGGCTGCCGGGCTTTTTCGTCCAGGCCGGCGCCTGTATCGTGCTTTTCATCGGCAGCTTGATCGGTATCGGCATGCGCATCGCATCCGCTTGGAGCTTATCGATATGAACGAAGGCATCGCGCTGGCCGCGAAATCGCCCTGCGCCGTGGCGCATGTCGTTATCCCGGCGCGCTGCTGTTGAGATAATCCAGCAATCCCGGATGGCCCATTACGGCACGAACTACGCCTCGCGCTATACAATCAGGCCCATGGCGGCGGACGATTTAATACTCGTAAAGCCGTGACTCCGCACGCCAGAGATTGTCCGCTGGTAGGGTGATCCGGTCGAGGAAGAAGCGCTTATCGTTGACGATTTCAGCAAGCCGCTAATGCGGCAGTGGATCATCGAATTCGACCGTCGATCTTTCGCCTATGCGCAGGATTACGACGCGCACGCATGGCCACAGGCGCACCTCGCGGATCTTCCTCTTGGCGCCAAAGTCGTTGATGTATTCATCGGCGATCCGCAAATGGTAGGGGGGCAGGGGAAAGCATTTTTGGGACTCTTGGCCAGAAAATTGCTAGATGACGGCGCTCCGCTCGTCGCGATCGATCTCATTGCTGAGAATCATCGGGCGCGTCGCGCTTATGCGGCGGCCGGCTTTTCGGAAGAAGCCGTGGTCGAGACTGAAGCCGGGCCGGCTGTGTTAATGCTCTATCGCAAAACCCTGTAATTGAGCGCGGTCTCGAAAAGCTGCGTTGCCAATTGACCGCCCGATTAATTTGTGAACAGGCAGAATCTCGGCGCATTATCGTCTCATGGACGGTACGATTGGATAACGAACAGCGAGAAGCCCATTATCTGGCCAAGGCCAAGGAGGCCCAGGAGAAGTCCGACCTCGCGATCGAATACTCCCTCAAAGCAGCTTGGAGGCGGATTTCAGAAGACTATCGTACGCTGGCGCGGGTGACCAGGATGCGCGGGTATCAGTCCTGCCGAGCGAAGGACGGATGGCCTAGGGTCATGATGGCCCAACTCGGCTGAATGTCGGCATTCCTTGCGGACACCCTTAGACGTCTTGTCGTCAGCCTTCTGGTCGATGAATTGGCGGGTGTGCTTGGGGTTTCGTAAATGCTCCTCGCCCATGATGTTGGTCTTGAGCTGAGAGCGCTTGCGTACGGGACCGTCTCGGTGGCCATCAGCTGCAAGTGCATTGATAGCCACGTGGCTCTCCCAAACGGAGCCCAACATTCTTGCCGAGCAAAGTTCCTGGGGTAGTTCAGCTAACGTGCGGCCAGGAAACTCCAAAGCTTAAGCAGCGTTCAATACCAATGAACTATACGAAAGGGTGCGCCTTCGCTACCTATCAGAAGCCCGACGTGCCGAACCGGTGGCATCGAGCCTAAAAGACGAGAGCGCGCAGGATGAGATATTAGATGAGACTGTGTGGCGGCGCTTGTTGGCCAGCCTGCCGAGCTATAACCCGGAACGTCAATCAGTTGCCCCGCCCCTCCTTTTTGGGCTACTGGGTACGCACTGATGGTAGGCCGCCTTAATCTTCCCCGATATGGCCGCGATGCGCCTTATTCCATGCGTTGTAGTTGTATGGTTCCAAAGATCCGATGCGCGTATTGCTTAGAGCTCGCGGTCCTAATTCATGTCGACAAAGACGGCGCGCGCGTTGCTCTGTGCGCTTTCCACATACCGATTCCAGCAAGGATTGCTAGAGCTTCCTCAGAAACATCAGGCGCGACAAACGCGCCTGAGAGCGACGGTTAAATAGCGAAGTTCCTCCGATGGTTTGCCTTTCTGCGAGCATCTTTGAGAAGTCAGTGATATCATGACCCTCTGGGGATCGGGAGGCGAAGACCTTCCGATGGGTCATGGGCGCGGAAAAGACTTTAGAACAGCGACAGCCTGATTAGGCATTGCAAGACCCATGCGATGGTAGCGGAGCTTTTCGCGGCCAATGCACGACGACCCGATAGCCGGCAAGCGCGGGAATACATCGCTCAGGCATGGGCAGAATTAGCGCGCTTTAAGCAAAGGGACCTGTCAAACCCACACTCACGCTTACCCCCAACATTCTAGGTCAGTTTTCCCGCGCCAATCGCCGGTACGAGTCTGCTATCTTGAGCCAGCTATTCCGCTGGCTCTGGTCTTGGGTTTTAGCTGCCTGCTCTTCTGCTTCCTTGGCCTTTAAGGCGTACTCTTTTATCCGTTCTTCCCTGTTCACGGCGCCCCCACCACGCTGTCGGCATTGCCAACGCTAACGGGAAGATCACGTCGTTCCAAGTGTAAGGGCGACGCACGCTGGGAAGCCAATCATTGATTTCTGCCAACAAAGCTAACGTGAAGACGGGCTTTGGGGATGGTGTTCCCTAGTCCTCGCTGTCCGCAAGCTGCCGGTACATTGCCGTTACTCGCAGCCAGCCTTTTTTGCCTAGGTGCCTTTGCTGCTTTTCGGGGCTCTTGTGAGGTAACCTGTCAATGCCTTCGACCATAACGTCACAACGTGTATCGGTTTTAGCTCGTATTACCCATCGGCTACATCCGGATCGCATTTCAAAATGCCGGATACAATGCCTACGCACCTGGACACCAGTCAAAGCAGTGTACAGGCCCTCAGCACCTTAACTAGTCGCGGCAAGCTCGGGCATTGATTGAACGCGTAGTAGCTCTGCGTAGCTGTTCCAGAAAAAGAACCCTTGTGCATCGTGAGTTTCTGAATCGGAAATAGAAACCGGTTGACCAGAGAATTTGCATAGGCAAACCGGAAGCTTCGGCGGACCAGCCAATTGTAATTGAATTCCGTGTCAGCGATGTCGGCGATTGGAGACAAACCCAGAAACAAGTATTTCCTTCCTTCCTGTTGAAACAATTCAATCGCATGGTGCATTTGGGCATAGCCCACCAAGGAATCGGCCTTGGGAAGCCGGCGTCTGGTCGAGCACAAATATCCTACCACCCGGCCTGCGTCGTAGACAGGGTCGAAAAAGGCGAATGCCACTAGCTGGCCGTGCCGGTCGAAGGTGAAAAACTTGCGGACGTCCGGCTCGTCCTCAAGAACGACCGGTCTGACGAGAAACGTCATCTCGCGGTTCTTCACTGATCGCGTCCAGCGCCACTGGGTCGAGACAGTCTCCAGTTCCTGCAGGGTCACCGATGCTACTGAACATTCCCGTGTGGTGTATCCTTGCTCAACCATGCGATTATATGCCCTCCGCAAATTTCGCTTTGCAGCTGCAGGGCCGGCGAAATTGTAGTTGGAAAGATCGACATGAGATTCCGAGCCCATCTCATTTATCCAACATCCAAGGTCCGCCAAAATCTCCGCTATGGGCCGGGATATCTGCCAAAAGCAGACATCGCCCTTTTCTTTCACAAACCGATTGATCAGCGCCCTGCGCTTATCGGGAGCAGCGACAGGATTGGATAAAACGAGAGCCGTGCCACCGACGGCCCTGTAGGAGAGGAATCCTGATTCGTCGCCGAAATGTTCTAGTCCAGTCTGGAACGTCACGGAATATGCGAGCGCAAAATCGCCATATTGACGCAAGAGCGATCGGCGAATGTCAGGTTGTATGAAAATAGTCACTCCCGGATAGCCTGCGTTGGTTGGAATGTCGGACTTTTATGCGGCACGCAGAAACCGCCTCCTTTCGCCGCCTCCCGCGTGTGTGCGAACCAAAGTTTGGCGAGCGGCCGCAAACGGACCATGGTTTCACATGAAGGTTGACCATGTTTAGGACGAACCACCGCGCCTCACTATTCCCTGGTCACTAATCTCACGAGTAACGCAAAACAGTTTTTCGGGCGGCAGATTATGGAGCTTGGAAGCCCTGCGAATACTGCCTCCTGCAAACCAGAGGTAGGGCGTTCCGGGTTCCCCGCCGCTGTTTCTTCCATAAGTCGTTCATTGATAACAATTGCTAAGCGTGGACGTTAGCTAATGATACAGCGAGACGTCGAATTTTAGAGAAGGGCAGATCAGGACCGCGAATAAGCACAACTGCGGAACTTTGAATGCGCGGCTGCGTTGGGCCACCGAATAGTTTCAACGCGCGGAGCGCTGAAATGCGGAGACATCCCACGGACCTCTTAGCTGCACTCGCCATCGGCGTCTTTCCTAATCTGTGTTGG
>Ga0310811_10003475_pt1 | contig 19811 bp, 10 predicted proteins | sample YCmetagenome_FD_207642 | JGI IMG/M metagenome (GOLD analysis project Ga0310811, IMG submission 207642) | Soil microbial communities from experimental microcosm in Duke University, North Carolina, United States - YC | ecosystem: Engineered > Artificial ecosystem > Soil microcosm > Unclassified ...
GGTCGCGCTCGCTGTGCTGTTACTGGGCGGCCCACTCCTCGCAACCGCGGCAGAGGACAAACTGGTGTTCTCCGCCAATGGCATGAGTCTCACCGGCGATCACGGTGGCGGCGGCGCCGCCGGGACCTGGCTCACGCAGTTCGATAGCGGGAGCGTGTTGGGCCTCGGCGTGGAGTATCAGCAGATCTACAACTCGCACTGGACAAACGGGACGTTCAACGGCGCCTACAAGTTCGGGCAGAGCAGCATCAAGACGAGTCTGTACGCCGAGGCTCACGTGGGGTCGGGCTCTACCGGGGGCGAGGCCTTCAAATACCGCAACGTCGCTGGCGGCTTCATCAGCGCACTCACGCCCTGGCTGTCGGTGCAGCTGGAGGAACGCTACATAGACATCCAGCCGAGCCATGGGCACCTTCCGAAGCTCGGACTGTCATTTCAGCTCGACCCCAAGGTCCTTGCCTCGGTGTCGTATGCGCAATCCTTCGGCGGTAACCTCGGCACGAAGCTCGGCACGGCACGCGTCGATTATGTTGGGACGCCGGTCAGCTGGCTCATCGGCGCCGCCTACGGACCGGTGGCGCCCCGGGTCCTGAACCTCATCGGCCAGACGGTGGGACCTCCGAAGACACTCAAGGAAGGCTTCGCCGGTGTGGGGAAATCGTTCGGCCCCACCGATTGGCAACTCATCGGTGACTATCAGGACCTGGAGGGATTCAAGCGCACCACCATCACGCTGAATTGCAGCGTGCACCTCGACAAGCGGAGCGCACCGCGATGAAGCTCGATGTGCTGCGGCGTCACAGCTACTGGCTGCTGCCGTTGTTGGCGGCGATGCTGGTGGCGCTGCTCGGTGCGCGGCTCATCACGCTGAGCGTGCAGCAGCGCTCCGAACAGCTGCGGCGCGCCGCTCAATCGGCTGTCGTGCAGCATGCGAGCCTGATCGAAGCAGAGCTCGCCGCGCTCGCTGCCGGCACGCATCGCAGCGGGGTGTTCTGGATGAGCACCGATGGCGCCGTCGTGAATGTGCCGCCGGCCGATGTTGCGGTCGCGGGTGCGGTGGCGCGGGAGTGGGCCGCCAGCAAAGCCAGCCGCGGTGCCGGAGTATTGTTCGGGCCGGTGCGCTACGGCAGCCAGTGGATCGTTGCAGCGCGCGCCGCGCTCGCACCGCCGGCAGCGGGCGTCAACTCCGCAGTTGCGCCCGCCTGGTCGGTGAGTTACGAAAATCTCGAGTCGCTGCTGGCGCGGGCGCGCTTCGGAACTCTCGTCAACGAGGGTTACGACTTCCAGCTGTCGCAATCGGATGCGAGCACGCAGCATCCACGGGTGTTCCTCAGCTCCCAGGCGGGGACCTTCGCGCAGCCAGCCACGGGCGTCATTCGTCAGCCCGGCTCAGCGCCGGGAAGTGAAGCGGCATTTCTGACGCTCACCATCCGTCCACGCACCGGCTGGTACCCGGCGAGGGAGCTGGCCGCAGAGGTCGGACTGGTGGCGCTGCTCATGTGGGCGCTGGCCTTCGGTGCCTACGACCTGACGCACAGCCTGCAGCGCACGCGCAGCACGCTCGCTGCCACACGCAAACGCCTGCATGCGGTCAACGAGCGGCTCACCGGCGAGATCGAGCAGCGCGAGACCCTGCAACGGAGCTTCGACCACGCGCGCTATCACGACGTATTCACCGGCCTGCCGAACCGGCGCTACTTCATGGATCAGCTCGACCGGGCACTGCGCGAGATCCGCACGCGCCGCCGGCAGCGCATAGTCATTGCACTGATCGATATCGAGCGGCTCAGGCTCATCAGCGATACCCTCGGACACACCGCGGGTGATGAGCTGCTGCTGCAGGCCGCACAACGCTGCGCGCAGGCGCTGCCTGCAACCGAGACCGAGCACGTGCTGGCGCGCTGGGGAGCGGATCAGCTCGCCGTGCTGCTCTTCGAGGTGGCATCGACCGCAGCAGCGCAGGAAATTGCCGATCGTCTGCAGGAGGAATGCCAGCGGCCTTATGAGCTGCGCCAGCATCGCCTCAGTGTGAGCTCTCGTGTTGGTTTCACCTGCATCGACTCGGGCATGCAGCGCGCCGAGGATGCGCTGCGCGAGGCCGACCTCGCGGTCTCGATCGCCAGGCAGCAGCAGCGGCTGCGCGCGGTCGCGTACGCACCCGGCATGGCAGGCGCCGCAGTGACTCTGGTCAGCCTGGAAGCCGATCTGCACGTGGCTCTCGATCGGCGCGAGTTCCGCCTGCTGTACCAGCCCATCGTCGATCTTCGTGGCGGGCGCGTAGTAGGAGCCGAAGCGCTGCTGCGCTGGCGGCATCCGGTCGAGGGATTGCTGACTCCGGACAAGTTCCTGGCAATCGCGGAAGAGGCGGGCGTCATCGTGCCGGTGACGCGCTGGATCATCCAGCGCGTGTGCCGCCTGGCGGCGGAGTGGCGGCGGCGACTGCCCGAGAATGAGGATTTCTACATCAGCGTCAATCTTTCCGCGGCGGTGCTGCGCTCACCGGGCCTGCGCGAATACGTCGCACAAATGCTCGATGAGAGCCACGTTCCCGCCGCCAACCTCAAGTTCGAACTGTCCGAGGGCGGACTGGTCAGCAACGTGACCATGGCCCGCACCGTGCTCGATGCATTTCACGACATGGGGATCGAGCTGATGCTCGATGACTTCGGCACCGGCTACTCATCACTCAGTTATCTGCAGTTGTTCCCGTTCGACTACGTGAAGATCGACCGTCCGCTCGTCAGCCGCACGGGTTCCGAACGAGCCAACAACGCGATTACCGGGGCGATTCTGCAGATGGCTTCGAATCTCGGACTGCGCGCGGTGGCCGAGGTGGTGGAGACCAAGGCTGCGGCGCAGACGCTGCTGCAGATGGGCTGCGGCTTCGGCCAGGGATACTTCTACTCTCCTCCGGTCGATGCCGAGGCGCTGTTCCGCCAGCTGCGCAGCACGCGGCAGGTTGCGATGAACGAAGCCGGCGGCGAGGGACCGGCAGGAGCCGGCGCGGAAGTCAGCATCCCGGACGATTCACCCACCGTCATGCTACCCGCCGGTATGATTCTCGAGAGCCGGATCCGCGACGATTCATCCACTCCGGAAGAAGCATCGCCGACTACCTGATGCGCACTTCGGTGCGCAGCAGCAACTGCCAAGCCTCACGCGGTGCGCAAGGTTGGACGTGCCGCAGTGCTGCCACTAGTATGGATGCTTCGATGCTGCGGTAGCCAGGAGCTGTACGCACGTGGATGTTACAGCCGACAGGGGCCGCAGCCGCACTAACGAACGCCCCGCCGGCGTCAGGCCGGATGCGCTGATCAGCGCAGTGTGGCCGGGTCATCCCTATCCGCGCGGCGCGACCTGGGATGGCGAAGGGGTCAACTTCTCGCTGTTCTCCGCGCACGCCGAACGGGTGGAGCTGTGCCTGTTCGATCCCAGCGGGCGGCACGAGCTACAGCGGATCACGGTCCGCGAGTGCACCGACGGCAACTGGCATGCCTATCTTCCCGAGGCGCGCCCTGGCCTGCTGTACGGGTATCGGGTCCACGGACCCTACGATCCCGAGCATGGTCATCGCTTCAATCCGCACAAGTTGTTGATCGAGCCCTATGCCCTGCATCTGCAGGGCCAGCTCGTGTGGAGCGACGCTCACTTCGGCTATCGCCCCGGACACGCGAAAGCGGATCTGTCGTTCGATCGCCGTGACAGCGCGGCCGGCACTCCCAAGTGCCGCGTAGTCGATCCGGCTTTTACCTGGGGAGATGACCGTCCGCCGCGCATCCCCTGGCACGACACGGTGATCTACGAGGCTCACGTGCGCGGCCTGACCATGCTCCACCCGGAGGTGCCTCCCAGGCTGCGCGGCACCTATGCGGGACTTGCGACTGCACCGATCATCGATCACCTGGTGCGCCTCGGGGTGACTGCAGTGGAGTTGATGCCGGTGCACGCCTTCGTGGATGACCGGCACCTGCTCGAGAAGGGACTGCGTAACTATTGGGGGTACAACACGCTCGGATTCTTCGCCCCGGAGATGCGTTACTCCTCGACCGGCCGTATCAGCGAGTTCAAGACCATGGTGAAGGTACTGCACTCCGCCGGCATCGAGGTGCTGCTCGATGTGGTCTACAACCACACTGCCGAAGGCAATCAGCTCGGGCCGACCCTCTCCTTCCGCGGCATCGACAATGCCAGCTACTACCGTCTGGCCGCCGGTAATCCGCGTTACTACATGGATTTCACCGGCACGGGTAACACACTCAATCTGCAAGACCCCAACGTGCTGCAGATGATCATGGACAGTCTGCGCTACTGGGCTACGGAGATGCATGTCGATGGCTTTCGTTTCGACCTCGCTTCCGCTCTCGCCCGTGAGCTCCACGACGTCGACCGTCTCGGCTCTTTCTTCGACACCATTGGCCAGGACCCGGTGCTCTCGCAGGTCAAGCTGATCGCAGAGCCATGGGACGTGGGCAGCGGCGGCTACCAGGTCGGCAACTTCCCCCCGGGCTGGAACGAATGGAACGACCAGTACCGCGATACGCTGCGCGGCTTCTGGAAAGGCGACGGTGGGCTCATCGGGGAATGCGCGCGCCGCATCACCGGCTCCGCCGACCTGTACGAGGCGAGCGGCCGCAAGCCGCACGCGAGTATCAACTTCATCACCGCACACGATGGCTTCACGCTCGAAGATCTCGTGAGCTACAACGACAAGCACAATGAGGCCAACGGCGAGGACAACCGGGACGGCCACAACGACAATCGCTCCTGGAACTGCGGCATCGAGGGTCCGACCGAGGACGCGGCGGTGCTCGAGCTGCGGCGGCTGCAGAAGCGCAATATGCTCGCCTCCTTACTGCTGTCGCAGGGAGTACCGATGCTGCTCGGTGGCGACGAGCTCAGCCGCACGCAGCATGGCAACAACAACGCCTACTGCCAGGATAATGAGCTCTCCTGGAGCGACTGGAACCTGGACGCGGGGCGCCGCGACTTCCTAGAGTTCACGCGGCGCATCATCCGACTGCGCCGCGAGCATCCGGTGTTCAGCCGGCGCCGCTATGTGCGCGCCGACACGCTCACCCCGGAAGGCCTCAAGGAGATCATCTGGCTCAATCCCGAAGGGCGCGAGATGACCCAGCGCGACTGGCAGCAGGACTTCGCCCGCTGCCTGGGCGTGTATCTGGCCGGGGGCGCGATCGAGCGGCGCGGACGCCGCGGTGAGCCGATCCGCGACAGCAATTTCATGCTGCTGATGAATGCCCATCACGAAGCCATCCCGTTTCGCATCGCCGAAATGCTGAGCGGCAAGCCGTGGACGGCGGTGCTCGATACGGCGCTCGATGATCCCTGCGCGCTGCGGGCAGTGAATGCCGAACAGGGCTATCCGCTGCAGGGGCGCTCCCTGGTGCTGCTGCAGGAGCTCGCCCTCTAGCCGCGGCAGATTTTGCGGCGTGCAGCTGCGTGCGGCGATTCAGTCCCAGGCCGAGCGTTGCACCAGTTTGCGCAGCAGGCGCCTTGGTGCGCTCCATCCGCAGAGGCCGGCGCGGTACCCGGCGCAGGCGAGACGTGAGCGCACCGCCTCGCGGTGCACAGCTGGCGGCTGGCGTACGCAGCGGCATCCTGGCCTGAGCTAATTCCACTCCTGGCGCGGCTGCAGCAGACGCTTCAGGAACCTGCGTGGAGCGCTGCCGCCGGCGAGCGCCATGCGATAGGCTCCGAAGGCGAGGCGCGAGCGTACCGCGTCGCGATGTACGAGCGCCGAGTAAAAATCCACGCGGCGCGGGTCCCAGCGCAGCCTGGACCGCTCGCCGGTGAGCGATAGGTTGACGCTCTTCAAACCGCTCGCGATCGCATAGCGCAGTGCCTCGGCCGTGGTCGTGGTCATGACGGCATAGCGCGCCCACGCCGGGTCGAAGCCGGAGTAGTACAGGTAGAGGCCGTCGCCGATTACGAAGCCGATGCGCGAGGCAACCACTTCATCCGCGATGCGCAGCTGGAATATCCTCACTGCATCGCGCGCCGCGAGCCGGTCACAGACTTCGTACAGGAACGCCCTGAGGGAGTGGGCCGTGAAGCGATCGGGTTGACCCGGTCCTGCGAGCATATTGGCGCGCAGCGTCTGCAGCTGCAGGAAGCGATGGAGCGCCCAACGCACTTCCACGCGATCGCGCGCCACGACGAACTCGAAGTTGTGCCCCGCTAGCCGCAGCGAGTCGTAACAGTGCCGCAGCGACTCGCGCACCTCGCGCCGGAGCGTAGCGCTGAACTGCGCCCAGTCGGCAGGAAGATCGAGCACGCAGTCATAGAGAGTCTGGTACCACTGTGGTGTCGCTTCCAGCGACAGGGCCTGAGCCAGCGCCGCGCTGATCCCGCTCCATTGAATCCAGTCCCAGCCGCGCAACTCAGCCAGCCGCTCATGCACCGCGCGCACCGTCGCGCGCTCATAGCCCGGCTCGACGAGCGGATTGCGGATCTGGGTGAGCGCGGGGTCCGCGCCCACGAGTCCCAGTGCGGACACGCTGAGCGGTCCGAGCCGCCGGCGTGTCAGGATGAGCGGCACGATGGCGGTGCAGCCGCCATCGCCTTTCCGCAGGATGCAGAACAACGGCTCCTGAGAGGCGCGCCGCGTATGACTCAAGAGGTGCTCGCACCAAGCGAGATGCCACTCCTGAGTTGCAAAGGGGAGCGTGTTGCCGGTGACCCGATAGAGATGCTCGTACTCCGCACTGAGGCCGCGGATGCCTTTGACATCGGCCACTACCTGCGCGCTGGTGGGCTCGGCGCGCTCAGCACTACGCGGTGAGTCAGGCGGCAGAAGCCCGCCGGTCCACCGCGGGGTGGATCCCGTTGTCCCGGACTTGGCCAATCTTTATTCCCCCGTCAGTGCAACGTGAACTTAGCATGCAGGCGCCTCGGGCGGGTGCGCCGCCGAGACTTCTGCGCGCTCACCTACAGAAAATTACAGGGGGGAGCGGTTCCCCAGTCAGCGCTTGAATATGTGCCTGCTGGGGGCCCACTTCTTCCAGCCGCGCGCGCGACGCTCGCGCCGCGAACCAGTAGCCGCCCTGGATCCGCGCAGTGTCAGGGCCGCCTTGGCGCCGGTGACCTGTACCCAGCCTTTCTTCGGATCGAATTTCTGTGCGTACCCCCCGGTGAGCACCTCGAAGGCGCTCGCAGCATGGCGCTGCAGATCGATCGCGCCGGACGCATTCTTGTGACCGAACCAGTTGGGGGTGACGAAGTCGCTCACCAGTACCCCGCTACTGTCGTATCCATACTGGTCATCCTCCACCGGATCACAGATCTCGCCGGCCCAGAAGGTGCCCTGGGAGTCCTGGTAGGCACTGTTCAGCCAGGGATCGACGGCCATCTCGCAGATCTCGTGGCTCGCCCCGACGCTGAGACTCGCCTTGTCGGCCTGGATCGTCTTGACGAACACCTTGGAGATCGGCAGGCCTTCGTTCGTGAGATCGTGATACGCCAGCGCATTCGCCTGGTCACTGTTGTCGAGGAACACCACCCACCAGGCGCCCGCTGGCGGAGCTTGTTGTTTTGGATTGAAACCGAACGTAGCGGCTCCTACTCCCCACGCCGAGTTCAGATCGCCATTCCACTGCGTCTCGAAGGCGCCAATCATGTTCTGGACATCGCCGTCGGCGATGGCGGTGGATTCGTTGATCACGGCTATCTGCAACATCGAGCTCTCCTTGCAGTGCGGCAGTCGGTATGGCGGGGGGGTAGCGTACTGCGGCTGCCTCGGCGCATCATTTCAACGGAGGCGCGCCCCCGGGACCGGCAAGTCCGGCCCCACACCGGCTATTTTAGCGGGGCGCGGGGTGAGCGCTTCTCTTCACACCACATGGGAGACAGGGGATGAAATTCATCACGATCGTGACTGCACTCGCCGCGGCCAGCATGGGGGCGGGCTCGCTCGCCGTGCAGGCACAATCTGCGCCGACGACTCAGGCGGGGGTCGCCACAGCACCTGGCAAGGTTGCCGGAGCGGCAACGACCGAAGTCACTGCGAAAGTGGTCGCCGTCGATGCGCAGAAGCGGACCGTCACGTTGCAGGGTGCAAACGGCAGGACGCGCACCATCGAGGTGGGGGACCAGGTCCACAACTTCGACCAGATCAAGGTCGGCGACCGGGTACACGCCAAGTACACGCAGGCTCTGGCGCTCGAGCTCAAGAAAGGCGGTGGCGCCATGCCAGCACCCTCCGAGGAGGGAGCGATCACCCCGCCGCCAGCGCCCGGCGCAAAGCCCGGCGGAACGGTCGCACGCAAGGTCACCGCGACGGCCGAAGTCATCGCCGTGAACCCCGCCAAGCAGATGGTGACGCTGCGTGGCCCCCAGGGAAACGAAGTGGATGTCGAGGCGCAGGACCCGAGCCAATTGGAGAACATCAAGAAGGGCGACCACGTCCAGGTCACCTACGTCGAGGCACTGGCGATCAAGGTGACCGAAGCACCCGCCAAACAGTGAGCATTTCAATGCCCGAGGTCGGCGCGGCACACTCGCGCGCGTGAGCTCGGCCTATTCGGATGCGGGCCGCCCGCGTGGGCGTTCGGCTTTGTGCGTGCTGGCGTTGTGCTGCGTCGCCCTCGGCGCAGCGCTACGCGCCGGCGCGGCGGAGCCGCCGCGCTTCAAGGTACCTTCCGAAGATGACGCCCCGCTCGTGCTCGTGGTCTATGGTGATACGCGCTTCACGCACCGGTCGCATGTCGTCAATGCCATCGCCCGGCGAGCGCTGGTAGAGAGAATCGCCACCGAGAAGCCCGCTGCCATCCTGATCGGCGGAGACCTGGTGTACGAGGGACGCGACCCGGGCGACTACCAGACCTTCCGGAGCGAGACCATGGCCTGGTCGACGGCGCACATCCCGGTATTTCCTGCCCTCGGCAATCACGAGCTCAGGGGATGTAAGGCGGCGGATGTGCAGCCCTGTCTCGAGAACTGGTGGAGCACGTTCGATGACCTCCCCTTGCGGCCGCATCGCTGGTACTCAGTGGCCATCGGCTCGAACATGCTCGCGCTCGTCCTCGATTCCGGTGCTCCGCTGAAACCTGGGAGCGAGCAGCGCTCGTGGTTCGAGGCGCAGATCGCCGGCGCCGATGATGGGGTGAAGTTCATTCTCATCGTGCTGCACTATCCCCCGGTACGTGATCCGTTCTTTCCACGCGGGCTCGATGAGAAGGAGGTTGCACGCTATCTGGCGCGTCATGCCGCATCACTGCGCGCGAAGGTGCTGGTCGTGGGCAGTCACGTGCACAACTACGAGCGCTACTTCAGGGATGGCGTGAATTACGTGGTGAGCGGCGGTGGCGGAGCCAAGGCCGTGCCGGCGCCGCGCATGTTCGGCGAAGAGTCTCACCTGCGCACCGCCGTCAACTTCCATTACCTACGGCTCACTCTGGAGAAGGAGCGGCTTGCGGTGTCCATGGTTCGCTACGATGCGGGCAAGGTGGAAGGTCCGCAGGTCTGGTCGGAGCCGGATAGATTCGAGATCCGCGCGAGGGACTGACGGCGCTCGGTTGGCGCTCGTTCAGGGCGCCGCATCCCGCATGGCTATCCGGCCACGCAGCACCGTGATCGATGCGGCCGGCAGGTTGAAACTGGTGTCGGGTCGGGCCTCGATGACCGTGCTCCGCGGCGGTCCGTCGGGATCGGCCAGACCGCCTGCCCGCTCCGGGTGCCATTGATACTCCGCCTTGCCGAGCACCACTGCGTCCACCTTGCCGGTAAAGGCTCCTGCCCGGTGATGCACGGAATCCTCGAAACGAATGCTCACCGCGTGAGCGTTCTCCTGGTCCTTGTTGATGATGAGCAGCGCCCAGCTGCCATCCGGCCGCAGCACGGGATAGGCGCCGAGCAGCAGGTTGCCCGCGCCATCGATCGTATCCGCGGTCGCAGCGAACAGCCGGTGCTGCCCATTGCCCGGCTGCAACCACTCGAGATTGATCAACCGGCTCGCAAAGTACTGTGCCAGGGGCTGACGGATCTTCAGCTCCTGGTCGGCGGAAAAGAAATTGAAGGTACCCGGTGAGCCGTTGTGCCCGGGGCCGATGCGCCCCGGCAGATAGTGAAAGTAATAGATCGCGTTGCCGCCTCCTGTCAGGAACGCACCGACATAGTCGGCGAGCCACAGTCCGCCCCAGAGGTCCATGTAGGCCTCCGAGTACTGCGAGGAGATGTTGGATTCGGTGATGAAGAGCGGCACCTCTTTCGGCACCCCGTCCTCGCGCCAGACCTTCATGATGTGGGTGACGAGACGCGCTTCGTCGTACAGGCTGCTCCAGGCAATCTTTCCGGGGTCGATGGGATAGTGCTCGAAGGAGAAGAAGGCGAGCTCCTTCAGGGCCGCGTGTGCTTTGAGATAGTCGATGAAGCGCCCGGTCCAGGAGCTGTTGCCATGGGCATCCGGCCAGGTCTGAATGTCCTCGTTCTCTCCCGTGAACACCGGCCCGCCGAGCTTGAGCGCCGGATCGTGCTTGTGCAGAGCGGCGGCGAACTGCAGATAGAGCGCCGCGTAATCCTCCGGCACCGTGTAGTGTCCATCCGGCTCCTCGCCCATCTCGACGTAGGAGATGGGATAGCCGCGGCGCGCCAGATACTCGAGCTCCGCTACGGCATCTTCGGGAGTCGAGTACAGCATCGCAATCGGAATCATCGTGGGAAGACCCCGGGTGATGCCGCTGGCGAAGAACCGGTCGAAGCCGACCTGCTCCCCGGCTTTCTCATCCAGGTCGCGGCTCTCGTGCCAGGGATCGATCGATGAGCAGTAGGTGGCCGTCTGGTCCTGGTCGGGGGTGTGGCGAATCAGATCGTGCAGCTTGCCGTCATCGCTCAGTGTGCCGAGGAAGATCTCGCCGATGGCGTACCCGACGCAGTCGCGCCGCTCGCGGCGAGCTCCGGCAACGCAACTGTCGGATGAGTGCAGCATCAATATGCGCACGAACTGCGCTTCGACCGGCTGATCGGCGAGGCGCAGGATCTCGCTGCCGCCGTGACCGTCGGCGATCGCTCCGTGCGGAAATCGCTGCCAGCTACCCGCGGCTGGCTTCTTGATCGGGTCATCACCGCTCCAGAACTGCACCACGTAGTCCCGGGCGTAGGGCGCGGCCCAATCGACACGGATGGCGTTGAGTTTCTGCTTACTGGCGAGATCGAGGATGACCCACTGCGGATGTGCGGCATCGTCCTCGCCGGTGAAGGCCTGCGTCAGGTACGGATTGCTCTTCCAGAAGGTGCGGGCGTCGCCGTCGGTCAGCCGCGAATAGCCGACCGTGTCCGTGCCGTCATCGCGGGTAACGCCGCGGCGCGGAAGCGGATAGCCGTAGGAGTGGATGATCGGCTCGGCCGTCGGAGTCGCATCACCGACGAAATAACCGCGCTCGCCGGGTCCGCTCCAGGCACCGTGCGGATTCCAGTGCCACGCTTCGGCGTGCAGCTCGGTGTTTTGCCGGTAAGTGACCGTCTGCCACCCGGCCGAAAGCACGCGGTCGATGGTCTCCCGCGTAAACAGCTTGTCCGCGGCTCCGTATGGCAGCCGGTCGACGCCTGCCCCCAGCGCCTCGGCCGGCCGTATGGAGTTGGTGAGGTGCTCGGGCGTCGCATCTACATGGATGGTGTCCGCCATGCCGCGCGTTGCCACGAGCACGAGCGCCGCGCACAGCAATGCTTGGCCCAGATTCCCACGAGTGAGCGAGTTCACAGCAGTATGCCACCCCGAGGAAGTACTGCCGTCCGTTGCTGACGCTACTACACGACGGGTATTTGGCTGATGTTGTTCTTCGGGTCCATCCAGAACGACTCGTTCACGAAGCGGGCGAAAATTTCACGCGGCAGGATGGGAGTGCGCTCGATCGGCTCCACCTTGGGCCGCACGGTATGCAGGCCGGGCATGCCGACCCGGGCGTCGAACTCGTCGGCCTGGTAGGAAATGTGGTCGAAGTCATGCTCGAACCAGGGCTCACCAATGAACTGGTAGACCGCGCGCATGGCCGCCAGGGGGTTGCGCGCCAGGCTTTCATAGGTCAGCAGCAGCAGGTGGCCTGGGGCATATTGACCATAGAACGCATCCTTGGTGGCCTGAAATGAGAACCCAACCATGCCGCGCGGATCGGTCAGCGCCTCGACGCGTGAGTAGACCGTGGTGTTGGTGTCGAACCGGAACACCTTGCTGACGCCGACCGGATGCCTGCGCACCAGGCGTTCCATGCTGTCGAGCACCCACGACAACTGGCGAACGCAGGCGATGACCTTCGCCTCCGGAAACAGTGTGCCGAGCAACTGCATGCGACTGCACCACAGCCGGCTGGTATCGAACACCACTCCGGCCTCGGCTTGCCCAGCGTAGAAGTTCTCGACCAGGCCGCGCAGGATCGAAACCCGCTGTTCGTCGGAGACGTCGAACGAAAAATCGTTCTTGCTGCTCGCCTCCGCGATCATCACCCCCATGATGTCGGCAAGCGGGCTGGTCATGCCTGCGCGGAAACGGGGGTTCTGGTTGAGGATGGCGGCCAGGAGCGTGGTGCCCGAGCGCGGCAACCCGGAAATGAAATGGAACCTACGGGCTGACTTCGCGACGTGGGGTGTAGGCATGTGTGCTCTAGGGTGTCGAGCGATGTTTTGGATTGTATAACGTGAGCGGCACGCTCCGGGTTGGAACGTTCCATCCGCGGACTTCCACGACCGGCGCCGCCGCCACCGGCGCGGTGAACTGCGCGGTCAGGGTAAGCGATTCGCCGGGCCACAGCGTGACGTCATTCTCGGTCCACAGAATCGGCAGCACCGGCTCACCGCCCGCGGAGCGCCTGATCGATAGGTGCTGGAATAGCGCCATTGCCTTGGAGGATGTGGGTACGGTCAGCGTGACCGTAGCGATGTCGCCGGTTGCCTCGTGCCGCATCGTTGCGCGGACCTCGCTGGTCGCCTCCGGCAAGGATTGCAGCGGGGTCAGGTCCGCGTGTTGCACCACTGGCGTGAGAAACCAGTTCGAATGCGCCCAGTCGAGCTCGTCGCTCTGCGTGGACAGCCAATAGACGTTGCGGTTGATCGCTTTGCCCTCGGCGGAGGCGAGCTCGAGCTCGATGAAGTAGGCGCGCGACAAGCCGGGCAGCGCCGGCACTGCTGCCAGTTGTCGCGTTGCGTTGCCGGTAAGCTCGATGTCCTTGAGGCGCCGCTCGTACACGATGCCGCCATCGAGGTTGCGTACGCGAATGCTCGCCTGCAATCCACGCTCACTGTCGAGGGTATGATTGACCAGCATGATCGCGCGCGTGTCATACGAATACTGGATGTGCAGCGACTCGTTGGCCTTCTTGGCGCCGAAGTAGGCGCCGGCCGGATTCAGGAAATAATCGTACAGGTGCCAATGGAGCGATGGCCACGCATTGTTGAGCATCCAGTAAATGACGCCGGTCGCGGGCTTGGCCCCATCCATACGCGCATTGAACGCCTCGAATTGCGCCCGGACGTTGTCGTAGTTTTCGAGCTGGGACTTGACGATGTAGTCCTCGAGGCTCTTAGGCGGGCCGTAGCGCTTCGTGAGCGCGTTATCGAATGACTCGATCTTCGCGAACGGCGACCAGGCGGGCGCAGCGTGGTACTGCCGGACGTGCGGGTATTGCCACAGAGCCTCGAGCTCCTGCGGCGAGAGCATCCGGGTCAGACTGTCCAGCAGCGGTATCGAGGCGCCTGCGCTGACTTCGGAGTCGAACCCAAAGGCGCCGCCCAGCTTGTCGCCATACCAATACGCCGGTGGAACCCAGGCGTAGGGCCCCTCCATCTTCATGCCGGACGGCACGTCCATCTGCATGTCCGACGGTGGCGGCCCGCCGGTGGCCGACGCGATGATCGGCAGCGGCCAGTTTGCGGCACGCAGGATGTCGAGGTACATCCTGGCGACCGCCGGCGGCGGCGCATTGTCGCTGCCGATCAGAAATCCGATCACCGAGGGGTGGTTCCGCAGCAGACGCGCCTCACTCGCCATCGAGGCTGCGGCCACCTTCTCGTCCGCAGCTTCCCACGGCTCGCCACCGGTCTTGGCCCACGATTCCCATTTGTCGCAGCACTCCCAGCCGGGGAGGATCATGAGCCCCGCGCGGTCGGCGAGGTCGTAGAAGCGTGCGTCTTCGAGCTTCCCCTCGCTGCGAATGGTATTGAGACCGAGATTGACGATATAGCTGAACTCGGCCTCCATGCGCCTGGGGTCGTCGCGCAGGAACATGTCCGACGCCCAGCCCGCGCCGCGAAGCAGCACGGGCTTGCCGTTGACGACGAACTGATGAAAGCCCTGCTGCGTGAGGTGCGAGCTGACGCTGCGGATGCCGAACGTCGCGCCGGTCTGGTCAGACACCGCGCCGTCAACGACGGCCGTCATCTGCAAGCGCTCGAGAGGATGCGCACCCATGCCGACCGGCCACCAGATATGCGGATGCCTGAGGTCGAGGCCCGGATCGCTCTTGGGGGAAAATGACACGGTCTGAGTTTCACCCGGAGCGAGGTGGATGGTCCGCCGCAGCGATACGCCAGCCACGAGTCCGGTGATCGTCGCGTCGTGTGCCGATGCATCGAGGTTGCGCGCCTCTACGTTCACGGTAAGCGCGGCGCGCGCGAGATCGGGAAGCGAGAGCGTCGATGTCACCTGCGGAAAACGCAGCTCGACCGGCCCCGTCCGCACAATATCCACGCCCCGCCACGGCCCCATGTTGTTGTCCGGTGGCGCCGGGTTCCAGTCGACCCAGCCGATCGACAGGCTCTTCCTCGGGTCGCCCGGATGCACGCGCAATGCGAGGGTGTTGATGCCGGCATGTGCCCAGCGCGTCACGTCGAGTTCATTCACGGGATACGCACCCGCGATGGCGGCCTGCTCGGCGACCAGATTCCCGTTCAACCAGACATCGGCGCTCGCGATGATGCCGTTGACACGCAGGGACGTATGTGTCTTTGGCGCGCCGTCGGGCACGTTGAATTCGGCGCGATACCACCACGGAATCACGAATTGGCCGCTGTCGGTATCGGGGTCCTCGACCGCCCGAAGGTTGTCGCTGTAGAACACGTCCTGGTAGATACCGTTCTCCAGCAGCCCCGCCATCACCGTCGCGCGGCCACTCACCGGGTACCAGCCCTGGGTTGGAAAACCGGCAGCGGAGACTTCGGCGCCGCTTTGCTGCGCTTTGGCGCTCGACTGAATCTGCCAATGAGCGATGGCGGTCACGGACCCGGCATCGCCATGTACCCGGGTGGGAGCGAAGGCGCCGCCGGCGCATGCGAGCGAGGTGCCCACGAGCGCCGCCAGCGCCGCCGTGACGCGGATCGTGGCCCTGCCCAGGATTCGGGTCGCCTCAGCCCTCGTCAGGACCACCGATCACCATTGCCCGCGCACGCCGAACTGATATACGCGTTCGGAGAAGGTCGAGTGCGCCAGCTGGTCGTGCCATACGAGGTAGTACCGCTGGTACTCGTTGGTGAGGTTGCTGCCGTTCACGAACAGTTCGGCGTACTTGCTGACCTTGTAGGCGATGGTCGCGTCGAGGTAGTGCTGCGGCTCCTCGTACCTTTCCATGCCGACGATGCCGCCCACGTTCTCCGTCACGGCTCGCATCGAGCGGTAGTTGTAGGCGACGCGAGTCTGGAAGCGCTGGCTCTGGTACCAGAGGATGACATTCCCCGACTCGGTCGAGTTGTCCTGGAACGGGATCTTGTTCCCCGCCAGATCTCTCTCTCCGGTGTTGCTCGGTGCGTAGGTAAAATTGAACTCGATGCCGGTATTGGCCAGCAGCCCCGGAAGGAACGTGAACCCCTGGCGATAATCGAACTCCACGCCTTTTATGCTGTTGCCCTCACCCTGAATCGGCTGGCTGATCGCGACGCAATGGCCGCGATATACACCGTCCTCGTCCGGCAGGCTGCAATTGGTCACGTTGCCGCTCTTGATGAAGCTCTGCACATCGATGTAGAAGAACTGCAGCGCAACCATGCTCGTGGGGTTCATGTAGTACTCGAAGTTGACGCCGTAGTTCGAGGAGCGCCACGGGTTGAGGCTCGGATTGCCGTTCGAATTGCCCTGCGAAACCCGGTATATCGGGCCCGTAGGGGTTTCCTGCAGCGAGTAGCCGAGGGACAGGCCGCCGCCCCACTGGCTGAGATTGAGTGGCAGCATGTTCTTGGAGTAGGCGAGGCGCAGAACCAGCTTGTCGGTCATATTCAGCGCGAAGTTGACCGCCGGCAGGACGTCGTTATAACTGCGGTCGGTCTCCTGGGTACCGTTATCGGCGGACTCGGTGCCGTATTGCCCCGGCAGGCCGGTCAAATGCTGGGTGATCTCGAGGTTGGTGTGGATGAAGCGCACGCCAACGTTACCGCTCCACGGCATGCCGCCGAGCTCCCCGCCGAGGTCGGCCTGCAGATAGCTCGCCAACTCCTTCATCCACACGTGCCAGGTAATTCCAGGCGCTTCCTGTGTCGTGGTGTTGGGATAGAGTGACTGCCAGAACGCCAGGGGATTGTCCATGGCGTGCGGGTTGATCCCCCAAAAGGTGATCCCCGATCCGAGCAGGTTCTTGTATTCCTGGAAGTTGTTGGCGAGCGGCGGCGGGGTCTTCGACATCTGCTGTGACGAAATTTCGCCGGCGCGGAAATACCCTTGCGAGTTGCCTGCGGTACACCAGGTGTTAGGCGTCGCGGGGGTGGTAGTCGGATCGCCATTGCCGCTCAGAATCACGTCTGAGCCGGCATAACGCACCAGGCAGCCGGTCGCGTTGGGAGTACCGTTCGGGTTGGTGGCACCTATGCCCCCATACACCGGGGTTACGAAGGTGAATCCCTGGTTATCGCCGCTGCGGATGCCGTCGCGCACGCCGAACTTGAGCCTGAAGCCTTTATTGAAGTCGTATTGGCCATCGAAGCGCAATGCGCCGAGTGAGGTTCTGCGGTCATAGTTGTCGCTGGCTTCCAGGGTCTTCATCGTCCAGCCGTTGGGGTTGGCGAAAGCGCTGGTGAGCGCTGGGGGCATGGTGACCGTGAGATTGCGGCCGGTGAAATTTGCGGTGATGGGAATCGTATTCTGGGGAATCCCGTTGGCGTTGAAGACACGGTTGCCGCCGAGTTGCGCAGGATAGACGAAGGTCCCGCACGGCAAGCCGGTGCTGGCGTCAGCCCACAGGCAGCCGTCGGAATCGGAGATGTTGATGTCGGTCTCTATGTTCGACTGGTGGGCCTTTTCGTAGATGCCGCGCACGCTGCCCTTGAAGGGACCGCCGTTGTTGAAGTCCAGCTGGCCATTAAAGTTCTGCGCGGTGGAGTCCCAGCGGATGATCTGCGAGTACGACTCGACGTCGCCCGGCCATTTTTCGTACACCGAGGTGGCGTAGATCTGCGAGCCGGCCCAGTACTGGTCGGGGGGCGGCGTGTTGTACTGACCGAGGGTGGTGGCGCCGGTGTTTCGCGTCTTCAACGGCAGGTAGGTCGCGCCTTGCCAGTTGGTGGAATTGAACTGGATGCCGATGTTGCGATCCCACTCATCCTGGTGCGCGTAGAAGTAATCGCTGGTGAAGGTGAACCCGCTGCCAAAGTCGAACTGAAACGACGCGTTGGCGGACTTGCGCTTGCGCTGGGTGGTGAGGTCGTAGAGGCTGATGTCCTGGCTGCCCATGAATACGCCGTTGGACTTCCCGTCACCGTTGACATCGACACTGCCGTTCGGAAACTGGTGGATCTGGGCAGGAATCGGCGCGCCGTTCCAAGCCCCGAGGAAGCCGTTGTAGGCGGCGGCGCTTTCCGCGTTCTCGCCGTGGAGAATGACACCATACTGGTCGAGGCCCTCCATGGCGGGGCCGGGGTTGCCGTTGCCGTCAGTGTCCCGCGCACCGCTCAGCGTGGTGTCGGCGTAATCGGCGGAAAGCTGCAGACCCCAGCGGCCATCCCCGTTGTAGGAGATGAGGCCGTGTCCCTCCTTGCCAGTCTTGCGCGAGACGTCGCCCTTCTGCCCATTGAGCGAATAGGCATAGGTGAAGCCGGTCGGCAGATCCCAGGGCCGATAGGTGTGCAGATCGATCGCGCCACTGATACCGGTCGTAGTCTGGGCGGCGGTGGGCGACTTGATGACGTCGACCTGGTTGAAGAGCGTCGCTGGCAGCGTGGTGAAGTCGGGTTGCTGGGCGTCGATCTGGTCCGGCGTGATGAATGCTTCACCGTTCAGCATGGTGCCGACCTGAGGCAGACCGCGCACGTCCACCGAAGTGCCCACGCCCCCGTCGCGGTTGATCTGCACGCCGGTGATGCGCTGCAGCGCGTCCGTAATGGTCACGTCGGGCAACTGGCCGATGTTCTCCGCCGAGATGCTGTCCTGGATACTCGGAGCCAGGCGCTTCACCTCGATCGCTTTTTCCTGCGACTCACGTACACCGGTGATGACGATGGTTTCCAACTGGGTTTTCTGCGCGGGTCCCTGGTCCGTCCCGGGTGTCGTCGGCGCGCCCTGCGGCGGCGCAGGGCCCTGTGCTCCGGCATTCTCCGCCGCGGCAGCCGTGCCCTCCGCTGCCATGGCTGCGGTCGCCGCGGCGGCGAGCAACGCCATGGATACGGCAATTGACACCGGGTGCCTGCGATGCGCGTTTGACACGGGTTTTCCCTCTGCACTCATTCGTCGTGTCTTCATGATTTGATCCCCCATTCAACTGCAGGCGGCTGAGTCATTCGTGTGCACTGCCGCGCCTGCGAAAACTGAAGAGCTCGAGCAGCCCGACCGTCTCGTTGCGGATGAGCGGCCGTGCCCAGAAGGCGATGCTCAGGATGTAGCCGAGCGTCGCAAACACCGTCAGCATGGCGAGCCGCAGCCCGACTCGATCACCGAGCATGCCGACGATGAGTGGCACCACGGCACCGCCGAGAATCCCGGTGCACAGGATGCCGGAGAAGGCGCCGTGATGACGGCTCGCGGAGTTCAGTGCCAGCGAGAAAATGATCGACCACATGACCGACAGGCAAAAGCCACTCGCCGGAAAAGCCATCAGCGACATCCCGGCGGAGCCGAACAGCGCGAGCGCCACGCACACGATGGCGAGAGTGGTGAAGACCGCCAGCACCCGTTGCGCGTCGAACAGCCGCAGCAGCAGCATGCCGAGCACGCAGCCGATCGACATGAGTCCCCAGAAAAGTCCGACGGCATGCGCCCCTTCGCGTGCCGGCGCGAAATGGTGGTAAGTGCTGAGGAACTGCGACATCCAGTCGGCGAGGCTCTGCTCGGTGCCGACGTAGGCGATGATGCCGACAAAGAACAGCTGCACCGTGCGCTGCCCCAGCAGCTCGCGATAGGTCGCGGCGCTCCCCGAGCGCTCGCTCTCGACCAGGGTAAGGCTCGGAATCCGCAGCGCTGCGGTGAGCGCGATCATGACCAGGTACACGAGCACGAAAGCCCAGTAGAACTGCACCCACACGAGCGGCCGCCCCGCCGCTCCCGGCTGTTCCATCAACGCGGCATAGACCAGCGGACTCACGTACGAGGCCAGCCCGAACACCAGCTGCGCCATCACCGCAAAAAAAGCGAAGTGCGCTTCGCCGCCGGTCGTGCGCATCAGGGGATTGATCACCACCTGCAGCATCGCCATGCCGAGGCCGATCAGGAACAAGCCCCCAATCACCACCGCATACACCGGCCACAGACTGATGGCGAGGCAGCCGGCGAGGTTGAGCGCAAAGGCGGTGAGCAGCGTCGTACGCGGTCCGCGTTTCTCCACCAGCGCACCGGCGGGGATGGAGATCAGGCCGTAGGCGATGAAGAAGGAGAACGGCAGCACCCCGGCCAGAAACAG
>Ga0310811_10003477_pt1 | contig 19806 bp, 22 predicted proteins | sample YCmetagenome_FD_207642 | JGI IMG/M metagenome (GOLD analysis project Ga0310811, IMG submission 207642) | Soil microbial communities from experimental microcosm in Duke University, North Carolina, United States - YC | ecosystem: Engineered > Artificial ecosystem > Soil microcosm > Unclassified ...
CAAGTATGGCGTGCGCGGCATTCCTACCATGATGATCTTCCAGGATGGTCAGGTCGCCGCGACCAAGGTTGGCGCGCTGCCCAAGTCCAAAATCAAGGAATGGATTGAAAGCTCGATCTAGTTCACTTGTCATGGCCCGCAATTGCGGGCCACCCAGATGACATGGTCTGCGGCGCCGCAGAACAGTCAGCGATCCAATTACAGAGATTCTTGCGAACCCAATTGGGTGGCCCGCACTCCGGCGGGCCATGACATTTTCGCGCGAACGTCAGCCGTTCTCGGCCAGCACTTTTCCGGACAGATATAAAGACCCGCAGATCAGAATGCGCGGCGGCACGTCCGGCTCATCCAGCCGCGACCAGGCGGTGACCTGCAGCATGGCATCGTCCAGATCTTCCGCTGGCGCCGCATCCAGACCGGCGCGGCGCGCCGCATCGTAAAGCGCCCCCGCCCCCAGGCTGCCCGCCTCGCCAGGGATCGCCACCGTCACCACATGCCGTGCCAGGCCGTTGAAGGCGCGCAGGAAGCCCAGCGCATCCTTGTTGGCCAGCATGCCGCAGATCAGATAAAGCGGCCGCTCGCCATGCTCTTCCATGTCGGCCATGGCGCGCGATACCGCTTCGGCGCCATGCACATTGTGACCACCGTCCAGCCACACCTCGGCACCCTTGGGCGCAGCGTTCACCAGCGGACCTTTGTGCAGGCGCTGCAACCGTGCCGGCCATTCCACGGTGGAAAGGCCCTTCTCCACGGCTCCATCCTGCCCCCAACCGCGCCCGGCATGGCGCAGGGCCGCGATGGCGACACCGGCATTCTCGATCTGATGGCGGCCGGCGAGCCGGGGCAGCGGCAGATCCAGCAATCCCGTCTCGTCCTCATAGACCATGCGGCCATGTTCCTGACGGGCGACGAAATCCTGGCCGAACTCGAACAGCTCCACACCCAACTGGTCGGCGCGGCGCAGGATCACGTGGCGCGGCACCGCGCTTTGCGGGCCCACCACCAGCGGCGAGCCTTTCTTGATGATGCCGGCCTTCTCTCCCGCAATACCGGCAAGATCGGTCCCCAGGAATTCCTTGTGGTCCATGCCCACCGGCTGGATCACGGTCATGGCGGGATTGGGCACCACATTGGTGGCGTCATAGGTGCCGCCCAAGCCCACTTCCAGCACCACCGCATCGGCCGGTTGGCGCGCGAAAGCCAGGAACATGGCCGCCGCAGTGATCTCGAAGAACGTGATCTCGCGGCCATGATTGACCGCTTCCACCTCTTCCAGCAGCGAGACCAGCGCCTCTTCCGAGATCAGTTTTCCGGCCAGGCGAATACGTTCATGAAAACGCACCAGATGCGGCGAGGTATGGACATGCACGCGCAGCCCTTGCGCCTCCAGCATGGCGCGGGCGAAGGCACAGGCGCTGCCCTTGCCATTGGTGCCGGCGACATGGATCACCGGTGGCAGCTTCAACTGCGGATTGCCCAGATCGGCCAGGAGCCGCAGCACACGGTCCAGCACCAGGTCGATCTTCTTGGGATGCAGCGACAACAGGCGCGCCAGCACCGCGTCACTGCGGGTGGTGGCAGACAATGTCAAGGAATGGCGGCCGCCCCGCCATTGCCAGACCCGTTACCCTGGCGCCGCGGCATGGAAAGCACCTTGCTGCGGGGTTTTGCCTGTTTCATCAGGATGTGCAGCGTCCGCGACAAGGTGGAGCGCATCTCCTTGCGATGGGTCACCATGTCCAGCATGCCGTGTTCCAGCAGATATTCGGCGCGCTGAAAGCCGTCCGGCAGTTTCTCGCGAATGGTCTGGGCAATGACGCGGGCGCCGGTGAAACCGATCTGCGCCCCGGGCTCGGCGATCTGGATGTCGCCCAGCATGGCATAGGAGGCGCTGACCCCGCCGAAGGTGGGATCGGTCAGCACCACGACATAAGGCAGGCCCGCTTCCTTCAGCATGTCCACACAGATGGTGGCGCGCGGCATCTGCATCAAGGACAGGATGCCTTCCTGCATGCGGGCCCCGCCGGAAGCGACGAACAGAATATAAGGCCGCTTTTCCTTGATGGCAGTCTGCAGGGATTCGACCAGCGCCTCGCCCACGCCCAGTCCCAGGCTACCGCCCAGGAAGTCGAAAGGTTGGACCCCGATCATCACCGGCAGGCCGTCAAGGGTGCCGCGTGCGGCCGTGAAGGCCTCTGGCCGGCCGGTCTTGGCGCGCGCCGACTTGATCTCTTCGGAATATTTCTTCTCGCCCTTGAAGTGGAGCGGGTCGGCGGGAACGCTGGGCGGCGTCAGTTCCGTGAAGCTGCCCGGGTCGAAGGTATAGGCGAAACGCTCGGCCGGGCCGATGCGCATATGATGGCCGCAGGACGGACAGACATTGAGATTGGCCACCAGGTCGCGATGGAAGACCATCTCGCCGCAGGAGGGGCATTTCTTCCAGAGGTTCTCCGGCGTATCGCCGCCGCCCCGGTCCTTACCCCCCATGATCTTCTTGATCCGGGGGCGGACGATATTGGTGATCCAGTTCATGCATTCACCCTATCACGGCGCGCCGCATGGGTGGAACCGGCCAGGGCCCTGGTCAGTTCCAGAACTTCGGTAATGATTCGTTCGCGGCCGGCGTTCATGTTTTCGGCCACCTTGGACACGATGGCCGACCCCACCACCACGCCGTCAGCCACCCCGGCGATGGCGGCCGCCTGCTGGGTGCTGCGGATGCCAAAGCCTACGGTGCAAGGCAGATCGGTGATCGCCTTCACCCGCGCCATGGCGGCACGAACCTCCTCTTCCGGCACGGCCTTGGTGCCGGTCACGCCCGCCACCGAGACATAATAGAGATAGCCGCTGGCCCCATCGGCGATGCGCTTCAGCCGCGCATCATCGGTGGTGGGGGTGACAAAGCGGATCAGGTCCACGCCCTGCACCTTGGCCGGCACGCGCAGGACTTCGTCTTCCTCGATCGGCAGGTCCACCACGATCAGCCCGTCGACGCCGGCCGCGGCGACATCGCGGGCAAAGCGCGCCGTGCCATAGGCATGGATGGGATTGTAATAGCCCATCAGCACGATCGGCGTCGTCTTGTCGGCCTTGCGAAACTTCTCCACCATCTTGAGCACCTTTGCCATGGTGGCGCCGGTCTTCAGGGCCCGCACCGAAGAGGCTTGCACCGCGGGTCCATCGGCCATGGGATCGGTGAAGGGCATGCCCAGTTCGATCACATCGGCGCCTGAGGCCGGCAACCGCTCCAGAATGGCGAAGCTGGTCTCCATGTCCGGATCGCCGGCGGTGATGAAAGGCACGAAGGCGGCACGGCCTTCCTGCTTCAGGCGCGCGAAAGTGTCGGAAAGCCGGCTCACAGCTTTTCTCCCAGCTTTTCGGCGACCGAGAAGATGTCCTTGTCGCCACGGCCCGACAGGCAGACCGCAATCAGCTCGTCCTTGCGCATCTGCGGCGCCGTCTTCACCACATGGGCGATGGCGTGCGCGGATTCCAGCGCCGGAATGATCCCCTCCAGCTTGGAGAGCAGCATGAAGGCATCCAGCGCCTCCTGGTCGGTGACCGAAAAATACTTCACCCGGCCGATATCCTTCAGCCAGCTATGTTCGGGCCCCACGCCGGGATAGTCGAGCCCCGCCGAGATGGAATGGGCTTCGATGATCTGGCCGTCCGCATCCTGCAAAAGATAAGAGCGCGCGCCATGCAGCACGCCGGGCGAGCCCTTGGACAGGGTGGCGGCATGGCGGGGCGTGTCGACGCCATCGCCGGCCGCTTCCACGCCATGGATCGCGACATCGGCATCATCGACGAACGGATGGAACATGCCCGCGGCATTGGAGCCCCCGCCGACACAGGCCACCACCAGATCGGGCAAGCGCTTTTCCCGCGCCAGCATCTGCGCACGCGCCTCGTTGCCAATAACGGTCTGGAAATCGCGCACCATGGCCGGATAGGGATGCGGCCCGACCACCGAGCCGATGATGTAGAAAGTGTCGTGGACATTGGCGACCCAGTCGCGCAGCGCCTCGTTGGTCGCATCCTTCAGAGTACGCGAACCGGATGAGACGCCCCGCACCTCGGCGCCCAACAGGCGCATGCGGAACACGTTCGGCTTCTGCCGTTCCATGTCCACCTCGCCCATATATACCGTGCAGGGCAAACCGAAGCGCGCCGCCACGGTGGCAGTGGCCACACCATGCTGGCCAGCGCCGGTCTCGGCAATGATGCGGGTCTTGCCCATGCGCTTGGCCAGCAGGATCTGGCCCAGGCAATTGTTGATCTTGTGCGCGCCGGTGTGATTGAGATCCTCGCGCTTCAGATAGATCTTCGCGCCGCCCAGATGCGCCGTCAGCCGCTCGGCCATATAGAGCGGGCTTTCGCGGCCGACATAATGGGTCAGCAAGCCCGACAGTTCGGCCTGGAATTGCGGGTCGGTCTTCGCCTCCTGGTACGCTTTTTCCAGCGACAGGATCAGGGGCATCAGGGTCTCGGCGACAAAGCGGCCGCCATAGGCGCCGAAATGGCCGCCCGCGTCGGGACCGGTGCGCAAGGAATTGGGAATCTGGTTCATACCTGTACCGGATGCCTGGTGGCGTTGAGGAAAGACTGAATGCGCGCAGGGTCCTTAATGCCGGGGGCGCTTTCCACGCCGGAGGAGACATCCACCATCGTGGCGCCCGACAGTTCAATGGCGCGCGCGACATTGTCCGGATCGAGCCCGCCGGCCAGAAACCAGGGCTTGTTGAAGTTGCGGCCTGCGAGAATCTTCCAGTCGAAGGCTTGGCCATGGCCACCCGGCCGCTCAGCGCCCGTGGGCGCCTTGGCATCGAACATCAGCATATCGGCGACATTCTCATATTCGGCGGCGGCGGCGAGATCGGACGCTTCGGCCACCGGTAGGGCCTTGATGACGGGCGTGTTGAATTTCGCCCGCACGTAAGCGACGCGGCGCGCGGCCTCGTTACCATGGAGCTGAAAAAAATCGGGCGCCACCTGTGCCGCCACCGCGGCGAGCTGCTCATCCGACGGATCGGCCAGCAGGGTCACCACTTTCAGCCTGCCACGCATCTGATGCGCAAGCGCACGCGCGCGGTCGATGTCCAGATTGCGCGGCGATTTGGGATGAAACACCAGTCCGCCATAGACGGCGCCGGCGGCCACCACGGCGCTGACGGCATCCGCAGTCGTAATCCCACAAATCTTGACGGCGACAGGGTTGGCCATGGGCTGGGCTGTATGGCCCCCCCATTGCCGGAAATCAAGCAAACCGGGGAACCAGGCCTAACCTACTGAAGTACCGATACTTTGTGCGATTTCATGCGCCGCCAGGCCGGGATCCTGGGCGGCCGTGATCGGCCTACCGATCACCAGAATGTCGGCGCCCGCATCTCGTGCTTCGGCCGGACCCATCACCCGCTGTTGGTCCCCCACCGCCACACCGGCTGGCCGGATGCCCGGCACCACCAGCATGAAGTCCGGTCCCAGCTCGGCCCGAAGCCGGCTGATTTCATGCGCCGAGCAGACCACGCCATCCAAGCCCGCCTGCTGCGTCAGCGAGGCCAGCCGCAGCACCTGATCGGCGACCGGCGGCGTCAAACCGACGGTCGGCAGGTCTTCATCCGACAGGCTGGTCAGCATGGTGACCGCGATCAATTTGGTGGAGGGCGAAACGCTTTTCACCGCGTCCAGCGCGGCCCGCATCATCGCCGCGCCGCCCTGGGCATGGACATTCAGGATCGAGACGCCGAGGGCGGCCGCCGCGCGCGCCGCGCCCGCCACCGTGTTGGGAATGTCGTGATATTTCAGGTCCAGAAAGACCGGCAGACCCATATCCAGAAAGGGCCGCACGCCGTCCGGCCCATGAGCATTGAAGAATTCCAGACCCAGCTTCAATCCGCCAACGGATGTGCGCACACGTTCCGCCAGTGCGCGGGCGTAATCGGGATCGGTTGTATCTAGAGCAACGAAGACCGGATTCACGCGTCCGGGTTACCGCCATTCAGCCGCTCGCGCAATTCCTTGCCGGTGCGGAAGAAAGGCGCACGTTTCTGGCCGACCGAGACCGGCTCGCCGGTACGCGGGTTGCGCCCCATGCGGCTGGGCCGCACCTTGACGCTGAACGCACCGAAACCACGCAACTCGACGCGATGACCGTCCGCCAGCGCCTTGCTGATGGAATCCAGCACGGTCGTCACGATGCGCTCGACATCGCGATGGTAGAGATGCGGATAGCGGGCCGTCAGGCGCGCAACCAATTCTGATTTGATCATCCCCAAGCCCCTTGAGGGACACACCCCGGCGGGTTGACCCGCATTGACCGCAATAACCTGTCAGCTAAGTACTTGGTCGTCAACCGGAAGCACCTGAAAAACCAGACTTTTTTGGGCAGAAGCTCTCAATTTCGTCCGTAAACGATGTATTTTTGGCGCATTTGCGCTTTTTCGGCACGACTTGCGCGGTTCCTGCCGGCAAGAGAAAGTCGCGCAGCCGCTAAATATCGGGGGAGTCGGGGAAAATGAGAATTCGTCAGTTTGTTTTGGCCGCAGGATTGGTTCTGGCTTCTGTGGCGGCGGTGCAATCTGCCCCGCCCAAGGAAAACTGGATCGGCGCCTGGGGATTTGTTCCGATCCCCCTGCCTCCGGGGCTCACCCCGCCGTTGCCAGCGACAGCATCTCCGGCGATTCCATTGGCCGCCAGCCTGCCGGCCCAGCCGGCACCGGCAACACCCTCAGCGCTGCTGATCGACAATCCCGGCAACGTGCCGGTGATGGCGGCGGAAAGCGATCCATCCAATGTCACCATTCGCCAGCTAGTGCGGGTGGCAGTGGCAGGCAAACGCCTGCGCCTGCGCTTCAGCAATGAAGGCGGCAGCGATGCGCTGGTCCTGGGTGCGGTGCATGTTGGCGCAGCGGGCCCGGACGGCACGGAACTGCCGGGCAGCGATCATGTCGTGACCTTCGATGGCCATGGCGGCGTCGCCATTCCGGCTAGCGCGCCCCTGCTCTCCGATCCCGTGGCGATGAGTGTCGAGCCTCTGCAGAAGCTGGTGATCTCGATCCACATTCCCGGCGCTTTCTCGCGCACCGGCCATAGCCTCTATCAGTATGTGGCCGGCCAGCCCGGCGATCACACCGCCGCCGCCACGCTTCCCAATGCGCGCATCATGCGCCTGCCGGCGCTGGTGACCCAGCTCGATGTCGATCCGGTCAGCGCCAATGCCGTGGTGGTGACCCTGGGCGATTCCATCACCGAAGGCGCGGCCTCCACCAACAACGCTTTCCGCGGCTGGCCGGACCGGCTGGCCGAGCGGCTGGCGGCGGCCCATTCCAAATGGTCGGTGGTCAATGCCGGCATCGGCGGTAACCGCCTGCTGCGCTATGGCACCGGCCCCAGCGCCCTGGCGCGGCTGGACCGCGACGTCTTCAGCGTCTCCGGCGTCAAGGCGATCATTCTCCTGGAAGGCATCAACGATATCGGCCGCGGCTTCTATCCGCCGACCGAGCCGGTGACGGCCGAAGCCCTGATCGCCGCCGACAAGCAGATCATCGCCCGCGCCCATGCCCATGGCATCCTGGTCTATGGCGCGACCTTGACCCCATACAAGGGCGCGCATTACTTCATGCCTGAAGGCGAGCAGGTGCGCGAAGCGGTCAATCAATGGATCAAGACCAGCGGCGCCTTTGACGGGGTGGTCGATTTCGCGCCTTCCGTCGCCGACAAGTCCGACCCCACCACCTTCGATACGAACTACAATCTCACCGACAAGCTCCACCCCAACGATGCGGGCTATCAGGCCATGGCCAACGCCATCGATCTCGGTCTTCTGAAATAGCCATGTCGAACGATCCCGCGCTGGATGCGCATGAACATGCCGAGCATGCCGAACATGCCGCGCATGAACGCAATCCCTTTGTCGCCAAGGTCTCCATCACCGTCGCCGTGCTGGCGGTGATGGCGGCCGCGGCCGGCTCGCTGGAGACGGTGGAAGGCGGACGTGCCATCACTGAATCCAGCGAAGCAGTGCTGGCCCAGGACAAGGCCACCGACAGCTGGAATGAATATCAGGCCGACAGCCTGAAGCGGCACATGTACGAGATCGCAGCGGTGGCAGGCAGCGCCAAGGCAGAAGACTATAAACAGGAGATCACCAAGGACCGGGACAGCCAGGCCAAGGCGCGCGAAAATGCGGAGGATGCCGAGAAGGATCGCGACAAGCGGCTGCGTGAAAGCGCCGTCCATGAAGAGCGCCACCACTGGCTGACGGGCGCCGCCACACTCATCGAGATCGGCATCGCGCTTTCCACCGTGGCCATCATCACCAGCCGCCGCGCCTTCTGGTTTTCCGCCATGGGATTAGGCTGCACTGGAGCGGTGCTGTTCGCTTTCGCTTATGCGGCTATCTAGGCGGCCCTTACGCCCAGATCGCCCTGCTGGATCAGCACGCTGGCGGTGTCGAACAGGCACTGATGCTCGGCGATCTTGCCTTCCTTCACCGTCCAGCGGATGAAAAGATCGAAGCGGACGTAACGGCTGCTGGGTTGATAAATGGCCTCGACATCGAACAGGCCCCAGACCTCTTCCTTGTGTGCGGTGACGAGCTTGGGCTCGAAGCGCGTGAAGTGGTAACGCGACAGCAGCAGCCCGATATATTCCTTGATGCCGGTGATGCCCTTGAAGGTGCCGCCGAACCGAAAGAATTGCTGCGGGGCTGTCGCCCTCCACACCACGTCCGGACTGACGGCATCGAACAAAGGTTCGAGCAGACCGTCCTTGAAAGCGCCCAGCACCGACAGCATCAGCGCCTTGTTGATCTTTTCCTGTATCATCAAGTTCTCCGGGCAGGCGCGGGGAAGCCTGCTTGCTAAAAATGAAAAAGGGGAAAATGGCGGGCTGTGCGCGCGTATCGCCCTCGCACAGCCTCAAAATCATGGGCGTGCTACAACCCACGCTTGCATAAGTCAACGCATGGCTGCATCAGCGCCACCGCATATCAGTGGCATGTCAGCAGACATGGTTCATGGCTGATTAGCCGTCGCCACCGCCGCATGAACTATGGCCTGGATGGCGTCGATATCGCGCTGCGCCCTGTCGGTATAGTCCTTCATGCAGGCATTGAAGGCTTGTGCCCGCTTGTTGAAATTCCGGACCTTGAGATTGTAAGCGCTCATCGCTTGCTGATCCTGGACGCCAGGCGCGCTTCCGTTGTCGTTTTGTGGCTTCTCACAAGCCGGCTTGGGATAGAAATCGGGCGGCAGATTGCCGGCGACAGCCTGGGCCGCGGCTGGCATCGCCCAAAGCAGCAGAGCCGCAAACGTTAGCCGCCGCATAGCGTATGCTCCCACCAGCTGAAAATTCCTTCAGATCCTGCCAGCATCGCTGGCAAGCCGGCATTGTATCCCGACCAACACTGCCAGAAGCCGCCGTATAGCGCCTTCAATTTACGACAGACCTAGGAAAACATTGGGCGGAAACGAGTTCCCGCGCCGCAACATGAGGCCTGCGTCACCGTGCATATGTAAGGAATTGTCCCCAAACTTGCCGCCGGCGCGCGCTGCACTTAGGTTCGCGGGCCCAGGGGAAAAAGGACGTTCCGAGAATGCTCAATCGTCGAGACATGCTGGCCAATGCGTCAGTTTTTGCCCTCATGGGCACCACCATGGCGCGCGCCGCGGTCGATCCCGTCGCGCGTGCGGGCGAGACCAACTGGCTGCATTACGCCAACGATCTCTCCAGCACCCGCTATTCGCCGCTGGACCAGATCAACGCCTCCAATTTCGACAAGCTTGATCTGGTCTGGCGTTTTTCCACCAATGCGCTGGGCCCGCGTCTTGACGCCGACTTCATGTCGACACCGCTTTGCGTCAACGGCCGGCTCTACACCACCGCCGGTTTCCGCCGCGACGTGGTGTGCCTGGATGCCGGCACCGGCGAGCTCTTGTGGATGCACACCCATGACGAAGGCCAGCGCATCGGCAGCCGCGGCGGCCCGGGCCTTGGCGTCGGCTACTGGACGGACGGCACCAATGAGCGGGTGATCTATGTCACCCGCGGCTACACCATGTTCTCGCTGGACGCCAAGACCGGACTGCCTGATCCGCATTTCGGCACGGACGGCATGGTGGATCTGCGCCAGAATGACGACCAGGAGATGGACCCCAATCGCGGCGTCATCGGCCTGCATGCCCCGCCCTTCGTGGTGCGCGACACCATCGTGGTCGGCGCAGCGCCTACGCTTTTCTCCAAGGGCTATGTGCGCGGCTTCGATGTGAAGACCGGCCAGCGCAAGTGGATCTTCCACACCATCCCGCGCAAGGGCGAATTCGGCTACGACACCTGGACTACGCCTGGCCAGGCGGAAGCCACCGGCAATACCGGTTCCTGGGCATCCATGTCGGCCGACCCCGAACTGGGCCTGGTCTATGTCGGTGTCGAGCTGCCGCCGACCGACATGGTCGGCGTGACCCGCACCGGGCCCGGCCTGTTCGGCGAGACGATGGTCGCGCTCGACATCGAGACCGGCCAGCGCAAGTGGCACTATCAGATGATCCATCACGGACTGTGGGACCGGGACATCCCCTGCGCGGGCATCCTGTGCGACATCCCCCGCGACGGGAAAATCGTGAAAGCCATCGCCCAGCCCACCAAGCAGGGCTGGGTCTATGTGCTGGACCGCACCAATGGCAAACCGGTCTTCCCCATTCCGGAAAAGAAAGTGCCGAAGGGTAATGTCCCCGGCGAATGGTATTCGCCCACCCAGCCGATACCGTCGGCGCCGCCGCCATTCGCCAAGCAGGGCGTGACCGAGAACGACCTGGTCGACTGGACGCCTGAGATCAAGGCACGGGCGCGCGAGATCGCCAGCCATTATGTGCTGGCCGGACTCTATACGCCGCCGCCGGTCGTCAACGACAAGATCTTCGGCGCCTTGAATCTTCCGGGTTTGCAGGGCGGCGCCAACTGGCCCGGCGGCTCTTTCGATCCGGAAAGCAATATCCTCTACATCTATGCCAAGAACCAGTTCGAGATAACCGGTGCCACGGTCGGTGCGGATGGCAAGGTCTCCCAGCGCGGCGGCCAGCCGTCCGCCGGCAGCGCCGACGCCAATGGCGGCGCCTTTGGCGGTGTGGCCAGTCTGAAAGGTCCGATCGGCCCACCGCGCAATTCCGTTTCGCGCGACGGGCTTACCGATCCGATCGTGCCCGGCATGATCTCGATCGAGGGCATTCCGCTGATGAAGCCGCCTTATGGCACCGTCAGTGCGCTGGATATCGCCAAGGGCACCATGGTCTGGCAGGTGGTGCATGGCGAAACGCCTGACCACATCAAGAATCATCCGCTGCTCAAGGGCGTCACCATTCCCCGCACCGGCCAGTCCGGCATCCTGGGGACCTTGACGACCAAGACGCTGGTGATCTGCGGCGATTGCGGCCTCTTCACCGACGAGACAGGTCGCAAGGGCGCGCGTCTGAGAGCCTATGACAAGGCCACCGGCGAGCAGAAAGGCGCGGTATTCATGGACAAGGTCCAGACCGGCGCCACCATGACGTATCTGCACAATGGCAAGCAGTATCTCGTCACCGCCGTGGGCAGTTCCTATGGCGCGGACCTGCTGGCCTTTGCCCTGCCCGGCGAAGCGGCAGCCGCGCCCGCACGCGAGGAGCGCTGAGCTTGGCCCGCTTTACTGTTGCAGCAATCGCGCTCTGCGCCGCGATGGTCGGCATGGGACAGATGCCCATGCCGAAGCCGTTGCCCGATCCGTTCGGGCCGCCGCAGCGGCAATGGGCCAAGCTGGCCGATGGCAAGCCCTGGGGCACCACGGCCGGCATCGAGATCGGCCCGCATGGCGAGATCTGGGCAATCGATCGCTGCGGCGACGGCACCTGCGACGGCTCGAACATGGCCGCGGTGCATCAGATCGATCCCAAGACCGGGCGGCCCCTGCGCAGCATCGGCGCCGGGCTCTTCGCCATGCCGCACGGCCTGCATGTCGACAAGGACGGCAATGTCTGGGTGACGGATGCGGGCATCGCCAAGCATGGCGGTCCCAAAGGTCAGCAAGTCATCAAGCTGTCGCCCGCCGGCAAGGTGCTGATGCGCCTGGGCACCGCCGGCGTTTCCGGCGGCGGGCCGACGCATTTCCACGATCCCGGCGATGTCATCACCGCACCCAATGGCGACATCTTCGTCGCCGATGGACATGGCACGGTGGATCTCAAACTTCCGCCCGACACCATCACGCGCATCATCAAGTTCACCCCCGACGGCAAGTTCATCAAGGCGTGGGGCAGCCTGGGATCGGGCAAGAGCCAGTTCCGCAATCCGCACGCATTGGCTTTTGACAGCCAGGGTCGCTTGCTGGTGGCCGACCGGGTCAATGGCCGCATCCAGATCTTCGACCAGGACGGCAAGTGGCTGACCGAGTATCGCAGCTTCAATCATCCCAGCGGCCTTTTCATCACCGCCGACGACACGCTTTATGCCAGCGACTACAACAGCGAGGGCCAGAAGGGCATCTATATCGGCAGCGCCCGCACCGGAAAGCTGAAATACTTCGTGCCCGACGATCAGGCCGGTGAAGGCGTGGCGCTGGGGCCTGACGGCATTCTTTATGCGGCGACACCGACGGGCATTACCCGCATCCTGCCAAAGAAGCCCTAGCTTTTCCGCCTTTGTTGCGTTGCAAAGCGCACGGCACCAGGGCCGCGCTTTGCGGCTCCGCGCGCCTGATATAGCCTTTCCCGAAAGATCCGGGAGAAACCGCCATGCTCAGCCGCCGCCACTTCCTTGTTTCGAGCGCCGCTTTGGCCACGACCACCGCACCGGCGCTGGCCGGGCTGGATCCGACGGATGCGGACATCAAGTTCGGCACCACCGGCTCCATCTTCGGCGCCTGGGATGGACCCAGCGGCGCGATGAAGATGTCCACCAACATGCGCATGATGCTGGAGGACGTGAAGCATTACGGCCTGGAGGGCTTCGAGCCCTATTCCGGCCAGGTGGTGCAGTATCTGGGCAAGCCGCAAGAGCTGAAGAAACTGGCGCAGGAAATCGGCGTGCAGATCGCCTGCATCGGCGATCTGCCGCGCAAGTCCGGCGCGAAGCCGTTCGGCGGCAGCCCGACCGCCTATCCCTGGCTGGGCGGTGAAGGCAAGGCGCAGTTGATTGCCGAGATGGAAGCGGTCGCCCGCGACTTCCTGCAGCCCCTGGGCATCGATCATTGGAAAAACAATATGGGCCCGCGCCCGCCGGGCGGCCCCAGCGACGACCAGCTCAAGGGCCTGTCGGACGTCGCCAACGAGATCGGCATGCGCACCAAGAAATACGGGGTACGGCTGTCGCTGCATCCGCACATGTGGGGCCCGATGGAGCGCGAGCATGACTTCCGTTATGTGATGGCGCACACCGATCCCGCTTACGTCCATCTGATCATGGATACCGGCCACAATGTGCTGGGCGGGATGGATGTGGTGAAGATGTCCGACGAGTTCTTCCCGCGCATCACCGAATTCCATCTGAAGGACACTTTCCCGCAATATCGCGGCAACAAGGCCGGCCCCACGCCGGAAATGCACAAGCAGAAGAGCGTCTACGCCTCGGTCGGCCAGGGCGGCGGGGTGGATTTCCCCGGCGTCTTCGCCGTCATGCGCAAGAAGCATTTCAAGGGCTGGGCGGTGTTCGACATCGATGCGCCGCGGCCCGGCGACGGAACGGGCAGCGTCGACGACAATATCGCCGCCAGCGTCAACTACATGCGCGCCAAGCTGGGCGTGAAGCTGCCGCCAGCCACCGGCAAGGGCCTGTTCACCGAAACCCGCGCCTAGGATCAAGGCGGAAGGCGTTCAAGGCGCGCGGACGAACAACCCTATTGTAAGCGCTACGCCGATCAATACCGCCGCCGCACGCAAGAGTTTCTGGTTCACCCGGCTCACCATAAGCCCTCCAATGGTGCCGCCGATAACGGCGCCGGCACAGGAAATGGCCGCCTGCATCCAGTGCACCTGGGGCGAGAAGACGAAGATGGCCACGGCGCTGGCATTCATCACCCCGGCCAGCACATTCTTGGTGGCGCTGGCGTTGCGGATATTGAGCCCGGCCGCGGTCAACGCCGCCAGCATCAGGAAACCGATGCCGCCGCCGAAATAGCCGCCATAGACCGAGATGCAGAACTGGGCCGCGCCCGCGCCGAAGGTGCCCAGCACAGGCGGGCGATCCTCCTTGCGCGGCACGAAGCTGCCATAGGCGAAGACGGCGGTCGCGAACAGAACCAGCCAGGGCACCAGGTGACGGAAGATGCTGGACGGCGTCACCAGCAGCAGGATGGCGCCCACAATGCCGCCGGCCAGTGAGATCACGACCAGGGCCTTGAAGGAAAGACCGCCGGCGCCGGCGACATGCTGGCGCCCGCCCCAGCTTGAGGCGACCTGACCGGGAAACAGCGCGATCGTGGAGGTGATGTTGGCGGCCAACGCCGTCATGTCGGTGATCATCAGCGCCGGCAGGGTCAGGAAGGTGCCGCCGCCCGCCAGCGCATTCTGGATGCCCGCCCACACCGAGACGGCGAAAAGAACGACAAACCCCATGGTCATAGGCTGCAGCGAACTTTGAAACCGCGACAGGAGGGGGATGCCACGGCTTCAGCCGAAGGTAAAGGCAAACGCCTGCACGCCAGGGTCCAGAAATTGGATGGTGAAAGTGTGGTCGCCCTGTGCCGTGGCGGCCGGTTTCAGGCGCAGCAATTGATAGAGCCGCTGGCTAGTGACTTCCCCGTTACCTGCGCCGTCGATGTCCATGCCGCGATTGTCGCCGGGCGGCTGACCATCCAGGGTCACCTGGAAGCGCACCGGCTTGCCGTCATCGCCCGGCCCCAACACCAGATGCAGGTCGCGGGCATGGAAACGATAGATGATCTTGCCGCCCGCGCTCTCCAGCGCGGATTTTTCCTCGCCGATGGTCCAGCGGCCGTCAAAGCCCCAGCGGCCCGGCGATAAGGGATAGGGTGTCTTGTAGTTGGCCGCCTCGTCGGGATGCACGGGGCCGGCAGCGAAATTCTCGCCCCGGCCATAGCCGACATAGGTCTCAGGCGAACGGGCGGGATCGTCCGGCGTCGCTGCGGCCTGCACGCCTTGCGCCTTGGGATCGACGATGCCGTCCGGCACATCCTTGTTGCCGGCCTCGCGCAGCAATTGCCGGATCACCTGCTCAGACTGGTCGTATTCGCCCTCACCGAAATGATGATGGCGGATGCGGCCCTCTGCATCGATGAAATAATGCGCCGGCCAGTACTGGTTGTTGAAGGCCTGCCAGATGGCGAGGTTGTCATCCAGCGCCACCGGATAGGTAACGCCCAGCTCCTTCACCGCGCGGCGCATATTGTCCGGCACTTTCTCGAAGGCGAATTCCGGCGCATGCACGCCGATCACCACAAGGCCATGATCCTTGTACTTGCGGGCCCAGGCCTCGACGTAAGGCAAGGCGCGCAGGCAGTTGATGCAGGAATAAGTCCAGAAATCCACCAGCACGACCTTGCCGCGCAGGCCCGCGCGGGTGAGCGGGGGCGAATTCAGCCACAGTGTGGCGCCGTTCAATTCCGGCATCCGGCCTTCCACCGGCAGATTGCTGCCGGCCACCGCCACGCTTTCGGTCTTGCGGGCAAGCCCGGCATGCTCGAGCAAGCTTTGTTCGATGCCATTGGTGCGGGCCAGCGACAGGCGGGTGAGAAGCCCGGTGTCTAGGCCCATGGCGATGGCGGCAACACCGGCCAACACCAACACCCCCAGGGCGCGGCGGATCCACTCCCCGGCAGCAAGCGATCTTTTCATGGCGGCAAAGACACGCCCGCCAATCAGCAGCGCTGCCGCCAGCGAGGTCGCCGCGCCCAGCGCATAAGCAAACAGCAGCCCGGTGGTGGAGGCGCTGGCGCCCTTGATGGCGGCGCCGGTCAGGATCAGGCCCAGGATCGGGCCGGCACAGGGGGCCCACAAAAGCCCGGTCGCCACGCCCAGAAGCAGCGAAGCACCCACACTGCTCTGCCCTGTGTCGCGCGCGTCATTGGAAAGGCGCGAACCCAGCGCCACCAGCGGCCGGGTCAGGCGGTCGGCCAGCGATGGCAACAGCAGGGTCAGGCCGAACAAAACCAAAAGCAGCATGGCGACGGTGCGGCCCCATTGATTGGCATGCACGGCCCAGCTTCCGCCCACGGTCGCCAGGGTGGCGATCAGGGCAAAGGTGGCGGCCATGCCTGCCAGCAGCGGCAGACCCGAGCGCGCGAAGGGCTGGTCGGAACGGGCGAAAACAAAGGGCAGCACCGGCAGGATGCAAGGGCTGAGGATGGTCAGCACGCCGCCCAGATAGGAAAGCAGAAACAGGATCATGGCCGTGCCCTTCTAGCATATCGCCAGAAGTTCGCGGGCCGGATGTCAGGGTTACAGGCTAGGCGGTGCGGCGGAACATTCGCCCCAGCACCAAGCCGACGATGAAACCCAGCACGGCGGCAATCAGGGCAAACTTCACCAGCAAGCCGATCAGCTTGAGGACGACGAAAACCACCACCGCCACGATCAGCGCGAGAACGATTTCAAGCGTTCGCATGAACCTGATCCGCGACCTCGGTGACCTCTTGGGCCATGTTGGGGTCGCTGGCGTCCACGGCGCCATCGCCCAGCGTGTCGGACGGCGGCTTGCCGGCGCGGCCCTGGGCGCCCTCCTGGCGGGCGGTTTCGCCGGGCGTTGGCGGTGTCTGGCTGTTTTTTCTGGGATCGCTCATGGCCAAGGGAACGCATCAAGGCCCAAACTGTGCCGCACCCGCCATGCGGGCTTTGCACAGCGACACCGGCCGGCGCCCCTTATATTCCGCGCCAGAGGGCAATTCATGAAACCGCAATTGAGCCTGCGTGACGGATTGCTGGCGCTGGGCGTGGTCTTTGTCTGGGGTACCAATTTCGTGGTGATCCGGCTGGGGCTGGACGTCCTGCCCCCGCTGTTCTTCGCCACCCTGCGATTTGTGTTCGTCCTGCTGCCGGCCTGTCTGCTGCTGCCAAGGCCGAAAGTGACGTGGGGCAATCTGGCCTTCTATGGCCTGGCCATCGGCTTCGGCCAGTTCGGCCTGTTGTTCATCGCCATGAAGGGGCATATCCCGCCGGGTCTGGCCTCGCTGGTGATCCAGATGCAGGTCTTCTTCACTGTGGGGCTAGCCATGTGGCGCACCGGCGAGCGGATCAAGCCCCATCAGCTTCTGGCCTTCGCGCTGGCGCTGGCCGGCATGGGCGTGATCGCCGCGCATACAGGGCAAGGCACCTCCATGCTGGGTCTTGTGTTGGTGCTGCTGGCGGCGTTGAGCTGGGCCTTGGGCAACCAGGCCGGCCGTGAAGCCGGGTCCGTCAACATGCTTGCTTATGTGGTATGGGCAGCGCTGTTTGCCGTGCCGCCGCTGCTGGCGCTGTCGCTACTGCTGGAAGGTCCCGCCGCCATCGCGGCCGGTCTGGCACACGCCACGCCCCTGACCTGGGCCGCGGTGCTGTGGCAGTCCGCGGGCAACACCATGTTCGGCTATGCCTGCTGGGCCTGGCTGTTGTCGCGCTACCCCGCCGCCACCATCGCACCGCTGTCGCTGCTGGTGCCGGTGTTCGGCTTTGCCGCCAGCGCCACCTTGCTGGGCGAGCCCCTGCCCCCATGGAAGATCGGCGCCACCCTGCTGATCATGGCCGGCCTGGCGGTCAATTTGCTGTGGCGCCCCGGACGGGCTGTGGTCAGCGGCGAGGCAAGTTAAGGCTGCTTGACCTTGCCGGCCGTGTTCTTGCCGGTGGCCTTCTGCTGCTGGATCTGCTGGCGGACATATTCCTCGAAGTCGTCGCGCAACAGATCCATGGGACACCAGATCGGATAGGTGATCTCGTGGATGCCCAGATAGGCGGCGCGGTGATGGACATCGCAAAGAACCCAGAGATTGTCCTCGCTATGGTCCACCCAGGCGGCGACATCGGCCTGGCTGAACGCCGCCTTGGCGTAGTCCGGATTTTGCGGATGGCGAACTTTCAGATGGGGCAGGACGATCTTGTTGAACTTGGCCGGATCGATGGCATTGGCCAGGGACCATTCGATCAGGTGGTGATGGGTCTCCATCTGCCGGGCGCCATAGCGGTTCTGGACCTTGTTCTTGAGGGTTGAATTTTTCACCCCGCAGACCAGGCAAGGCAGGTCCAGGGCCTTGGTCAGATGGTCATGCGCTTTCTTGTATTCCGGCGTCTCCAGCCGCTTGTCGTGCGCCGGATAGAAGGCCCGTTCCTTCAGGACACGGGGATTTTCGTGGATCTCCTGCGCCTTGCGGTAGACCGTTCGCTGATCCTTGAGACGCTGCACCATGCCCTTGTCCTGCCGTGGGGCCAAGGGAGATATCGCAGACTTTTTCGCCGCCATGCCACGCTCCTGATGAATCGGTGCAGCCGGCAGTTTCGGTCCGCTTTGTGACGTTCAGTTGCGCCCCTTGTAGACCAGGTAGGTGACGCTCTTGCCGGGCACGGCGGTCATTCCCTTTATTTGTGAGTCTTAAAGGCAATGAACCGGATGTGCTGGCCCGGCGCCACCAGCATCTGATGCGGCGTGCCGGGCGGCACGAAGAAATAATCGCCCGGCTTCATGGTCATGGTGGCGCCGCCCTTAATGGAGGTGCCGCGCTGCTCGCCGGGCGCGGTGGTGGCCGCGCCGACGGCCGTACCGCCGGTGACCAGGCGGGCCTCGCCGTCCTGCACGAAAATATGATCGGCCCAGTCGGCATGGACCTCCGCCTGCCCGTCCTTGTCGCGCAGGGTGTTGATCACCTGATATTGCGCCCCTTTGGACAGCAGTGCCTGGGCATAGAAGTCCGTGGGCTTCTTGGCTTGCTTCAAGGTGTCGGACAGTTCGGCGCCGGGCAGGTGGCGCACCGCATTCTCCGAGCCCGTCTTGTCCAGGGCGGTGAAAGGCGGCGCGGCCGCGACGGCCGCCGCCAGCAGGATGGCATACATGGCTTCTCCTCCAGACGCGTTATTTGAAGATCGGATGCGGCCCGGACGGGGTCATCCGGCGTGAACCTTGGTGACGAAATAACGGAAATCGCCCTTGGGCTTGGTCATCAGGTGCGGGACGCCTGCCTGGACCTGCACATAGTCGCCGGCGTGCAGCACCAGCGTGGTACCGCCCGCGATCGTGCCGCCATGGCTTTCGCCATTGGCGTCCACTTTGTTGCCCGACAAGGTCCCGCCATAGGTCAGGGTGACCTCGCCCTGCAGCATCACCATCACGTCGGTCCAGTGGGCATGCTGTTCCGGCGTGCCGTCGGCGGTGCGATGGGCGGCCAGGGTGATGTAACTGCCCGTGGTGGTAATCGGCGCGGTAACCGCGGCGCCCGGTTTTGCGGGGGCAGCGTCGAGCTTGGCCTTGATGTCCTTGGCCGGGACGACCAGGACGCCGCCGGACGGTGCGGCTGTCTGGGCCAAGGCCGGAAGAGATGTGAAGAAGACGGCGGCGATCAGGAGATTACGCATGTGGTCAGACCTTTTGCTTGAAGATGAAATAGATGAAGGCATAGCCGGGGCGGCCGGGAAGATGGACGGCAGGCCGGGTGGGATAACCAGCCGAAATGTCATGAGCGTTCCCCTTCTGTTATTTTGCGGGGAACTCTAGCCGCACTCTCGGGAAAAGAAACAGGTCCAAAGAAAAAGGCGCCGCCCCCCCAGGGACAGCGCCTTTGTCAGGCATCAAGTCGGCTTTGGGCCGGCTCAGCGCTTTTTGGCTTTCTTCTTGGCCTTTTTGACAGCCTTCTTGGCGGTCTTT
>Ga0310811_10003478_pt1 | contig 19806 bp, 8 predicted proteins | sample YCmetagenome_FD_207642 | JGI IMG/M metagenome (GOLD analysis project Ga0310811, IMG submission 207642) | Soil microbial communities from experimental microcosm in Duke University, North Carolina, United States - YC | ecosystem: Engineered > Artificial ecosystem > Soil microcosm > Unclassified ...
TCCTCCCCTCCGCCGGCTGGATCTTCGGCGAGAACGGCATCGACGCGAAGGACAAGGAAAACTGGGTGCAGGGCGACGGCGAGCTCGACTTCGACCAGGGCGCGCTGTCCTCGCTGCAGTTCGGCCTGCGCTATGCCGACCACACCCGCGAGAATCTGCGCAGCATCGCGCAGGGCCCGACGGGCGACTGGCAGAACCTGGCCAACTATCCGACCAGCTGGTCGAACTATCCGAGCGACCTGGCCAGCAGCCTGGGCGGCAACTTCCCCAGCAACATCTGGTACTACTCGCCGGCCCAGCTGGCCGCGTTCGACGCGAAGTTCGCCAACCGCGACCCGGTGGCCCGCTTCTATTTCAACGACATCTACAAGGTCAACGAGAAGGACGGCGCAGCCTACTTCCAGGCGAACTTCGACGGCGACCGCTGGAGCGGCAACATCGGCTTGCGCTACGTCAACACCAAGGAAAGCATCAGCTACTCCAGCACCAGCCCGATCGAGAGCGGCGCCATCGGCCCGATCACCGGCTCGGCCTTCGGCGACTACTACTGGAACACCTACCACCACAGCTACGGCAAGCTGCTGCCGAGCGCGAACTTCAAGTTCAACCTCACCGACGACCTGCTGGCGCGCTTCGCCGTGTCGCAGACGATGACCCGGCCCGACTACTCCTCGCTGGCCGGCTTCATCTCGCTCAACGACCTGACCCTCGCGGGCAGCGGCGGCAACCCGAAGCTCAAGCCGCTGATCTCCACCAACTTCGACAGCGCGCTGGAGTGGTATTTCGCCCCACGCGGCCTGCTGTCGGCCAGCGTGTACTCGATGCAGCTGAAGGACTACGTGAACTTCAGCAACGTCACCATGAGCTTCAAGAACATGCAGGACAGTGCCACCGCCGGCCACGATGTCTTCACCAATTACCTGGTCAGCGTGCCGTCCAACGTCAACGGCAGCGTCAAGGGCGTGGAACTGAACTACATCCAGCCGATCGGCGACAATTTCGGCGTATCGGCGAACTACACCTACGCCAGTGGCCATGCCGACAACGGCGCCCCGCTGCAGGGCACCTCGAAGACCACCGGCAACGTGTCCGCCTTCTTCGAGAACGCGAAGTTCAACGCGCGCGTCAGCTACACCTACCGCTCGTCGTTCTACGCGGGCGTGAGCCGTGCCGACAACTTCTACCAGGCCGGCATCGGCAACCTCGCGCTGTCGCTGGGCTACAACATCAACGACATGATGTCGGTGTCGTTCGATGCCATGAACCTCAACAACGCGGAACTGAAGTACTACACCAAGAGCGCGGTGTTCGGGAATCAGCCGTACTACTTCTACGACAACGGCCGCCAGTACTACCTCAACGTGAACTTCAAGTTCTGATCCACCGCTTTCCGCTTCAAAGCAGCATCCACGCGGGCCATGGACGGCCCGCACTCTCCCCGAGCGGGCCCGGCTTCACTTTGCGGGCCCGTCTTTTTATCTTCTGAAGCAGCCATGGAGATGGCATGCTGAGCCACCCCGCAGGAGAAGCCGATGAATCGCCGAACCTTGTTGCTGCACGCCTGCCTGCTGTTCGCGCTCACCATCCTGCCCCTGCATGCAACGCTCGCCAACGAGGTGCCGGCACCTTCACTGATTCCGCTGCCGGCACAGCTCGCGCTGCAGCACGGCAGCTTCACCGTGGATGCGCGCACGCCGATCGTGCTCGCGAGCCACGATGCCGCGACGAAGCGGACCGCGGACTACCTGATCGACCTCGTCGCGCGCACGCGCGGCCTGCAGCTGCGCCTTGCCACCGACGGCAACGCGGCGCACGCCATCGTGCTGCAACGCGACCCGCAGGCACCGGTGGCGCAGGCCGAAGGCTACGCGCTAGCCGTCACGCCCGAGGGCATCCGCGTCACCGCGCGCGACGATGCCGGCCTGTTCCACGGCGCGGTCACGCTGTCCCAGCTGCTGACGCCCGATGCGAGGCAGGGCGCGGTGGAGGTGCCCGCGCTGTCCATCCGCGACTGGCCGCGCTTCGCCTGGCGCGGGCTGATGCTGGATTCCGCGCGCCACTTCCAGAGCGTGGCCGAGGTGGAGAAGCTGATCGACCAGATGGCCCAGCTCAAGCTCGACGTGCTGCACTGGCACCTCACCGACGACCAGGGCTGGCGCATCGAGATCAAGCGCTACCCCGAGCTGACGCAGATCGGCGCCTGGCGCACGCCGCCGGATGCCGGCAAGTACGGCGAGCCGAAGCGCTACGGCGGTTTCTACACGCAGGAACAGATCCGCGCCGTGGTGGCCTACGCCGCCGCGCGCCACGTCACCATCGTGCCGGAGCTGGACATGCCCGGCCACGCGCAGGCCGCGGTGGCTTCGTACCCGCAGGTCGGCGTCACCGGCAAGCGGCCGAAGGTTTCCGTCGACTCCGGCATCAATCCCTGGCTCTACAACGTGGACGACGACACCTTCACCTTCATCGACAACGTGCTGGCCGAGGTGATGGCGCTGTTTCCCTCGAAGTACATCCACGTGGGCGGCGACGAGGCGATCAAGGACCAGTGGCAGGCCTCGCCCGCGGTGCAGGCGAAGATGCGCGCGCTGGGCATCACCAGCGAGGACGCCTTGCAGGGCTGGTTCATCGGCCGCATCGGCCAGTACCTCGAACAGCACGGCCGCAAGCTGATCGGCTGGGACGAGATCCTCGAAGGCGACAACCTGCCGGCGGATGCCACGGTGATGTCCTGGCGCGGCATCGACGGCGCGATCAAGGCCGCGCTGCTCGGCCACGACGTGGTGATGTCGCCCTCGCCGGACCTGTACTTCGACCACGTGCAGGGCGACCTCGCCGACGAATACGCCGGCCGCCTCGGCGTGGAATCGGTGAAGGACGTATACGGCCTCCAGGCCGTGCCCGACGTGCTGAACGCCACACAGGCGAAGCACGTGCTGGGCATCCAGGCCAACGTATGGACCGAGCACATCCCCACCATGGCGCACGTGGAGCACGCGGTGTTCCCGCGGCTGGACGCGCTCAGTGAGGTGGCCTGGTCGCCGGCCGCCAGCAACAACTGGCCCGGCTTCCTCGCCCGCCTGCCGGCGCAGCTCGCGCGCTACCGAGCGCAGCACGTCGGCTATGCCGACAGCGCCTTCGCGGTGGACATCCAGGTCGACCGCAACGTGGCGCTGGCCACCGGCAAGGCCACGGTGACGCTTTCCGACCAGGCCGGTTTCGGAAGCATCCATTACACGCTGGACGGCAGCGCACCCACGCCGGCCGCGCCGCGCTACGACGCGCCGTTGAACCTGACGCTGCCCGCCACCGTGCGCGCCGCCAGCTTCGCCGCCGACGGCAGCGCGCTCGCCGCGCCGCGCGAACGCGTGCTGGATCGCGCCGCGCTGCTCAGCCTGCCGGGTACCGCGCTGGCAAACTGCCCCGGCAGCGACTTCCGCCTGCGCGTGCAGCCGATGCCCGACGCGACCAGCACCCAGCCGGTGTACGCGGTGAACGTGTTCGACACCTGCCAGCTGTTCCCGCCCACGCTAATGGACGGCGTCGCGGCGATCCATGTCGACGCAGTGCGGCTGCCGCGCAACTTCCAGCTGGCGCACGAGCAGAAGCTGGTGGTGTCGCGCCCGCACGCCACGCCGTTCGGCGAACTGGTGGTGCATGCCGACCGCTGCGACGGCCCGGTGCTGGCCTCGATGCCGCTGCCCGATCCCGCGCACGCCCAGCGCGAGTTCAAGCTGGACGCGAAGCTGCCCGCGCAGAGCAGCGAACACAGCCTCTGCCTGATCTACACCGCGCCCGTAGCCGGGCCGCTGTATGCGCTCAGCCAGGTGGCCCTGAAAACCATGCCGTAATCGCCCCTGTAGGAGCGCACCCTGTGCGCGATTGGCATCTGGCTTCGATCAAGCACCAGAGCATTCGCGCACAGGGTGCGCTCCTACACACACGGCACCGGAGCCATCCAGCGTCTCGCCTCCCTCGTCGCCCTGCGCGGCCTAAGCGCGGCCGGCATGTTGCACGTCGACGATCCCGGCCACTGGATGGATCGGTGGCGCCTGTGCCTCAAGCCGTGAGGCGCGTCGACACGCGCAACTGCAGCGCCTGCCGCGCCGCCTGCGTCTCGGCGGCGGACAGCTCCGTCAGCGGCACGAACTTGCCCGCTACCTGCGCCGCCAGCGGCACGCCGTCGCGATAGAGCACGCGCGAGCCGGCCACCGCCGGCACCTTGTCGCCCGCCAGCACGCTGCCCACCAGGTTCAACGGATCGCAACCGCCCACCACGACCAGCGCGCCATCGTCCGCGCGCTGGCGGATCGCACGCAGCGGCGCGATCGCCTCCGGCAGCGCGAATTGTTCGCCCACCAAGCCTTCCACGAAGCGGCCGCCGCGGATCTCGCCGCGCGCCTCCAGCCGGCGATACACGCGCAGCAGCTCGCGCCAGCGCGGCAGCCACGGCGCCTCGCGTTCCAGCAACTGCCAGAACACCACGCCGTAGCGGGCGAGCAGGGCGCGGGCGACGTGTTCCACGGTTTCGGCTTCAATCGAATTAACATCGCGCGAAGCGTCGCCATTGCCTCCTCTCCCCTTCGGGGCCACCTTCTCCCCAGAGGGGAGAAGGGAAGAACGCACCAGCGACCAGCGACCCGCATCCTCGATGCCACCGAACACATGCCGCCGCACGCGCCGGTGCCGCGGCGCCTCGCGCTTGGCCGCGGGCAGCAGCAGGGCGCGCAGGCCGGCGAAGCTGTCCGAGCTCGCACGGCCGGCGGCGACCAGTTCGCCCAGCGCGTCCTCCAGTTCGGTACGCAGCAGGTGGGCGATGTGCTGCAGTTCGTCGAAGAACAGCGCGCCGTGCTCGCGCAGCGCATCGGCCACCGCCTGCGCCCGCGAGGACAGCAGGCTTTCCTGCGGTGAATCGTCTTGCGCGACGGTCGTCCAGACGGCCATCTTCCGGCGCGGCAACAACACGATGGGCGTGGCGCGCACCGGGCCGCTGCCGCCACCCGCACGCAGGCGGCTCCAGCCGATGCGGCCGGCACGGCACTGCTCGTCCAGCCAGCTCGCCGAGTAGTCGGCGATGCGCGCGGGCAGGATCTCCGCCTCCCACGCACCGGCTGCCGCCTCGTAGCCCTCCAGCTGCGCCAGCACCGCCGGCAGCGCGTCGGGGCCGCGCAGCTGCGTGGCGGGGCTCAGGTGCTGCCAGTCGAGCAGGAAGCGGATCAGCTCGCGCCGGCTCACCGGTTCGATCTCGCGGCGCAGGCGGCCCAGCGTGTAGCGGTGGATGCGCGCAAGCAGGTGGCGTTCGCACCATTGCGTCGCATCGACCGTCGGATCGAAGCGACCCTGGATCACGTAGCCTTCGGTCTGCAGGCGCAGAAGCGCAGCCTCCACCTCCGATGGCGTCACGCCCAGCGGCGCGGCCAGTGCCTCGACGGTCACCGGCCCCAGGCCCAGCAGGCGGCCGCGCACCAGTTCGCGCAAGGCGTCCTCACGGGTCCAGCTTTGCGCGGCGTACTCGGCGGGTGCGGTGATGGCAGGTTGCAGCGGCGCCACGGGATGCACGACCTGCCACAGCGGCAGTTTTTCCGCGCAGACCCACACCCCCCCATCTCCTTCTCCCCTTTGGGGAGAAGGTCGGGATGAGGGGCGGGTGCTCGCGGGAACGCTTCCAAGAGCCTGCTTTGATGCGGGTTGAGGCAAGAACGCCCCCTCACCCCAACCCTCTCCTCGCTCCTCAAAGCCGCGGCCATCCATGGCCGTTCCCCGCGTGCCCCGGAGGGGAGAGGGGGAAAGGCAGGTGGCGCGCTGGTCTTTCGCCAGCGCGCGCAGCTTATCTCGCCATCCCTCGTTCGCTGAGGCTTCGTCGACGGTGATCCCGCCCAGTGCGTCCAGCGCTTCATGCATCTCGTCGATGCTGCGCACTTCCGGCCAGGCCTCTTCGCGTACCGCGGCGATCGCATCGGGATCGAGCCGGCCAAAGTCGCCGGCGCTGGCCGGCACGTCCTGGCGGACGGCGCGGGTGCGGCGTTCCTCCAGCGGCGCGTCGTCGAGGAAGGCGTAGGGCGCGGCGTTGAGCACCGCGCCGGCGAGCGGGCTGGGCGCGGCGAGGTCGCGCGCCACGAGGCGGATCGTGCCGCCTTCCAGTTGTCGCAGCAGGCGCAGCAGGCCGTCGACGTCCATCGCCTCGCGCAGGCAGTCGTGCAGGGTCTGCGCCACCAGCGGATGATCGGGAATCTGCCGCTCGCCCACGATGTTCTCCAGGCAGGCGACCTGGTCGGGGAACACCGCGGCGAGCAGATCCTCGCTCTTCATGCGCTGCAGCTGCGGCGGCGTCTTCTTGCCGCCGATGAAGCGCGGCAGCGCCAGCGCGGTGACCGCGTTCCAGCGCCAGCGCGCGGGGAACAGCGGCGCGTCGAGCAGGGCCTGCACCAGCACGTGCTCCGCGGAGTTCGAGTGCAGATAGCGCGCCACTTCCTCCAGCGGAAAACTGTGGCTGGTGGACAGCGACAGCACGATCGCATCCTCGGTGGCCGCGGCCTGCAGCTCGAAGTTGAACTGGCGGCAGAAGCGCTTGCGCAGCGCCAGGCCCCAGGCGCGGTTGATGCGGCTGCCGAACGGCGCGTGGATGACGAGCTGGGTGCCGCCGGACTCGTCGAAGAAGCGCTCGAACACGAGGGTGGATTGCGTGGGCAGCACGCCCAGCGCGGCTTTCGCGCTGGCGAGGTAGTCGAGCAGCTGTTGCGCGGCGGCTTCGCCCAGGCCGAGTTCGTCGCGCAGCCACGCCAACGCCCCGGCTTTACTCCCCTCCCCCTCCGGGGGAGGGGTTGGGGGAGAGGGTACGGTGCTCGCCGCAGTGTACGGGGATGTCGAGCCCTCTCCCCCGGCCCCTCTCCCGCAAGCGGGAGAGGGGAGCCGAGCGTCAAGTTCCTCGCGCAGCCGCGACACCGCGAACGAGAGTTCGTCCGTGCGCCCCGGCGCCTCGCCCAGCCAGAACGGAATGCTGGGCGGCACGCCGTGCGCGTCTTCCACGCGCAGTCTGTCGCGCTCCACGCGCAGGATGCGGTAGCTGGTGTTGCCGAGCTGGAAGATGTCGCCGGCGAGGCTTTCCACCGCGAAGTCCTCGTGCACCGAGCCGACCACCGTGGCCTGCGGCTCCAGCACCACGAGGTAATCGGCGGTGTCGGGAATCGCGCCGCCGGAAGTGAGCGCGACCAGCCGCGCGCCGCGCCGCGCGCGCACCTGGCGATGCACGGCGTCGCGGTGCAGGTAGGCGGCGCGTGCGCCGCGGCGGGTGGTGAAGCCTTCGGCCAGCATGCGTAGCACGGCGTCGAAGTCCGCGCGCGACAGCTCGCGATACGGATACGCGCCGCGCACCAGCGCATACAGCGCGTCCTCGTCCCATTCGCGGCAGGCCACCTCGGCCACCAGTTGCTGCGCCAGCACGTCCAGCGGTTGCGGCGGCTGCACCAACGCATCGAGTTCGCCGCGGCGCACGGCGTCGAGCAGGGCCGCGCATTCGACCAGGTCGTCGCGCGTGGTGGGAAACAGGCGCGCCTTGGGCGTGCCGCCGACGTGGTGGCCGGAGCGGCCCGCGCGCTGCAGGAAGGCGGCGATGGAGCGCGGCGAGCCGAGCTGGCAGACCAGGTCCACGTCGCCGATGTCGATGCCCAGTTCCAGCGAGGCGGTGGCGACCAGCACCGCCAGCTCGCCGCGTTTCAGCCGCTGCTCGGCGTCGAGGCGCTGTTCCTTGGCGAGGCTGCCGTGGTGCGCGGCCACGGCCTCCTTGCCCAGCCGCTCGGACAGATGGCGCGCCGCGCGCTCGGCCAGCCGCCGCGTGTTGACGAACACCAGGGTGGTGCGATGCGTCTGCACCAGTTGCGCGAGGCGGTTGTAGACCAGCTCCCACGCGTCGTTGGACATCACCGCTTCCAGCGGCACGGCGGTGAGTTCGAGGGCGAGATCGCGCTTGCGGGTGTAGCCCGCATTGATGATGGTGACGCCGCTTTTCGCGTTCGCCTCCTCTCCCCAAAGGGGAGAGGGAGATGTTGTGCCGACTAAAAAGTCGGCCACTTCCTCGATCGGCTTCTGCGTCGCCGACAACCCGATCCGCTGCAGCCGCCGCTGGCACAGGGATTCCAGCCGCTCCAGCGTCAGCGCCAGGTGCGCGCCGCGCTTGCTGCCGGCGACGGCGTGGATCTCGTCCACGATCACGCTGCGCGTGCTGGCGAGCATCTCGCGGCCCGACGCCGAGCCGAGCAGGATGTACAGCGACTCCGGCGTGGTGACCAGGACGTGCGGCGGCGTCTTGCGCATCCACGCGCGCTCGGCCTGCGGCGTGTCGCCGGTGCGCACGGCGGTACGGATCGCGACGTCGGGCAGGCCGCGCTTTTCCAGTTCGGTGCGGATGCCCGCCAGCGGTTCTTCGAGGTTGACGTGGATGTCGTTGGACAGCGCCTTCAGCGGCGATACGTAGACCACCCGCGTCTCGTCCGGCAGCACGCCGCCGTTCGCCACGCCCTCGCGCACCAGCGCATCGATCGCGGCGAGGAAGGCGGTGAGCGTCTTGCCCGAGCCGGTGGGCGCGGCCACCAGCACGTGGCCGCCGTCGCGGATCGCCGGCCACGCCTGCGCCTGCGCCGCGGTGGGCGCGGCGAAGCGGCCGTTGAACCAGGCGGCGACGGCGGGGTGGAAACCGTTCAGCGGGGAAGCATCCGCTTGCATGCAGGGGGGCATAGCGTCCATCAAGACCCAGGATTCTACGCGCCCGTCCGTTTGCAAACCGCCATTCGGGTGCCTGCATCGCGACCATCGCCTGCCATGCAAGCGATGCGGCGCCATGCCAAGATGCATGCCGGCCGCCGCCCGCGAGGATGCCGAGGGGAGTCCGCGGGCCGCGCCTCCATGCGAAGGATACGTATGCGTACATGGTGCGATGTGGCGATCCGCCGTCTGGGCCGGATCGGTGTGCTGGCGTTGCTGTCGGGTCTCGGCCTCGGCGTCCCGGCGGCGCACGCCGCCACCCTGGACCCGTCGGCACTGCCGCAGATCGAAGCCGCCACCTTCGAGGTGGTGCAGGCCAAGCCGACCAGCGACACGCTGACTTACGAGAAGCCGCTGCCGCTGGACCTGTTGCCGTACCAGGAACGCACCGACAAGTACCACTCCATCGGCACCGCGTTCGCGATCGGCCACGGCCGCTATGTCACCGCAGGCCACGTGCTGCTGGCCGGCCTGGGCAGCCTGTGGGGCGCGCCCAAATTGCGCGACGGCAGCGGCCACGTCTACCCGATCGGCAAGATCGAGAAGTTCGACCTGCGCAAGGATTTCGCGGTGTTCTCGCTGGCCGGCTCGCCCGGCGACGCCACGCTGGACGTCGACACCAAGCCAACCCTGAACACGGCGGTCTATGCCGTGGGCAACGCGCTCGGTACCGGCGTGGTGATCCGCGACGGCCTGTACACCTCCGACACGCCGGAGGAGCAGGACGGCACGTGGAAGTGGATGCGCTTCTCCGCCGCGGCCTCGCCCGGCAACAGCGGCGGTCCGCTGCTGGACAAGGACGGCAAGGTGATCGGCGTGGTGCTGATGAAATCGGCCAACGAGAACCTCAACTATGCGTTGCCGATCGGCCAGGTGCTGGATGCGCCGGACGGCAAGGCCGTCATGGATACGCGCATCGCCTACCGGCTCGACCTGTTCGACACGGTGCAGAACGGCGAGCTCAAGACGCAGTTCGCGCTGCCGGCCAGCCTCGACGACTTCTATCGCAACTACCAGGCACGCTTCGATGCGAACGAGGACGGGTTGCAGAAGGCACTGCTGGACCGCGAGTCCGCCAACTTGTTCCCGAACGGTGCTGGCTCGACGCGCCTGCTGCACCAGCAGACGATACTCAACGGCTTTCCCTCACTGATCGTGCGCGACAGCAATGGCGAGTGGGGCCGCACAGGCACCGGATCGCGCTACTTCGCGCTGGACGGCAACGGCTACGTGCGCGTCGGCGCGGCGGGACACGACGGCCTAGTCCACATCCGTCGCCCCGACGGGATGGACGCGGCGAAGTTCTACGGCAACGCACAGACGGCCATGGACCTGCTGGCGCGGACCGGCCTGTTCCAGCGCGCGGTGGGCAGCGAGAAGGTCAAGATCACCTCGCTCGGCAAGCCAGTGCTCGAATCGACACGCGCCGACCGCTGGCAGCGTCCCTGGCACATCGCCGTCTGGCCGCTGCCTTACGCGAATGCACTCGTGGTGACCTACTCGCTGCCGGTGCCGGACGGCTGCATGATGATGGTGCGCTTCGTGCCGCCCGCCCAGCTGCACGACGCGCGGCTGGACCTGGACGAGCTCAGCAGCTTCGTTTACGTCACCTACGAAGGCACCCTGGCGCAGTGGAAGGAGTTTCTCGGCTATCCGGCGCTGCAGCCGGCCGCGCTCCGCAACATCCGCATCGACTACGACTACGGCCAGCGCTTCAGCTATGCCTCGCGGCGCGTGGCATTCACCTATCCGTCCTCGTTGCAGCCGATCAAGCCGGACAACCTGCTGTGGCTGGGCTTCCGCTTCTTCCTCGACGGCGGCAAGCCGGTGTGGGACGTGGGCCTCGTCGACATCTACAAGAACCAGGCCAGCGACGACCATGACGAAGTGAACGTCCAGCGCCACATCGCGCCACCGGCCGGGCTGGATGAGGACATGAGCAACCGCTGGCGCAAGCTGACCGGGCGCGAGTACCCCTACAACGCCGTGGCGAACTCCCAGGACGGCCAGATGGGCATCGATGCCGTGGCGGCGTCCGCAACAGCCGGTGGTCAACCATCCGCCGTGCTGTACACCGCGTTCTACGGCGTCACGGGCGCGCAATCCCAGGAGTTCATGAAGGGCAAACTCGACCTGCTGACGAAAGACTTGCGGGTGATGGAACATTGATCGGCGCTGCGGCCGGCGCATGGCAGACCATGCCCCGTTCGGACCACTTGCGGCACAGCACCGCAACCGATGACGGAAAGGCAGGCGTGAGACAGCAAGACCCCTTGGCGCACAGGACGCACGACACGGAACGGAAGCGGGACGCGACGTGGCTGGAGATGCCCGACGGCCAACCCTTGCGCCTGCACGACTGGCCGCTGCCGCAGACGCGCGGCGGCGTGCTGCTCGTGCACGGGCTGGGCGAGCACGCCGGCCGCTACGGTGACCTCGCCCGCTGGTTCAACGGGCACGGTTATAGCGTGCGTTCATGGGACCAGCGCGGCCACGGCCGGAGCCCCGGGCCGCGCGGCGTGCTCAACCATCCCGACGACCTGCTGGCCGACCTGGCCGTGGTGCATGCCGACTACGCACGTGCGCTGGGCACCGCGCCGCTGCTGCTCGGCCACAGCATGGGTGGGCTGGTCGCCTTGCGCGCCGTGCTGGACGAGCGCATCACGCCGCAGGCGCTGGTGCTGTCCTCGCCCGCACTGCGCAGCCATGCATCCAGGGGGCTGCAGCGACTGGCCGCAACGCTCTCGCACCTGCTGCCGAACCTGCGCCTGCGCAACGGCCTCGACCTGGAACGCCTCAGCCACGACCCGCAAGTGGTTGCCGCCTACCGCGACGACGTGCTGTGCCACGACCGCGTCAGCCCGCGCCTCGCCGACTTCATCTTCCGCGCCGGCGCCTCCTGCATCGCCGACGCCCATCGCCTCGAAGTGCCTGCCCTGCTGCTGGTGGCCGGCGACGACGCGCTGGTCGACGCCGCCGGCAGCCGCGATTTCTCCGCCGCCGCCGCGCGCACGAAGCGGCTCACCACGCGTTATTTTGCGGCGCTCTACCACGAGTTGTTCAACGAAGCCGAACCCGGCCGCGGCCAGGTGCTGAGGCAACTCCAGGATTGGCTGCGCGCAGCCATCTGAAAAACGATACGGAACGCTGATTTCAAGACAGGCCGTGTTTTGCATTTGCAGGCCTGTTTTGTGTGCGCGTTTTCTTCCGCATTTACGCAAGAAAATCCGCATTAGCGAGGACCTTTTTTTCATCGGTCATTACCGATACGCTCGATCAATCCGCAAGCGCGAGATTTCCTCGGGGGGAGGAAGTGGCTTGCCGCCCTCCCGGTTGCGGATGGGGAGAAAATTCAAATGGACACCCAAAGGCTATCGCGGTTGCGAGGTATTCGCCTGCCGGTCGGCGGCTGAGCCGTTGTCCGCCTGTGCGAGGGCGTTGCCGTGTCTGGCCTTCCTGATCAAGCGGGCACCGCAAGACGCCTGCTCAACAACCTTCAAATACTGAATCCTGGGAGGGTGTAATGCAGTCCAAGAATACTTTCGGCATTCGTTGCATTGCCAAGATCGTGTCGGTGGCCGGGCTTCTCGGCGCCGCGTCATTCCTGCCTGCCGCGGCATCGACGGCCGACATCGCCGCCGACGCGCAGGCCCAGGCACTCAAGACCTGGCACGAAACGATGCGGCAGATGGCTCCGCCCACGACGGGCTGCTTCCAGGCGTCGTATCCCAGCGTCATCTGGGAAAGGGCCGCCTGCGGCACCACCAACTATCGCTCCAACCCGCACGTGAGTCCTTCGCTGGACACCGTGGGCAACGGCAATGACTACGCCGCCAAGACGGCCAACCTGACCAGCTCCGCCACCGGCAGCTTCCCGGTCGTGACGGGCGTGACCAGCGAAACCGATGGAACCACCGCCAACAGCTACACGTTGCAGCTCAACACCAACCTGGCCAGCGGTTCACCGGCGTGCGCCAGCTATGGCTACTCGAGCTGCCAGGTCTGGGAGCAGTTCATCTACTCCTCGGCTTATGCCGGCGGCGTGCCGCAGGTGTTCATCCAGAACTGGATGTTCATCCCGAAGGGAGCCAGGTGCCCGCGCGGCAGCGGTTGGACTTCCTACAAGACCAGCTCGTACAACGGTTGCTACAAGAACAGCGCCGCCGCGAATTCGGTGCAGGTTCCGGCGTCCCAGCTGGGCAGCCTCAAGCTGGCCGGCGCGGTCTCGGCGAACGGCAACGACACGGTGACCTTCACCGATGGCACCACGGCCTACGCGGTGAGCGAGCCCGACACCACGCTGGGCGTCGCCCATGTGTGGAACCAGTCCGAGTACAACATCGTCGGCAACGGCGGAGGCTCCGCGGCCACCTTCAACACCGGCTCGTCGATCACGGTGAACCTGCAGGTGAACGATGGCAGCACGAACGTCCCGAGCTGCCTGTCCAACGCCGGCACGACGGGCGAGACCAACAACCTGAACCTCGGTCCGTGCAGCGCCGCGGGCGGCACCTCGCCCTATATCCAGTTCACCGAATCGAACTGATTGCTTCAAGCAGCGGCACGCTGCATGGGATGAACCAGAACGCCGAGGAGCACGTGCTCCTCGGCGCTTTCATTCCTGCGACATTGACGCGAGGTCAGGCCATGGCTTCCCAGAACACGGATGCGCTCGAAACCATAGATTGGCCGCGACCATAAAACCTGGTTTGACCGCCGACCGGCATCCCTCCAGCCAGGCTGGCGCCATCGATCAGATCCCGCTGCGGCTTCGCGGGCAAGGCCGACGCAGTTGGCGGCGCGTAACTGCTGGGCAAACGTTTCACGCTCGGCAGCCACGGTCAGGCCCTATTCGACCGAGTAAAGCACACACCCATGCGCCGGCAACCGAATCGGCAGGCGGCCGGATGACTGCAGGCGATGGCCGCTCCACAGCTCGCGTGCGGCATGTTTGCCCGAAGCCAGGCCAAGCTGCTGCCAGGTCGCTTGCAAACTCAGCGGCTTGTCATCCAAGTTGAACACAGCCAGGTAGCGTTCGCCGGCTTTGCCGGATGCCACCCATACGCGCACCTGCTCGAAGCCCGTCGGCAGATGTTCGAGCGGATGATTGTCGTGACTGCGCTGATCGACCGCGATGACCTCCTTGTTGGTGATCAACGCACGCGTGGCATCGTCCAGCTTGGTGAGATTGGCGCCGAGGATCAGCGGTGAACGCGCGATGGCCAGCAGGGTCAGTTGCGTGCGCTCCTCGTCCAGCGTCAGGCGAGAATGACGTGGCTCGCCCCATCCCGGATGCGGCGCAAGCACACCGAACGGCAACATGTCGGCATCGGGCCAGCGGCCACCGCGGGCTTGCCCTGCCCATGGCGGCAGGCGATCGAAAATATCGCGGACTCCCATGGGGAAATCGTCATTGGGATGCTCGTGCACGAACGTCCAGCCGTCCCACACGTCGTTGGAGATGCGCCACATCTGGCTGTACTGGCGAATCTCCGCGGCGTGCGAAAGCCGAGTAGGGCCGGGCGACAGGCTGAGCACGATGGGGCGGCCGGTTTTCTTGATCGCCGCCGCGATCTGGCGAATCTCGCCGATGCGGTAAGGATGATCGGCAATGCAGTCGACCTTGAGGAAATCCACGCCCCAATGCGCGTACAGCGCCAGCATCGAATCGTAATAAGCCTGGCCTGCCGCGTTGTCGCGCACGCCGTAGTCGCCGTCGTCCCACGGGCAGGTGTCGGCCGTATCGGCGGCGTCTTGCGCGTGAAAGCCGGACCCGGCAATCGGCAGATTCGCTTCCACCGCCTGCTTGGGAATGCCGCGCACGATATGGATGCCGAACTTCAAGCCTTGCGCATGCACCCAGTCGGCGATGGCCTTGAAGCCTCGGCCGCCGGCGGAGGAAGGAAAGCGCCTCGTGGAAGGAACCAGCAAGCCATGTGCATCCACGGCGTAGTCGCGATGCCGCAAGCTGTCGCCGAACGGATTGCCCATGTACCAGCCTTCATCGATCACGGCATACCTCCAGCCGTATGCGTGCAGCTTGGCCAGTTCCGTGGCGTTGGCCTTGAAGTCGGCTTCGCCGATAGTCAAGCCGTAGGCATCCCAGCTATTCCAGCCCATGGGCGGCGCCGGGGCGACTTCTTGCGCGCCTGCTGCCGCGGCGGCCACGAACAGGATCGGCAACAGCAGTGCACTTCTCAGCCAGTGTGTCATGCGGTTCGTTCTCTCTTCGAGCGGTATGTTCGCTGCACGCAGGCCGGGATGAAATCCCGGCATCGCCGCCTGTATGAAAGCTGGGATTTCATCCCGGTCTATGCAACGGTCAAACCGCGCCCCATGATCTTGAAGGCCAAGGCGTGCTCTCCAGGCGCGCCGCAAGGCAATTCCAGCGTCAGGCCCTGTGCGTCGCGCTTGAACCGCAGCGGCTCCCGCGAGCCGAGCAATTCCACGCGCTCGACGCTGCCTGCCGCATTCGACGCCAGTGATTGCACCGTCAGGCGTGCCACGTCGGGGCGCCCCAGTGCGATGGCGAACAGCGTGTCGCCCCTGGTGGTAAAGCGCATGTCTCGCGCAGTGAAGGTTTGCGTTCTGTCTTCCTGGAACATGCCGGAGGCCACCTTGGTCGGGCCTTCCCCGAACACCCGCCAAGGCCTCGTGCCGAAAATCGCTTCGCCGTTGACGGCCATCCATGCCGCCAACTGCTCCAGCACCTGGCGCTCATCCGAATCGATCGTGCCATCGCCCCGAAGCGGAATGCTGAGCAGCAGGTTGCCGTTCTTGGACACGATGTCGCATAGCCGCGTGATGACGGTGGCGGCGCTCTTGTAACTGTGATTTTCGAATCGTGCACGCGAATAGTGCCAGTCGCCGATGCACGTATCCGTCTGCCAGGGCAGCGCGGCGATTCCTTCGTTGACGCCGCGCTCGATGTCCTCCACCACAGCCTGACGTTGTTCCGCCGTCAGGCGCTTGCAGTTGAGCACCGCCTGCAGTTGCCCGCCGTGCCATTGGCGGTTGGCGTTGTAGTAGTAGGCGGCGATGTCGAGGCCGGCCTTGCCAAGCGGCAGTCCGGTATCGTCGAAGTACAAAAGGTCGGGCCGGTATTTGTCCAGAAGATCCTTGCAGCGAAGAAACCAGCGCTGCACGAACTGCGGGTTATGCGGCGGAGGGCTTTCCTCCCAGAGGCCATCATGTTCCTGATGCCAACGCTTGACGGCCGCAGCCCCGCGAATGCCGTCCGGCAAGACGATGTTGGGGCCGGTGTACAGTTCCTGCGGGTCCAGCCCATCCCACCATTTGCCGCGTCCATCCGCCTTGGTGAGGCGGGCGGCATCATAGCGGACACCGGCCAGCGGGCCCTCGCCGTCGTAACCATAGGCGGGCTGCAACCAATGCCACGCATGCGCGGAATGATTGCTGACGCCGAACCGCAGGCCATGCTCGCGCGCCGCCTTGGCCCAGCCGCCGACGATATCCTTGCGCGGCCCTACATTCAGCGAATTCCAGGCGTGATGCGTGGAGTCATAGGTGTCGAAGTTGTCGTGGTGATTGGCCAGCGACACGAAATACTTCGCGCCGGCCGCCTTGTACAGGCGCATGAGCGCGTCCGGGTCCCAATGCTCGGCTTTCCATAGGTGGTCGATCTGCATGAAACCGAACCTGGACGGATGGCCATACGTTCGGCAGTGATACTCGTATTGCGGTTCACCCTGCAGGTACATGTTGCGCGCATACCAGTCGCCCTGTTCGGGCACGCACTGCGCCGTCCAGTGCGCCCAGATGCCGAATTTGGCGTCACGGAACCACGTTGGCGCAACATAGGCCTGCAGCGAATCCCAGGTGGGCTGGAATGATCCGCGGCGAGTCGATGCCGCCCGCGCCATGCGCGACATGCAGTACGTCGAGGAGAGCCCAAGAGCCATTCCGGCGAGAAAGGATCGGCGAGAAAGAGGCATGATTTCTCCGCGTGACGAATCGTCGCAAGCTTAGTCAGAGTTCCAGCCACCAAGTTGTTGGGTGGTCAAATTCGTAATGCGAAATCGCAAAAATCATGAATGCTGTTCGCGTGCGGGCGCGATGTGTGATCACTGCATCCCACGGTGCGCTTCATTGCGATATTGATCACCCTGAATTGTGATTATTTGCCAGGCCGCACCGGTGGGCAGGGAGGGTGCTGCCAAGCGTGACAGAATGCGTCGGGGGCCATGCATTGCCCGGGGGCGTCACGGCAGGGCGCGCGGGAAGAACTTCGGCGATGGCAGAGCGACGGGAAGCTCGCGCATGGCGGATTTCCGGAACGGCATCGGCCGAATGATCGGGGCGCGATAACCATGATGCGTAAACTGTTTTCGGGCGGGCTTTGCGCGCTGCTCTTGAGCGTGTCGTTGAACGGCGCCGCGGCAGCGCAGGACGCCCCGCTCGTACTGCAGCGGGACGGGAGAACCATTTCACTCGAACCCTACGCGCCAAACATCTTGCGGGTAACGTTTGGCGTCGATCGGGCGGCCGTGATGAATCCGCCCGGATACGGATTTGTGGCTGAACCCTCGGCGAAAGGGTGGACGCATACGCGCGACGCGGCGGGCGGCGACGTGTTTCGTTCGGCGAAAATGGTCGTACGGGTGGCTCCCGGGAACCTCGCGCCCGGCGAGCTCCCGCAAGGCTTGCCCCTGGATGCGCTGAACCGCCAACTGCGCGAAAAATACTTCGGGCGATGGAAAGATCCAAATACGTTCAACGACGCGCTACGGATCACCGACGCCGCGGGCAAAACGCTGCTGCGCATGCGCACGTGGACGATGGCGCCGGAGGCGGCGCAAGCGGGCGCGGGCGCAAGGGGCTTCCGTGTCGCCGCCACGTTCGAATCGCCCGCCAACGAGCATTACTACGGGCTTGGACAGCAGCAGAAGGGCTGGATGGACCTGCGCGACCACGAGGTCCGTTGCTGGCACGATTACTCCGCGCTGGGCGGCGAGAACGTCTGTGTTCCCTTCATGGTGTCGAGCCTTGGCTATGGCCTGGTTTGGGACAACCCTTCGAAAACGACCATACAGCTCGGCTTCAACGGCCAGAACGTCTGGTCGTCGGAGGTGGGCGATCGCGTCTCCTATTTCGTCATCGCGGGAAACAGCGCCGACGAGATTTACGAAGGCTATCGCCGGCTCACGGGCGTGACGCACCTGCTGCCTTGGAGGGTCTATGGCTACATCCAGAGCAAAGCGATCTACTCGACGCAGGAACAGATCCTGGACGTTGCCGACGAGTACCGCCGAAAGCATCTGCCGCTGGGCGTGATGGTGGTGGATTTTCTCAACATGACCAGGCAGGGGAACCTGGACCTGGACCCGGCACGCTGGCCGGACCCCGCCGCCATGAACCGCCGCTTGCATGCGATGGGGGTGGACACGCTGCTGAGCGTATGGCCGCACTTCTCAAACGGGTCGATGTTCTACGACATGCTCGCCAGCAAAGGCTGGCTGGTGCATACGCGGGACGGCGTGCCGGACCCGGGTGGCTTCAAGGCGGTCATCGGGCCGAACATCGACACCACGAATCCGGCTGCGGCAAAGTGGTTCTGGCAGGAAATCCGCGATCGCTACATAAAGCCGTATGGCTTCGATTATGTATGGCTTGATGAGACGGAGCCGGATATCGACCCGGCGAAGGACATGTTCTGGATCGGCTCGGGCCGGCGCTTCTACAACGTGTATCCGCTGTTTCACACCGCCTCGGTGTACGACGGATTCCGGCGCGATTTCGGCGACAGCCGGAGAGTGATGATCCTCGCGCGTGCGGCCTATCTGGGCGCGCAACGCAACGGCACCGTGTTCTGGTCGAGCGACATCGTCGCGACCTGGGACATGCTCAAGCGATCCATTCCGTCAGGGCTCAATTTCACCGCGACGGGCTTGCCGTACTGGGACACCGATATCGCGGGCTTTCTATCGCCCGTGATTCCCGCCGACTACCACGCGGCGCACAAGCCCTTGATCGACGGCGCCGACGTGCGCGGCACGATAGGAAACTACGAGGACTATCCCGAACTGTTCGTGCGCTGGTTCGAGTGGGGCGCCTTTCAGCCGGTGATGCGTGCGCACGGCGAAAGGAACCACAACGAAGTGTGGTCCTACGGCAAGCAGGCCGAACCGATCCTGGCGAAATACCTGAAGCTGCGCTATCAACGGCTGCCGTACACGTATTCGGCGGCCTATCACAGCTACCAGACCGGCGCGCCGTACATGCGCGCGCTGTTCATGGATTTTCCGCACGATCCGAAAGTCGCGAACATCCCCGACGAATACATGTATGGACCGGCTTTCCTGGTGGCGCCGGTCACGGCGCAAGGCGCCGCTCACCGGACGGTGTATTTGCCGGCAGGCTGCGATTGGTACAACTACTGGACGAACCAGCGCCTGCACGGCGGGCAGACGATCGACGTGGATGCACCCATCGACACACTGCCGCTGTTTGTCAAAGCAGGAAGCATCGTGCCGCTGGGTACGGGCGAAGCGGATCCCCGGCAAACGCAGAAGATCGTGTCGGTAAAGGTGTACCCGGGAGCGGATGGCAGTTTTACGCTTTTCCGGGACGACGGGACGTCCTACCACTACGAGCAGGGCAAATATTCGATCACCAGGCTGATATGGAATGATGCCGCCCATCGACTGCAGCATGAGGGAACGCCGGCATGGAGTGGCCCGGATTCGACCGTCGTTTCCGTAATAGGCGACACTCCTGCGATGCCTTCCAACTAGCACATCTGGTGGTTCCGCCCAACGGATGGCCACTTTATGTTTTCAGCGTGATCATAAAATGGCCAAAGCGGCCACTTTATGGTTTCCCGCGCACGCATGTGCGCTAAACCATAAATTGGCCGCGGAGTTTAACCATAAATTGGCCACGGCAGCGTCAGACGAAGCCTGGCTTCGATCGAAGCCTAGTTTTCTTTGGCGAGCGAGCTTGTGCTGGCAACGGCGTCTGGATCGCGAGACTGCCAGCCACCACCGAGTGCTTTGAAGACAGCAACTGCTGCACGCGCGGACTGGGTGC
>Ga0310811_10003479_pt1 | contig 19805 bp, 14 predicted proteins | sample YCmetagenome_FD_207642 | JGI IMG/M metagenome (GOLD analysis project Ga0310811, IMG submission 207642) | Soil microbial communities from experimental microcosm in Duke University, North Carolina, United States - YC | ecosystem: Engineered > Artificial ecosystem > Soil microcosm > Unclassified ...
AACAGCGATAATGTTACCGTCATCGACGCCGCGAAAAACGAAGCTGCTGCGACTATCCCGGTAATGATGTTTAAAGAAAAGCAACGACTTATCGGCGATTTTCCCAACGCCTTGCTGCTTAGCGATGATGATCGTACTCTCTACGTAGCCAACGGTCTGGATAATGCAGTAGCCGTTGTTCAGCTCAATGGTGCAGACGGCTCTGTTAAAGGTTTCGTCCCAACAGAAGCTTATCCCTGCGGACTGGCCCTCAACGGCAACAACCTGTTTGTTACCAATCTGGAAGGGGAGGGCGCACATGTCAATGGCCAATCCATCACTGGTGGAGATGCGCCTAAGATTCCGGGAGGTGCATACAACACGCATCATCAGCTGGCTACATTATCTATCATTCCAATCCCCGGCGCTGCTGAATTGAGCGGATATACGGAGCAGGTTAAAAAGCTTGCCTTATCCTTCCGTGCCGAAATTGCCGGACTGATACCGCGCAAAAATATAGCGCCGCAGCCTGTGCCCGAGCGCATTGGCGAACCATCCGTGTTTCAGCATGTGCTTTATATCATCAAAGAAAATCGTACCTACGACCAGGTACTCGGCGATATGCCCGAAGGCGACGGCAGTGCTGATCTATGCATCTTCGGTAGTAAGGTTACACCTAACGAGCACCAGCTATCCCGCGATTTCCTGCTATTAGATAATTACTATGCATCGGGTAAATGCTCCGCCGAAGGTCACCAGTGGACCGACGCTGCCATGGCGACAGACTACGTAGAGAAAAACGTGCGCGCCTGGTTCCGCAGTTATCCGCACGTGCAGGACGATGCCCTGGTGTATGATCAGAATGGCTTTATCTGGAACAACGCTACCGACCATGGCAAAAGCGTCCGCATTTATGGCGAAGCCTGCGTGCCGCACTATGCGCCGGGCACCACCTGGGCCGATGTATATAATGCCTACAAAGCCGGGAAGCCGTTTAAGTTCACCAACCACACTACCATATCCCGTGTGCGGCCCATGTTGTCGCCCAATTTTGCCTGTGGCGACGATCTTACCATTCCCGATCAGCTGCGTGCGACTGAGTTTATTGATGAGCTGAAAGATTACGAAAAACAACCCGGCGACGAGCTGCCCCAACTCATGGTAATGGCCCTGCCCGACGATCATACCGCAGGTCTGCGCCCCGGCACGCCTACGCCACGCGCCGAAGTGGCGGATAACGACCTGGCCGTAGGCCGTATTATCGAGGCATTGTCTAAGAGCCGTTTCTGGAAAAATACCGTAGTGTTTGTTACCGAAGACGACTCGCAGGCTGGCTGGGACCATGTGTCTGCCTACCGCACCACCGGCTTTGTGGCCAGCGCTTACAGCCGCATCAGGCAAACGGTGCATACGAATTATAACCAAACCTGCATGGTGCGCACCATTGAGCAAATACTGGGCATCCCGCCCATGAACGCCATCGACGCCACGGCTATGCCCATGTTTAAATGTTTCAGCAACCGTGCCGATCTTGCCGTTTACCATGCCCAAGCCGCCCAGACAGCCATCGACGAGCTAAACCCCAAACTCTCCGCCCTCAAGGGCCACGACCTGTACTACGCCAAACAATCCCTGCGCCCCGAATTTGACCACATAGACGGCGGCAACGACGACCTCATGAACCGGATCATCTGGTACTCGGCTAAAAAATCGAAGGCTTATCCGAGGAAGCTTGCAGGTGTGGATGATGATGATTGAAGCGTCCGGGCGGATTAATTTCCTGGATATATAAGGTGATCTCTATCATAAAAGACCAAGTAGAAGACGCCTTTGTATAGAAAGCCGGCAACTCTTGCCTTTTGGACATATTGCAAATCAAATTGATAAAGAGTTGGTAATTCACCATCAGATAATAAATCTTCTTTAGGGCTCAAAATTTGTTTAAACTTACTTCTGGAAAGGGAAACATTTTTTGCGTCAAAGTCTATTTGATGAAACCTGAAAGCGGGATTAACTTTCATTTTTTCATATGTGATGTTTGAGATTTTTTTTAAACCTTCGAACAATCCCACATAGTCTTTTATTTCAAGGCTTTTGGAGTTAAAGCATAAATCGGTACAATTAAGAGAGAGATAATCAAACGCAAAAACTGGCTTTAACTCTTTGATAGCATGAAATGAAAAACCTTTTTCACCAATTTTATATTTCGAAATATGCTTAACTACTGTATCAATTTGAAGCTGAGGATCAGGAATGTCAAACTTCTTTTTATCACCCTTACCCATTTATCACCGTTAATTGAGCATCGAAGAGTAAAACTCCTTCATACGCGATTTTTCTATGATATTTTTGCAAGGTTCGTGCGGAGGTAATCCTCTTCGAGCCTCTAACCAAGGAGCTTCGTTGTGGGTTAATATTTCCAATTCAAGTGAGCTTAATCTTGCGTATCTATTCAATACAGAGTAGATTAACTCAAGTTGATCTTCTGATAAATTATTTTTTTCAATAATTGCTTCAATTTCTTCATCGACGGTGTCTTTCTCATCGTTTATCACCTTTATATTATCAAAGCCAAATTCCTTTAATCGATGATATAGAGACGGTAAAACAGGTCCATGAACCCAAGCTTGAAAGTCTTCATCAATCAATGGTTTGTCAAGATGAACTAAGTTCCACGCTTCTACGTAGTACAAAAGTTTTTGCAGTTTTTTATGAGATACAGTATCCCCCGTTTTATTTACGTAGTGCGTAATGATATGACCTAAATCCCAAGGAGTCATGGTATAATTTAATTTATTGATAGGTTGAGGGGTAACAAGTAAATGACATTTAATGATTTACTATAATTCAAAGATACATTAAAAGTATTAATTTTAAGCCTTCTATTGAAACAATATTGTCAAAATATATTCGGTCATCTACTGGCGCGTATGTCGGGTAAGGCTAAGTGTAAAGGCTGCTCGTGACTTTTATGTCACCAGTACTCAATCCACAATTCTCTGCTGCATACTCACGCTAGGCTGGGGATAACGATTAGGACGCCTGGGCACCTATTAGATTTTCCCATCCATACCCCAAAAACTACCCCCATACATCGTATATTCGAATAGCAACTGAACGCTCACCGCTATGAATGCACATATAATCCCATTCAGCATATACGATTTGCTTTTGCTCGCAACGGCATCTGCCGGACTGATTGTTGCGCTGTTGCTTTGGCTTACCAAAGGTGTTAACCACGGGGCGAACTGTTTCCTTAGCCTGGCACTGGTCGTAATGGCTTTATGGGTGGCCCGGGTGTTGGTTGCAGACCTCGGCACAGGCGAGCGGCTTCCGTTACGGCTTTCACTTGCATTAGGGCCGCTGATCTATTTTTATGTATGGAGACTAACGCAGCCGTCTGCTAAATTCAGGTGGAAATATCTGCTGCATTTCTGCCCGGTAATCATCGAACAAGGTATTTGGGTATTCAAAATGGATGCCTTGTTGCAGTCATTGGCATTTGTTTCTGTTATTGTCTATTTATATCAATGTAATGCGCTGATCGACCGCTTTTACGATGGGATGAAATTTAATGACGGCGACCGCTACCGGCACGAACTGCAGTGGTTGCATCGCTTGCTGACCGGTTTCGGACTGTTGTGGCTATTATGGATACCCTATATGACGGCAGCCTATTTTTACCATCTGAACTTGCAGGCTGCATACCCGCTTGATCTGCTTTTTGCCGTGATGCTGATACGGATCGGAGTCGTGGCGATTTTAAGGCCTGCAAAAGAAGCGTCAACTGAGGTATCCCTGTTCGCCAAACCGCTGGCCGGGAAGGAGCTGAAACGAAAGGGGGCATGGCTGAGAAAAGAGGTAGAAGCCCGGCGGTTTTACGAAGACCCGGAGCTGAGTCTGGGGTCGCTGGCCGCGCAGCTGGATATGAACGCCCACGAATTATCGCGGATCATTAATGCTGCACTCAAAAAGAGTTTCGCCGATTTCATCAATGAATATCGCATCCGTGATGTAGTCCGCAAAATGCAAGATTCCGCTAACGACCAATATACGCTGCTGGGTATAGCTTATGGTTCCGGCTTTAACTCCAAAACTAATTTTAACCGGGCTTTCAAACAACTGACGGGGAAAAGCCCTAACGAATATAAGAACGAGTTGAAAAAAGAGCGACCGTATTATAATACGGAACCCCGTTTGCGAACCAATCCGCTAATCTTGCGTCGTGAAACCACTTCGGTGTGGTCTCATGGAAAATTAAATCGCAATTTTATGTTTAAAAGCTACCTGAAGATCGCCTTGCGCAATCTGCAAAAGCAGAAAGGGTTCGCATTTATTAACATTTTTGGATTATCAACCGGGATAGCATGTTTCGCCCTGCTTTTACTATACTCGTTCCAGGAATTAAACTTCGACAGGTTCCATAAAAATGCCGGAGATATATACCGGGTTTATTTGCATGAAGGAATGCCTGACGCTGATGGTATCAATGCCGCTACAGATTATAGTGTGGCCTCGGGTGTAACCTGGGGCGAGGCGATGAAAAAGGATTTGCCTGATGTCGTGGACTATGTTCGATTGCAGCTACCCTGGGGTGAAAATTTGATTCAAACGCGCAATAAAACGCTTCGGGCAGAGCTTGGATTCGCGGACCAATCTCTCTTTTCTGTTTTCAGTTTTCCATTAAAATATGGTACAAAGAAGACGGCTTTGCGCAGCAGGCAGGATATTGTACTAACAGCCTCAAGAGCGAAAGAATTATTCGGAACCGACGATGTTGTTGGTAAAACAGTCGAGATACAACTTGGCACAAAAAATTATCCGTTCACAATTTCTGCTGTTGCTGAGGATGTCCCGCCAAATTCTACGATCAAATTTGATGTTCTGGCGAGTTTCGTGTTCATCAACTCCTATCGTCCCGACTTTTTTGACATCGGCAACAATTGGCACCCTGTTGTACGGCAAACCTACGTGCAGCTTAAGCCCGGAAGCAAATTGCCTGGTGATGCCCCGCAATTAGAACGGTTTATGGAAAGTTACGAGCCTGATTTTGTCAGCATGAGCAAGAATTATGTTGCCATGATGAAGAAACAAGGTGTTATCTGGACCGGAAAAGGAATGCCCGAAAGTGTCAGGCTGCAACCCTTGCTTGCCATTCATACCGATACCAGGTTCAAAGCGTGGGGATTTACCGATTACAACAAAATTGACCCGGCCATCATTTGGATAGTACTAACAATTGGTGCCGGTATTTTATTGATTGCCTGTATCAACTTTACCACGCTGGCAATCGGTCGTTCTGCAGGCAGAAGCAAAGAAGTCGGCGTTCGTAAGGTTGTAGGAGCAGAAAAGCGGCAGATCATCGCCCAGTTTCTTACCGAAGCATTGCTTTTAGCTGCCGCGTCAGCCGTTTTAGGATTACTGTTTGCAATGCTGTTATTGCCTTTGTTCAATCAACTGGCCGGGACAAACCTGCGCTTCGCTTTCGGGCAATATCCAATAATGGGTCTTGTGCTTGCAGGTGTTGTATTATTAGCGGGCTTACTGGCAGGAAGTTACCCTGCTTTGGTGTTATCGGGTTTTAAACCGGTCGAGGTGCTAAAGAATAAGATCAGGATAGGAGGGGCCAATTTGTTTACTAAATCGTTGGTGACGTTTCAGTTTGTTTTATCTATCGTCTTGATAATCTCAACTGTGATCATACTCCGGCAAACAAAATATTTGCTCGATAAAAACCCAGGCTTCAACAAAGCGAATGTAGTTGTACTGGATGCGTCTCAAATTGACCCGGATAAGGTCTTCCCCATTTTCAAACAAGAGGTGTTGAAATACCACGAAATTGAAGGTGTGACAAGCGCAGCTGCCGGTTTGGGGGCAGGTCAGAATTTCCTGGGATATTCTGACCCCTCAGCCAATAATTTTGCGGACATTAACATCATCGATCCAGACTACCTGGAAGTTTTAGGTATGAAATTGATTGCCGGCGGGTATTTTCAGGCGGGATCATACCGGGATACCCTAAAGCAGGTTATCATCAACGAAACTATGATGAAAGCGCGTGGGTGGAACGCACAAAATGCGGTAGGACAGAAAATAAAAAAGTTCCAGGGTAGCACAGCTGTTGTTATTGGTGTAGTTAAAAACTTTAATTACCGGTCGCTGAGCGAAAACGTGAAAAACCAGGTTTTCGTAACATCGCAAAACAAGGGATATAGTCATATATACCTAAGGATAAGTGCCGGAAATCCTGCCCCGGCGCTCGCTGATATTCAAAAGGCATGGCATACTTCGGCGCCCGGTGTGCCTATGAAGTATAGTTTTTTGGATGAGGATGTCAATAATTATTACCGGTCCGAGCAGAAGTGGACCAGCATCGTCGGTATGGCTGGTGGTATATCAATTTTTCTTGCCAGCCTGGGCTTACTGGGTCTCGCTACGCTGGCGGCTGTCAATCGCACAAAAGAGATCGGCATCAGAAAGGTATTAGGCGCATCGGTAAGTAGCGTCGTGGTGCTGCTCTCGAAGGATTTTATCAGGCTGATCGTGTTAGCATTTGTCATTGCAACGCCCCTTGCCTGGTACCTGATGAATAAATGGCTTCAGGATTATGCCACCAGGATCGGTATCAGCTGGTGGGTATTTGCCGCGACTGGCGCCGGCACTATATTGATCGCCTTTATCAGCATTAGTTCACAGTCGATCAAAGCAGCAACTGCTGATCCTGTTAAGAGTCTTAAAGCAGAATAAGACAAGGGTTACTTCCAGAGGTGAGATGAAGTGATTGAAAATAAGTTTAGAATTTGGACAACTACGCGCTTTTACATTTCATTTTACAAAACTCAAAGTCTGTTTAACATTCTTTGAAATATAGACGATGACTTGGTTACTATCTCTGCATCTGCACTCATGCCTGGTTTTAGCTGTAATAGATGATTTTTGTCGGATTTAAGATCTTTTATTTCGACCTCTGCAACGAAAATATCCGCGCTATCTATAGCTGAAGTGTATTTAATTGTACCCTGAAGCATCCCATATTGCTCAAATGGGTAATTTTTAAGCTTAATCAGTACAGGTTGTCCTTTATGAATTTTTCCTATGCTGTTTTGCGGGATAACCATTTCTCCAAAAAAGTCCCGGCTATCAGGTTCTACATAAAATATTTCATAATTTTTAATTACAGATTCGCCTTGACGCACAATGCCATTATAAAAAAGTTTGCCATCAATAGGAGAAATCAGATTATGTGTAGTTGAGTCATTAGATTTTACATAAGCTAATACCTGCCCTGATTTTACTTTATCCCCAGGTTTTGCCAATATTTTAACGATTTCACCTGCAGCATCACAAGCAATCATTTTGTAGGGCTTACTGGTCTTAATTTTTAAGGTGGTCTTGACAATATCAGGATATTTGATCAATGCAGAAAATCCAACTACTCCAACCAAAACAACGAAAAATAGGGTCAGCCCCCACCGCAATATCCAGGAAGGGACCCGCGTTATAATCGCATTAACATCGTCACTATGACGTAATTCGCTATCACTAAAAACTTCAGGCATATTTATGTTCCTAACTCTAATTGATTTTTTACCAGTTGATAATAGTCGCCCCTTATACTGGTCAACTCCTGGTGTGTTCCTTGTTCGATGATCCTTCCTTTACTAAGCACGATAATATTATCAGCGTTGCTCACAGTACTCAACCTATGCGCAACGATTATCACAGTACGCCCGGCAAAAAAATCATTCAGGTTATTCATGATCACGCGCTCATTATTTGCGTCCAGCGCATTGGTCGCTTCGTCAAAAAAAATGTACTGCGGGTCTTTATATACAGCCCGTGCAATTAACAACCGCTGACGCTGCCCCTGGCTTATACCATTGCCTTCTGCACCAATTTTTGTATTCAACCCCAACGGGAGGTCGTTGATGAAATCCTGTATATTGGCGACTTTTATCGCATGTTTTAGCTTGACTTTGTCAGGATGTTCGTCGCCAACCGCAATATTTTTTTCTATCGTATCAGAAAATACAAAACCATCCTGCATTACTACACCGCATTGCGCTCGCCACGCTTTAAAGCTGAAATTATCCAGCAATTGGTCGCCAACTTTTATTTCGCCTTTTTCAGGTTCATAAAATCGGAGCAGCAATTTTAATATAGTTGTTTTTCCACTACCGCTCATACCAACTATAGCTGTTGTTTTTCCCTCCGGGATATAAAGATCGACGTCCTCAAGCACTGGCTCATTACCGGCACCGGGATAGCGAAAGGTAAGGCTGTTTAGTTTAATGCTCTTATTCGCCGGAAGGTTATATTCCCAATCTCTGTTTGACGGTTCCTCATCATCAGTTTGGTGAATTTCGCTCAACCGCTCCAGGCTGATTTTAGCATCCTGATAATTCTGGATAAACCCTAGAAACTGTTGTACCGGACTGTTCAATTGTCCAATGATATATTGCACAGCCATCATCGCACCGAGGGAAAGATTCCCATCAATTACAGATTTTGCACTTAAAAATGTGATCAGGACATTAGTGCCCTCGTTTATCAATGTTGCTCCTCCCTGCTGGTATTGGCTTAAAGCAAGGCTTTTTACATTGAACTTAAAAAGACGCGCCTGTATGTGCTCCCATTCCCAGCGCTTTTGCTGCTCACAATTGTTGAGCTTTATTTCCTGCATGCCATTTACCAATTGAACAATACTGCTTTGATTCCGGGAAGCTATCTCGAAGCTTTTGTAATTAAGTATGCGCCGGCGTTTCAGGAAAACGGCTATCCATGTGGTATACAGTGCGCTGCTGACAACAAAAACCAGGAAGATGGTCATATTATAATAAGCCAGTACAAAGGAAAATACGATTAAATTGACCAGTGAAAAAGCAGTAGTTAAGGTTGAGCCTGTCAGAAAATTTTCGATCTTTTTTTGATCGTTCATGCGCTGCATAATATCGCCTGTCATTTTGGTATCAAAATAACTTATGGGCAGCTTCATCAACTTGATCAAAAAATCCGTCAAAATAGAAATGTTTACCCTGGTGCTGATATGCAGCAACACCCACGACCGGATGAACTCGACGCTTACGCGGCCTGCAATGAGCATTAGTTGGGCTATCAGAATGATGTATATAAAATTCAGATTGTGCGTATTGATTCCGACATCAATTACAGATTGCGCTAAAAAAGGTGTGATTAGTTGAAGAATGCTGCCTGCGCCCAGCCCCAATATTAATTGTAATATTAATGAACGGTATTTTACTAAATATTGCAACATAAATGACCAGCGGACTTCGCCCATGTTTTCGTCATCCTGTTCATAAAATTTAGGCGTTGGGCTCAACAGCAGCGCAATTCCGGCTTCTTTATCGCTCACCCAACTGTTATTAAATGCAACTTCGTCAAGCACCACTAAGCCTGCGGCAGGGTCAGCTATATAATATTTATTCCTCTTGATTTTGTAAAGTACAACAAAGTGGTATTGTCGCCAATGCAAAATACATGGCAATTCAGCATCTTTTAACTGTGTGGTAGTTAGTTTAGCCCCTAATGAACGAAACCCTATTTTTTCTGCAGTGTCGCTTAGCCCTAATAAGGATACGCCTTCCCTATTAAAACCGCAAAGCTTACTCAATGACCTCAAGTTAAAGCTGCGCCCATAGTGCTTTGCGATCATGCGCAAACAGCTGGGACCGCAGTCCATAGCATCTAATTGTTTGTAAAGAGTGAACTTCATAATCTGGTAATACGATTTTTAAAATGCGCCGGGAAATATCCGGCGCAAAAAACATTTGATCAATAAGGCTGACAGGTTCCGTATTGAGACCCAAACGGAACTACACAATGACCGGCACAACAAGGCAAAAAGCCCCCGTAGATGTAAACACAATTCTGATCTCCGTAAACACAACTACCACTACCTGCCATGATCATTTTCATTTCTGTCCTACTAAGCACATTTTTAATGCTCTTCAGATTCAATTTCTCTTTTTTCATAATTGGTAAAATTAAGTTACCGGAACTAGGCCTCGATAAAACAGGCCGCATGTATTACCAAAGTGCATGCTCCTTTACTTTGCAAAGTGTCTTTGCTTCGTTTGATGCATATTTTTGAAGCTTGGTAGCTGCTAATGTCCATATCGATAATTTACATGGTAGTATCTTTCGCCTTTAATAGCATCGGGGTCTGAGATAAGGCCGTCTGTTTTGACAGCCTTATGTTAACCATTGAATTGTGCTCTATTCAATAAGCGATGCGCCGTTGTTAAGGATTAATTTGCCCTGATTCGCAAGTTCCGGTAAGGGTGTAACACCATAATCCGGTACAGCACGGTGTTGAGGGGATATTACAGTTTGTCTGTCCGAGGGGTACGCAATTGCCACCGCTACCTGCCATAATCTTTTTCATTTCCGTTCTGCTCAGTACATTTTTAATGCTTTTCAGATGCAATTTTTCTGTTTTCATATTCTTAGATTTAATCGGATATTTGCTGGTATCACGCCCCGGCATCTAAGCGGCATGTATTACCAAAGTGCATGCTCCTTTACTTTGCAAAGTATCTTTATCTGCTTTAATCAAGCATATATTTGAGGTCGGGTAGCTGGTAATATTCGGGCAGGCGGTAACCGTTAAGCAACAATGTGGGCGTAGCGGTCACCTCTGCCATTTCGCACCATGCTTTCTGGTTGTCAATTTTATAATACTCAGTCTCGTCAAGTTCAACAGGGTATACCTTTGCCCAGGCTTTATAGTCTTTTTGTTTCTGCTCGTACCAGTCGTTCAGAGCTTTTTTAATAATTTCTTTATCTGCTAACTGGTTCAGTGCCATCAGGTGACGACTTACCGGGGTTTTAATGTCTTCATCGGTGTTATTAGCGGTAAATACAATTCGGGCCTGTATATCAGTACGCTGTTCCAGCAGTTCATCTAATAGCTTGTGGGTTTTTGAACATGGCGGACAATAAGGATTGGTAACCATCGTAATACTGGTGCCGGCTTCTGCATTGCCCAGCACTATAGACCAGTCTTCTGACGGTAAAGCGTACTTTGGCTGATTGTTCAGCATCGAATTAAAAAGCTCTGAATTGTATTTGAACTTTCGCAACTGGTTTTTCAAAGGTTTTACCTGTTGGGCTTTAACCAGCAATGGCTTTAAAAGCATCCATGATGCAACAGGCAACAGAAACGAAATAAAGAGGGTGCCCCACGATGCAACGTCCGACAAGGCGATGGGTTTGTTGAACGCAGTTAAAGACGGAATAAATTCAAGCCATAGCAATGCCTGTACCGTGCAGCACAAAACGCACCATTGTTTTGCAACGCGGGCCTGGAAATAGATCGAGTAAAACGTATAAGGCAAACTCACGATGTTCAGAATAGCCAATGCCTGTAGTAGTGTGGTTGAATGATTGCCAAACAATATTGCCAGCCAGGTTCCTCCGAAATAAAAGAAGCCTACCTCACTCCACGACAGGCCTTCAAATACTGTCGCGGCTTTGGATGAAAGAATAGCCTTGCAATCTGAATTACTGCCCGAACATAATTTCTGAACAAGAGGATTATTACTGTCTATAGATTGAACTAATAAAAGGATAGAAGTGATTAGCCCGCACGTTGCAAATAACGTGAGCAGCAACACCTGCCAGGTGTAATTTACAAAATAATGGGTATGAAGTACCAATCCAGCCACTAAAGCTAATGTGAGGCCACCGATAGCCAGGAATGTTTTTATTTCTGAAAATTGACTAAATATTGAACGCGACTTCGGTTGATCGGGGTTGAATTCAATTGATAAAACTATACCGTCAAATACTTTTTTTAATTCATCCAATCTCATCTTATGATTATTCCATTTTTCACTGGATACGATTGCTTTTTCGTCGACAATATCCTTTACCATCAGGAAATCTCCTCCGTTTGCATGTGTATGAATGATAAATGGACATGGAATAAGGGAGAGCTCGTCAGCACCTATGCGATATGCGCTATTTTCAATATTGAAATTGTTCAGTACATCGCTTATTGCCAATAAGCTTGGATAGTCCGGGTGTTTACCCAACTCTTCAATAATTTTAGAGCTGTCAACCGGAAACCGGAGTGCCTTTAAGATTTTAATAACAGATGCATCTACATTATCATAGTTTTTGAAAGAGATCATGGTAGTAAGGCTTATGATTTATGATTATTTGTTGATTAATTTTAAGTAATGATTGAGCGCGTGTTAAGTAGCAGGTAGCGAGCTGGTACCTCTGCGATATATTCTGGTCGGGCTTATCATGAAGTTGTTAGGGATCTGTGCCAGGTACAACGATGGCTTGTACCGTGTTTTGAAGAATATCATATGATATAGCAGTATTTCATATTTCCCGCGGTAATACATTTTACCGTTCTGCCATTTTAGCTTTCCAGGCAAGCCTTCAATAATATGCAGGTCAAAGTAAGGTTTTAGGTAGCCGCGCGCTTCCAGCTTTTTAACCACATGCATCATGCTTTCGATTTCAGAAGAAATTTCCTCATAGCTTTTACCATCAGAAAATTCATCGTGCATAAAATTAGTTTCATCAAAACAAAAGTGCTTGTCATTACTAAATACCTTACGGTAATCTTTACTTTGTTGGAATAACGTATTGATTTTATGTGTATTTCTGTATAGAAGAAAGCAGCCTGTAAGCCAGTCGGGGCGCACACTGATGAGGTCATATTCATTTAACAATTCATCGGTAATAAACTCACGGATATCTCCGAAAATGATGTCGATATCGCAATGCCCCCAGAAATCATACTCGCTAACTATATTCTCGAAGATAATGCCATAAGCGGGTTTGAAATCACACAATTTATAGCCATTAGGAACAGATACTCCGAAGCCTAATTTCTGGCTCGCCAATGCCCTGATCTGCTCCGGGTCCATGCAGATGATCTTCACATTCGTAGGCAGATCAAAAAACTGTCGCCTGTCATCTGTTATTAAAAAAAAGTCGACAGATGGATTATACTTGCATGAGTGCAAAAAATAATCCAGATACCACGGCAATTTGCCAAGGTAGCAGCAAATGAGGGCTATGGATTTATAAGGATTCATTTAGCAATTACTGATTAGAAATCGGCTCAGTTATTTACAAGTTAAAAAACGAATACATGAGGCTGTCTCGATTTGGAGACAACCTCTTTTGATTTTATGTAGTTACTAACAACTAGGGTCGGTGCATGCCACACATATTCCTGACCCTCCGCCTAAGGGACCATTACAGTATAAACCACCACAACAAGGTTGCCCTGATGGACCTCCGCATTGCTGATTCCCGTCAGAACAGACAGGACCGCTTCCAGCCATAATTTTTTTCATCTCATTTCTGCTTAGCACATTTTTGATACTTTTCAGATTTAATTTCTCTGTTTTCATTTTGGATTTTATTGATGTTTGCCGGCATCACGCTCCGGCAGTCAACGGCATATATTACCAAAGTGCATGCTCCTTTACTTTGCAAAGTATCGTTAACGGCTTAAGGCCGATTGATTACAAAATGAAGAAAGCCGCAGCCAGGCACAGCGATGCAGGAAAGAATCAGGGGTATCCATAAATTAAGGTCTGCAGGTAAATAATTGGTTAAAAGTAACTTTAACTAATATATAATCTTTTTTTCCAAAGATCAGACAGTTAAAACACCTGTTTTTTCAAAACTGACGAATAAGTAGGTGTGCTAAAATGTTGGGATGTTTTATTCCACTTTATATCTAAGCACCTGCCGGCCTAAATTTCCTTTTTCATCAATACCCTCTATAACCACCCTATATGTACCTTTTCCATCAGCGTTGTAATATTCAAATGAGGCATTGCCATCTTTGTCGGTAGCTAACTCCGGTTTCCAGTAAATGGTGCTGCGCAGATCGGGGTGATTATAAGTGATACCACTTTCATATTTAGGTGAATAGAATTCGCGAACCTTTTCATAACCTTGAACAGTTATTGGCAAAATACCTGTTGATGCAATGTCCTCCGGCTTTGTACCGCGGCCTTTTTTTGTGGTGATTATCAAAACTCCGTTACCTCCTTGTATGCCATAAATTGCTGCGTTGGCATATTTTAGCACCTCTACGGTCTCCACATCAGATGGGTTTATGTTACTTATATCGGAATCTGCTAATTGAGTTCCATCAATAACTACCAACATCGGTCCTCCATTGATCGAAGCTGGTACTTGCTTTAGTCCGGGCTGATCACTGCTAAATGTAACCCCATGTAATTTTCCATGTAATGTAGCTCCCAAAGATGGGCCATAACCAATGTCCTTGCTATGTAATACCTGGTCTGCATGGCCTGCGCCTGCAAAGCTTTGTGTCTCATATTTATCATTCAATTTTATACCCTTAATTTTTACTTCTTTTAATATTTTGCCTTTACTAAGATTCAGTTTATTCAATTCTTCTTGTTGTCTTTCGCTATTAGCAAGATAAGCAGGGGAGACAATGGCATTGACGTTTTCATTACTTAGTTGTATTGCCGGAGTAATGAGCACAGGTTTATCACCATAATAAGTCAGTTTGGTGTATATCTTTCCTTTGGCATTTGCTGCCTGTAGAATAAAGCGGGTGCTATCCCAAAATGCCATGTCCCGGAAAGCAAAGTAACCTTTGTCATCGGCCTTGGTAGTAAACACCTGTTTGCTTTGGGTAGGTAGTAAGGTGATGTTTGCTTTTGCCAGGGATGCGCCGATTAAGCTTTTCGCCTGACCTGTTATTTCCAAACTCTTTTCAGGCTGATAGGCTAAAAGCCGATTGCTATTGTTAAGTACCTGCTTCCATTCAAATCTACGATAGCCATGGGTTAGCATCACCAGATCAAGCTCTTTTAGTTTCTCGTCATTGATATCCGTAAAATAGTAGTTGGGCTGTTCAACAGTTCCTTTCAAATCAGAGGTAAGTAGTAAATTGCTCAAGATGGTATTTTCTTTATTCTCATTGACATCTACCTTGCTTTCATCAATTACAGAGACAGAGAAATGGCCTAAAGCAGCGGAATCAACCCTGGTTTTTGCATTCAATTTTATGCTGACCTTTTCACGAGTGGCATAGCTACTTTTATCAGCAGAAAGATTTAAGTTAAGCTTATCATAATTTTGCACAAAGATGAGCCGCTCACATAAGGGTTCATTTGCATCCGAAAACAGAGTAATGGTAGCTATGCCTGTATGCAGATGCCGTTTCAAAATATCCAAATTGATTACGGGGCTGTCCAGTTTGATCGGAACCGTAGTAGCCGATCCGCCGGAATAGATCAGTAGGGTATAGTCTTTCCCTTTGTTTTCATTAAAATAAGCGTTATTGCAAAGTATTTTTACCCTTGCTTTTGGAAGAGAATCATTATTGACCGACAGGGCAATACCTTTATTAACCGGAGCAGGCAAATCAAGACTATTTTTACTACCATCAGCAAACATCACATTAGCTTTGTAGGATTTTCCGGGTTCAGGTGTAAAAGCAAAGAAACCCATACCGAGATGTGATGGTTCCAACTGGCATATAACCTTTCCCGACTTATCAATAATGGAACCTTTAATACCAATTCCTAAACCAGTCACTCCAATAGCCTTAAATGCTACTTTAGCAGGTAAGCCTGTAATCAGCTGGCCGCTTTCGGGGAAGAATTGCAAATCGGGTTTGGCAATTACAGCTTTTGCAGTACTGTTCTCGGGAACTTTTTGGGTATGGACTGATCCTACAGAAATATTTTGTTCAAACAGATTGCCATCATTCAGCATCCAACGTGTGTAAGCACGAATGCGGTAATTGCCCGGCGCTAAAGTATCAGGCAAAACAAAATCGCCCCAAGCCAGCCCTTTCACTAACGGAAGTCTGATACCTTGATTGACCTTGTTATCAATACTAATCAGATCGACGTGCAACACACCGCTTAAATTGGATAACTCATGCCTTTCACCTGAGGTAACGTAAGCCTTAAAGTAGACGGTGTCGCCTGTAGCATAATAAGGTTTGTCAAAATGTAAATAGGCTTGTTCTTTAAGGTGGTTAGAAGAAAAAGCAATCAATTCATCCGAAATTTCACCAGTGTGGTTATTTATAGATTGGCTGAGTGATGAACTTGGCAATAGTGCCATATTTATTATCAGTGTCAAAACAAAAAAGCAGCGCGCTATCATACCTGTTTACCCATTTTTATAAATTAATTGAAAATCTACCAAACCCTCTAAATTAAAGGGTTTGGCAAATAGCCGATTGTTAGAAACAAAAGGACCCAGGAATAGGAGTGGAAACATTTCCACAATTCCCGGAACAACAACGCGGAGCCCCTGCGCACTGTGTCGGGCTGCTTGCGGCATCGCAACAAACTGAATTTGAGCTTAGACAGCCACCACCTCCTCCACCGCTTCCTGCCATAATTTTTCTCATTTCATCTCTGCTCATCACATTTTTGATACTTTTCAGATTTAATTTTTGTGTTTTCATTTTTTTGGATTTAAATCGATCTTGCCGGTATCACGCTCCGGGAATTCAGGCGGCATGTATTACCAAAGTGCATGCTTCTTTACTTTGCAAAGTATTTTTAATGGCATAACGCTAATTAAGCACAAAATGAAGGAAGCTCTGAACAGTAGTAATACTGAAAAAAATTAGGGATACGCATAAAATTAAGGTCTATTAGGTAATTATTGGTAAATCGCGTTAACTAATATATAATCTTTTATTTTTAAAATCTCCCCGTTAAAACACCCATTTTTTTAAAACTGACAGATAAGTAGGTGCGTGAAATTGATTTATTTATAATTACTGAATTGTGCACCTATTAATGGCATTAAGTAAGGGCAAAAAACATTGCTCTGGTGAAAAAAGATCCGCAATATACCGGCCTGCATTTTTACTTAATTTAAGCCGGAAACTACGATCCGCAATTACGTGGGCGATAGATTCTGTCATGGTTTGTTGATCATCGGCAACAAGAAAAGCACTGCCTGACGCACTTTCCAATCCTCTTGCACCATGTGAGGTAGTTACCAATGGCAACCCATGCGCCAAGGCCTCTACATTTTTAATTTTTAGACCTGCACCAAAGCGTACTGGATTAATTATAAGATCGGCATCACGGTAAATTTGGTCAATTTCAGCCACAAACCCTCTGCATACGACCCCATCCTGATAGGAAACATCGATAACTGAGCAAACTGTGCCATAAATTACTAATTGCACATCATATGCTTGGTATATCAATGGCCAGCAATTAGCTACAAACCACTCTATGCCATCTTTATTTGGTAGATAGGCACTGGCTACAAAAACAATATTTTTTACCTGATCCTTGATTTCAGGCTGGTGTAGTAAGGCTGGATGCGGGCAGAGCAAAGTCTTTTCATTACCAACAAAAGTGCTTATCCTGTCGTAGTCGGGTTTACATATGGCCATTACATAGTCGTAAACATTAAATACCTCAATTTCGTCCTCCCGGCCAATTTCATATAATGCCCCCTGTTGATTGAATTTCTTAAAGTCGTCGGAGCGGTCGCTTACGATGTCATGCGCATCGAGTACTATCTGCGCATCAAACTCCAGGAAGTTCAAAAAATAACTGCTATGTATATACTCAATAATTACCGAGTCAAATTGCTGGTCTTTCAGCAGTTTTTTTAACCGTCGACCGTAGCCATCAGAACTCAGGTACTTGTTTTTTTCCAACACATAAAAGTCTGCTTTAAATTGCTCCTTTAAAATGGTTTCGATTTGTCTGGGAGCAGGACCCGTATTCACAACGGTTAATGCAACATACTCAGACAGGTAGGCAATTAAACTATAAATGCGGGCGCGGTTGCCGGAGCTCTTTTCCCAAAAATTTACGTCGGTGATGAGCAAAACTCTTTTCATGCGAACAGGTTGTTGGTAAAGCCTAACCTATAAATTTGTTTTGAGATTATAAGCAGGTGTTTTAACGGTATTTAAAAAAAAATTTGCCAGTCCGTTATATTTTTCCGTTTTTGGGATTAACCTGTCACATGTTGCCCTATGAAAAACGAAGTTACTGTACCCTTGCCTCTGAATTTTACCGATGCAGATGCGGCGCTATATAAGCCTTATCAAAAATATTATTTAAGACCTCAAAAGGTTAAAAAGCTTAAAAATGTATTTGTTACGTTTTCCGGCTTTTGCATAAACAACAAAGGCCTAATAAGAGAATGCCATCATAATTATGAATTACAGTACAATGACTACCTGAATGAAGCAGCGCTGCATTACTATAATGTGTCTGATAACCCCGGAAACCTTATTACTTTAGACAACGAAACCGTTTACCTGGCAATTCATCATCCATGGTTCAATTATTACCACTGGTTGTGTGAGTCGATATTCCGGCTTTGGATGGTAAGGAACCAACTTCAACGGTTAGTGCTTATTTTACCTGAATATTACCGCGATGCCGACTTTATTATGGGTTCGCTCGAACCGTTTGAGATACCCAATATCTTTTTCATTCCGGATGGCAAAAGCCTTATGGTAAGAAATCTCTGTTTGCCACAATTAAAGCCAATTTGTGACTCGTATAATACAAGACATCTGAGACAAGTAAGAGAATTTTATACGTTCTATGTAAATAATGTCAAAAAACTCACTAATGATCTTGGCCATCGCTTATATGTGAGCCGTCAGTTGGCTAAGCGCCGGAAAGTAGTTAACGAAGAAGAAGTTCAAGGTGTGCTTCAAAGGCATGGTTTTGCTATTTTTCATCCCGAACAATATTCATTTCTGGAGCAAGTAGCTATATTCTCAAAAGTAAAATATCTTGTTGGTGAACATGGATCTGGCCTGACCAATCTATTATTTGTTCCTGACGGAGCATCCATTTTAGAATTGCACAAGAATCAAACAAATGAACTTGATCATCCTAGTCCTCTATTTTGGTATATGGCGCATTCCCTGAAAATTAATTACTATCACCAATCTTGTAAGACCCATGGCAAGGAAGACTATTTCGATGGAAATTATATTGTCGATGTAGCCAATCTCGAGAGTAATTTATCCCTGATGTTGAAAGATAATTAGATATGGCTTTGTTGATGAGTAAAGGATATAGGTAAAATACATATCGCGAACTTAAAATATATGCATAAAAAAACCCGACAAGAATGTCGGGTTAGTGGGAGCTACTGGGTTCGAACCAGTGACCCTCTGCTTGTAAGGCAGATGCTCTGAACCAGCTGAGCTAAGCTCCCTTTGTTTTGGGACTGCAAATATAGGATGTGTGGTCAATTGAACAAAAAATATTTTAAAATAATGTAAAACTTGCTGATTATGAGTGAAATTGGTTTAAAATGGCAGGATGTTTGTTGTATTGTATATACAAATTTTACAATCCGGCCATAGGGCGGATTAAACTTTTAAAGAAAAATACCGTTTAACTATTATAATTATTATTTAAATATCATGAGATCGATTACTGTGCTGCAGAAACGGGCCTCAAGGCTTCAGGACGACATCAAAGCTTTATTATTGGATAACTATCGTTATGATGAAGCGCTGACCACCCGTTTGAACATCATTACTAAAGTTACTGACTTACGTGCCGAACTGGCCACTGTACAACGCGAAATAAGAGAAAGACAAGCTGCCTGATCTGTTAGATTGTCAGCTATTTATAGTTTTTTTGCTATCCCCGCCTAATATTAAGTAAAGGTTACCCTTCTGTATACTTTACAAAGTTTTCCTGCGTTTTATTGGTAATTAATTTAACTTCTTATTGCTGAGGCTGTATGAAATCGCTGATAGAGCTTTACAGGGAGTCGACTGACACCAAATTGGAGATCAATATCCTGATCGCAGAAACCAA
>Ga0310811_10003480_pt1 | contig 19805 bp, 19 predicted proteins | sample YCmetagenome_FD_207642 | JGI IMG/M metagenome (GOLD analysis project Ga0310811, IMG submission 207642) | Soil microbial communities from experimental microcosm in Duke University, North Carolina, United States - YC | ecosystem: Engineered > Artificial ecosystem > Soil microcosm > Unclassified ...
CGGTGACGTGCCCCGAGGCGGGCACTGAGGGATACCGGGCGGTCCACCTGGCCCGGTGCGGGCCTCAGTGCGCCGGGTTCAGCCGGCTGAGACGGTAGTGCGCCAAGCGGTGCAGCAGCTCGTCCAGCGCCGAGGGCGGGATCTGGCCGTCGAGATCCTGTCGCGCCAGTCGGACGATGTCTTCGACGTGCGACCTGGGCACGGTTTCCGCGAATTCACGCGCCAGTCCGTCCGCGACGCGGGCGACGTTTTCGTCCGCCAGCCGGCTGTCGATCGACATGGCCCTCCTCATCAGGATTTCCGTGGGTCTATGCGTGGGTTTCGCCGGTTTTCACCGGATTTCGCCAAGAAAGCGCCGTTCGGGCGCGGCGGAGCGCCGAGGATTCGGCGGAACGCGGGAAGCGCCGGCTAACGGGCTCGGCGCCCCGTCACGATCAGGGCGGGGAACGCAGGGTGCGGGTGCGTCGCCGCACGGTCACCACGGACCGGCCGGCGTGGGGAAGCCACGCGGCCACTCGCCGGCTGCCCGCTGGACACTGGCACGCTGTGCGTCATTCGCTTCGTCCTTCTCCTGATCCGGCACGTTTCGCGCCGTGGGTACCCGGGAATTCGTGATTCACTCCTCGCTGCCGGGATGTGACGAAGGAAACAATGCGAGGCCGGTTCAGTATGGACACCGCGATCACCTTCCGGCCGCTCGCCCGGGCGGATTTCCCGTTGCTGTGCCGGTGGCTGAACGCTCCGCATGTCCGTGCCTGGTGGCGCGGCGAGGAGTCGACGCCGGAAACGGTCGAGCGCGAGTACGGTCCGCAACTGGATGGCGCCGATCCCTCGCGCTCGTTCGTCTTTCAGCTGGCCGAGGTGCCGGTCGGGATGATCCAGTGCTACCGCCATCGTGACTCTCCGGAATGGGACCGCACCATCGGCATCCCCGGCGCGGCCGGTGTCGACTACCTCATCGGCGAGGCGGACCGCTGCGGCCATGGCATCGGCACCGCCGCGATCAGCGCCTTCACCGGGGTGGTCTTCACCCTCTTTCCCGAGGTGTCCGTGATCGTCTCCGTGCCGCAGCGCGACAACCGGGCCTCCTGCCGGGCGCTGGAGAAAGCCGGCTTCACCCTCAGCCACGAGGGGATGATCGACTCCGCTGACCCGTCCGATTCCGGTGTCGCCGCGGTCTACGTCCTTCACCGGTTCGAGCGAGGAGGGAATCACCCCGGGTAGTGGCCACCGTGTCGCGTCGCGGGCCCACCGCGGTGGCCGCGACTCGGCCCGAAATCCCCGCTGACCTCGCTGCGATGGTGCTCCGGCGCGGCCGGGCGAGAAAAAAGACGACCTTGCGGACACCGCAACGGGGTGCTCGCTTTAGCCTCAGTGGGTGACTGATGCGGTGAGCGAACCTCCGGCGGAGGCGACCGGAGAGCTGCTTGCGGGACGGTACCGGCTGCGGAACCAGCTGGGTGCCGGCGCGATGGGGGTCGTGTGGCTGGCCCTGGACGAGCGGTTGCAGCGTCCGGTGGCGGTCAAGCAGCTGCGGCCCGACGCGGGCCTGGACGCCGTCGAAGGCGAGGTGGCCCGGCAGCGGGCGCTGCGCGAGGGCCGGATCGCGGCACGGCTGCATCACCCGCACGCGATCGCGGTGCACGACGTGGTCGAGCATCTCGGGCAGCCCGTGCTGGTGATGGAGTACCTGCCGTCGCGTCCGCTGGCCGCCTTGGTGGCCGAGCAGGGCCCGCTTTCCCCGGTCGGCGTCGCGCGGATGGGGGCGCAGGCGGCCTCGGCGCTGGCCGCCGCGCACGCCGCCGGGATCGTGCACCGCGACCTCAAGCCCGGCAACCTGCTGGTCGCCGACGACGGCACGGTCAAGATCGCGGACTTCGGCATCTCGCACGCGGTGGGCGACGTGTCGGTGACCCGGGCCGGCCTGGTGGCCGGAACGCCCGCCTACCTCGCGCCGGAGATCGCGCTGGGGCACGAGCCCACCCCGCACTCCGACGTCTTCTCCCTCGGCTCCACGCTCTACGCCGCGGTCGAGGGCGTGCCGCCGTTCGGCGAAGACGCCGAGAACACGCTGGTGCTCTTGCATCGCGTGGCCGCGGGGCGGATCCCGCCGCCGCAGCGCGCCGGAGCGCTCACTCCGGTCCTCATGGCGATGCTGAACCCCGACGTCGGGTCACGGCCCAGCGCCGCCCTGTGGAGTGTCGCGGAAGGCCGCTCTCCGGCCGTCGCGGGGTCGGATCCCCACACCGGTGGTACGCAAGCAATAACTACGCAGGCAATACCGTCGTCCCTGGCCGCAGCGCCGTCCACACCGACGCCGGCTCCCCTGCCGACACCGCCTGGCGGCACGGCTCCGGTGACCGCGGTCCACGGGCCTGGGGGAACCCGCCTGGACAACGCGCCGTTCTCCTACGCCGGGTCCGGCGCACCGGGGACCGCGGTGGCCCCGCTGGAATCGCTGGAGTCGCGGGAGCCACCGGGGGGTCGCCGGTGGTCGGCCGGCCGCCGGGTGCTGGTGCCCGTGGCCGGTGTGCTGGTGGTGGCCGTGGTCGTCATGGTGCTGGTCACGCAGTTCACGGCCACACCGCAGGCCGTGCCCGCGTCGCCCGTGGCACCGCTGTCCACCACGCCTTCACCGGCGCTGGATCCGGAGACCATGACCAGGGCGGTCTCGGCCTACTACGCCCTGCTGCCGCACCAACCCGACGCCGCGTGGGCCCGGCTCGGCCCGTCGCCGCGGGTCGAAGGACTCGCCGCCTACCGGACCTACTGGTCGGCCGTCACCGCGCTCACCGTCTCCACCCGGCCGACCGTCGTCGGGCCGGACCAGGTTTCCGTGGGCATCGAGATCAAACTGTCCAACGGTGTCACCCTCACCGAAACCCATCGGCTGGGTCTCATCCCCGGCGACGGCTCGACGCCTCTGATCGACAGCGACACCGTCGTCCACAGTCAGAGCAGCGACCGTCCCACACCGAGTCCCAGCCACCACCCCGATCCTCCGAAAAAGCCGGACAAGAAGGGGCATGGCGGATAGCGGCGCGTTTCCCCCCGATTTCCCCCGGCACCTTTTCGCGGCGGTCGTGCGGCGGGTTTTCCGCGCGGGCACGGGCCGGAGCACGATGGGCACGGCCCGTGAGTGAAAGCGGGAGAGGTGGCTACGATCGAGGTATGCGCTTCGCATTCAAAACCTCACCGCAGAACACGACCTGGTCGGAGATGCTCGAGGTCTGGCAGGCCGCCGACGACATCGAGATCTTCGAATCGGGCTGGACGTTCGACCATTTCTACCCGATCTTCTCCGACTCGACCGGTCCGTGCCTGGAAGGCTGGGTCACCCTGACCGCGCTGGCCCAGGCGACCCGGCGGCTGCGCCTGGGCACCCTGGTCAGCGGCATCCACTACCGGCACCCGGCGCTGCTCGCGAACATGGCGGCCACCCTGGACATCGTTTCGAACGGGCGACTCGAGATCGGCATCGGAGCCGGCTGGAACGAAGAGGAGTCCGGCGCCTACGGCATGGCACTGGGCACGCCCCGCGAGCGCAGCGACCGCTTCGAGGAGGCCTGCGAGGTCCTGGTCGGGCTGCTGACCCAGGAGAAGACGACCTTCGAGGGCAAGTTCTACCAACTCAAGGACGCCATGAACAACCCGAAGGGCGTCCAGCGGCCGCACCCGCCGATCTGCATCGGCGGCAGCGGCGAGAAGCGGACCTTGCGTACCACGGCGCGTTTCGCGCAGCACTGGAACTTCACGGGCGGCACGCCCGAGGAATTCGCCCGCAAGCGCGACATTCTGCACCAGCACTGCGCCGACATCGGTCGCGACCCGAAGGAGATCACGCTGTCCAGCCACGTCCGGCTGGACACCGACGGCGACGTGAGCAAGGTGGCCGCGCAGGCCGCCGGGCTGGGCGAGGCCGGGCTCGACCTGGCCATCGTGTACCTGCCGCCGCCGCACACCCCCGCGGTCCTCGAGCCGCTGGCCGCGGCGCTGGCCCCGCTGGCGTGATTTGCCGCTGGGGAACGGGGCCCGGCTCCGTTCCCCAGCGTTCCCTGGTGGTACGGCCAGGATCCGTCGTATAACGACCTATACGGCGGGCCCGGTCAGCTCGGCGGTGTCCTCGGCCGGAGACTGCTTCCCGTACCGCAGGCGCGCGATCGCCGACGGCACCACGAGCAGCAGCAGGGCGAGGTAGGAGACCACCGGGACGAGCGCCGCGAGCACGAAGGCGACCAGCACCGCCAGGGTGCTGCCGATCGAGATGAACAGCCAGCGTGCGTTGATGCTGTCCGCCCCCTTCTTGACCGTGTCGTCGTGGTGGACGATGAGCACGATGATCGTCTGGCACAGCGAGCTGGCCAGGATCGTGCCGATGTAGAACAGCGCGGCGAACTGGTCGTTGCTGAAGGCGCCGACCATCTCGGTCGGGAAGGGCAGCAGCGCGATGGTGAACAGCCAGCACAGGTTCACCGCCATCAGTGGCCTGTTGTAGGCCCCGACCTGTTCGAAGATCCGGTGATGGTTGATCCACAGCCGGGCGATGACCGCGAAGCTGAGCAGGAAGGTGTAGATCTGCCACTGGTGCTTGGTGATCGCTTCGATCGCTTCACCGTTCTCGGCCACCAGTTCGGGGACTGTCTCGGTCAGCGGCAGGACCAGCAGGGTCAGCGCGATGGCGATCACCGCGTCGGAGAAGAAGATCAGGCGCTCGGGCGACTTGCTCGTGTTCATCGATTTCCTTGGTAGGGGGCAGATCAGGGTGCCGCAGTCTAGCGATGCGCCGATCCACTCCGGACAACCGCCATGATCGGTGTCCCGCGGCCGCGGGTCCCGGCGGCGGTGCATGAGTGCGGTGCATGAGTGTGGTGCATGAGTAACGTCTCAGGTGCGCTGCGCCACCGCCGCGCCCGGCGATAGGGTCGCCGGTATGGAATATCGCCAACTGGGACGGTCTGGGCTGAGGGTTTCGGTTCTGACCATGGGAACGATGACGTTCGGCGGCCGTGGCCCGTTCAGCAAGGTGGGGCAGACCGATGTGGCCGAGGCGACCCGGCAGGTCGACCTGTGTCTCGACGCGGGCGTCAACCTCATCGACACCGCCAATGTGTACTCCTCCGGCCTGTCCGAGGAGATCGTCGGGCAGGTGATGAAGAGCCGGTGGGACCGCGCGCTGATCGCCACCAAGGCACGGATGTCCATGGGGACGGGCCCCAACGACGCGGGCTTGTCCCGGCAGCACCTGATCACCGAATGCGAGGCCAGCCTGCGCCGGCTGGGCACCGACCACATCGACCTCTACCAGGTCCACGAGTGGGACGGGGTGACGCCGCTGGAGGAAACGCTGACCGCGCTGGACGATCTGGTGCGCGCCGGCAAGATCCGGTACATCGGTTGTTCGAACTACGCGGGCTGGCACCTGATGAAGGCGCTGGGCACGGCCGAGCGCGACGGACTCACCCGGTTCGTCAGCCAGCAGATCTACTACTCGCTGCAGGCGCGCGACGCCGAGTACGAGCTGATCCCGATCTCGCTCGACCAGGGCCTCGGGGTGCTGGTGTGGAGCCCGCTCGCGGGTGGTCTGCTGTCCGGGAAGTACCGGCGTGGCCAGCAGCCGCCGGAGGGTTCCCGGCACCTCTCGGATTGGAACGAACCACCGGTGCGGGACGAGGACAAGCTTTACGACACCATCGAAGAAGTGGTCGCGATCGCGGCGGCGCGGGGGGTGTCGGCGGCACAGGTCGCGCTGGCGTACCTCCTCGGCAAGCCGGCCGTGACGTCGCTCGTGATCGGGGCCCGCACCGCCGAGCAGCTGGCCGACAACCTCGGCGCGGCCGACCTGCGACTGTCCGAAGAGGAGCGGAAACGGCTCGACGCGGTCAGCGCACCCCCGCTGCTGTACCCGTACTGGCACCAGGCGAAGACCGCCGCGGACCGGTTGAGCCCGGCCGACCTGTCCCTCCTGGGCCCCCACCTGTCCTGACTCCCGGCCCCGCCTGATTCCTGGCCCTGGCCCGGACCGAATCGGCCGACCGTGGCGCCGTTCCAGCGACTTCGTTGACCGGACGGGAGAACTCACCGGCCGGACGGGAGAACTCGGGGACCGGAAGAGGGGACACGGCACAGAAAGGGGACACGCCGATCATCGGCGTGTCCCCTTTTGTCCGAGTCAGGGCTCGGCGACGATGACCGTGACTTCGGGAAGGCGGAGGAAGGGTGCGAGCTGCTCGGGGGTCGCCGAGGAATCGGTGATCAGGGTCCACGACTCGGGCAGTGCGGTCCACCAGTGCGCGCCGGCCCGGCCGAGCTTGCTGGCGTCGGCGAGGACGTACACCGCCGCCGACTGTTCGATCATCCGCCGTTTGATCGAGGCCTGCTCGGCACTGGCCTCGCACACGCCCCGGTCGGCCTTCACCCCGTCGGCGCCCAGGAACACGGCGTCCGCGGTGAGGCGGCTCAGCGCCAGTTCGGCCAAAGGACCGACGGTGCCGTGGCTGATGTGCCGCACCACGCCGCCCAGCGCGATCAGCTCGATGCCCTCGGCGTCGGACAGCGCGTTGAGCGTGGTCAGCCCGGGGGACGCGATGGTGAGGTCGCGCCAGCCGGACAGGCGCGCGGCGAGCGCGCCCACGGTCGTGCCGGCGTCGAACAGGAGCAGCTGCCCGGCCCGGAGGTGTTTCTCGGCCTCGCGGGCGATGGCGGCCTTTTCCAGGCCCGCCAACGTTTCCCGCTCGTGCAGCGGTTCCTCCTCGGCGCCGGTCGCGAGCGCGCCGCCGTAGGTGCGCACGATCTCACCGGACTCGGTGAGCGCCGCGAGGTCGCGGCGAATGGTGGACGCGGTGACGCCGAAGCGCACCGAAAGCTCGTCCACCCCGACGGGCCGGGACCGCAGCAGGTCCCGGATCGCGGTCCGCCGCGTGCTCGCGTTCACCGAACGTCTTCCTCCGTTGACTCGGGTGCCTCGGGTGCCAGCTCGACCGCCTGCCGCAGGGCCTCCAGCATGCTGGCGTGGTCGGCCTTGCCGGTGCCGGCGATGTCGAAGGCGGTGCCGTGGTCGACACTGGTCCGGACCACCGGCAGGCCGATCGTAATGTTGACCCCGGCGTCGAGTCCGAGCACCTTGACCGGGCCGTGGCCCTGGTCGTGGTACATCGCGACCACCAGGTCGAAGTCGCCGCGCACGGCCCGGAAGAACACCGTGTCGGCGGGCAGCGGGCCGTGGACGTCGATCCCGTCGGCCGTGCAGCGCTCGACGGCGGGAACGACCTTCTCGTCCTCCTCGCCGTGGCCGAACAGGCCGTTCTCGCCGGCGTGCGGGTTGATCCCGCAGACCGCGATCCGGGGCCGGGTGACACCGGCCTTGCGCAACGTTTCCTCGCCGCGCCGGATGGTGCGCTCGACCAGGCCCGGCTCGATCTTCGCCACGGCGTCCACCAGGCCGATGTGCGTGGTCACGTGCACCACGCGCAGTTTCGGCGCGGACAGCATCATGGACACCTCGGGGGTGCCGGTGAGGGCGGCGAGCAGTTCGGTGTGCCCGGGGAAGCGGTGCCCGGCCGCGTGGAGCGCTTCCTTGTTCAACGGCGCGGTGCAGATCGCCTGCACCCGGCCCGCGACGGCGAACTCGGTCGCGGTGCGGATGTACTGGTACGCGCCCTCCCCCGCGGTGGGGGAGAGCTTGCCGAAGGGCAGGTCCTCGGGAATCAGGCCGAGGTCGACGCAGTCGACCACGCCCGGTTCGTAGGTGCCCTGTTCGGGGCCGTCGATGGTGGCCACGCTGAGCGCGACGCCGGTGATCTCGATGGCCTTGCGCAGCCGGGCGGCGTCACCCACGACGAGCGGGCGGCAGGAACGGTAGAGGTTTTCTTCGGCCATGGCCTTGACCACGACTTCGGGGCCGACGCCGGCGGCGTCTCCCATGGTGATGGCGACGATGGGACGTGCCATGGCACTACCTTCTTCCTCGGTGACTGAAAACTGGTGGCTGAAACCTGGCTGTGTGACAGGGAATTCGTGGCTGGAGCCCGGTGCGTCAGCGCACGGCGCCGGCGATCTGGCCGTGCAGGGTGCGGCGGGCGCGCTCCAGGGTGGCCGGGTCGCCGAACGCCCCGGCCTTGGTGATCAGCGGGACGCCGCGGACGGCGGGGCCGCCGGCCGGGACGATCGAGTGGACGACGCCGGGTTCCAGTTCGCCGAGCACGGTGAACCCGGAAACGCCCAGCGCCAGCAGTACCGCGCGGGCGGTTTCGCCGCCGGCCAGCACCAGCCCGCCCACGGCGGTCTCCCGCTGGTTCAGGCAGCGCTGGGCGACGGCGGCCAGTGCCGCGGCCACCTCGGTGGCGTGGGCGCGTTCGACCGCCGCGTCCGGGTCCGGCACGAGCAGCGTGTCCCCGCCGATCCCGGCCAGCCGCTCGGCGGCCCGTCGCTGCTCGCCGAGGCGGAAGGGGGCCTTGAGCGGCACCAGGGTCACCTCGCCGGAACCGGTGAGCGCCGCGCGCTGTTCGCGGGCGAGCGCGGAGTAGCTGCCGAGCACGGTGAACACCGGGCCGGACGGCCGGGGCGGGGCGGGGCGGGTGCGGGGGCGGCGGCCCCGGACGGCGACCCGGGTCAGGCCGGCCGAGCCGACCGGCAGGACCCGCGGGCCGAGTGCCGCGGCCGCGGAGTCGAGGATCTCGAGGTCGTCGTCGGTGACCGCGTCGGCACAGATCACCGCCGCGCCGTCCGCACGGTGTTCGGTGTGGGCGGCGACCACCGCCGCCGCGCCCTGGCGGACCGTGGCGAGCGGGACCAGCGCGGTCCGCAGGCCGGTGCCGGCGAAGTGGGCCCGGATGTCGCCGCGCTCGATCGGGGTCCCGTCGACGTGCAGGATCCCGCCGGTCACGGTGCGGCCGGTGCCGGGGAACGACGGTGCCAGCAGCGCGGTGGCCGACAGTTCGTGGAGCGCGGAGGCGACTTCGACACCGATGTTGCCGCGCAGGGTCGAGTCGATCTTCTTGTACAGCGGGAGCCCGGCGGCGACCGCGGCCCGCACCGCGGAGCGGACGGCCTGAGCGGCGAAGGCGGGGCTGCGGTGCCTGCTGTCGGTGTCCATCGCGATGACGTCGGCGGCGGGCAGTTCGGCCGTGACGTCCAGAGCCACCGCGACGTCGGCGAAGGGACCGTAGGCGGCCGCGGCGTCCGCGGCACCGGTCAGGTCGTCCGAGACGATCACGAGACCACCGAGGGTGGCGGTTCCGCCGCCGTCTCCCGGACCGGTCGCCGGGCCGTTTGCCGGGCCGGTTTTGATGCCCCACCCGGGGCCGCCGACCTGGCCGCTTGTCGGGCCACCGCTCACGGTTGTGTCCTTTCCGTCGTCTCCGTCGTCTCGCTGGTTCCGGCCGTCTCCGGTGATGTCCGGGCCGCTTTCTTGTCCGCCCGCCGGGCGAACCACGCGGTGGCGAAGGGGACCAGCACCGAGGTCACCACCACCGCCGATGCCACCAGGATCGTCGCCGGGGCGGCCGCCGCCTTGTAGGCCGGGTTGGCCGAGGCGACGATCGCGGGCACCGCAGCGGCGTTGCCCGCGGTGGAGGCGGCCGCGATGCCGGCGACGCCCCGGCCGCCGGTGATCTTGTCGGCGAACAGGAGCACCACGCCGCTCACCACGAACACGAACAGGCCGAGCCCGATGCCGAGCAGGCCGGCGCGCCAGACGGACTTGAGGTCGATGCTCGAACCCAGGGCGAAGGCGAAGAACGGGATGAGGATCGGGACGGCGCGCCCGAGCCACGCGCGCATCTCGGGGTCGAGGTTGCCCAGCAGCATGCCGACCAGCAGCGGGAGCACCGCGCCGACCAGGGTCTGCCACGGGAACGCGGACAGTCCGGCGGCGCCGAGGGTGACCATGGTGAGGAACGGGCCGGACTCGATTGTCATGATCGAGTACGCGGCGACGTCGCGGCCCTTGCCGAACTGGCCCATCAGCGCCATGTAGAGCCCGCCGTTGGTGTCGTTGAGCGCCGCCACCACGGCCAGGGTGGACAGCCCGGCGAACGCGCCCGAGCTGATCGGGGTCTCGCCGAGGAGCCGGCCCAGGATGATCCCGACGACCACCGACACCAGCACCTTGCTGATGAACAGCGCGCCGCCCTTCTTCAGGATGTAGGGCGTCGACCGGACCTCGATGCCCGCGCCCATGCAGACGTAGAACACCGCCAGGATGGTCAGGGACCCGGAGAACAGGGCGCCGGTGAAGGAGCCGAAGAACTTTCCGGTGCCGGGGGCGACGGTGTACAGCACGGCCCCGACGAGTAGCGGGACGATCATCATCCCGCCGGGGACGGCTTCGATGCGGCGCTTGATGGGGATGGCCACGACGCTCCTCCTTGAACGTGCGGATCGGGTGGGGGACCTGCGGGGGCCCGGGCGATCGGACCCGAACTGCGTTGTGTGCGCAACCGTAGGCTTGAATGCGCGTAATGCGCAAGTGAGACGCGTGTAACACGCAGAGCCCTGGTCTGCCCCCCGGCCGGGAACAGCTGGGGGGCGGTGCGGTTTGAACGGGTATGAAAGCGATCAGCTACTCCGAAACCGGTGAGCCGGCGGTGCTGCGGCAGACCGAGCGCCCGGTGCCCGAACCCGGTCCAGGCGAGGTCCGCGTGCGGGTCGAGGTGTCCGGTGTGAACCCGACGGACTGGAAGTCGCGGCGCGGGGGCGGCCCGGGGCAGCCGCCGCCGTTCCCGGAGGTCGTGCCGAACCAGGACGGCGCCGGTGTGGTGGACGCCACCGGCACCGGCGTATCCGGGCTGGCCGCGGGACAGCGGGTCTGGCTGTGGGAGGCCGCCTGGCAGCGGGCCGAGGGCACCGCACAGGAGTACCTGGTCCTGCCCGAGCGTCAGGTCGTGCCGCTGCCCGACGGCGCTTCCTTCGATCTCGGTGCCGGGCTCGGCATTCCGGCCCTGACCGCGCACCGCTGTCTGACCGTCGCCGACGGCGGCCCGGCCGCGCTGGCGCCGGGTGCGCTGCAGCGACGCGTCGTGCTGGTGGCCGGTGGTGCCGGGGCGGTCGGGCACGCGGCCATCGAACTGGCCCGCTGGGCCGGTGCCGAGGTGATCACGACGGTCAGCAGCCCGGAAAAGGCGGAGCTGGCGCGCGCGGCGGGCGCGCACCACGTGATCGATTACCGCGGCCAGGACGCGGCGACCGCGATCCGCCGGGTGGCTGCCGGCGGGGTCCACCAGGTGGTGGAGGTGGCGCCCGCGGTGAACGCCGCGCTGAACCAGGCGGTCCTGGCCCCGGGTGGCACGGTGGCCGTCTATGCGAACAACGGGGGCGAAGAGCTGACCGTGCCGATCCGGCCGCTGATGCTGTCGAACGCCCGCTACCAGTTCGTGATGGTGTACACGGTGCCGGAAGCCGCGAAGGATCAGGCGGTCACGGACGTCTCCGCGGCGGTGGCCGCCGGTGCGCTGCGGATCGGGGCCGAGGCTGGGTTGCCGGTGCACCGGTTTCCCTTGGCGCGCACCGCGGACGCGCACGCCGCGGTCGAATCCGGTGCGGTGGGGAAGGTGCTGATCGATGTCGGGTAGCGGCCGGCGTCTCCCCCCGCTGGGGGAAAGCCGTTCCTGATGACCAGCGGAGAACGGCGATAAGGGACTTTGGCATCTTGTGGCGCCTTCGCCGGGGTTGCCACCATCGGCCACCTCGGCGTGCCGACGGGCGTGAAGCCGAAGAGATGGTGGGCGGCGATGACGACTGCGACGGTGGAGACCCGGCAGGGCGCCCACCTTGATGACCGGATAGCCCGGCTCGAAGCGAGACTGGTCCGTGAACAGGCCCATGTCGCGCCCGAGGTCGTGCACGAGTGGGTCGAGCGGGCCCGCTCCCGGTTCGACGGTGCGCGGGTGCAGGTCTTCGTGCCGATCTTCGTGGAACGCGCGGTCCGGTCGAAGCTCGCCGATCCGGGCGGCCAGACGCGGTCGTTGCGGACGTGGGCGTGGCTCACGGCCAGGAACCTGCTGGCGGCCCGGCTGCCACGCCGCTGGGCGCATACCCAGGGGGTGTCCCGGCGGGCCGCGGAGATCGGCGGGGCGTTCTCCCCGGACGACCGGGAGGTGCTCGTCTCGGCGGCGTGGCTGCATGACATCGGCTACGCCGAGGAGGTCGTCGACACCGGGTTTCATCAGCTGGACGGAGCGCGGTACCTGAGGGAGCGGGGCGTATCGGAGCGGGTGTGCGCGCTCGTCGCGCATCACTCCGGGGCCGCCGAGGTCGCCGAGCTGGTGGGGATGTCGGCCGAGCTCGCGGTGTTCGACGACGAGAAGAGCCCGGTCCGGGACGCCTTGTGGTACTGCGACTCGACGAGGGGTCCCGATGGCACGCCGATCGCGTTCGAGGCCCGGCTGGCGGAGGTCCGGTCCCGCCGGGGGCCGGCGGACCCGGTGGTGCGGGCGCTTGCGGCCAACGGGCCGGAGCGCCGCGCCGCGGTGGCGCGCACGGCGGACCTCCTCGATCGCGCGGCCGTCGCGCGCTGAGGGCGGTTCCGCCGCGGAGGCCGAATTCGCGCGGGCGCGGCTGAAAACGATCTCAGCCGCGCCGCTCGTTCCTACGCGGTGTCGTCACGCCAGTTGCACGACGAGATGAGACCGCTGGCGTACTCCCCGGTACACGCCGCGAAGGAGATTTGGTCGCCCTCCGCGAAGGAGAGGTTCCAGGTCCGGCACGAGTCGTTGCCGTCGGGGTTCCAGTAGGTGTAGGTCTCCACGGCCTCCCACGTCAGCATCCCGACCGCCGAGTGCCCATCGGGCTTGATGTCGCACACCTTCAGCACCTCGCCGTAGGAGGTGAAGGTGACCGAGGCGCCGTTGTCCCACGACGTGATGGATCCGCTGGCCGAAGCGGGTGCCGCCGTGAGCACCAGCGATGTCGCGGCCAGTGCTCCCACGACCGCACCGGACAGTACTCGTTTGATCATTCTTGGGTCCTCGTCATTCCGCTGGATCTCGCGTTGAGGCCCCGCCCCCGGCTCTCGACCGGGGGCGGGGCGACTGGTCAGCCGTTCGCCGACAAGCGCACGAAGGGGCTGCAGCTCAGCTCGGTGGTCCCTTCGTAGTTGCAGGCCTGCACGTCGATCCACCCCGACTCGGGAATGTCGGCCAGGTTGTGATCGACGCAGTTGCCGGCCTCGGGCGCGTCGCTGATGCGGCGCAGGGTGTCGGGCGAGGTGGAGCGGACGTAATACGCGACGGGATGGTGGCCATCGGCCAGCAGATCGCAGTTGAACAGGTGCTCGCCGGTCGGGTTCCAGCAGGCCATGGCTCCCCCGTCGGGCGATATCGGTCCCGCGCAGTCGGTGGCCTGAGCGTTCACCGTCGTCGACGCGGAGGCGACCCCCGGCAACGTCAGCGCCATACCCACGAGGCTCGCGCCCAGTAGGCCCAGTATCGCCGTCCATCGCCTACGTGCTCGTCGCATTTGTTCCCCCAGTGTTGCGGGCCCCCTTGCGGAGCCCGGACATCGAGTAAGAGGTCGAGGCCGGCGAGGGGATTCGGACAATGCGTTTTATCACTCGAACGGACGCTGTGTGCTGATTCACCCGGTTCGACCGTTATGACTTCCGGTGAGATACATCAATTTCGAACGAAAGCGTCGTGGTGTCGTTTCGCCGTCGATTCCTTGTCATTTCCTTGTCACCTACTTTCGGATCGTTGACGTCCGCGACCGGAACTGCCTACGTTGTTGCGACACTCGGTCGTTGTTCGCGGCGTTGCGGATGGGAGGAGCGGTGTCAGGTGCCGTGCCTGGTGTCTCCGAGCACGAGCGGCGCACCGACATCGTCCGGGTACTCGAGCGAGACGGCCAGGTCACCGTTTCCGGCCTCGCGCGCCGCTACGGCGTATCGCTGGTGACCATTCGCAAGGACCTCACCGAGTTGGCGGTGCGGCGGCTGCTGCGCCGCATCCGCGGCGGCGCGGTCCGCGCCGAACCCGGCGACGAGGGCACGTTCGAAATGCGGCTGCGGCACCGGGCCGCCGCCAAACGGGCGATCGCGCGGGCCGCCGCGGCGCTCGTCCACGACGGTGACGCGATCGCCCTGGACTGTTCGACCACCTGCTATTACCTCGCCGAGGAACTGCGGCGCCGCCGTGGCCTGGTGGTGGTGACCAACGGCCTGCGCGCCGCGCAGCTGCTCGGCGAATCGGATGCCACCGTGGTGCTTCCCGGCGGCACGGTGCGCCGCTCGTCCTGGTCGCTGGTCGGCGAGATCGGCGACGTCTTCGGCGGCCGGGGCCGGGTCAGCCGGGGTTTCTTCGGTGTGCGCTCGATTTCGCTGCGCCTCGGGCTGATGGAGCTCAGCTCCGAGGAGACCGTCGTCAAGCGCCGGCTGGCCGCCGCGAGCCGCCAGGTCTACGGGCTGTTCGACTCGTCCAAGGTGGGCCTGTTCGCCCTGCATTCGTTCGCCGCGCCCGACCGGATCACCGAACTGATCACCGACCGCGACGTCGCCGACGACGTCGTCACGGGGTGGTCGGGCAAAGGCGTGCCGGTGCGCCGGACCGGCGCGCCGACATGACCCGTCCGTGGCCCGTCCGTGGAACACAGACCCCGCACAACAGAGGAGTGGTCGGCGATGAGGTGGTCCAAGAAGGTGACGGCGGGCGTCGCGATCGCGCTGGCCGCCGGGCTGGCACTGACCGGATGCAGCCAGAAGGCCGGCGGGTCGGGGTCCGGCACCGGCCAGCTCAAGATCGCTTTCGTGCCCAAGATCCAGGGCATACCCTACTTCGAGGCGATGAACACCGGGGGCCAGCAGGCCGCGAAGGACCTTGGCGTGCAATGGATCTACACCGGTCCGACCACCGCTGACCCCGGCGCGCAGACCGACATCGTGCGCTCGCTGATCCAGCAGCGGGTGAACGCGATCGTGGTCGCGCCCAACGATCCCGACTCGATGGCGCCGGTGCTCGCGGAGGCCAAGGCCAAGGGCATCGCGGTGCTGACCGCCGACACCGACGCCCCGAACTCGGTGCGGCAGCTGTTCGTCAACCAGGCCTCCCCGGACGGCATCGCCAAGGCCCTGATGGACCAGCTGATGGCCAGGACCGGCGGCGCGGGCCGGTATGCGATCGTCTCTTGTGGACAGACAGCGGCGAACCTCAACTCCTGGATCGCCGCGCAGCAGGCCTACGCCGCACAGAAGTACCCGCAGGCGCACCTGGTCGGCACCGTCTACGCCGGGGAGGACCAGGCGAACGCGGTCTCGATGGCCAAGGATCTGATCAACGCGCACCCGGATCTGACCGGACTGATCGGCGAGTGCACCACGTCCGCGCCGGGCGTGGCCGAGGCGGTGCAGGAGACCGGGAAGATCAACAAGGTGTACACCGTCGGCGTCGGCACTCCGCAGTCGATGAAACAGTATCTGGCCGACGGTTCCTCCTCGGGCTCGGTGCTGTGGGACGTGCGCAACCTCGGTTACCTGACCGTGTGGGCGGCCGACCAGCTGGCCACCGGGAAGACGTTGGCGCCCACCAACGACGTGAGCAAGGCGCTGCCCGCGGTCGGGTACTCCGCGGCGGACAAGACGCTGCTGCTGGGCGACCCGCTGGTGATCACCAACGCCAATGTCGACCAGTTCCCCTACTGAGCCGGGGCGCCCGATGGCCACCGCGCTGCCCCGGGAACTGCTGCGGTTGCGGGGGATCCGCAAGCGCTACGGCGGGGTGACGGTGCTGCGCGACGTCGACTTCGAGGTGCGCGCGGGGGAGGTGCACGCGCTGGTCGGGGAGAACGGCGCGGGGAAGTCCACCCTCATCAAGATCGCCTCCGGCGCCGAGCCGGCCGGCGGCGGCACCATCACGGTCGGCGGGCGGCGGCTCGCCGGCGGATCCACCACCGCGGCACTGGACGCCGGAATCGCCACCGTGTACCAGGAGCCGCAACTGTTCGGCGAGCTGACGGTCGCGGAAAACGTGTTCATCGGCCGGGAACTGCGCCGCCGGGGCCTGGTGGACCGGGCGGCGCAGCGGGCCAGGGTGGCCGAGCTGCTCGCCCGGCTCGGCCTCGACCCCGCGATCGCGGAGGTCCGGGTCGCCGACCTGCCGGTGGCCGAGCAGCAGCTGGTGTCCATCGCCAAGGCGCTGACCGGTCCGGCGCGGGTCCTGATCCTCGACGAGCCGTCCGCGATCCTCACCGACCGGGAGATCGAGCGGCTCTTCGCCGCGATCAGGACGCTGCGCGCCGACGGCGTCGGCATCGTCTACATCTCCCACCGCCTCGACGAACTCGCCGTGATCGCCGACCGGATCACGGTGCTGCGGGACGGCGCCGTCGTGGCCACGAAGCCGGTCCGGGAGCTCTGCGTGCGCAGCATCGCCGAGCTGATGGTCGGCGGGAGCCTGGCCGAACCGGGCGCATCGGCGGCGACCTCGGGCGATGGCCCGGTACTGCTCGCGGTGGCGGGACTTGGCCGCACCCGTGCGTTCGCCGAGGTGTCCTTCCAGGTGCGCGCCGGTGAGATCGTCGCGCTCTACGGGCTGGTCGGCTCGGGCGCCGAACACATCGCCGGTGCCCTGTACGGCATCAGCCCGGCCGACACCGGGTCCATCGCCGTCGGAGGTGAGCCGGTGCGGGTGCACAGCCCGAAGGACGCGGCACGGGCGGGGATCGGCATGGTGCCGGCGGACCGCAAGGTCGCCGGCGTCTTCGCCGGGAAGTCGGTCGGGTTCAACATCTCGGTGGGCGACCTTCCCGCGCTCAGCCGTGTCGCGGCCTGGGTGGATCGCACGCGGGAACGGGAGGTCGCGGCCGGGTTCATCCGCCGGATCGCGATCAAGGCACCGGGTGTGGCGAGCCTGGTGTCGACCCTGTCCGGCGGAAACCAGCAGAAGGTGGTGCTGGCCAGATCCCTCGCCGGGCGGCCGCGCGTGCTGCTGCTGGCCGAACCCACCCAGGGCGTCGACGTCGGCGCCAAGGAGGAGATCCACCGCGTGGTGCGCGGGCTGGCCGAAGACGGCAGCGCGATCCTGGTCGTGTCGAGCGATCTGCGCGAGGTGCTGCGGCTGGCCGACCGGGTGTTGGTGGTGCGGGGCGGGCGGATCGGCCCGGAGTTCGGGCGAAGCGCCGCCCAGGCCGACATCCTGGCGGCCGCGGCCGGGGACCCGGTCGGCGGGGGAGGTGCCCGGTCGTGACCGTCCTGCCCGTGCCGGCCCGGCGGCGTGCCCGCCGGGTCACCAGTCGCGCGGTCGAGGGCCAGGAACTGGTGCTGGCCGGGGTGATCGCGGTGCTGTGGCTGGTGCTCGGCCTGGTCACCAGCACCTTCTTCACCGCGTCCAACCTGCAGAACATCCTCTTCACGATGTCCGGCGTGGCCATTATCGGCGTCGGGATGACCGCGGTGATCGTCACGGCCGGGATCGACGTGTCGGTCGGCAGCTCCTTCGCGGTCGTCGCGGTGATCATCGGCAGGGCCGTCCGGGACGCGGGACTGGGGCCGGTGCCCGCCGTGCTCGGCGCGCTCGCGGTCGGCGCCGCGCTCGGGCTGGTCAACGGGATTCTGGTGGCCTACGGGCGAATCCATCCGATCATCGTCACCTTCGGCACGATGAACCTGTTCCGGTTCGTCGCCTACCAGATCTTCGCCGGTCAGCAGGTCGACGGGGTACCGCCGGCCTTCGCCTTCCTCGGCGGCGGCGCCCCGGGGCGCACCCTGGGCGTGCCCAACGCGTTCCTGCTGGCGGCCGTGCTGGCCGCGCTCGCCTGGTTCGCCATGCGGTACGTGCCCACGGGCCGGCATCTCTACGCGATCGGCGGCGACGCGGTCGCCGCGCGGCTGGCCGGGATCCGGGTGTCGCGCCGCTTGCTCGGGGTCTACGCGCTGACCGGCCTGGTCGTGGGCCTCGCCGCCTGCGTGACCATCGGCGGCAGCGGCACGGTGCAGCAGAACTTCGGCACCGGACTGGAACTCGAGGTGATCGCCGCCGTGGTGATCGGCGGCACCAGCATCCTCGGGGGCCGGGGCACCGTCCTGGGCACCGTGCTCGGCGCGCTGCTGGTCGCCACCGTGACCAGCGCGGTCACCCTGCTCGACTGGAGCAGCGACCTGACCCAGCTGTTCATCGGGGTGTTCATCGTGATCGCGGTCGGCGTCGACCTGGTCCGCGAGCGGCGAAGGCGGAACCTGTGACGAGTGGACCGGAGGACCCGGGAGGAGCGGTGACCGTGACGCCGGAGGTGGGGACCGGTGCGGCCGAAGGCCGGGTGGGCCCGGCGCGCAGGGCGCTGCGGTTCCTGCTCGCCGACCGGGTGGCCCTGCTGTGCGTGCTCCTCGTGGTCATGCTGGTCTGGCTGCGGGTGCTCTCGGCCGGCGGGTACCTCACCGCGAACTACGACGCCGCGTACCTGGCGTCCACAATGGACCAGTTCGTGCCGCTGGGGCTGCTCGGGCTGGCCCAGTTCGCGGTGATGGTGTCCGGTCGCGGCGGGATCGACCTGTCCGTCGGAGCCATGGTCAGCCTGACCGGCATGGCCTTCGGGTTCATGGTCGGCGATGGCGGCTGGCCGCTGTGGGTGTCGCTGATCGCGGCCGTCGCATGTGGCGCGGTGTTGGGTGCGGTGAACGGATTCCTGGTCGCCTACCTGCGTTTTCCGGCGCTCATCGCGACCTTGGCCACCTACTACGGCTACAGTTCGCTCGCGTTGCTGACCAACTCGCACGCCCCGATCTCCACGCCCCCGGTGCAGAACCTCATCGCGCTGACCCAGCCGGTCGACCTTCCCGGGAACATCGGGATCCCGCTGCAGGTGTTCACCTTCCTTCTTCCGTGTGCGGTGCTGATGTGGCTGCTGGTCAATCGCGGCACCTACGGCAGGAAGCTCTACGCCATCGGCACCAACGAGATCGCCGCGCGCTTCGCCACCATCGACGTCGCCTCGGTCCGGTTCCGCGCCTATCTGATCTCGGGAGTGCTGTCCGGGGTGACCGCCGTGGTCACGGTGGCACAGTTCGCCTCCGCCCGGCCGGACGCGGGGACCACCGGAAACGGCATGGCGCTGCCTTCCATCACGATCGCCGCGCTGGGCGGGGTCGCCATCGCGGGAGGTGTCGGCCGGGTCGGCGGCGTGCTCGTCGCCGCGTTGCTGGTCGTGTGGCTGAACGCGGGCATCCTGCTCGCCTTCGAGGGCAACGCGGGCAGCCAGTACCAGCTGGCCGCGTTGGGCATCCTGCTGGTCGTTTCGGCTCTGCTCAACGAGTTCATGGTGCGGGGGCGGCCGCGTCGGCGAAGACGCCCGCGCTGACCCGTTTCGCGTTCACCTGGTGTGGGTGACTCACCGGCCGCGACGGCCTTGGAACGATGGACCGCGGGGGCCTTTCGGTCCGGTGGTGGGCGAAGATGTCACGACGGTCGGACATGCGGTTGCGTCGGCGGGGACACACGCCTCCGCCGACGTTGCCGCGCCCGCGCCTGTGGCGGATCATGGCGCTGCTGCTGGTTTCGGCGGGCCTGCTCGGGGGCGGCGCGTGGCAGTGGTACCTGCTGCCGGCTCCCACACCGCCGAGGGGCGTCGACGGTTTCACCGTGGTCGGCTGACTGGCCCTCGCGCTGCTCGCGGTCTTCGTGCTGTTGTGCCTGCGGGCGCTGGTGTTCTGGTGGTATGCGGTCAAACCCGGGCCCATCGAACTGCTGCCGCTCACCGACGCTACCGGGGCGGCCACCGGCACACCGTGCGACGAGCTGACCGTGACGCTGCGGGAGCGCCTGGCGGCGGTCACGCTCTACCTGCCCGACGCGTCGCTGGGTAACGCCGAACCGGCCGGTTTCCTCCAA
>Ga0310811_10003481_pt1 | contig 19805 bp, 17 predicted proteins | sample YCmetagenome_FD_207642 | JGI IMG/M metagenome (GOLD analysis project Ga0310811, IMG submission 207642) | Soil microbial communities from experimental microcosm in Duke University, North Carolina, United States - YC | ecosystem: Engineered > Artificial ecosystem > Soil microcosm > Unclassified ...
CGGTTCGACGTCGCAGAGGTCGGCTACTGGGTCGCCGCGCCCGCGCGCGGCCGGTCGGTGGCGCCGCGCGCCGTGCAGGCCGCACTGGACTGGGCGGTCGAGCTGTGGCGGCGCGAGCCGTTGCGCCGCTTCGAACTCATCCACAGCGTGGGCAACGACGCGTCCTGCCGGGTGGCGCAGAAGCTCGGCTTCGCGCTGGAGGAGGAGCTGCCGCCCTCGGTGAAGTGGCCGGAACCCGGGCACCTGCACGTGCGCCCCTTCGCCGGCTGAGAGCCGGCGAAGCAGGCCAACCGCTCCCGCCGTCCGACCATGCCGCCGACCCCGGCGGGTCGGGTCGGTCAGGCGGCGGAACCCGAGCTCGAGTCGCGGCCGGCCAGCCCGGCCAGGAAGTCGTTGTAGGCGTTGAGCTCGGCGTCGCCGTCCCGGTCGGCCTTGCGGTCCTTGCGCTTGGCCTCGCGCTGGTCCGAACGCGCCCACTGCACGAACAACACCAGCAGCACCATGATCGTCGGTGCCTCGCCGAAGGCCCAGGCGATCGAGCCGGCGGTGTTCTGGTCGGACAGCGCTGTCAGGCCCCAGCTCGCGGGCGGGTTGGCGAACGTGGTCTCGAACAGCGAGTTCGACATCATGATCGCGATGCCGAAGAACGCGTGGAACGGCATCACCGCGAACAGTTCGAGGATCCGGATCACGTACGGCGAACGGTGCGGCGCCGGGTCCACGCCCATGACCGGCCAGAAGAACAGCAGGCCGACCATGAGGAAGTGCACGAGCATGAAGTCGTGCCCGACGCGGCTGCGCATGAGCGTGTCGAACAGCGAGGTGAAGTAGAGCCCGTAGAGGCTCACGATGAACAGCGGCAGCGTGAACAGCGGCGAGGAGACGACCTTCGCGAACCGGCTGTGCAGCAGGCCGAGCAGCAGTTCGCGCGGGCCGGTGCGTCCGGGGCCGGCGGGGTGCAGCACCCGCAGCGCAAGCGTGATGGGCGCGCCGAGCAGCAGGAAGAGCGGGTCGACCATGGAGAGCATCATGTGCTGCACCATGTGCGCGCTGAACAGGTACATGCCGTACTCGTTCAGGCCGGTGCAGGTGATGCCGAGGAAGACGAGGATGCCGACCAGGAAGCTCGAGGTGCGGCCCCAGGACCAGGAGTCGCCGCGCTGGCGCAGCCGCAGCACGCCGAAGGCGTAGAGCCCGGCCGCAAGGATCGAGACGACGAGGAAGAACGGCTCCGGATGCCAGGTCAGGTACGCCGAGAACCCAGGCGGCGCCAGCGTGTCCGCACCCGGCATCCCCGCCATTCCCGACATGTTGCTGGCCATGCCGGTAACTCTAAACCCCGTCCCGCGGCGGCGCGGCGGCGGGTCCGCGCTACGGGCTACTTGAACGCGGGCGCCGGGTAGAGCGAGAAGAACACCGTCACCACCAGCGCCAGGCCGACGGCCAGCCGCGGGCCGAGCGGCACGGAGCGGGAGAGCGCGGAACGCGGCGGCACGGCGGCGGCGCCCTCGACTGCCGGCGCGGCCGGGGTGAACAGCGCGGCGGCCCAGCGCAGGTAGTAGAACAGCGCGATCACCACGTTCACCGCCATGATCACGGCCAGCCAGGTCAGCCCGCCGGAGATCACCGCTCGGAAGACCGCGACCTTGGCGAACAGGCCCATCAGGCCCGGCGGCAGGCCGGCCAGGCAGAGCAGGAACAGGCCCAGCGGCCAGGCGGCGCGCGGCTGACGGCTGCTCAGCGAGCGGTAGTCGGCCAGCTCCCCGCCGCCCGGCAGGGTGCCGCCGACGGCGCTGACGACGCCGAACGCGCCGAGGTTCATCGCCGCGTAGAACACCAGGTAGGCGACGGACGCGGTCACCGCGGGGCCGAGGTCGCCGGCGACCAGCACCGGAGTGCGGCTGAGGTCGACGCCGTTCCAGGTGGTCACGGCCAGCGGCACCAGCACGTAGCCGGCCTGCGCGATCGTCGACCAGGCCAGCAGGCGCACCGCGGAGCGCTGGCGCAGCGCGACCAGGTTGCCGAGGGTCATGGTGACGGCCGCGAGGATCGCGATCAGCGTCCCCAGGGTGTGCGTCTCGGTGCGGAAGGCGATCTCCAGGGCGAGGATCAGCCCGGCGAAGCCGGCGGTCTTCGAGACCACCGACAGGTACGCGGCGACCGGCACCGGGGCGCCGGAGTAGACCTCCGGCGTCCAGAAGTGGAACGGCACGGCGGAGATCTTGAAGGCGAAGCCGGCGAGGGTGAGCACCATGCCGGTGGTCAGGATCGCGGCGTGGTGGCCGGACGCGCTGAGCCCGCCCTCGATCCCGGCGAAGTACACGGTGCCGGTGGTGCCGTAGACCAGCGAGATGCCGAACAGCATGATCGCGGTCGAGGCCACCGACATCAGGAAGAACTTCAGCGCGGCCTCGGCGCCCGTCACCTCGCCGGAGCGACGCCGGCCGAAGCCGACCAGCGCGTAGGCGGGCAGCGAGAGCGTCTCGAGCGCCACGGTCATGGTGATGAAGTCGCGCGCCGCGGCCATGACCAGCGCGCCGGTGAGCGAGCACAGGATCAGGAAGTGGTACTCGCCGAACGGCACCTTGAACCGGCGCGGCGCCATCAGGACCGTGAGCAGCGTGCCGGCCAGCAGCAGCGTCTGGATGGTCAGCGAGAACGAGTCCACCGAGTAGGAGCAGCCGGCCACCGCACCCTGCTGGGACAGGCAGAAGGTCAGCCGCGGCTTGGTCGCCGCCCCGCCGATCCACAGCCCCAGTTCGGCGAACAGCGCGATGAAGAGCACGACGACGGTGAGCCAGGGCAGCAGCGGCTTGTCGCGGTCGCTCAGGAACAGATCGGACACCAGCACGCCGAGCGCGCCGATGCCGACGATCAGCACCGGGATGATGGCGGCGTAATCAATGGGCTGGTTCATTATCGACCGGCTCCGATCGCGGCGTAATCAATGCTGCGCCCACTAACCCCATGGTTCATTATCGACCGGCTCCGATCACGCTGACGGCTCCGAGGACGTGGTGGACGGCCGGGTCCGCGACGGCGAGCACCAGCGCCGGCCAGAGCCCGGCCAGCAGGGTCAGGCCGGCCAGCGGCATCCAGGAGATGAGCTCGCGCGGCGTCAGGTCCCGGTCGTGGGCGACGAGGGCGATGGTGTTCGCCTCGTCGACCACTCTGCCCATGCACACGCGGCGTACCACCAGCAGCAGGTAGGCGGCGGTCAGCACCATGCCGAGCCCGGCGATCGCCATGTAGATGTGGAAGGCGGTGACCGACAAGCCCGGGCCCGGTCTGTCCGCGCCGACCAGGACGTAGAGCTCGCCCCAGAATCCGGCAAGGCCCGGCAGGCCGAGCGAGGCCACTGCGGCGAACGCGACCAGCGCGCCGTAGTGGCGGGCCCTGCCGTACAGGCCGCGGCCGAGCGCGTACAGGTCGGTGGTGCCGTAGCGCTCCTTGAACCCGCCGACCAGGAAGAACAGCAGGCCGGTGATCAGGCCGTGGGCGACGGAGGCGAACAGCGCGCCGTCGATGCCGACCTGGGTCATGCTGGCGATGCCGAGCAGGGTGAAGCCCATGTGGCCGACCGAGGAGTACGCGATCAGCCTTTTGAGGTCCCCGCCCTCACGCAGCTGCGCGAGGCAGGCCAGCGATCCGTAGACGATGCCGACGACGCCGAAGGCGCCGAGGGCTACCGCATACGTGTGCAGGCCCTGCGGGATCATGCCGGCGCCGATCCGGATGAAGCCGTAGGTGCCCATCTTCAGCAGCACGCCGGCGAGCAGCACCGAGCCGACGGTCGGCGCGGAGGTGTGCGCGTCGGGCAGCCACGTGTGCAGCGGCCACATCGGCGTCTTGATCGCGAAACCGAGGCCCACCAGCACGAAGGCCAGGCTCTGCGCGCCCGCGGCGATCCCGAGCCCGTGCCGCGCCTGGAGCGCGACCATGTCGAAGGTGCCGGTCTTGGCGTGGATCACCAGGAAGCCCAGCAGCATCAGGCCCGAGCCGAGCAGCGTGTAGAGGATGAACTTCGTCGCCGACTGCTGCTTCGTGGCGCCGCCCTCGGCGTCGCTGCCCCAGTGCGCGATCAGCCCGTACATCGGGATGAGGACGAGTTCGAAGAAGACGAAGAACAGCAGCAGGTCCAGCGCCTCGAACGTGCCGACCATGCCGATCTCGAGGGTCAGCAGCAGCGCGGTGAACGCGCGTCCCCTGCCGTCCTCGGTCGTCGTGCGCAGCGCGTAGAGCAGGCACAGCGCGGTCAGCAGCGTGGTCAGCAGCAGCAGCGGCAGCGAGACGCCGTCGACGCCGAGGTGGAAACGCAGGTCCAGGGCCTGGATCCAGCTCAGGTTCAGCTGACCCTGGAACGAGGCGCCGGCCGAGTAGTCGAACAGCGGCAACAGGATCAGCGACGCGAGGAACGTCAGCGCGCCGGCCGCCGCGCCGATCCGTGCGGCGAACGCGACGGGCGCGACGTAGAGCGCGAGGAGCCCGGCGGCCGGGATCGCGAGCAGCAGCACGAGGATCGCGGTCATCGTTCAGCTCACCGTCCCCACGTAGGCGTACACGGCGGCCATGATCACGACTCCGAGGAACAGGCAGGTGAGGTAGAACTGGATGCTTCCGGTCTGCAGCCGGCGCAGCACCGTGCCGAGACCGCGCGCGCCGACGCCCGAGCCGCGCACGTAGGCGTCGAAGACGTTGGTGTCGAGGTAGGCGACAAGCCGCGCGGCCGCCCGCGTCGGACGGACCAGCGCGAGATCGATGAGCCGGTCGAAGTAGAAGCCGTCGCGCAGCAGCGGACGCAGCGGGCCGAGCAGCATCACCGCCGGGTCGGCCTGCCGGTCGCGGCGCCAGGCGAGGAAGACCACGCCACCGAATCCGACCACGAACAGCAGTGAGATCAGCGTGGTCAGCCCGCCCGGCCACAGCATCGCGGCGGCCGCCCCGGCCTCCCCGGACCAGCCGCCGACCACATGCGAGAAGCCGCTGCCGAACACCACCACGAGTCCGAGGGCCGCGGCCGGGATCGCCAGCAGCACCAAGGGGATCAGCTCGGTCTGCGGCGCCTCGACCCTGGCCTCGTGCTCGTGCGGCGCGTCCGGGAACGGGCCGTGGAACACGCCCAGCCACAACCGCAGCGAGTACGCCGCGGTGAGACCGGCCGTGATCAGGCCGAAGATGAGCACGATCCGGCCCGGCGCGGCGAACTCGCCGGTCGCGTCGTAGGCCGCGCCCAGCACGGCCTCCTTGCCGAAGAAGCCGGAGAACGGCGGGATCCCGGCGAGCGCGAGCAGGCCGACGGTCATGGTGCCGTAGGCGATCGGCATCCGGTAGCGCAGTCCGCCCATCGCGCTCAGCTCGTTCGAGCCGACCCGGTGGATGACCACGCCGGCCGCGAGGAACAGCAGCGCCTTGAACGCGCCGTGCACCAGCAGCAGGTAGACCGCCTGGGAGCGGCCGCCGACGGCCAGCCCGCCGAGCATGTAAGCAAGCTGGCTCACCGTGGAGTAGGCGAGGATCTTCTTCACGTCGGTCTGCGCGAGGGCGCACAACGCGGCGCCGCACATGGTGATCGCGGCGATCACCGCCATCGCGATCAGCACGGCGGGCGCGAGCACGAACACCGGGTAGAGCAGCGCCACCAGATAGACGCCCGCGGCCACCATCGTCGCCGCGTGGATCAGGGCACTGATCGGGGTGGGGCCGGCCATCGCGTCCGGGAGCCAGGAGTGCAGCGGGAACTGGGCGCTCTTGCCGAGCACACCGCACAGCAGCAGCGCGGCGATCCAGGCCGGATGGTGCAGGCTGTCGTTGTCCGCGGCCAGGATCACGTCGTTCACCCGGAACGAGTGCGCCTGCACGCCGAGCGCGATGAGGCCGAACAGGAACGGCACGTCGCCGGTCTTGGTCATCAGGAAGGCCTTGATCGAGGCGGAGCGCGCCTCCGGCTTCTCCCAGTAGTGCCCGATCAGGAAGTACGAGCACACGCCCATGATCTCCCAGCCGACCAGCAGCACGACCAGGTCGGCGGCGAAGACCACGGTCAGCATCGCCGCGGTGAACAGGGAGATCAGCGCGGCGTACGAGGCGTAGCGCGGCTCACCGCCGAGGTACGAGGTCGAGAACGCCTGGACGCACAGCGCCACCCCGGCCACCAGCACGGCGGTGAGCGCGGCGAGCCCGGAGATGCGGGTGCCTACCTCGACGTGGAAGACCCCTGCGGTGCCGATCGAGTAGGTGCGGGTGGAGGTGCCGCCGGTGCCGTGCTCCAGCGCCACCAGGAGCGCGAGCAGGAACGAGACGGCGACCGGCGCGGTGGACCAGAACTTCACGTGCCGCAGGTCGCGGCCGCCGGCGAAGGTGACGGCGGCCCCGAGGGCAGGAAGCAGCGACGCGATCAGGGCGAGGGTGTTCACCGGGCGGCTCCGACCTGTTCGGCCGACTCGCCCGCGGCCTGGGCCGGGATCAGCTCGTCGGCGGCGTAGTCCTCGACCGGCTCGGCGAGCTCGCGCTGCTCGCCCAGGTCGGCCGACGCCCGCTGCCGGTAGAGCAGCAGCACGATCGCCAGGCCCAGGCCGGTCTCGGCGGCGGCGATCGTGATGATGAACAGGGTGAAGATCTGGCCCATGCCGTACTGGTCGCGCAGGATCGCGCCGAACGCGACCAGGTTCAGCGTGACGGCGTTGAGCAGCAGCTCGATCGCCATCAGCACGGCGATCGCGCTGCGCCGGGCGAGCACGCCGTACAGGCCGATGCTGAACAGCAGCGCGCCGAGCACGAGGGGGTAGACGGCGTGCATCAGGCCTCGGCCTCCTCGGGCTCGCGCTGCCGCCGGGACAGCACGATCGCGCCGACCAGGGCGGCGAGCAGCAGGACGGACAGGACTTCGAAGGGCAGCACCCAGTACCGGAACAGCTGCGCCCCGAGCGCGCCGCCGCGGCCCAGCGGCACCGCGCCGCGCGGGTCGAACCACGTGTGCTGATACGCCTGGACGATCACGGTGACCAGCGTGCCCGCGGCGCCGAGGCCGACGAGGGCGCCGGGCCAGCGGTGCCTGACGTCGAGCTCATCGGTCGGGCCGATCGGCGCCTTCGTCAGCATCAGGCCGAACAGGAACAGCACGATGACCGCGCCCGCGTAGATCAGGATCTGCACCCAGGCGAGCAGTTCCGCGCCGAGCAGCAGGTACTCGACGGCGATCGCGCCCAGGCACACGAGCAGCCACAGGGCCGCGTACACCAGGTTCCTGACCGTCACCACGAGCAGCCCGGAGCCGAGCACGACGAGGCCGACGAGGACGAACGCGATCTCGATTCCGGTGGGCGAGAGGAAGCCGTGGGTCTGCGCCGTCACTCCGCTCCCCCCTCGTCGGAATCGGCAGGGGGCTCGGGCGGCTGCGACGACTGTGGCGGCTCTGCCGGCTTCGGCAGCTCGGGCGGCGCGGGCTGCTGCTCCGGCGGCTCCGGCCGCTGCGCGGCCTGGTCGGCCTGCGCCTGCGCCAGCGCGTCCAGCGCGGTCTGCCTCTTCGCGGCCGCCTTCTGCGCCAGCGCGATCTCCTTCGGCTCCTCGGCCGCGTCGTCCAGGGCGACCGGCGGCGGGATCGTCTCCACCCACTCGCCGAGCCGGTCCTTCTCGTGCAGCATCTCCCGGATGTCGTACTCGGCGTACTCGAACTCGGGCGACCACTCGAGCGCGTCGAACGGGCAGACCTCGATGCAGATACCGCAGTACATGCACAGCGAGAAGTCGATGGCGAAGCGGTCGAGCACGTTGCGGGTTCGCTCGCGCCCGCCCGGGGTGGGCGCCGGGATCGTCTCCTTGTGCGAGTCGATGTAGATGCACCAGTCCGGGCACTCGCGCGCGCAGAGCATGCAGGAGGTGCAGTTCTCCTCGATCAGCGCGATCACGCCGCGCGTGCGCGGCGGCAGCTCCGGGGAGACGTCCGGGTACTGGCGGGTGTGGGCGTGCGAGACCATCGTCTTGAACGTGGTCGCGAGCCCCTTCACCAGGCCGCTGCCCGGCACCGCCCTGCGGCCGGGCTCCTGCGGATTCTGGGACTGCGGATTCTCGGACTGCGGGTTCACAGCACCCTCACCACCCCGGTGATCGCGAGCTGGGCCAGGGACAGCGGGATCAGCACCGTCCAGGCGAACTTCTGCAGCTGGTCGGCGCGCAGCCGGGGATAGCTCACGCGCAGCCAGATCACGACGAAGGCCAGCGCGAAGGTCTTGATCGCGGTCCACAGCCAGCCGAGGTGGACCTCCGCGAACGGCCCGTGCCAGCCGCCCAGGAACAGCACCGTGGTGAGCAGGCACAGCAGCACGATGCCGGCGTACTCGGCGAGCAGGAACAGCGCGAAGCGCAGACCGGTGTACTCGGTGTACGCGCCGAAGATGATCTCCGAGTCGGCCACCGGCATGTCGAACGGCGGGCGCTGCAGCTCGGCGAGGCCCGCGGTGAAGAAGACGAGCCCGCCGATCAGCTGCCAGGGCAGCCAGTACCAGTGCCAGGCCTCGACGATGCCGGTGAGCGAGAGCGTGCCGGCGGCCATCGCCACCGAGACCGCGGACAGGATCAGCGGCAGCTCGTAGGCCATCAGCTGGGCGGCCGAGCGCAGGCCGCCGAGCAGCGAGTACTTGTTGGCCGAGCCCCAGCCGGCCATCAGCGGGCCGAGCACCGCCACGCCCATCACGGCCAGCGCGAAGAACAGGCCGAGGTCGAGGTCCACCCCCACCTGGGTGCCCGGCCCGATCGGTATGACGATCAGCGCGAGCAGGTAGGGCACCAGCGCAACGCCGGGCGCGAGCTGGAAGACCGTCCGGTCCGCGGCGTCCGGGACCACGGCCTCCTTCTGCGCGAACTTGACCCCGTCGGCCACCAGCTGGGCCCAGCCGTGGAAGCCGCCTGCCTCCATCGGCCCGAGCCGGCCCTGCATGTGCGCCATCGCCTTGTGCTCCATCTGGCCCACGACCAGCGGGATCACCAGGAAGCCGAGGAAGACCACGACGATGCGCAGGGCGACTTCGAGCCACCATGTCGCTGAACTCATGCGACGACCTCGCTAGCGCTCGGTACGCGCATTCGCGCAGACACAGTGGACATTGATTCGCTCGCAAGCTCGCTCATGTGGGCGCCCCCGAGGGATCCTCGTCCGGGCCGGTGCTCGGCGGCGTCTCGCCCGCCGGGGGCTCGTACGGCTTGAGCCACTCCTCGCCCGGCACTCCGGGCGGCAGCATACGCCGACGTCCGGGGGAGGCGGCATGGTGTTCCGACTCGCCCGGCTCCTTGGCCCCCGGCCAGGCCTTGGCCACCCGCGAGGCGAGCACGAAGTCCTTGCGCAGCGGGTGCCCCTCGAAGCCGTCCGGCAGCAGCAGCGGCTTGAGCCCCTCATGGCCGGTGAATTCGATGCCGAACATCTCGAACGTCTCGCGCTCGTGCCAGGCCGCGCCGCGGTAGACGCCGGTGGCGCTGGCCAGGGTCGCGCGCTGCTGCGCGTCCTTGGCCACGCGGGTGCGCACGATCACGCCCTGCGCCTTGCCGAGCCTGCCGGGCCCGCGGTCCGCGGTGGCCGCGACGAACGCGGCGACCAGGTAGCCGGCGTCGAGCTCGTCGACGCCGGTAAGCCAGTCCAGGAAGTCGGCGCCGAGCCCGTCCCGGGCTGCGGTCAGCGCGGCCACCCACTGCTCGGCGGGCACGGTGGCGAGGATCCGGTCGTACTGCCGGACCACCTCGGCGTCCGGGCCGAGCGCGGCGGCGACGGCGGCGAGCTCGGGATCGGCCGGCGGCAGCGGGGTCTCCGGCGTCTCCGAAGTCTCCGGGGTCTCCGGGGTCTGCGGCGTCTCCGAAGTCTGCGGCGTCTCCGGCTCGGCGGGCCCGGGCGACGCGGTGGACGCGGCCACCTCGGGCTCGTCTGGCCGGTCGGCGGAGGAGTCAGCGGTCATCTTCGTGCTCCCAGGCCTGGTCCTCGACCGCTTGGTCGAACAGTTCCATGCCGTGGTCGCGCGCCTTGCGCAGCTCGCGGAAGTAGCGCCGGCGCGGCGGCTTCTTGCGGATCGGCGGCAGCTCCGCGGTGCGCTCCACGTCGCGGACCACGGGCAGCTGCTGGGTCGAGTCGTTCTCCGCGGCGGACGGCGCGGGCGGCGGCGTCACGGGCAGCAGCTGCGTCGGCTCGGCGTCCGGCTCCGATTCGGGCTCGGACTCGGCGAACGGCTCCGCCGCCGGCTCGGCGACCTGCTCGCCCGCGGGCTCCGGCTCGGCCGTGGGCGCGACCGTCGGCAGCGGCTGCGTGGCCGGCAGCACCGGCGCGGCCGGCTGCTCGACCGCCGCATCGACCACCGGCTCGATGACCTGCGTGGCTTCGGCCTCGGCCGCCGTCGCCGCCTTCACCTCCGGCTCGGTCTTCACGGCGGAAGCCGCTCCGCCCGTCGCCGATCCGCCCTCGAGCGGCTTCGGCGCGACCGCCACCGGCCCTGACAGAGCCGCCGGCGCCGACGGCGTCTTCGGGGCCCGGACCGGCTTCGCCGGCTTGGGCTTCGGCTTGGGCTTGGCCTTCGCCTCCGCGCCCTCGCGCGCGATGCGTTCCTGCAGCTTGACGATGCCCTGCAGCAGCGCCTCCGGCCGCGGCGGGCAGCCGGGGACGTACACGTCCACCGGGATGATCTGGTCCACGCCCTTGGTCACGCAGTACGAGTCCCAGTACGGTCCGCCGCAGTTGGCGCAGGAGCCGAAGGAGATGACGTACTTCGGCTCGGGCATCTGCTCGTAGAGCCGCTTGACCGCGGGCGCCATCTTGTCGCTGACCGTGCCGGAGACCACCATCAGGTCGGCCTGCCGCGGTCCCGGGGCCAGCGGGATGACGCCCAGCCGGATGAAGTCGTGCCGGGCCATGGAGCTCGCGATGAACTCGATCGCGCAGCAGGCGAGACCGAAGTTGAATACCCACAGGGAGTATTTCCTGCCCCAGTTCAGGATGAGCTTCACCGGTTTGGGCGCGAGCTCGAAGGCGGAACCGAAGCGCCGCGCTTCGCTCTCCCCGCCCGCCGCGGGTACCGCCGGCATCCCGAGGCTCACTGCTCCAGCCACGTCAGCACCCCCTTCTTATAGGCGTAGAGGATCCCCACCGCGAGGAACCCGATGAACACGAACATCTCCAGCAGCGTGGTGCCCCGGAATCCGGGCGCGGCGAAGACCGTCGCCCAGGGGAAGAGGTACACCGCGTCCACCGCGAAGATCACATAAAGGTAGGCGTACACGTAATAACGCACGTGGGTGTGCGCCCAGCCCTCGCCGACCGGATCCACCCCGCACTCGTAGGTCAGCTGCTTCTCGCGGGTCGGCCGCAGCGGCGACAGCAGCCGGTTCGCGGTGAGCGAGACGGCCACGAACAACACGCCGAGCAACGCGAGAATGCCGACGATCGAATACGCGGAGTAGTACGTCGTCTCTCTCATCTCGGCTCCACTCCTCGCTTCGACGGCCCGCCCTCGTCGCACAAGCGTACCGGCGAACTGAGGACACCCTGTGCAATCGGCTTCCGGGCCTGCTCAGGGCGTAGACTGGCCTGCGGTGAAGTCCAGGCGGAGCGTGACCGGTTTTTCCCTAGACGCAAGGCGGGTGGCGAGCGGTGGCAGTGGGCACGACGGAGACCGAGGCTCAGGCGGCCGGGGGCGGACCGGGGAAGACCTCGAAGCCCGTCGAGTCGCTGCACCGGGTGGTGATCCGGATCGCGGGCGACTCCGGCGACGGCATGCAGCTGACCGGTGACCGGTTCACCCAGGAGACCGCGCTCCACGGCAACGACCTGTCCACCCTGCCGGACTTCCCCGCCGAGATCCGGGCCCCCGCCGGCACCCTGCCCGGCGTCTCCGCGTTCCAGCTGCACTTCGCCGACCACGACATCCTCACCCCGGGCGACGCCCCGGACGTGCTGGTCGCGATGAATCCGGCGGCGCTCAAGACGAACCTGGGCGCGGTGCCGCGCGGCGGGACGGTGATCGTCAACACCGACGAGTTCCACGACCGGGCGCTGCGCAAGGTCGGGTACGCGGGCAACCCGCTCGAGGACGGCTCGCTCGACGGCTACCGGGTACACCGGGTGGCGCTGACCTCGCAGACCGTCAAGGCGCTCGAAGGGCACCCGCTCAGCCGGAAGGAGGCGGAGCGGGCCAAGAACATGTACGCGCTCGGCCTGCTCTCCTGGCTCTACCACCGGCCGGTCGAGCAGACGCTGCGGTTCCTGGAGCAGAAGTTCGCCAAGCGCCCCGAGATCATCGCCGCGAACCGGGCCGCGTTCCAGGCGGGCTGGAACTTCGGCGAGACCACCGAGGACTTCGCGGTCTCCTACGAGGTGGCCCCGGCCGCCCTGGCGCCCGGCCGGTACCGGAACATCTCCGGCAACCCGGCGCTGGCGTACGGGCTGATCGCGGCCTCGCAGCGCAGCGGCCTTCCGCTGTTCCTCGGCTCCTACCCGATCACCCCGGCCTCGGACATCCTGCACGAGCTGGCCAAGCACAAGGGCTTCGGCGTGCGCACCTTCCAGGCGGAGGACGAGATCGCGGCGGTCGGCGCGGCCCTCGGCGCCGCCTACGGCGGGTCGCTGGGCGTGACCACCACCTCGGGGCCGGGCGTGGCGCTCAAGTCGGAGGCGATCGGCCTGGCCGTCTCCCTGGAGCTGCCGCTGATCGTCTGCGACATCCAGCGCGGCGGGCCGTCGACCGGCCTGCCCACCAAGACCGAGCAGGCCGACCTGCTGCAGGCGATGTTCGGCCGCAACGGCGAGTCCCCGGTCCCGATCGTCGCCCCGCGTTCGCCCGCCGACTGCTTCGACGCGGCGCTGGAGGCGGCCAGGATCGCGCTGACGTACCGCACCCCGGTGTTCCTGCTGTCCGACGGCTACCTGGCCAACGGCTCGGAGCCGTGGCGCATCCCGGAGGTCGAGGAACTGCCCGACCTGAGGGCGGCGGCCGCCTTCGCCCGGCCGGAGGACTACCCGGAGGGCAAGCCGTTCCTGCCCTACCAGCGCGACCCCGAGACGCTCGCCCGGCCCTGGGCCGTGCCGGGCACGCCGGGGCTCGAGCACCGGATCGGCGGCCTGGAGAAGGCCGACGTCACCGGCGCGATCTCGTACGACCCGGCCAACCACGACCACATGGTGCGCACCCGGGCGGCGAAGGTCGCCGGGATCGCCGCGTCGATCCCGGCGCTGGTTCCGGACGACCCGACCGGGGACGCGAAGGTGCTGGTGCTCGGCTGGGGCTCGACCTACGGCCCGGCGCAGGCCGCGTGCCGGCTGGTGCGCGAGCGCGGCGGCCGGGTCGCGCACGTCCACCTGCGCCACCTCAACCCGTTCCCCGCCGACCTGGGCGAGGTGCTCAAGCGGTATGACCGGGTGCTGATCCCGGAGATGAACCTGGGCCAGCTCGCCCTGCTGGTCCGGGCGCGCTATCTGGTGGACGCCGTCGGCTACAACAAGGTCCGCGGCCTGCCGTTCACCTCGACCGAGCTGGCCGAGGCCATCGAGGAGATCGCCGACAAGGGGAGTTGCTGAATGCTGGACGTCACCGTTTCGGCGGGTGCGCTGTCGGCGAAGGACTTCAAGTCGGACCAGGAGGTCCGCTGGTGCCCCGGCTGCGGGGACTACGCGGTGCTCGCCGCCGTGCAGAGCTTCCTGCCGAGCCTGAACATGCCGCGCGAGCGCATGGTGTTCGTCTCCGGGATCGGCTGCTCCTCGCGCTTCCCGTACTACCTGAGCACCTACGGGATGCACTCCATCCACGGCCGCGCCCCGGCGATCGCCACCGGCCTGGCCGCCTCCCGGCCCGACCTGTCGGTCTGGGTGGTCACCGGCGACGGCGACGCGCTCTCGATCGGCGGCAACCATCTGATCCACGCGCTGCGGCGGAACGTCAACCTGAAGATCCTGCTGTTCAATAATCGGATCTACGGGCTCACCAAGGGCCAGTACTCGCCCACCTCCGAACCGGGCAAGGTGACCAAGTCGACCCCGTACGGATCGCTGGACGCGCCGTTCAATCCGGTCTCGGTGGCGCTCGGCGCGGAGGCCAGCTTCGTCGCGCGCACCATCGACTCCGACCGCAAGAACCTGACCGCGGTGCTCAGCGCGGCCGCCCAGCACCGGGGCAGCGCGCTGGTGGAGATCTACCAGAACTGCAACATCTTCAACGACAACGCCTTCGAACACCTCAAGGCGCCGGGCGAGCGCGAGCAGCACCTGCTGCGGCTCGAGCCGGACGCGCCGCTGGTCTACGGCGACCGCAAGGTGGTGTGGGATCAGGAGAGCCGCGGCCTGACCGTGACGGCGGACACCGACCCGCGTCCCGCGGTGGTCCACGACCCGGGGACGCAGGACCCGACGTACGCGTTCGCGCTCGCGCGGCTGCAGGATCCGGCGACGCTCTCGCCCACCCCGATCGGCGTCTTCCGCAGCGTGCAGCGCCCGGTATACGAGGACCTGATGGAGCAGCAGCTGGCCGAGGCGGGCTACGGCAGCCGCACTCCCGATCTCGGCGCGCTGCTGGCCGGAGCGGACACCTGGACCGTCTGAGCGCTCCCGGAAAACGGACGAAAGACACGGTCCGGTAACTCTCTTGGCCTAACTCAATTCTTCTCGCACACTTCTCACTCCGCGCGCGGTCCGACGAGTGGATGAACGGACCGCCGCGGTGGTAGGAACGATCCTTGGTGTGGGCATGAGAAATGCGTCAGCGGCGTATGCAGCAGGCAAAGGTCCTCGCGCACACCACCACCACGGCGGGCTCACGGCCCGAGGGCAGGACAGAGCGAGCAGAGGCGACGGGACGACATGAGCACCTCGACCGGGGCGGCGCACGAGGCTGCGACCGACGTGCCGGACCAGCCCCCCGCGCTCTCGGCCGCCGGGGTGAACATCCCGGAGAGCCTCGGCTACCGGGTCAAGCGCAGGTTCCTCGGCAAGCCCCTGGTCAACGACCAGCTGTTCGGGGAGAAGCTCTCCCGCCCCATCGCCCTCGGCGTGCTCGCCCCCGACTGCATCTCCTCCTCGGCCTACGGCACCGAGCAGATGCTGACCCAGCTGATCCCGGTCTTCGGGCTGACCGGGTTCGTCCTGGTCATGCCGATCACCGGCGTCATCCTGGTGCTGCTGATCGTGCTGACGCTGTGTTACCGGGACGTGGTCGCGGTCTACACGAAGGCGGGCGGCTCCTACGTCGTCGCGCGTGAACAGTTCGGCGTCAAGGTGGCGCAGATCGCGGCGGTCGCCCTGCTGATCGACTACGTGGTGACCGTGGCCGTGCAGATCTCGGCCGGCACCATCGCCGTCTCCTCCTGGCTGTCGCTGACCTTCGGTGTGGATATCACGGGCTGGAGCCTGTGGATCTCCGTGTTCATGATCTGCCTGCTGTGCTACGGCAACCTGCGCGGCATCAGGGAGGCGGGCCGGGCGTTCGCGTTCCCCATGTACTTCTACGTCACGATGATCGGGCTGACCGTGGTGGCCGGCCTGGTCCGGCTGATCGCCGGCGACCTACCGCAGGCGAACAACTTCACCGACCCGCGCTTCGGCGGCTCGCTCGGCCTGTCCCTGGACCAGGGCGCGGGCACGCACGCGATCTTGACCTTCGCCGCCATCTCAGGACTGCTGCGCGCGTTCGCCAACGGCGGTTCCTCGCTGACCGGGCTCGAGGCGATCTCCAACGGCGTCTCGGTCTTCCGCAAGCCCAACGGCCGCAACGCGCGCAAGTCGATGTTCTGGATGTCGGCGATGCTCGGCTCGCTGGTGTTCTCGGTCTCCCTGCTGGCCTGGCAGACCCACTCGACCCCGTACGCCAGCGGCAGCCCCTCGGTGCTCGGCCAGCTCTCCGACCTGATCTGGGGTCACGGCGCGTTCGGCAACGTGATGCTCACGGTGGTGCAGCTGGCCACCGCGCTGATCCTGTACACCGGCGGCAACACCTCGTTCAACGGCTTCCCGTTCCTCGCCTCGTTCGTCGCCGAGGACTCGTTCCTGCCGCGCCAGTTCCTGCACCGCGGCCACCGGCTGGCGTTCTCCAACGGCATCATCGTGCTCACGATCGTGTCGCTGCTCCTGCTGATCGGCACCGACGGCAACCTGACCCGGCTGGTCTCGCTGTACGCGATCGGCGTGTTCACCGGCTTCACCATGGCCGCGGCGGGCCTGTTCCGGTACCACAAGCGGCGCAGCGAGAAGAACCGGACGATCAAGCTGCTGATCAACGGCACGGCGTGCGTGCTGAGCGCCGCGGTCGTGGTGATCTTCGCGATCTTCAAGTTCACCGAGGGCGCCTGGCTGGTCGTGGTGGTCTTCCCGATCGGCGTGTTCGCGCTGATCAAGCTGAACGAGCGGTACCGCAGGGAGGCCGCGGCGCTGGCCGGGGCGCCGGCGTCGGGCAACGTGCCGACGCTCACCCGCACCACCGTGCTCGTGCTCGTCGACTCGGTCGACCTGGCGGTGGTCAAGGCGCTGCGCTACGCGCGCTCGCTGCGCCCGGTGGAGCTGCGCGCCGTGCACCTGATGATCGACTCCCGGCATGCCGAGCACCTGCGCAAGCGCTGGGACGCGTCCACCGCGGCGGACGTGCCGCTGGAGGTCATCGAGGTGCCGGACCGGCGGCTGCGCCGGGCCGCGGCCGAGCTCGCCGCGCGCACCGCGGAGGAGACCGGCACCGAGGTCACCATCATGCTGCCACGGCGCGCGTTCGCGCTCAGCAGCCGGCTGCTGCACGACCGCACGGCGGACAAGATCGCGGGCGCGGTCAGCCGGCTGCCGCACGTCGCGGCCATGATCGTGCCCTTCGACGTGGCCGAGGCGATCGAGGAGATGAGCGAGGCGAGCGCGGAGGGCACGGCGGGCAAGGTCACCCGGGGCGGCAAGGCCAAGCCGGCCACCGGCCACCCGCGGCAGGGCAACGGCATGCCGCCGCGCCCGGCCCGCCGGACGAAGAAGATGCTGCTCGACGCCGAGTGCCGGATCGACGAGGACCAGCCGGCGGAGGGCGCGAACACCGAGGTGCGCCAGCCGGTGCCGGTGCGCGACGTGCGCTGGCGCAACCGCGCGACGCTCGAGGGGCGCATCCGCAGCGTCTACGTCGGCCCGGTCTCCGGCTCGCCCGCGCTCGAGGCGGAGCTGTACGACGAAACCGGCGGCATCACCCTCGTCTTCCTGGGGCGGCGCTCGATCCCCGGGATCGAGCCGGGCGCGAAGATCCGCGTCGAGGGCATGGTCGGCGAGACCGAGGGCTACCTGGCGATGACGAACCCGTCCTACCGGCTGCTGCCGCGTGAGGGCGAGGAAGAGGGCGGGGAAGAGGGCTGAGCCGCGAAGCGCGGGCGGCGCGATGACATCCGCGCCCGTGCCTGTGCCCGGGCCTGAGCCTGCGTTCGTGTGCGTGCCCGTGTGCGCGCCCGGTCCCGCAGCCTGACCCGCAGCTCTCCGAGCAGGAAGATCGCCGCGACGAACGGCACCAGCGTCGCGGCGACCTCGTGCCGCCACAACGCCCAGGCGCAGGCCGCGACCGTCGCGATCCCGGTGCGCAGCAGGGCGCGGTCCATCTCGGCGCGCTCGGGGACGGCCGGGACGACGTAGACGCCGGCGGCGGCGCAGGCCACGCCGATCGCCACGGAGGCGAGCGGATACAGGCTGATTCCGGTCATAATGCGCCCAACCCTACGATCCGGGCGGGCGGCGCCGGATCATTGCGACCCTGACACGCCGTCGGTGCGGAAGGCGGTTCAGCCGGTCGCCGAGGTGCCGCCCAGTCCGTGGACGGGGCGTGACACGCGTAATCATCCAATTACACTTTCACCCATGACGGAGCAGCGGCGCGGACTGGTGTTCGGGATTCTCGCCTACGGGCTGTGGGGACTGTTTCCGCTGTACTGGCCGCTGCTGGAGCCGGCCGGGGCGATGGAGATCCTGGCGAGCCGGATGCTCTGGTCGCTGGTGACGGTCGTGCTGGTGCTCGCGGTGCAGCGACGCTGGTCGTGGGCGGCGGGCCTGCGCCGGGACCGGCGCAGGATGCTGCTGCTGTTGGGGGCGGCGGCGCTGATCAGCGTGAACTGGGGCACGTACATATGGGCGGTGAACGCCGGCCACGTCATCGACGCGTCGCTCGGCTACTTCCTCAATCCCCTGGTCACCGTGGTCTTCGGCGTGCTGGTCCTGCGCGAGAAACTGCGGCCCGCGCAGTGGACGGCGGTGGGAGTGGGCGGCGCGGCAATGCTCGAACTCGCTCTGGGCGCGGGCCACCTGCCGTGGATCGCGCTGGTGCTGGCGTGTTCGTTCGGCACGTACGGCCTGCTGAAGAAGCTGGCCGCGGTGGCCGCTCTCGAGTCGATGGCCGTCGAGTCCGGCTTCCAGTTCCTTCCCGCACTCGGCTATCTGGCGTTCCTGCAGGCGAACGGCACCGCGGCCTACGGCCACGCGGCCTGGCACGTGACGCTGCTGCTGACGCTCGCGGGCGCGGTGACGCTCGTCCCGCTGCTCCTGTTCGCCGGCGCGACGAACCGTCTGCCGCTCTCGACGATCGGCCTGCTCCAGTTCCTCGCCCCGATCCTGCAGCTGCTGTGCGGAGTGGTCGTCATGCACGAGACCGTCCCGGGCAGCGAGTGGATCGGCTTCGCCATCGTCTGGATCGCGCTCGTCATCCTCACCTGGGACGGCCTCCGCCAGGCCCGCCTCACCAGGCCGGTCGCCGCAGCGGCCCCGGTGCTGCCGCCGTCCGCCGCCGTCGCCACAGCGGAGTAGCGAATAGCGAAGTAGCGAGTGGCGGAGTGGCAAAGAGCGGAGTGGCGAGTGGCGGAGTGGCGCGCCGTTCGTCCGGGCGGGTGCACGACTACGCCTGCTGATGCTCCTCGAACTCGGCGGCCAGCAGCGATCCGACCCACATGTCCGTGCGGACGCCGCGGTGAACAAGGACGGCACGCCGCGTGCCTTCGCGAACGAAGCCGACGCGCCGAGCCACCTCCCATGACCCGTCGTTGCCCACGATCGCGTCCCACCGGATGAGGGCGAGCCCGAGTTCCTGAAAGCCCCAGCGGCACACCTCGGCGACGGCCTCGGTGGTGAACCCGCGCCTGCGTGCATCCCGCGCGGTCCAGTAGCCGACGCCCGCACTGCCACCCGCCGGTTCGTCGAGCTGCGCGATGTTGTGCAGCCCGATCGCGCCCACCAGCATCCCGGTATCAGTGGCGAAGACACCGAACGCCGCGTCCGTGCCGGCCGAGCGCTTAGCCGGGCAGAGCGTCCGCACGAACATCTCGGCGTCAGCACGCGTGTAAGGCGTGGGAACCGTTGTGTAGCGCTGGATCTCCTCGTCCTGGCAGGCTTCCGCAATCGCATCGATGTCCGCCTCACGCCACTCGCGCAGAAGAAGGCGGGGAGTGGACAAGGTCACGCCGGTCAGATCGCGCGCTGCGGATGCAGGTCCAGAGCGTTCGGTGCTCGACATGCCTGTACCGTATCCGGCCATCACCGGGCTGACCATTGGTTTTTCTTACGCTTCAAGCGAAAAGCGCCTCCGGCGGGCCGCTCCTCCGAGAGATGGACGGTCGGTCGGCCTGCGGTTTCGCGGTGGGGCGGGTCGGGTCCGGTGTCGATCTTTCGTCGTCGGCCGACCAGAGGCGATCAGGAACCCGCAGGGAGGTGAACCGGCGGTAGTTGCCGCTGGCTGAAGCAGGATTTTGCATTCGCCGGTTGACCTCCCCCCGGAACCCTGATCGTGCTGCGCATCGCCCGAGGACGAGAGAACCACCCCTCAGGGCGGACCCTTGAGATGATCTCGGGTGGGGTG
>Ga0310811_10003483_pt1 | contig 19802 bp, 17 predicted proteins | sample YCmetagenome_FD_207642 | JGI IMG/M metagenome (GOLD analysis project Ga0310811, IMG submission 207642) | Soil microbial communities from experimental microcosm in Duke University, North Carolina, United States - YC | ecosystem: Engineered > Artificial ecosystem > Soil microcosm > Unclassified ...
CCCACTGTTGGGCTACCACAATGACTGAGTTTTTACGTTCCACATTTATTTTAACAAGCGTCGATCTTTCGGCCGGACTTGTTTTCGACTTTTTGGAATAAACGAGATACATATGGCTTCCATAATTCAAATTTTTTAACTGCAAATCTCCAGGCCCAATAGCAACAGTATCCCCTTTTTGAGCATAGGCGGCAACCGCGATCAATTGGAAAATCAGTAAGAGTGTTTTCATAATTAATTTGTTTGCCCATTCAAACAGAAATGGGGCGAAAGAGTTTTGTTTTTTCAACCTTCCAGGAAAACAATTCAACAGATTTGTGCCAGGGCTGCATCGATAGCATTGGTTGAAGAAATGGACTCATCGGTTGAAGAAACCCGTTGATTGATTGATCCATGCTACCACAACGAGCAAATCCTCGTTAAATTGACTGTCATGACCAAGACTCCCATCGTCCGCAATCGAATTTTACTTCTCCATGTTTCTTTTTGGGTGCTGTATGCTTCCTATCGCGTTTTTGACTCGACCGGCTTCCTCGGCTTGGAGAAAGCTTTTTTGTACACGGCAGTATCTGTGTTCATAAAAATCCTGGCAAGTTATGTGCATTTCTTTTTGGTACTCCCGATTTGGCTCGATCAGAAAAGTATTGGTCGTTATTTCCGCGTGTTGTTGGTTTTGCTTGCCGCAGTGGTCACTTTTCGGATTGCTGTTGAAAACAGGGTAATGGCCGAACTGATTCCCAACGAATCTTACTTTAAAAGTATTAGTTTGGCACGGGTGGTGTCAAGCACATGGGACTTACTCGCATTCATGGTTTTCATTAGCTTGATTCGAGTGGCCTTCGATCGTTTTGATTTGGAGGCAAAACAAAAACAACTCCGAAACGAGAAACTCACTGCTGAGCTCAATTACCTCAAAGCTCAAATCAATCCGCATTTTCTTTTCAACACGCTACACAATTTAAATTATTTGATCTATTCAAAATCTACGGCAGCCACCGACGTGGTCGTGAAGCTATCAAATATTATGCGTTACATGATTTACGACGCGAGTAAAAACAGTGTGCCTTTGCTACGCGAAATTGATTTATTGAATGATTACATCCATCTTGAGTCCATTCGACTGAACGAAAAGTTTGATCTGCAATTCGAAAAACAGGGCGATGTTGCGTCCGCTGAAATTGCTCCGCTGATGCTACTCACCCTTCTTGAAAACGCGTTCAAGCACGGCGTGCGAGATGGCGAAAAAGATTGTTGGGTCAAGATCGACTTACGTGTGGATCGCGATAAAATATCATACCGGATTTCAAATAGAATTGTGGCGAGCGACCCGACGAAACTAAAATCAGGGTTTGGGCTAAACAACCTTGTGCAACGATTAGAATTAAGCTATCCGGGAAAATATTCCCTCGATATCGAGGATGAAAATAGTATTTACTGCGCTAAACTTGTCATTCGGTTATGATTCGTTGCCTCATTGTTGACGATGAGCCACTGGCTCGAAAACTTCTGGAGGAATTCATCTCAAAAACTCCTGAACTAACATGGATTGGCTCCGCACAAAATGCATTGGCAGCTCGTGTGATCCTAGCCAAACAAAAAGTGGATGTGATTTTCCTGGATATCCAAATGCCGGATTTGTCAGGAATTGATTTTCTCAAGACAATGCCAGGTCGACCTCTGGTGGTTTTGACAACCGCATTTGCCGAATATGCGCTGGAAGGTTTTGAGTTGGATGTCATCGACTACCTTCTCAAACCATTTGACTTCAATCGCTACTTAAAAGCCGTCAATAAAATTTGTGAACGCTTGTCTCTCCAGAAAACACAGGGCCCAAATTCAGATAACCCGTCTGATTTTATATTTATAAAAGACGGAACAAACCTCGTTCGAGTAGGCATGAAATCCATTTTGTATATCAAGGGAGCGAGAGAATATGTTACCATTGTTACTCCCTCAGAAAAATGGCTGAGTTTGCTTTCCATGAAAAAACTTGAAGAGCAACTAAATTCAGATTTTGCACGAATCCATAATTCGTACATCGTACGATTGGACGCGATTACGATGATAACCAAAGACGAGGTAATCATGGGCTCCGATCGTCTTCCCATCGGAGGTACCTACAAGAAGCAATTTCTTGAGAAGATCAATTCATTGAAAAACAGTAGGTGATCCCTTTTTAGCTCGACCCACCTTCAGCATAGAATTTATGCCACTGCTCTCCGGATAGTTCCGTTTTATTAATTACAAATAATAAATAGACAAGTCTGTCTATTTATGTATATTTGCGCTATGATAAAACCGCGTGGGCAGTTCGTAACAGATAAGATACTGGAAACCGCAGATCATCTGTTCTATTTTCAAGGGTACAGCAATACGGGGATCAATCAAGTAATCGATGAAGCCGATATTGCCAAAGGCTCTTTATATAAACATTTCGAGTCCAAGGCTGACTTAATGGTCGCTTACCTTGAACGCACGCATCAACTTTGGTTTGAACGCTTTAAAGGAAAGATTGAGAAAGTGATCGACCCAAAAGAAAAGCTACTGGCCGTATTTGATCATCACCTTGAGCGCCAGCAAGTGAGAGCATTCGGTGGATGTCCGTTCATTAAAGCCAATGCGGAAGCGGGAATGAGTGATTCAAGAATTCTACCTGAAATACAGTCGGCCAAAAAGCGATTTAAAAAGTTCGTCGGACAATTGGTCGCAAAATCAGGGCATAAAAAAATCTTGACAGACAAAGAGCTCACAGAAACAATTTGCCTATTGACGGAAGGGGGAATTGCTCTGGGATCAGTGTTCAAACAGGGTAAGGACTTGGAAACAGCAAAAAAAATAATTCAAAAGCTTATATAAAATGCATCAAGTAAGGAATAAGTGGCTAGAACTCACCATTGTTTTATCCGCTCCACTACTCTCTGTCATCGACGTGTTTATCATTAACGTAGCTATACCGGCCATAAAAAAAGGTGTTCATGCCACGGATGCCGAAGTGCAGCTGGTAATCGCGGGGTACCTACTTGGCTACGCCGCGTTCCTCATCACGGGCGGTCGTGCAGGCGATCAATTTGGGCGAAAGAAAGTATTTTTCTGGGGGATGTTACTTTTTACAGTCGCTTCTTGCCTATGCGGACTTTCTATGAATTCATTTCAATTGAATGCCACCAGGTTCATCCAGGGGCTGAGCGCTTCGTTTATGGTGCCTCAAACGATCGCATTTATACAAGTATTATTCACAGATCAGAGAGAACGGGCCAAGGCAATTGGCATGTTTGGCATTACCCTCGGAATTGCTGCGGTGATTGGCCAAGTTTTAGGTGGGTACTTATCGGATACAAATTGGGCGATCGAAGGCTGGCGGCTCATCTTCTTTATCAATTTACCAATCGGTATTGTTACACTGTGGGCCACACATAAATTTGTGGGCGAAACAAAAACAAATGACGGAAGTAAGTTTGATTACTCAGGGATCGTCATACTCACTACGGCATTATTCTGTTTAATCTATCCATTAATTGAAGGCCGCGAAAAAGGTTGGCCATTATGGAGTCTGATGTTGCTATTCGCGTCCATGGGCATATTTGCCTATTTCATTCACAACCAACGGCAAAAATTGGCTAGCCACAGAAATCCATTGATCGACTTGCGTTTATTCAAGGTGAAAGATTTCAATATTGGGCTAATGGCTGCGTTATTCCATTTCATGTTGCACACCTCCTACCTGCTCCTGAGCGCGGTCTATCTTCAAAATGGACTAGGAGTGTCTGCCATGAATTGTGGGCTGTATTTTATTCTGCCTGGCATCCTGTTTACCCTATCATCCATAATGGCTTCAAAATTAATTCTGCGTTTCGGCAAGCGAGTGCTGCAAGCAGGAGTGCTTTTCATGGGCGTCACTTTTCTTATGCAAATACAATTCCTACAACCGGGAGTAGGTTCGTGGTTAATTATATTGCTGATGGGCGCTTGGGGCTTGGGAAATGGATTGGTGCTGCCTTCGCTATTGAACATCGCCCTCAAAAGCGTGCCCACTGAATATGCAGGTGCGGCTGCAGGCGTTTATTCCACTTTTCAGCAAACGGCGTCAGCTTTAGGAGTAAGTATCATCGGTGGTATTTTCTTTTATTTTTCGTCACGAGGTTGGCAGGTTGCCTATGCCGCGGGATTAACAGCAATCCTTGTTTGCATAGCCTTAGTAAGTTGGATGCTATATCTGCTTCCGGAAGGGAAATCAGAGTTGCAAACAATCAGTGCCGAGTAAATCTACACACCACCACCGCCTCTATTCTAAAAAATCATTCAACGGTAACTGACTTTGCCAAATTCCTTGGCTGGTCGACATTACACCCACGCATCACAGCGATATGATAGGAAAGTAATTGAAGCGGAATGACGGAAACCATTGGCATGAGTGCATCCAATGTATGCGGCACTTCGATAACAAATTCCGACATCTTGGGAATATGGGTGTCACCTTCCGTGACGATGGCTATCACTCTGCCCTTACGTGCCTTCACTTCTTGGATGTTCGAAACCACCTTTTCATAGGAAGCATCTTTCGTGGCTATAAACACCACCGGCATTTCCTCATCGATCAAAGCAATTGGCCCGTGCTTCATTTCGGCCGCTGGATATCCTTCGGCATGGATATATGAAATCTCCTTCAACTTCAACGCACCCTCCAACGCCACGGGAAAATTATATCCACGGCCGAGATAAATAAAATTGCGAGCGTTCTTAAACTCGTCGGCGATCGTTTGAATCTGGGCATTCAGTTTCAACGCTTGCTCCACCTTTGCTGGAATATTTTCCATTTCCACCAAAAGCTCATGCAATTTCTGTTCGGTGATCGTTCCTTTTTTCTGAGCAACAATCAGCGCGATCATGTTGAGCACGGTCAACTGCGCTGTGAAAGCTTTGGTACTTGCTACCCCGATTTCCGGGCCAGCGTGGGTGTATGCTCCCGCATGGGTAGCGCGCGGAATCGATGAGCCTACGACATTGCATACTCCAAAAATGATCGCTCCCTTTGACTTCGCCATCTCGATAGCGGCTAGTGTGTCTGCGGTCTCTCCCGATTGGGAAATAGCGATGACAACATCTCCTTCACGAATTACCGGATTTCTATATCGAAATTCTGAAGCATATTCAACCTCCACGGGAATACGACAAAACTCTTCAAAGAAATATTCTGCTACCAGTCCGGCATGCCACGACGTACCACAGGCTACAATCAAGATACGATCTGCGTTCACGAGCTTGTTTACATATTCTCGCAACCCTCCTAAAATCAAACGACCGGAATTTGAATCGAGCCTTCCCCGCATGCAATCTTTTATCGAACGTGACTGTTCGAAGATTTCTTTGATCATGAAATGCTCGTAACCCCCTTTTTCTATGGCTTCCAGTTCCAGGTCCACTGTCTGCACGTACGGCGTGAGCGGAAGATTGGCGGTGTTCTTAATGTTCAGCTGCCCGTTGTTGACAACGGCGATTTCCTGGTCATTGAGATAAACCACCTCGTTAGTGTATTCGATAATGGGTGTTGCGTCTGATGCCATGAAAAATTCTCCCTTGCCAACGCCTACCACTAAAGGGCTTCCTTTACGGGCTGCGATCAGCAAATTGGGATCTTCAAGCGACATCACTACGATGGCATAAGCGCCAACCACTTTTGTTAACGCCAGTCGAACTGCCTCGTCCAGACTGCATTTTTCGTTTTGTTTGATATCTTCTATGAAATGGATGAAAACCTCAGTGTCGGTTTCACTTGAAAATTGGTGGCCTTTGCGAAGCAGATCCTGCTTCAGCGAGTTATAGTTTTCGATGATCCCATTGTGGATGATCGCGAGCTTTTTCGTGGCCGAATAATGGGGGTGCGCATTTTCGTCGTTCGGTTCTCCGTGCGTGGCCCATCGGGTGTGGCCCATCCCAATGTGGCTGTCCAAATTCTGGCCGGCGATGAAAGTCTCCAGTTCGGAAACCTTTCCCTTCTTTTTGTAGACGTTCAGTCCACCGTTCAGCAACGCTACACCCGCGCTGTCATAGCCGCGGTATTCCAATCTCTTCAGGCCTTTGATAATTATGTCGCTCGCGTTGCGATGACCTACATAAGCTACAATTCCACACATAGTTTTGTTATTTTAATATAATTCGCCTAATGGATGTGTGATTACACACTTCATTGCCTGCCACAAAAATAAAAAGTCGGGGGAAACTTCCCACCCGACTCTTACTACTGTTTATTGCCAAAAGTAATTAGCCTGCCAACTCCGTATACAAGTTATAAAACTCCTCGGTATAATCTTCATCCTTTTCAATCGAAGAAACTTTCTTCTCTTTGATCTTTTTCACCAAGCCTTCGAGTTTTTTTCCATCACCGGCTACGTTCACTACGTCTGCCCATTGTGCTCCTAATTTGATAAAGCCTTCATAGTCGGCAGTCTTCAAGTGGCCAAGCATGTTATCTTCAATGTCCAGCATGCGAACTTTGCCCATCAAATCGCCCTTGAATTTGTGCGAGAAGCTGTTGTTGTAAATAGTGAAAACAGTTTTCGAGTTTTTGAACAACGGATCGTTCTTGTAGGTTGTTTTCAAATACAAAGGAATGAAACTGGTGATCCAGTCGTTGCAGTGAACGATGTCCGGGCCCCAGCCCAATTTGCGTACGGTTTCAATTACACCTTTGCAAAAGAAGATGGCGCGCTCGTCGTTGTCTTCAAAGAATCGATTTTCTTTATCATGGAAGACAGACTTGCGGTGGAAATAATCTTCGTTATCGATAAAATAAACTTGCAGTTTGGCATTAGGTATCGATGCAACCTTAATAATCAACGGTTTTTCTTCATCGCCCACGGCAATGTTGATACCTGAAAGGCGCACGACTTCGTGCAGCCTGTTTTTACGCTCATTGATTAAGCCAAACCGCGGTACCAGTATTCGGATCTCCATTCCACGTTCTTGCATGGCTTGTGGCAATTTGCGAACAAAGTCGGCCACTTCAGTGGTTTGCAAGAAGGGATTGATCTCACTGGCAACATAGAGAATGCGGATTTTTGACATATCTATTGATTTTTGTTGAGACAAGAAAACGGGAGCACAAAAGTACGGAAAATCTACCCCTTTATCAACTTTGATTAGAACATTAGGCCTATATTTGCGGCCTTTAAAAAGGGCCAAAAAATGGAAATTTTCAAGGAAATCGCATCCCTGAAGGCTTTTTTGAGCCAAAAAAGAGGTTCCGTTCCCATCGGCCTTGTTCCTACCATGGGGGCCCTTCACGCAGGCCATATGTCCTTAATAGAAGCTTCAAAAAAGGAAAATGGCCTTACTGTCTGCAGCATTTTTGTTAATCCCGCCCAGTTCAATAACGCCAAAGACCTGGAAAAATACCCCCGAACACTAGAACAGGACGTGGAAATGCTAAAAAGGGCAGGCTGCGACGTGGTTTTTGCTCCGGAGGCAAAAGAAATGTATGAAACCGAGCCCACTATCAAATTCGATTTTGGCGATCTGGATAAAGTTTTGGAAGGAAAATTCAGGCCAGGCCATTTCAGTGGGGTGGCTTTGGTGGTGGCAAAGTTCTTTAACCTCGTGCAGCCTACCGTCGCCTATTTTGGACAGAAGGACTTCCAGCAGTTCAAAATAATAGAACGATTGGTCAAGGAGTTGAAATTTGATCTTCAATTGAAGCCGATGCCGATCCTCCGAGAATCCGACGGCCTCGCCATGTCGTCGAGAAATATGCGATTGAATGACATCGAAAGGAAAAAAGCCACCGTGTTATTTCAATCATTGGCAGAAGCTCATAAGCTACTGCGAGCTGGCATTCCCCTTTACAAAGTGAAGGAGACGGTGCGGCAAAAATGTGAGTCAATCGAAGGCGTAAGGCTAGAATACTTTGAGCTGGCCGGTGTAGAAAACTTAAAAGCACTGGAAGGTGTTACCGATAAGGCGATTTTATTGATTGCCGCATATGTAGGTGAAGTTAGATTGATCGATAATTTATTGTTGAATGAGAATTGACGTTTTAAAATCGAAGATACACCGAGTAAAAATCACTCAGGCCGAATTGCATTATGTAGGGAGCATCACCATCGATGAGACATTGATGGAAGCTGCTAACATCATTGAAGGCGAGAAAGTACAGGTGGTCAATGTGAACAACGGCGAGCGTCTAGAAACATATGTCATCAAAGGCGAACGTAATAGTGGCATGGTTTGCCTCAACGGCCCGGCGGCCCGGCGGGCTCATGTGGGGGACATTGTGATCGTCATCTCTTATGCCTCGATGGAGTTTGAAGAAGCTAAAAAATTCAAGCCTACACTGATCTTCCCGACACCCGAAAACAAACTTTCTTAGCATAATGAAGCACATCAAAAAAGGAACGCGCTATGTGTTAATGATAGCGATCATGTTTCTGTTGCTGTGGCTCTCCCTTCGGGGCCTTGAGGTAGAAGGTGAAGACAAAGTGGATTATCTGTGGAGAGCCTGGCAAAAATGTGACAAATTCTACTTATGGTTGATGGCTGGCGCCGGTGTCTTGAGCCACATGCTTAGAGCGCTCCGCTGGAAAATGCTTTTGGAGCCGACAGGGCAAATCGTAAAACTCTCAAATAGTTTTTGGTCGCTGATGACGGGCTATCTGGTAAATCTGGCCGTGCCCCGAGGGGGCGAAGTGTCAAGATGCTACACGTTATACGAGTTGGAGAAAACGCCGGTGGAGATTTCTTTTGGAACCGTCGTAACGGAACGGATCGCTGATGTAGTATGTCTATTGGTGCTGATTGCTTTTTCATTTTATATGGAATGGGAAAGGCTGAAACGTTTTCTGGACTCACTCTCCTTCAGTTCTTCCAGCGAAATTCATATCCCGAGTTGGGTCTGGGCAGTTGTTGCAGCAGGTGTTGTTTTTTTAACGGCGATTTATTTCCTGCGCAAGAATGAAAAATTTCTAAAATTGATTCACGGATTTAAAGACGGGTTGCTTTCGGTGATTCATTTAAGGAGAAAGTGGCTGTTCGTTTTCTATTCGCTCGCCATTTGGATGTTATATTTCTTCATGAGCTATTTCGTGTTGATGGCGTTTCCCGAAACGAGTCATCTGGGTTTTGGTGCAGTAGTCACGCTCTTTGCCGTTGGCTCCATTGCCATGGCAGCTCCTCTTCCCGGCGGCACGGGGTCTTACCATGTGCTGGTTCCTCTGGCATTAACAACACTATACAGTATCTCAAAACCAGACGCCGTGGCGTTCGTATTTGTGTTTCACGCATGGCAAACATTGCTGATGATTGTGCTTGGCGTGATCAGTTTTGTCGTGAGCAGCGCAATTATTTCGAGAAAGAAAATTTAATCCGTCTCCTCGTTTTTCTGCTTCCACTCTTTTAGATGGGCGATATCGGCCTGATCTTTGGGGCGGTTCAGCGCTTCCTTTTCCTTCAATAGATCATTCATGTGCACCACCTTGAAATGGATATCTCTAAATGCGCCAGACTTTGCGCGTTCATAGCATTTGTCAAAATCAAAAGAGCTGAATGCCTTGAGGTTGGTCATCAGATCAACAACAAAACCCGAAGCGCCCACATTAAATTGGGTGAAGCCTGCAACTAACTGCAACTCGCGGGTTTTTTCGATTCCTTTTACACCGTTTTTAAACAAAACACTCTTTAATCTTTCCATATTCTCGGGCTCGTCCTTGATCCATAAATCAAGGTCGTGCGTCGCCCGAACATAACCGTGAAAAGCCATAGCGAAACCGCCTACCAGGAGATATTTCACTTTTTCACTTTCCAGATCGCGAAAGAATTTCAAAATATCTTCATCACGAAAATCAATCGGTGTCATGCTTTTGTTTGATGGATTTGCATTGTTGAACAGCACAGCTACCTCATTCACTTTTGAAAAGAGTTCAATCCGTTCCTCGTATGGCTTTACGGTGGTGCGGCGCATTCACGAAAGGTACCTAACTCCCGAAATCTATCAAATGATCTTACATCCTCTCAATAAGGTGTTGGAAAGAGAGGCAAACTTTCCTTGTTCGTAATACCGTTTTAATTCCGCTTCAGCACATCGTAATTCTTGAACGGCGAAATGCTCACTTTCTCCATTATCGTCTTGTAGTCGGGCCAAGGCTTTGCAAAAAATTTATTGGCGCGGTCGATAATTTTTTGAACTTCGTCTTCGGCCTGCTTGAGCACACGCTGATCTGTTGATGTAATCGGTTCTTTGGAGGATCGAATGTACATCTCTGCATTACTCAAAAATGAAATCGGCGTGGGATCCGGATGGCGAACAATCCCTTGTCTCTTGTCTTCCTTACCCACAATGTAATCCATCACTGCCCCTATCGAATCTTTAATTGCTTTTGTTTTGTCTTTGGCGTCCTTGAGATCATCGCGCTTTAGGTCTTTCATTTTGTTTTCAAACTCTTCGGCGATCTCTTTTGATTCGCGCAGCCGGTCCATTGCCGTCATTGACAGATTTCTCAATTTTTCAACCTCTTTCAGCATTCTGTACCTCGCTTCGTTTGGCGCGCTAAGGTCTGCAAATCGTGGATCTAATTTTACATTGATCATCGCCGAGTCTTTCTGTCCCCCGAAAGTCAAGCGCAGTTTGTAGGTGCCTGGCAATACTTGAAGGCCTCCGGGTTCTGCGGCATCGGCTTTCGGTTTTTCACGGGAAGGATTTCTCACTCCTTTCTCTGTCATGGCCCAAGTCATCCGGTTCAGTCCATTTTCCTCGGGCGCTTTACTTCTTATCGTTCGTATCTTTTCACCTTTGTTATTGAAAACCTCCAGTGTAATGGAATCATACTTCGTCTTCGGCTTTTCATCTTTTTTATCTGTAGAATCTGCCGTCTTTTCTTCCTTCTTGGATTCTCCCTTTGCTGGCTTCTTGTCCTCCGATTTCTTTTGCTCCGTTTTTTCAGCTTCCTTCTTTTCCTCGGGTTTATTGATGACATAGGTCAACAGCGCATCGCTGGTACGATTTTCTCCTATGAACATCGCATTTCCGGGAAACAGGATTCCTGCCGGATCTTGATTTACTACTTGATAACCGTCGGGTGGATTGAATAGGTGAACCGTTTGATTCAAGACTTGGGTTCCTTCTTTCACCATTTCGCGCAGTGGCCGAATGTCATCAAGCACATAGATAGCACGCCCAAACGTACCAATGGCCAGATCGCTTTCTCGTGGATGGATCACAAGGTCCATGGTGGAAAGTCCCGCCGGATATCCGCTGGTCCATTTCGTGTAATTCTTCCCTTCATCGAGACTGACAAACAATCCGTTTTCAGTTCCCAGAAAAAATAATTTGGGTTCGACAATATCTTGTGTAATGGCCAGAGTATAATTGTTTTCACCTACTTGAGACGCGTTCACCATGTTCTCCCAAGTTTGTCCATAATCTTTTGAGCGGAATACGTAGGGCTTGAAATCAAATTGACGGTAATTATTCGCGACCACAAAAACTTCACTGCCGCTGAACGTCGACGGCGTAATTTGTGGGATCCAAGCTCCCTTTGGGAAGCCCGCAATTTTTGAAGTAAGGTCTGCCCACGACTTTCCGCCATCGCGCGTGAGCTGCACTTTTCCATCGTCGGTACCAAGCCATATCACTCCTTTTTCTTTTTTGCTCGGAGCTATCGTAAGGATGGTACAATGATTTTCGGCACCGGTGGCATCCATCGTAAGTCCACCGCTTTCGTGCTGTTTTTGTTTCTCAGGATCATTCGTTGTCAGGTCTCCCGAGATGATTTCCCAAGTAGCCCCTTTGTCGATCGACCTATGAACGAACTGACTTCCATAATAAATCGTACTGTTGTCAAACGGATCTTGCGCCAACGCAGAATTCCAGTTGAAGCGCAACTTCATTTTGGGGTCTGGATGAGTAGGGCGAATAATTTTACTGTAGCCCGTTTTTCGATCATAACGACCCAAAAACCCGCCTTGCGACATGGCATAGCCAAATCGATTGTCGTCGGGGTCAGGCATTACATCAAAACCATCACCAAACATCACCACTTGCCAGTAACTATTTCGGATGCCATCGTCTTTCCACACGTAAGCCGGCCCAACCCATGAGCCATCGTCTTGCAGGCCTCCATAAACGTTGTATGGATAATCCATATCCACATTGATGTGATAGAATTGGCCGACAGGAATGTTTTCAACGAACCTCCACGTTTTGCCATAATCATAGGTGATGTTCATACCCCCGTCATTTCCATCGACCATAAATGATGGATCGATTGGGTTGATGTACCACGCGTGATGATCGGGGTGCACACCCGAGTAAGGCAGCAACTTTTGAAAAGATTTGCCACCATCGATACTCACATTCACTTCCGAATAAATCGTATACAAGCGATTTTCATTCTGTGGATCCGCATGGATGTCGGAATAGTAGAAAGGCCGGTCACCGATTTCGTTCATCTTATCATTCACCATTTGCCATTTGAAACCGCCGTCAGAAGATTTATAAAGAGCATTTTTTTTACTCTCCACCAAAGCATAAATAATTTCAGGTTTGCTCGCGGCAATGGAGAGTCCGATACGGCCAAGTTCGCCTTCGGGCAAGCCATCTTTGTCGGTTATTTTCTTCCATGTGGCGCCGCCATCAAAAGTGATGTGCAAGCCGGAGCCTGGGCCACCGGATTTAAACGTCCAAGGCCACCGACGATGCTGCCACATTGAAGCAATAAGTTTGTTTGGGTTAGTAGGATCCATCACTAAATCCCCGCAGCCTGTTTTGTCATCCACGAAAAGGATTTTAGTCCACGTCGCGCCTCCATCGGTTGTCTTGAAGACACCACGCTCGGAATGTTCGCCCCACGGAGAGCCGATGGCTCCCACGTAAACCGTATTTGGGTTTTTAGGATCGATTATGATACGGTAGATGTTGCGCGTTTTCTCTAATCCCATCGATTTCCAATTCTTACCACCATCGAGTGATTTATAAATTCCATAGCCTCCGTTTAAGCTGTTGCGAGGATTGCCTTCTCCTGTGCCTACCCAAACCACCGAAGGATTGTCTTGCTGAATGGCAACCGCTCCTATAGACAATACGGATTCTTTGTCGAACACCGGCTCCCAAGTGATACCGCCACTTACTGTTTTCCACAATCCACCAGAAGCGGCACCTACATACATCACGTCTGTGTTGCTATTTACCACGTCGATAGAGGTGATGCGTCCGCTCATACCGGCCGGGCCAATGCTGCGTGGTTTCATTCCTTTGAATTTCTCCATGTCCAGTTTTTGGGCGAAGGAAAAAAAGGCGCCGAATAACAATGTAATAGTGATTAGATTTCTCATGGCATGTTAGGGATTTGAGAAACCTAAAGTAGGCAGATTATGCCGCGAAGCGATGCCGTCTGTCCAAATTTTATGGATCAGTCGAACAAACCTTGTGTCCTCGGTCTGGGAATTTTCAAATGCTTATAGGCAAGCTCAGTTGCCTCGCGCCCACGCGATGTTCGCTTGATGTATCCTTCTTGAATCAAGAATGGCTCATATACTTCTTCGATGGTCTCTGCTTCTTCGCTCACCGCGGTGGCTATGGTGGTCAGACCCACGGGGCCGCCTTTGAATTTTTCGATGATCGCGCTGAGGATGCGATTGTCCATTTCGTCAAGTCCATTTTCATCCACATCCAATGCCCTGAGAGCGAGTTGTGCGATTGGTTTTGTAATGGTGCCATTTCCTTTGATCTGCGCAAAGTCACGAGTGCGCTTCAAAAGATTGTTCGCAATGCGGGGAGTACCTCTGCTTCTTCTTGCTATTTCAAACGCGGCATCATCATCGATCGGAGTGGCCAAGATCACCGAAGATCTTTTTACGATTTTGGTGAGCAATTGCGAATCGTAATATTCGAGTCGGGCGTTGATTCCAAACCTGGCGCGCAAGGGGGAAGTGAGCAGTCCCGCTCGCGTAGTTGCCCCAATCAAGGTGAACGGATTTAACCCGATTTGAACAGATCTTGCGTTCGGTCCACTGTCGAGCAGGATATCAATACGAAAATCTTCCATCGCTGAATACAAATATTCCTCGACAATCGGGTTTAGCCGATGAATTTCATCTATGAACAAAACGTCGTGTGTCTCGAGGTTGGTCAACAATCCGGCGAGGTCGCTGGGCTTGTCGAGTACCGGGCCAGAGGTAATTTTTATATTCGATCCCAACTCATTTGCGATAATGAAGGAAAGAGTGGTCTTGCCTAATCCAGGAGGGCCGTGCAACAAAACATGATCGAGGGGCTCGCCGCGCTGCTTGGCAGCCATCACAAAGATTTTGATGTTGTCTGTTACCTTTTGCTGGCCCGTGAAGTCCCCAAACGATAACGGGCGCAATGCCTTCTCAAACTCCTTGTCAGTAGAACTTTGATTGTCACTTTCGCCTTTCAGATAATCTTCACGCATGATTCACTAATTCGTTCCAAAGATACGGGAAATGATGCTGGATACTTGATTCTAGAAGCTAGATACTTGTGCAGGCAAATTTTTCATTCGAGACTACGAAATCCAGAAATAGGGAGATAAATCAAGGATCAAGAATCCGGTACCGAGTATCCAAAATCCAGTATCCAGTTCGTATATTTACTTTTTCTCATGAAACCAGGGGAACTGATCAGCAAAAAAATCACAGAGTTGGTGAGTCAAGATCACTTGCTGGCGCATGTACTATATTCTTTTGGCATTCCCTTTTATGAATACCCCACCCAGACGCTAGGCCAAGTTTGCCAGGAAAAAGGGCTGGCGATGGAACCTGTTGTCAAAGGACTGGAGTTGTCTCGAGAAAATTTCAAAGAGGATGAGATTCCGTTATTCTCCTATCGCATTGACCTTATCATCGAGTATTTGAAACACGCGCATCATTTGTTCATCAAGCACAAACTGCCATTTATCCACAAGCTCGTACTGAATTTCAAAGCGGATCACCAGGAATACGAATTGGTGGAGAAGGATTTGAAAATTCTTTTCCCTTTGTTCATGGAAGATTTCATCCACCATATTTACGAGGAAGAAGATACCCTCTTCAAATACATTTGCTTGCTTGAGCGGGCGGTTCAAGATCGGTATAGTCCCTCTCGACTGTTTTACGCCATGGAGAAACATTCGTTACAAGAGTGTGCATTGGAACACGAAGTTCACGATGACGAGATGGAAGGGATCCGCAAGATCACCAAAGATTATTATCTCACCGCGAATGCACCCCTGCATGTGAAAGTCCTCTACGCCGAACTTATTGATTTTGAAAAAAACCTTCAGGCCCACGCTCGCATAGAGAACGAAATCCTTTTTCCAAAAGCAATGGAATTGGAGAACCAAGTGAAGGTTGCTTTCTTTGGAAAATCAAAATGGAATTGATTCCATTTACAAATGCCACGTATTTTAGCTATTGACTACGGCACCAAGCGGACGGGTATTGCCGTTACAGATCCCCTCCAGATCATCGCCACGGCCCTCGATACTGTCGATTCGGCGCAACTCATTCCTTTTCTAAAAAAATATTTTGAAAAAGAGCAAGTGAGTCAAATCGTGATCGGCATGCCGAAAAAACTGAACAACACTGATTCATCGAATGCGGCTGCCGTAAAAAAATTCATCAGTTCGTTCCAACAAAATTTTCCAGGCCTTCCCGTGGTAGAAGTGGATGAGCGTTTCACATCTTCACTCGCCCTGGACGCCATGATCAAAGGCGGAATGAAAAAAAAAGATCGTCAGGTCAAAGGGAATGTCGATAAGATCAGTGCCGTCCTGATTCTTCAGAATTATATGTTGGGCAGGAGATAATGAGGGAGTACGAATGACGAAGTACGATTATTCGTACCTCGTACATCATAAAAATCGCACTTCTTATTTACATTTGCACCTTAATCCCAACTATGATCTATCCGATTGTCATGTACGGCGACCCGGTGCTGAGAAAAAAGGCTAAAGACATCGAAAAAGGCACCGACATTTTAGAACTCGTCAACGACATGTACGAAACGATGCACGCTGCCCATGGCATCGGACTGGCAGCGCCACAAATCGGAAAGAGCGTTCGTTTATTTGTGGTGGATGGCACTACGCTTGAAGACGAACCCAAACTGGCTGATTTCAAGAAAGCATTTGTCAACCCAGTGATCTTAGACGAAGAAGGTGAACCTTGGGCTTTTGAAGAGGGATGCCTGAGTATCCCGAACATCCGTGAAGAAGTAGAGCGACCTGAAAAACTACGCATTAAATATTTTGACGAAAACTGGAACGCCTTCGAAGAAGAGTTTGATGGCATGAAGGCCAGGATCATCCAGCATGAATACGACCACATCGAAGGCAAGCTTTTCATTGACTATCTCACGCCGTTGAAGAAGCGGATGTTGAAAGGAAAATTGAACGACATCAGCAAAGGCGATGTAGAGACAGAGTATAGGATTCTTGCCCCGCTCAAAAAATAAGTCTTCCCGAAATCTGAATTTTAGGTTTAAATTTCTTGAATGCTAAGCGCACGTTTTAGGTTCAAGGTCTTTTCTCTATCGGCTTGCCTTTTCTGTTTTGCATTTGCCGTTCATTCTCAATCGGCAAATCAAATTCACATACGTACAAACCTTGCGGGGTATTTACCCAGCGACACCAAGGAAGCTATCGTGTTTTCCGACCAACTCATCAAAGGCAATTTTTCGATCATAGAGGAAACTAGTGGGCGCAAAATCTTCTCAGGTAAACTTGTGAAGTTTCAATCGGGAGGGTTTGCTCTCTTCAAGAATTTTTATTCTCTGGATTTCTCGGCCGTCACTCAGGAAGGATCGTATTTCGTTGAACTCCCTCAATCGAATAGATCACCCATATTCAAAATAAATTCCTCTGCTTACCATCATACTCCTGACCTCCTTCTTGAGTTCATGAGGCAACAACGTTGTGGCTACAATCCATTCTTTGACGCTGTCTGTCACCAAAAAGATGGACGCGTGATGGATGGACCGATGAAAGATTCAACATACGTCGACGTAACAGGTGGTTGGCATGACGCCGGCGATCAATTGAAATACCTGATTACGGGAAGCAACGCAACTGCACGGATGATCATGGCGTATCAACTTTTTCCAAAAACATTCGAGGATAAAGTGAATGACCTTGGCCAACGCACTTCCAACCTAATCCCTGACATACTCGACGAAGCCAAATGGGGTTTGGATTGGATTCTCAAATTACATCCAGCCAAGAATCATCTCATCCACCAAGTCGGCGACGACCGCGATCACATTGGATGGAAACTTCCGAAATACGATCCAAGCAATTATGGATGGGGAAAAGATTCATACAGGGTGGCCTACTTTGCTACAGGCAAGCCGCAGGGACTGGGCAAGTACAAGAGTGAATCCACAGGTATCGCCAACGTTGCCGGTCGATCCGCCGCGGCACTCGCCCTCGGGTATCAGACGTGGAAGAAAAATGGTTTTGACGACGCGTACTCGATTAAGTGCCTTAACGCGGCAATCGAATTGTATGAAATGGCGAAACAACATCCAGGGTACCAGCAAGGAAATTCCTATGGGGCACCCTACCGCTACAACGAAGACACGTGGACAGACGACATGGAGTGGGCTGCAGCCGAATTGTATCGCGCTACCGGAAAAGGGGAATATCTTTCAGATGCTAAACGTTACGCTGAATTAACTGGAGAGCTCTCGTGGATTCAAAAAGATACTACGTCTCATTATCAACATTACCCCTTTCTAAACATCGCGCACTATTCACTATACGATTTAGTTGACGATGGATTCAAATCAAAATTGGCGGGTTACTATAAAAACGGAATTGAGCAGACCTTGCGTCGGGCCGGCAAGAACGTTTATCGAAACGGAGTGCCCTTCATTTGGTGCTCGGCCAATCTCACCGTTGACCTGATGTTGCAAATTATCTTGTACGAAAAAATGACGGGAGGTCTGCAGTACCACGGTTATCTCCTAGCCATGCGCGATTGGTTGCTTGGAAGAAATCCTTGGGGCTCGAGCATGTTCACAGGTATTCCAGCACAAGGACCGTATGCCAAAGATGTGCATACCAGCACGTGGGCTCTGACGAAAAAGGAAGTGGCGGGTGGATTGGTGGACGGACCCATCTACACAAAAATATTCAGCCGATTGAAAGGCTTAACACTGACGCATGACGATCCTTACAAAGATTTTCAAAACGATTATGTTGTCTATCACGATGACATTGGCGACTATTCAACCAATGAACCCACGATGGACGGAACAGCTTGCGCGATTATGATAATGGCTTATTTGGCAAACCACTAAATCGTGTATAGATTTTTTTTCATCGCATTGACCGCTTTCGGTTTTCAATTCTCGTTCGCCCAAACAAAACCGGTCGTCAAAGACAAATACGGAGCGGTTGTGCGCGGTGACACCTTGAAAAAAGAAATAGCGCTTGTGTTCACTGGAGATGAATTTGCTGATGGCGAAAAAATAATTCGATCGACCCTCACCAAACACAAAACCAAAGGATCGTTTTTCCTTACCGGAAATTTCTACGGGAACCCCTCTTTTAAAGAAATAATTCTCAACCTAAAAAAAGAAGGACACTACGTAGGAGCTCACTCAGACAAACACTTGCTTTACGCAGATTGGACGAGGCGCGACAGCTTGTTGGTGAAACAATCTGAATTCGTACAAGACATAGAAAACAATTTCTCACGCATGAGTGAATTCGGCGTTACAAAATCCGAAGCCCCGTTTTTTATTCCACCTTTCGAATGGTACAATGCTGAGATTGTTGAATGGTCTCAATTGGTCAATCTCAGTTTAATCAATTTCACCCCTGGCCTACGGTCCACGGCAGATTACACGTACCCAGAAATGGGTAAGTCATATTTGTCGTCCGATAAAATCTACCAGTCGATCGCAAACTATGAATCGAAGTCGCGAAATGGATTGAACGGATTCATTCTCTTGATTCACATCGGCACTGACCCTCGCCGTCAAGACAAGTTTTATTCCCGCCTCGATTCTTTGATGACCTTTCTCGAAGGCAAGGGCTATCGCTTCCTGCGAATTGATGAATTGATCTCTAGGTAATTTTCAAAGTGAAGAAACTACCTTTGCACCTTAAATTCTTAAAACATTGAACTTACCATCCCGTCTCCCCGAAGTTGGCACGTCTATTTTCAGCGTCATGTCAAAAATGGCCCTCGAAAACGGTGCCCTCAACCTTTCACAAGGATTCCCCGATTTTCCTGTGTCGGAAAAATTGATCGACTTGATTCATGCGCAGATGAAGGCAGGTCACAACCAGTACGCACCAATGCCCGGCGTGCCTCCCCTGAGAAAAGCAATCAGTGAGGTCATTCTCAAAACATATCACCGAGAAATCAATCCGGAAACCGAGGTGACCATCACTGCCGGTGGTACAGAAGCGATCTTCGCCGCAATCGCTGGTCTTGTGAAACAAAATGACGAAGTGATTTTGTTCGACCCATCCTATGACTCTTACGATCCTGCAATCCGCTTGAATGGTGGAGTCCCCATTCACCTCAACTTGCTTCCACCTGATTTCTCGATCGACTGGAACGAAGTGAAAAAGAAAATTACAGCACGAACAAAAATGATCATGGTGAATACGCCACATAATCCCGCAGGGTCTGTGCTGAGTTCATCCGATTTAAAAACATTGGCACAAATCGCGGAAGAACATGATTTGATTGTGCTCAGTGATGAAGTCTACGAAAGGATAATTTTCGAAAATAAAGTTCATGAAAGTGTTCTGAAATACCACAGTCTTGCAAAACGAAGTGTTGCCGTTTTCTCATTCGGA